>Ga0209755_10000405_pt1 | contig 80460 bp, 75 predicted proteins | sample TergutCo191P1_FD_187301 | JGI IMG/M metagenome (GOLD analysis project Ga0209755, IMG submission 187301) | Cornitermes sp. P1 segment gut microbial communities from Petit-Saut dam, French Guiana - Co191P1 (SPAdes) (version 2) | ecosystem: Host-associated > Arthropoda: Insects > Digestive system...
ATCTCTCTTTTCTCCGATATCCTTTAGATTCGTGCTCGTTTTCTCCCACTTGCAGTTTTCTAGCACGTTTCTCAATTATCTCAGCTTTTCCTCATTTTGGGTAGGCACCATTTTGTTGACCGCTTACGATAAAACCATGCCAAGAGAGGCACGAATAGCAGAATTTATCAGACAAATCCGCAACCCATATAAATTCAAATGCGGCAAATTCACCGTTACCGCCAAGTATGCAGATACAGGCTTAACTTTGGAAGATTGCTTGATGCATATGATTAGTTAAATGAAGTATCGGCAAGATTGACTTTCCCATAGGGTGCGCGCCACAATAATAGTGGAAAAAGATTGTGCAAACCCTCAGTCCTTGATTTTCGGGAAAGGTGAAAATTAAGGAGGCTACATTATGCAAGATATTAAATACAAGTGTTTGCCGAGGTTCAATCCCTTTTGGATAAACTTCTGCTGGGTAGAACTACCCCCAAAATTGTAAATGAAACTTGGAAAGACGAGGTTTTACTCCTTGTTGACGAACACCCACGGAAAAAAAGCCAAACGAAATACCCCAAGCGGCGGCGTATGCTAAACGGTGAATTTATCGCCGCAACCGCCATTTATGGCTACACAAAACTGGACGGCGGGGCTTGGGAAATTGACCCGCAAGCGGCAGAGGTAATCCGGCATATTTTTGACCTTGCACTCAAAGGGTTTTATGCTCCCGATATTGCCGACCAGTTAAAGGCGGCGGGGCATCCAATGCCGAGTGAGCATATCAAACTCGCCAAAGGTAAGATGATAGAGCCGACTTGTAACTGGAAAGCCCAAAATGTTCGTAATGTTTTGAATAACATCCAATACACAGGGGCTTATGTATCGGGGCGTATTCTCACCGATGCAGACACAGGCAAGAGTTACCGCCCATCAAAAGATGAGTGGATTATCATACCCGACAAAAACCCTGCAATCATCAGCAAAGAATTATTTGATGAAGTGCAAGCGGTTATTGCCGAGGGTGCTATATCCCGCCGCAAAAACAAGCAACCACGAAATTATTTACTTCGTGGCAAGGTTCGGTGCGGGTGTTGTGATAATGCAATGTGGTATGACCCGCTTGCCAATCCTGTGTTCCGTTGTTATCAGACGGCTGCCGACCCAACCGCCCTATGCCATAAGTTAAAGGTAGAAGTGGTGGAACTGGATGCGGCGGTGCTGGAAATAATCCGCAAGCAAGCCGAAGTTATTTTGAACACCACGGACTTGACCGACCTACACAAAACTCACGGCAACGCACAGCAGATAGCTAACTGTGAAAAACGGTTGAAATCTCTTGTTGAACAACGGCAAGGCTACTACGAGCAGTTTATCACAGGGGAAATTGACCGCCCTACACATCAATCCCTCAAAGCCGACTGCACGGCACAGATTGAGCGATTGAATAGTCAACTGGCGGCATACAGGCAATCGCAGTATGACAGCCAAGCCAACCAACGCACCGCAACTCTCGCCAAGGCTGTGTTTGGCGAAACCGCCACCGAACAGGAAATTGTGGATATGCTTATCGAAAAAATCCATGTGTTCCCGAACTACCATATTGAAATCACTTGGAAAGTATCGGGATTTGCGGCTCTGTAAACGACAAAACCGCACTTGCTCATACGAGTGCGGTTTCCAACTTATGTAGGCAAAAATATTTTTTAAGAAAATTTTAGTTTTTGCTTGACGTAAGGCTCCTTTACGGCGACAATAGCCACATTTCCGGCTTTTATTTCCTCGATAAGCTCGTTCCAACCCTTGCGGTCAAAAGTTGTGCCGCTGATACCGTCATCTTGGAAGTGACGGATATTGGTGAACTTATTTTTCTTGGCGAAATCCTCCAAAATCTGCATCTGTGTGAGAATAGAGTTTGAAAGTCCGTCCATGTCATCGTCCCGCGAAAGCCTCTCGTACAGAGCGGTCATTTTGCGAGGTTTTTTGGCAGTTTGCTTGTAGTTATTCATCATAATGATGAACCTCCTTCAAGCACACGACCTGTTTGCGGTAATTCAATCTTAGCGCGCAGGGGCATGAATTGCAAGTCGTTTTTTACCATTCGCAGAACTTTGTCCTGCAATGTTTCCTTGCTGTCCGGACAAAAATGCACGCCGACAGAATAGACTGTATTGCCAATTCGCTTGCGAAAAAAAGCGTTGCCCGGCTCATTATGAACCGGGCAAGGGGCGGTGACGGTTTGATTTTGCTTAGTTATAAGCAGACCTCCTCTATGATTTTAGTGTGGGGAGTAACTCACGAGCGAGTCGTAATATTACACCCTCTACATAGTGGAGAAATTAAATAAGCAAATCGGAACTCTTTTGAAAATATTTCTTAAAATTTTTATTCGGTTGTGATATAATAGGGTAGATATATGAGTAACCAACAGGATCTTTGGTGTGAAATAAGGAAAGGCGGCGATTTCCATGATATACACTATACCATTGAAAAACGTCGCCACCGACAGCCCGGAGCGTAAGCGATTAAAACGCGAGCTTGCCGCTGAAGCATTGAGCCGATTAGAGGAAGCCGCCCGAACTCCCGATGAATTTGAAAGCGTGAGAAAGTGGTGGGATAAGCGTGATGCAAACCGGGAACGACGGGAGCGTTATTACGAACAAGCCGTTTCCAATAATATGTTTGATTGGGACTTTGAGGATTGGATTTCTTATGAAGAAGATTTTTTAACACTCATCTTCCTTTGCATATGTGAAATGCACCATCTTACAAGCGATCCCGATGTTGCAAATGTTGTAGAAAAGGCAACAGATAAACAGAAATCGGCGTTTTTCCAGCGATACATTCTGAGTCGCTCCACGGAGAGAGTAGCCCATGGTAATGATATGACTGATAGAAACGTCCGCAAGCTGACTGATAAGATGATAGAAAATGCACAAGCTGGGTTGTTTTCCGCACTTGTCAAAAGAGTCGCTGAAAAACAGGCGTTTTCTAAACGACAACGATTATTCTTGGAGGCATATTCAGCTAAAGACGATAAAGTAAAGATTGTGTCTATCATTAGCCACATCTCTAAGCCCTCATCCAAGAAAAAGCGGGGCAGAAAGAAAATGCACGAGCAAGAACCACAACATTTAATGGGAAATAGTGGTGATTAAGTGAAATTTACAGAGATGTTCGGAAGTGCTTCGTCCCGATGGATAAAGTTCAGTGAATATGATGCCAAGCCAGCCGATAACGGCGATTGGTATATTTGCCCTGCGCCCAACGCCACACCTGCCGTGTACGATCCTATTGAAAATGCGGAAGTAATGGTTGTGGATGCGCTGAATATCGGCTTAAAGTGTATGAGCAGCGAAAAGCAATATTATGATGATAATCGCTTAATTGCCGAAATGTGCGTGTTTGCCGAGAAATACGGACTCTTGGGCTTTATGACAGCACTTCCAACCACGCCCGATTTTGTGGATTTTGAAACAGCATACTTTGCAAAAAATCGTTTTGTTCGTGAGCAATCCATGCTTTCTGCCGATTATGTAAAATTGTTCTTTCCTTTTGATAACGATATAAACGCCGACCCGAACCCTCATCGCCATTACACAAAAGATGATGGCTCGCTCATGGTTTCACTTGCCGCACGCAATAAGCCGGCTGCTATTGAAATGGTTTATCAGCGTGGATATGCTGAATCCTACAAGTGGTTGAAAACCCAATTTGCAGATTGGGCATTGATATTCTGCGCAAGCTCGATGTATTATGAATTGGAGAAAACCGACCCGGAGCTTGCCGAATTACAGCGACAAGCGATTGCCGCATTTGACGGCAATGTGCCTTCGTTTCATATAGAGCTGTTTGATAAACCCACAATCGTTTGGGATTTCAAGTCACTGATGACTATTATAAATGTAGTATTCGGGTTGATGCTGACGGATGCGGCGAAGCCCCTGCGGTCGTGCAAGTTCTGCAATCGTGCATTTCTCGCCACACACCCGAAATCCGAATTTTGTGAGCATAAATGCAAAAATAAGTATAACGTCTATAGGAACAGGGCGAAAAGCGAATAATATAACAGGAGGAATTTTACTTTATGAGCAAACTGATACCGAGCAATCCTAATTTGGAAATTGTAGGTGAAATCAAGCAAATCGTAGAAACAACAAGAAAAAATGTTGCTACTGCCGTAAATAGCGAGCTGTTAAATGCCTATTGGAATATAGGGCGACTAATTGCCGATCAATCAAGCGCTTTCAATGACACAACGGCAAGAAATTTTATCCTAAACCTTTCAAAATCTCTCACAAATGAGTTTGGGCGCGGTTTTTCACGCTCCAATCTTTTTAACATGAGAAATTTTTATCTGAATTATCCCGATGTCCAGACGGTGTCTGGACACTTAACTTGGTCGCATTATTGTGAATTGTTAGCGGTTTCAGATGTTGACGCACGAAAATTTTATGAAAAAGAGTCTCTCAATTCTCGATGGTCTGTAAGAGAATTGAGCAGACAGATAGATGCTGCTTTATTTGAACGACTTTTGCTTGCCGATAGCAATCAAAGAAAGCAAAAGTTAATTGAGTTGGCACGAGAAGGTCATGTAATCGATAAAGCTGAGGATATTGTAAAAGACCCTTATGTTTTGGAGTTTCTTGGCTTACAAGAACACAAAATCAAAAAGGAAAAAGGACTTGAAAAGAAGCTTATGGAGCATATCGAGGACTTTTTGCTTGAACTTGGGCGTGGTTTTATGTTTGTTGGATCACAACAGCGGGTGACCATAAACAATATACACTATAAGATAGACTTGGTGTTTTACAATAAAATTCTTAAAGCCTATGTCCTGATTGACTTAAAAATAGGGAAATTTAGAGCCGAAAATGCAGGGCAAATGAACTCATATATCAACTATTATAAAACCGAAGTGAACTCACCTGATGACAGCCCGCCCATCGGAATAATTCTTTGTGCAGATAAAGATGCTATAGCTGCAGAATATGCCTTGGGTGGATTGGAAAATCACATATTCGCCTCAAAGTACACCTTGCTTCTGCCCAACAAAGAACAACTCATTAAACAAGTCGAATATGTTTTAGCCCAAGATGAAGATGACTTGATTGCAGAAAGGGAAGAATCTGCCCTGTTTTCTAATGAAGATAGTCAAGATGGTCAAGGTTAAATGACCATCTTTAATTGAACAGCCACACCATCCAGTCAGAAGTGAAAATATAAAAGCAGGGCATGGAATCCACCCAAGCCCTGCCGGTTGAAAATTATATCTACCTCCCTCCGCTCACAGCAATCCTCTGAATGTACCGCAAACAGGCTCGTATGAAGTGAAACACACAATAGCGACTTGCAGAGATAGCAACAAGATTGCACGTACCGCACCGCTGATATATGCAATCTTGTTCGCAATATGTGTAAGTGGGAAGTGGCAAAAGCATGAGCAACAAATGCATCGACAAAGACTATTTCACAATCAAAGAATTTGCCGATTTGGTGGGAGTGCCTGAAATAACCCTGCGCCACTATGACAACAACGGATATTTCCCTGCGGCGAAGCGTGGCAATGGTAACAACAGCAGCTACAGGAACTATCACCCGACACAGATAACAACATTCAAAATGCTCCGTGTCCTGACTGACTTGGGCGTACCACTAAACGACATGGCGTCTGTTAATTTGCGATTGTTGACATTCATGCTCTATAAGCGTACAATGGCTAATATATTTTGAAATTGAACAGTTGGTGCTGTCTTCTTGTTTTGTTGTACTAGATGTTCTGCTATGGTTCATTATATATAATCCTGTAAGTCGTGTATTCGTTCCGCTATCCATCTCCGCCAAAACCGCGAAGCATGGCAATCTGCGGTACTTTTGATAAGGAGATGGTATTTTGTTATTTCTCTATTTGTCTGCTCTTGAAACTGAAGATGAACGCAGCAAAATGGCTGAGATATATGAAACATTGCATTACACTTGCCTGAGCGTTGCTATGAGAATAACAAAAAACCAAGCTATGGCAGAGGATGCAGTTCATAACGCATTTATCTCACTAATCAAGCATAAAGAGAAATATTTATCCCTTTCACGTTGTAAACTGCGTTCCCAAATCGTTATAATAGTAAAGAACAAAGCAATTGACCTGTTGCGTGGTGAAAAAAACATATCAGAAGAACCTATAGACGAGAGTGATATTATATCGTATGAGTTTGACATTTCTGAGCATATTATAAGCAAGGAAGCTTATAAGGAACTGGTTGATTGTGTTTCACTTTTGCCGGAGCATTATAAGGTTGTTTTTCAATTACGCTATTATCATGAGTTGAGCAATAAGGAGATTGCTGAAATGCTTGACGAACCACAGCGACATATTTCAGTGAAAATTCACAGAGCAAAAAAGGAATTGAAGAAACTTTTACTCAAGGAAGGTAAACAAAGTGGTTAGCGAAAACAAAGCAAATCTTTCAGAAGCCTTATTGCGCAGTGCTGTCATTGATGACCACATAAATGAGTTAGAATCCATTCCAACGGAAGAGGAGCTTAAGGCAAGGTATACAATTTCGCATCATCATGAAGTGCGTATGAAGGCATTGTTGCGGAAAGAACAATACCGTATTCTCAGATATACCATTTTTAACAACGCCAAACGAGCAGCGATATTTGCTATAATATTAAGTGCTTTATTCTTTGGAATGCTTATGACCAATTCCGAAGTGCGAGCTTCTGTATCAAATGTAATTTCGGAGTGGTTTGACGGATTTACGCGTTTCATCTTCCCGGATAACCCCACCGCACACGAAAGCACTGAATGGGTTATTGGTTTTGTACCTGATGGATTTGTCAAAACTGAAAGAATAGATATAGGTTATTCATCTTTAATAGTATATGCAAATGTTGATAATATTGAGGTAATGCTCCATTATGCGCCCACCGGATATATTTCATTTGCTGTCGATGATGAACAAGCTGAGTTTGAGCGCACTTATTTCAATGGCATTGAGTTCCATATGTTTGTACCAATGGCTGAAAATTATCCATCGCGCATTATTTGGACACAGGACGGTTTTGCTTTCCTTTTGGAGGGACATGTCAGTATTGATGAGTTGCTTCGCATGGCACACACTGTAACAAAAAAATAAAAACTAAATAATTACAAAAAATTTTATCAATACTTGTTGCAAACTAATCCCCTTAATCGTTATTTATATAGAAGCTAAAAACTTCTTATAAAACGAAAAGGGGATTTTTTTATTATGAAAACACGCAAGTTTATTTTGGCACTTATTGTTCTGACCGCATTATCTGTAGCAAACTCCACAGTAGTACTCGCTGTACCACCAAGCGTTATAGAACCTCCTGAAGCAGTCCAGCCATATTGGGATAACACAAGCTTTGTCAATGTAACGCTATCATTTACCGGCACAACAGCAAATGTTGGAGCAGTTGTAAGAGGGTTTTCCGGAACTTCAAGAATCACAGCTACTGCCATTTTATCCAGAAGGAATGCATCTGGCACCTTTAGCACGATTCAAACATGGAGAAACTTGAGTGCTGATGGCACAATGCTAACATTCAGCGATACACACGCTGTAACAAGGGGGTATACATATCGTTTAACCATTAATGCAAATGTCACCCGCAACGGCTCAACTGAAGCGGTTAGTAATTGGATTGATAGGGCGTTGCAATAATATTTCAGGGGTACTCAATGTGCAAAATTATCTTGAAACTGAGATTTTCACGATAACCTACAGGTTATCATTGCAACGAAGTTGCTATGATTTGAAATCAGAGAGGGTGATGCTTATGATTGCGGCGTAAAGGTGGCGTGTATCAAGACGATGTATGCATAAACACAAGACACAAGAAAACAATTTTTTTAGAAGAAGGGGTTTAAAACAATGAAAAGAAAAATTTTTGCCTCAATTTTGACGTTTATGATGATATTTTCCATTGTAGCATCATTTCCAACGTCAGTAGCAAACGCGAACAATGCACTCGAAGAAGATATACATACAGGCGCTGAACCTATGTCGCCGACAATTTTGATTTCCCTTGCCACTGCAAGCGGTGTTAATATAAGAGACCTACCAAACACAAACTCCAGATCACATGGACAGTTACAAGCTGGAGAAGCGGTCACTGTAATAGCTTGGGCTTTTAATAATGATGGAGGTTTTGCACGCGTCAGGGTGTATGGACGACCTGTTGGTAACCGCAATGTGTATGTTTCTCGCCAGTTCCTAACAACTCCTCAAACAATTTGGCTACAATCTTTACCTGTTGAATACTCATAACAACAGGCTGAACTTCCGCTGAGATTTACCGGAGACAATGCACCGCCTTTTCATTTTTGTTTGAACGAATATCCTCAAGTTACTACTAACAGTAATATGGAAAATTTGAGCAAACGAAATGAAAAGGCAGGTGCATGGTTACTGGAGCATAACTCTGTGGTTAATGTGTAAAATCCATATATGTAAACAATTTATTAACGAATGTCTAAGTCGAGGGAGAAATAACGATGAAAAAAACTATAAAATTATTGTTTGTAGCTGTTATTGCCATAGTGTCACTCGCAGCCTGCGATAACGGCAACAATTCAAATCCACCGATTAATAATATAGCGGGCACAGTGCCGGCAGGCTCATTAGATAATTCTTTTATTGAGGAGTTTACATTTTCAACAGAACAAATTGAAATGCAAAGTTTGACAAACCATGTGCAGGGGGTACAACTTCGCGATAACCGGATTTATTATTGGTATGCTGATTCCGAGGGGGGAAACATATATGTTACAAACATGGAACTTGATGGAAGCGACCGGCAAACTATTCAAATCCCTGCACCTCGTGTTTCTTCTATAGCAGGGCTGCAAATCAGAGAGGACGGAAACATTGAATTTTTCTATTCCCTGTCAATCATTGACACAGACTCTACAATATTCCACGGCATGTACATTCCACAAGATAACGAAATAATCAAAATTGAATTGCCCGACGAGTTGTTAGCAGATGTTACATTTTCCAATATAATACCGAATGTAACACACTTCAATCTCAGGCAAGCGATATTCGCCGAGCAAGAAAATATTGCGTTAGTAGTATCTGCAGCAGAAGGGTATGCCGTGTTGCTGCTTGATAGAAACATGGAACTCACCGGGCAAGTAGATATAGCGCAAGATGAGAATCTGTTAAAACTATATGACGGAAGGGTTGTAGTATGGGGCAGCGAGGCAGATAACGGCACTATACGTGAGATAAACTTTGAGACAGGAGATATTGGCGAAGAAAGTTATTTCATAGGGCAGAATTTCCGGACTGCACTCAGCGCAGGCGGAAGCAGCATATACGATTTATTGCTATTTGACGGCACAACCATAGTAGGTTATGAACTCTCCACGGCCACTGCAACGCCATTATTTAACTGGTTTGAACTAAACCTCGGCAGTTTTACAGACATTCACATAGAATTTTTACAAGATGGGCGCTTGTTTGTGCTATATTCGGGTTTGCTCACACAGGCAGAATCTTTTATATTGATGCAAATATCAAGGGACGAGGTAACAATAGACCCGGTTGTCATAACTGTGGGCGGGGCTGGGGTTTCGCAGGAAATAAGAAATGCTGTCACAATATTTAATCGTGAAAATCAAGAATTTCAAATTGAAATTAAAGATTATGGAGATATTTATGGTTGGGAAGCAGCACAAACCCGCTTTAATATAGATATGATAGCAGGCAGAGGTCCCGATATTATTGTAGGATCTTCTGCCGAGGAATTTGAAAACACTGAGTTTCTTATCTGCCTTTACGGTTTAATTGATTCAGACCCGGAGTTGAGCAGGGAGGATTTTTTGCCGGGTGTTCTCAGCGGATTTGAGAGCCGGGACGGCAGATTGCAGTTTATATCCAGCAGTTTTAGGTCTTTTGTCTATTTTTCGCACCGAGATGTTATGGAACAGGTAGGTGAACTGACACTGGAGAACGTTTTCAGATGGCTGGACGAGTCGGATTCACGCCATTTGGGCCCGGATATGTTTAACCGGTACTGGCTCGTGGAAGAAACATTGTTAACGTTCAGCGATGAGTTTATCGACTGGGAAAATAACGTAGCTCATATAGATAATCCTGCTTTTATTAATCTGCTGAATCTTGCAGCAACATTGCCTGAACGCTATCAGTTCAACCTCAGAAATGAAGTGGAAGATTGGAATAGCGGGCGTACAGTATTTTTCTTTGACATAATCGGAGATATTTATTCATTGCAAACCGGTGTGTCTTCGCCGGATATGGAACTTATTTTCCTAGGGATGCCGTTTAGCCCGGATGGACAGCACGAAATCTTGGCCGGGAATAGAACTATGGTCAGCATTAGCGCAGCTTCGGATAACATCGAAGCTGCTTGGCATTTTATAAGGCAGTTTCTGACCAGAGATGGTGCTATAGCTGATTTTGAGTTGCCCCTGGATTTATTTGAGTTGCCCCTGCGTATAGATGTACTCGAAGAACTTATAGATGCAGCAATGACTCCGGAGATTGTTGATGGCGTGGAAGTGCCACGTTTAATAGATCCTTTTTGGGGTTTGGGGTCTGGTTTTTGGGGATATGCCATGACCGAAGAAGAAGCCACGGAAGTAATGGAAATAATAACAAATACGAGCAGAAGGCGGCGCAGTGTCGATACTGCTTTGAGAAACATAATAACCGAATCCCTGCAACCGTTTTTCGCCGACGGTTCAACAGCCGAAGATACCGCAAGAGTCCTGCAAAGCAGAGTGTCGATATTTTTAGCGGAGAGAGCTTAGGAGGAGATCAATGAATAAACTAAATAAAGTGTGTTGACTATTGAGTTGAAAATGCTTAGTACAATAAGCAATTTACGATGTGGCTTATGAGTTTTTCCTCGCTTTCGGTTTTATTAAGTCATAGCTATGTTTTATTAAGTCGTAAAGCTCTTCAATCGGCACATCACCGCAGACATATACTGTATTCCAGTGCATCTTATTCATATGCCATCCGGGAACAAGGTCTAAATACACACTCCGCAATAAATCAGCTTTGAAAGGGTCACATTTTAAATTGATACATAATTTTCCGTTTCGTTTATAAATATGAGCGAAGCTTTTTTTGTTTCTCATATGGCGCATGACCGCCCACACTCCATCATCGCTGTGAGAAGTTTTTTCGCCGTCAAAAGGATAGTCCTCATACACAGAGGGAAAAGTCAAGCAATAGTCAATCAGCTTTTGATTTGTCATTGCTTTACCATAACCTGCCAATGCACTCCAAATTGATCAACAACAAAACCATAGAGGGGCGACCAAAATACAGGCGATAATGGCTCAACAATACTGCCGTCAACTACAAGTTTTTCAAATGCCGCAGTTACTTCTTCTGCTGTGTCAAAGATTATCAAAAAAGAAATGTGCTCCCCACTTATAGGTCTTTCAGCACCATCAGTTAATGAAAAATTAGTGCCACAAATAATAACTTCTGAATGCATTACAAAGTTCGGTGGAAGTTCGTCTGTGCCACTGTTCGGTGGTGCATCTTTTGCATAGTTTATTGATTTTACTTCCGCTCCCAAAGCATCTTTGTAAAATTTCAACGCCACATCGCAATTTCCTTGAAAGTGTATACATGGTATTAACATAATAATTTTGCTCCTTTGCCTCTTCATAGGATACTCATTTCAGGCAAGCGGCTCACCCGTAGCCACTTTAGTATACTACGGGTGGAACATTTTTGCAATGCTCCGACGTAAATTTTCCTCATAGCCATCATTGATTCACTGCCTTTCCTGAAATGTCATTTTTAACAAGCCTTGTGATTTTGTCGTTACTTGTTTCTTTGCTCATCTTGCTGTAATGCACATTCACACGGTAAACGGTGTTGCCAATTCGCCGTGTGAATGTTCCTGCACTCTCGTTTTTGATGTCAAGGGGTAGATTGAAATAATCTTTTATTATAATCGTTATTTACCTTGCTACTGATATAAGTGGCATGGTAATATAATGCTATGATTTTTACAGCTTGCGAATAATGAATGCAGAAAAGGGTGGATTAAGTGAAATACGAAAAACGAAAAGATACACTATGAATAAAAATATTGATAACAACTCTGATGGTCATGCTGGACCGGGTGGATTGCAATTAGCCGAGTTTTTGGCAGAAAAAATGGCTATCAAAAGTAACAAGAAACTCATAGATATAGGTTTCCATCGTGGACATCAAACGTGCTTCTTGGCAAAGGAATACGGAGTTAGTATAGTTGGTATTGACCCCGGTGGTACAATAGGCGGTGATGATTACGACATTGAGCCTTTAATGGAAAATGCTCGTAAAATCGGCGTTGAAGACAAAATCCTCGGTATTGAGGTTGGCGTTCCTAACACTCTTTTACCTAATAATTATTTCGATTACGCTTATGTTACAACCTGTTTGGAAATGATAAGACAATACCAAGGATTTGAAGGTTATATTGCCGCATTGAAAGAAATCCACCGAATCATAAAGGGTAGAGCTATCTTAGGTTTAGCCGAGCCAATGTGTATGGATATGCCTATACCCGACTGTTGCAAAAAACATAACTTTGACAAATGCTTTGTTACAGCAGAGGTAACGAGAAAGGCTGTATCTGATGCAGGGTTTACGATAATTGAAAGTGGCTATTGCGAAGATTCCGGAGAGTGGTGGCTTGAACATGGGGCAACAAGTGATGACCCAAATTATCAAAAAGACATTGAGTTAATGGTAGATAGCGGTTGGTTATCGTTCGGGTATGTTCTTGCAAGAAAATAATCTGAAACATTCACAGCAGGAGCGAAACACTACCGTCCCTGCCTGTTTTACCTATTCAAGAAAAAATTTGTGAAACCGCCTCAATTTTGCTACACTCCTACACTTGCTGCACTTCCAATAAATGGGCGAGTGTAGCAAGTGCATGAAATGTAGCAGTTTTCAGTCGCTCCCACAAATTTTAGTCAATATGCAGCGTTCGCCGTCCATAACCGCAATTTCCTTAGCCGTTTGTCAAGAGTTTTTTCACCGCTTGAACGCAAAAACGCCCATGAAGTAGGGAATACTCTCCCTGTTCATGGGCGTGCTGTTCAAAATCTCGATTATTACAATCGGTGGTATTGCAAGTGTTTGATATGTGTAATGCTTATTCGCTACGTAGATTTCTTTAAGATTCCTTTGAGAAATATCTCCCAGTAAATTGAGTCTTAAATCCAAGTCTTTGATACCATTTTTCTACGGTGCTTCCTGTTTCGGTTTGTAAAAATAATTCAGTACCTTTTAATTCTTGCCATTTGTCAATGCAAGTTTTTATAGCAACCGTCCCAAACCCTTTGCTGCGAACCGAAGGTGTAGTTCCTACACTATATATTCCACCTTTGCCGTCATAGAAACAAAGAGAAGCGATTGATACTGGCATTTCACCTTCATAACATACAAAATTAAAGAATTTATCATTATTGTTCAATGTACGCAAAAGAGAGTCTACATAAGGCTTAGCAAGTCCTTCTTCATATGGTGGTTCAGCAAATGCACTGATATAAATATCGATAAAATCTCTTGCGCTTTTAGCGTCTGTTGCTCGTATAGTATTCAAATCAACTTTCGATTTGATGTCTATATTTTTTTTATCAAATGACATAAACGATTCTTCTAAAAGAATCGAATACCCGCGCTGTTCAAGAAACTGTGACCATTGTTCATAATTTTCGTCATTTGATAAATAGATGCAAGGAGACCTTTGTATATCATTAAAAGAACGCTCGATGATTTCAATTTCGTCTTTCAAACTAATGCCATTTTTTAGAATAGCAAAATTCACAGTCCCATCCCCAGTAACATTATTGCTTGAAAAAACAATATGTGATTGGGTTTCATTGCGTTTGTCGAAATACATTCCGTCCTGAACAGAGAAGTGCCATTCCATGAGATTTAGCACGTTTATACCTCCAAAATATAAATACTACCGCCAAGCCCAAAATGGACAAGGCAATGCAGAAAACAAAATTACTCTACTCTAAAGTATAACATATCAACTACCGCAATTACTACCCTCAAATTCTGTTCTTTGGAAGAGGTCGGGGGTTTGGGGCGAGTAGCCCCAACAAACCTACAACAACCGCCACAATAGTGTAGCCGATTTTGCCGTATAATGGAGCGGTCGGAAACGGGGGACAGGATTGTTTTTTATCCTGTTCCCCGTTTTCGGCTGCGGAGTGGCACGGCAAAAATTCAGACTGTCAAGGGTTTAAGAGGTGGAGATTTTTGCGGTGCTTTTCCGCAAAAATACTACCTCGTCCCTTGACTGGCTGAATAGGCGTAACGGACGGATAAGCGATTATGTTTCGCCCCGTTGGTGCTTTTTTTATCGCTCCATATTATGCCGCCTTTGTTGCTGTGGCTGTTCCATTTTCTCGGCATTGTCAAGAATATGCTCGACACTTCGGTGTACTATTCCGATTTGGCGAACGCCCTCTTTTAATTGGCGGTAGCTTTGATATAGATTGTCTTTTTCGGCGGTGAGTTCTGCGGCTTCCTTTTTCCATGCTTTTGTGTTTAGGGTCTTGCCGTCAAGGTTGGCTTTTAGAAAACGCTCTGCGGCTTGGTATAGGGTTAATTCTGTACGGTTGGTTTCGTAAAATCTGTCTTTTTGTTTCGGCTTTTGCTGTTGGTATTGCCTGTTGATTTCTCGGTGCTGTAGATAAAAGTCGGCTTGCTTGATTAGCGGGTTTAACTTTTTCAATCGTTCCTCAACCGCCTTTGTTTTCTCGTTTACCTCGTCAAACTTGATTTCGGTGGCGGCAAGTGTTTTTTGTAATTTTGATAGCGTGGTGATGTTGTACTGTGCCAAAAATTCAACGGCAGATTTGACAACGGATAAAGAAGTGATGCGTTGCACTTTGGCTTTTGCTTGTGGGTCGGTCAACATATTTTTAAGCATTGCCAAAATGTTGGGTTCTGCTGTTGGGGTTGGCGGTGGTTGCGTGGGCTGTGATGTTGGAGTGGTCGGGTGCGTTCCCTCTGCTTTGGCTTGTCTTGTATGCGGATTTGACTTTCTTTGAACAATCTTTTGCGTACCACTCGGACATGATATTGATAAACGGTGCCATTTCAAGGCTTTCGGGGTGTATGCTGTCTATGCTGTGGTTGATTGCGATAAACCGCACATCATTTCTGCGGAATGTTTCCATTGCGTTTCCTACTTGCAGATAATCACGCCCCCACCGTGTCATATCTTTCATAACCACGATACCGATTTTGCCCTTTTCCACATCTTCCATCATTCGGGCGTAGCCGTTGCGGTCAAAAAATCTTCCGCTCTCGTCATCGTCTGTATAGTGCTTGATGTTAGTAAAGCCTTGTTGTCTTGCGTAGGTTTCAAGCTGTGCTTTTTGGTTTTTGATAGAGTTACTATCGCCGCCGTTGCGTTGTTCGTCACCTTGCGATAAACGCTCGTAAAGGGCTGTAATTTTGGTGTTGGCACTCATAATATCCTCCTTGTGAAAGGACGGCGTTTGTGGGGCTTGGGTGGTGGTTTGGGGCATTAAGTTCCTCCTTTTTTGGTTTGGGTTTTCTGTTGTTGTGGCTTGATTTGTTACCACAATTTAATACGTCACAAGTTGGGGCAGAATGTTCCTGTGTAAGTAGTAGCCGTTTTACTCGTTACGGAAAATCCCATTTTCACCGCCGTACCCAATAGCCAAAAAACGCTGTACTTCCAATGTTTTTTGTAACTTCGGTGAAGAAGTTGATATAAGAGTACCAAGTCGTCCACGGACATGAGTTCCTTGCCTAACTTTTGGAAGTTTTGACCGTGGGATTCTTGGTTGCCTTTGGTGACGGAAGTGTTAAACATATCAATCGTTTCTTTGCCGAGCATTTTTGAGATTTCTTCGAGGGTCGTTTTCTCTTTTCCCCCAAGAAAAAGCGTTGTATCCATGTTGCCGATAATCACATGATAAAGTGGATAAAAAATATTGGTTTCTCGTTGCGGTAGTAATTGCTAATTTGTTTGTATTGCTTTTCTGCGAATAAACGCATATAATTATAAAGAAGGGTTCATTTGAAATTGACAAGCACGGAGTTAGGAGCGCATAAAATTATGAATGGCTTTATCAAGGCAGAAAAAATTGCCGCGCGGTGGAATGTTTCGGCAAGGCAGGTACAGGCATTATGTAAAGAAGGCTTGGTGGATGGTGCAATCAAATTTGGCAACTCGTGGGCAATTCCCGAAGATGCAGAAAAGCCAACACGCACAGGCAAACTAAAACCCGGAAGTAAGCCCAAAGTAAAAGATGATTAGTTTTCGCAATCATGTGTGACCTTGGTTTAGTGGTTAAATGCTGTAGGAGGATGGCGCAATGCAAATTAACTGGAATGAATTACATCAATATAGAGAGAACAATCGTGTCGAAGCAAAAAAAGCGGTTGGTGGTTTACCACTCAGCATTTGGGAAACGTACTCCGCTTTTGCCAATACCGCAGGCGGATTTATATTGTTGGGTGTGGAAGAACAGCCAGACAAATCACTTCGCGCTATTGAACTTCCCGACCCTGAAAAATTAGTGACGAATTTTTGGAACACGGTAAACGACCGCCAAAAAGTCAACGTCAATATTTTGACCAACAAAAATGTGAACATTGTCGAAGCAAACGGACACCGCATTATTGTAATTGAAATTCCCCGCGCTGACCGTCGGGACAGGCCAATCTATATTGGTGCTGACCCCTTCGCGGGTTCATATCGGCGTAACGGTGAAGGTGATTATCATTGCTCAAAAGACGAAGTACGGAACATGATGCGTGACCAATCGGACATATCACAGGATTTGCGCGTATTAGAACAGCTTGGCTTAGATGCTTTTGATTATGAAAGTGTTCGGCGGTATCGTATTCGCTGGCAAACATTACGCCCGAACCATGTGTGGGAAAATCTCGAAGATGAAGATTTTCTGCACAAAATCGGATGCGTTGGACGCGCCGAAAGCGGAACAATTCACCCAACGGCAGCAGGCATTTTAATGTTCGGGTTTGAATACGAAATCGTAAAAGAGTTTCCAAATTACTTTCTTGATTACCAAGAACATGATGATGAAACCATTCGCTGGACTGACCGTATCATTTCGACAACAGGCGAATGGAGCGGCAACCTTTTTGATTTTTATTACCGTGTCTACAATCGAATCACGCAAATAATTAAAACGCCTTTCAAATTGCAAGGTGATACACGAATTGATGATACGCCTGTTCACAAAGCCATGCGAGAAGCACTCGCCAATGCGTTAATTCATGCCAACCACTATGACAGGCGCGGCTTGGTGATTCATCGCTACCCGAAAAAGATTACTGTTGCAAATCCGGGCAGCTTGCGCATTAGCAAAGATGATGCGATTTTTGGCGGGGTTTCCGACCCACGCAATGCCACGCTGATTAAACTTTTTAATCTCATCGAAATCGGTGAGCGTTCGGGTAGCGGCCTTCCAAACATTTTTGACATTTGGAAAAATGAAGATTGGCAGGAGCCGAAACTGGAAGAACAGTTTAATCCCGACCGCACAATCTTATCGCTTGTTTTATCGCAACAAAACAGTAAAGAGGTTGCGATAAATGGTTGCGATAAGGTCAAGGTTTCGACAAGTGATTCGCATAAACAAAAAATCATCAACTATTTGACCGACAACGGAGTGAGCAAAGCCGGCGAGTTGGCCAATTTGCTCGGAGTGACCGGGGCGCGTGTTCGTGTTCTAATGTCGCAATTGACCGCTGAGGGTGCTGTAGTGGTTGACGGTGCAAACCGTAATAGGACGTATCGGTTGAAGTAAATATTGTAGAGTGGATTAAATAACAGTAGGATTTGTGTTGTCAAGGTAGCTTTATAAATAACGATAACGCTTAAACGCTCAAGGCATCAATGGCGCGGAAAATTATCGTTATTGCTTGCCGTCTCTTTAGGTTTTCAGCATATCTAACAGAAAGCAGTATAAGCCAGAGGCATGATTTACGTCAACTGATTTTATCACCGCGACAGCGGTTTTGTGCAATTTATATTAGGTGGTTAATTAAAATGAAACGTAACAGTAGAGAGCAGGCAGGTATAGCAATCGGTGCTGCTGTAGGTTTTACAGTGGGCATTTTGGTTATTGGATTTAATTTTCCTTGGTTGGCAGTATGGATAGCTGTTGGAGCTTCACTTGGCGGCGGCGTTACCCATGTAATATCAAAGCATAGAAATTAAGTATAATCTGCACATCAACCAAGACAGGCGGTGAGTCAAATGAAATTCACAGACCTATTCGGCAAAGATGATGTCCCAACCCTTATAAGCGAAGCCAGAAATAGAGTTGAGATTTTATTTGGCGGTGAACTTCAAAGCGACCCAATTTTCATAATTTCAGACAATCCAGCCACAATCAGAAGAACGGGTGATAATGCTCACGTTCAATCTTTTCGTAACCCTGTAAACCCTAGCACCAGACCGTAAATGCTGAAAGCTACGGCGAGTAGTTTTAAGATTATTTCGGGTATGTTTGTGTCCATGTACAAATCCATTGATGAAGACGTCCAAAACAATAATATACCCGCGATAAGGCAAAACCCGCCCCAAACAATTTTTTTCACTCTGTTCAACCTCCAAACATAATATACCAATATAGTATAGTATGAAAATGTGAATTTTTCCACAAAAATATATCAAGCCCTTTGCGGTCAATCTAAAAACCGCAAGGGGCTTTTTATATAAAAATAAAAAAAGAAAAGGAGTTTTCAAATGAACGAAAACACAAACACAAGCACCAACCAAACCGCGCCGAAAGTCTTTGAAATCATTGACGGCAACACCCTCATGGCACAGGAGTACGAGCGTTATCGTTTACTTTGCTATCGTATCCGTGCTATAATCATTATCGAAAGGTTGGTGGCGTGCCAATGGGAAAAGTTATATTTTACTCACGATAGCGACATCAATCATTATTTTGAAGTACCCGGAGTTACTTTCGAGTAAAACGTTTCTGCGATAAATTAGCATAATGATGAGAGATTATAAGTAGGTGACAAAATGCTAGATGCACAGCACTTAACCGCATTAAAAATCATTTCTGATAGACTAAGCGGAAAAGGTATAGTTTGGGCTTTGACAGGCAGCACCTCTTTTAATTTACAAGGGATGCTCCTTAGTCCTGCTGATATAGATATTCAAACAAGTGAATTCGGAGCGTATGCAATTAACGGCTACTTTAAGGACTATGAGATAGCCTCTGTTTCGTTTTCATCAACAGAGAAGATTCGTTCTCATTTTGGTCGCTTTGAAATCAATGGAGTACCAGTCGAAGTAATGGGAGATATTCAGAAAAAATATAACGGTGAATGGGAAGATATTATAGATATTTCTCCACTTGTTGAGCATGTGTTTTGTGACGGTATGACTGTTCCCGTTTTAAGCCTAAGTTATGAAAGTTCAGCATATAGGAAAATGGGTCGCCATGACCGCGCTGATGCTATAGATAAGTTTCTTTCGCAAAAGTAGTTAGTCAAATAAATTACAGATTGAGGAAATAATGAGAAAACCAAACCTTAAAAAAGTGGCAGATGAATTTGAAATCATTGATTCGCAAACACATCTATTCTATAATCGTGAAACTGGAGAGTTTGACTTTTTCTGCGAATTTTCAGACGGAGAAGAAGTTGATTACGAAAAATTTGAAGATGATGTTTGGGTTGCTGCGCCAAATGAGAGAGATTTTGATGAGTATCGTATTATGGCTAATTTTGCAGAGTCAATTTCTAACCCTCACAAAAGTGAATTACTCTGCGTTGCGCTGGAAGGCAGAGGGGCATTTCGACGATTCAAAGATACGCTGCACCGTGTAGATTTGACCGAAGATTGGTATAAGTGGAAAAATGAAGCGTTTGTTGAATTTGCAAGAGAGTGGTGCGTTGATAACGAAATTGAATATTTAGATTAGGGAGTGTAAAAATGGGAGCAATTGATACCGTAAAAGAAGTGTTAGCAATAGCTAATAAAATTGGGAGTATCGAAATTCAGCAGAAACTTATCGATGCACAACAGCAAATACTTGACATGCAGATAGAAATTGAACAATTAAGAGAAAATAATATGCAACTTCATTTGGAAAATAAGCGCTTAATTGATGCATCAGAACTCGAAAATCGAATTAAACGACACGATGTGCCAATTGTGACGATTATTGATGATAATGACGAGATTAAGTACTGCGCTTCATGCTGGGATAGAGGGAAGAATTTAGTGCAACTTAGCAAAATGAATATTGGCTCTCTTTTATATGCATGCACGGAAAAAGATTGCAAGAACAGGATCATGAGATAATACGAAAAATTAAAATTGCCTGAGTGGACAGATTTATATAAAGATGGTCAACGCTTTTCACATATATATGAATGGTGTTTGTAAAAAGCATTATTGGCAGGTGAAATTTTATTATGCAAACACATAACAACTGGTGCAATGTACTTCTCACAGACTCGGGGTTTTACTACGACGGTGAATTAGATAAACCATTGGATTTGTTAATTAATAGCTTTAAAGCAATGCTACAAAAACCTTTTGCAGAAACATCTGTACTTTTTATTCCAACTGCTTCAATGCAAAATGAGTTAAAGGCAATAAAAATAACTAACCGACTAAAAAACGAACTGCTGGCTATAGGCATATCATCAGACAATATTACAGTACACGATATTGACGGTTCTTTGTCGGAAGAAAATGCCATGAAATTTGATGTTATTTACTTTACAGGCGGAAAAACTCCATATCTGGCACAGCGAGTTTTTGAAACAGGTTTTGATAAAATAATCAAAAAGATGATTTTTGCAAATAAAGTATATATTGGCATGAGTGCAGGAAGTATGTTACTTATGTCGAATTTCAATGTAGACGACCCCAATAATCCAAAATTTAACGGTCTTGGCGTAATAGAAGCATATGGCTCCGCCCATTGCGATGATAATATTCAAATCCGTACCGATTTGCCCCTGCCGCATATTGCTTTGAGGGAAAATCAAGCTTTGAAGTTATCTTGGAATGGGTATGAGTTGCTTGATGGGAATTTGCAATATTTGGGGTGAGTTGCAACAAGTCTTGAATCCTGCACAGGCATGAGCGAACACGCTCTGTTGATATGCAAGAAAATATAACTCGCAACGTGTTGCGAGAATTGTCGTGGTCGCATAAAACGCATAAAAGGGGCATAAAAAGAGAAAAAACCGTTGCTTTTTCGGTGTGATTATGCTCTGTATAAATGGAGTATAAAGCGTAGTATTTAGGTATTGTATCAAAAGATTAAGATGATATAATGGTTGATGAAAAGGGGGTTGATTCTAATGTATAAATTGTGGTATGACAAACCGGCATCTATCTGGGAGGAAGCTTTACCGCTAGGTAATGGTCGGATTGGAGCGATGATTTGGTCGGGTGTTACTATGGAGAAAATAAGTCTCAACGAAGATTCGCTCTGGTCAGGATATCCGCAAGAGCACAACATTCCGGATGCAGCGAAGCACTATATCAAAGCCCGTGACTTGGCATTGTCCGGAAAGTATTTGGAGTCTCAAAATGTTATTGAGCAGCAGTTGTTAAGCCGTTTTACTCAGTCGTATTTACCACTGGGAGAGCTTCAACTGCATTTCTCTCTTACCGGCAAGGTGACGGATTACAATCGAACACTGGACTTAAGCACAGCACTTTCAAAGGCAACATACACCCAGGATGACATAACGTTTACCCGCGAATGCTTTATCAGTGCAGAAGATCAGGCGTTGGTCATGAAAATCAGCTCAAATAAAGCAGGAGCTGTGAGTTTTAGTGCAAGTTTCACCTGCCAACTGCAAGCGTGTGCGACATCAAAAGGAACAAAGCTGATTTTGGATGGCATTGCCCCATCGGAAGTTCGCCCGTCATATGTTCAAACAGATAGTCCGATTATCTATGAAGCGGAACCATCAAAGCGTGGGATGGGATTTATAGTTTGCGCAGATTTTGAAGCTGAAAATGGTGTCGTTGCGGCGGAGGGAGGAACTATAAATGTTGCGGATGCTGACAGTGTTGTTATCCGACTATGTACACGGACAAGCTACAATGGTCCGTTTTGCAGCCCATATTTAGCAGGAAAGCCTTATGAGGACAACTGCCGGACGGATTTGGATGCAGCTATGGAGCTTGATTATCAAACACTTTATGAGCGGCACCTTGCGGATTATAGAAATCTATACAATCGTGTGGAGATTGACTTTGGGCTCGGAAAAGATAATCAACCAATACCGGAGAGGATTGCCGGCTGGGAAAACTCTGAAGAAGACCCATCGTTGTTCGCGCTTCTTTTCCAATATGGGAGGTATCTAATGATTTCCGGTTCGAGGGAAGGTACACTGCCCACAAACCTACAAGGAATATGGAATCAGCATTTGCAAGCTCCATGGAGTGCAAACTACACCATTAATATTAATACAGAAATGAATTATTGGCCGGCAGAAGTAACAAATCTATCGGAATGCCATGAGCCACTGCTCAGCTTTTTGCAAACTTTACGAACAACAGGAGCAAAGACGGCACGTATTCATTATGGTGCAGCCGGATTTGTCACACACCACAATACCGATATTTGGGGGCTGTCAAATCCGGTTGGTGAAGGTGGAAAGGGGAATGCATCCTATGCATTTTGGGCACTTTCGGCAGGATGGTTATCTTCACATGCGTTTGAACACTATGCATATACTTTAGACATAGATTTTTTGGAGAATCAGGGATGGCCTGTCATTCGGGATGCTGCTCGTTTTTACTTAGATGTTATGGCTCATGATAGTGATGGCACATTAGTATTTGCCCCATCGACCTCTCCTGAGAATAGTTTCATTCATGAAGGGAAACGCTGCCCGGTACATAAAAACACCACTATGTCAACAGCCGTAATAAAAGAGACTTTGACGAATGCAGTAAAATGCTGTGATATTCTGGGCGTTGAACCGCAATTTAAAGAAGAAGCTATCGCCGCGCTCAAAAAAATGCCGGCTTATAAAATCGGAAGCAGGGGGGAGTTGCTGGAATGGAGCGACGAACTACCGGAAGCAGAGCCGGAGCACAGGCATAACTCCCATTTGTACCCACTCCACCCCGGGCACGATATTTCATTAGAGCACACACCGGAACTGGCGAATGCCTGCAAGAGGACATTGGAGTTACGCGGAGAAGAGAGCACGGGGTGGGCATTGGCATGGCGCATCAATCTGTGGGCTCGTCTTGCTGAAAGTGAAAGAGCTTTTGCGCTTTTGAAGAAACAAGTTCGTCCCGTCGGAAGCAACAAAACCTATTATTCCGAGAACGGGGGCTGTTACCCAAATTTATTCGGAGGACATCCGCCTTTTCAGATTGACTCAAATTATGGTGCTTGTGCAGGTATTGCCGAACTCCTTCTTCAAAGCCGTGAGGATTCAATAAATCTGCTGCCTGCATTACCAAAAGCACTGAAGAATGGTTTTGTCAAAGGTCTCAGGGCGCGAGGGGGCGTTACTGTCGATATAGAGTTTTTCGATGGAAAGGTTAAAAAAGCAATTCTTACACTTGATGCTCGAATGCCGACACGAGAAATCGCTCTTAGATATAATGGGAAAGATATGACTGTAACTCTCGAAGAAGGCAAAAAAGTCATAGTTGTCTGATTATAAAATAAAAATACAGGGGAAAGTTCAGTTGCCAATATCAACAACTTAAGCCCCGTTGTCATCCTGAGCGTAGCGAAGGATCTTAATGCTAAAGCTTACAGAAGTTGCGGGAGTGAGATTCTTCGCTAATGCTCAGAATGACATTTTCCTTAAGTTGTTGACATCGGTTCAGCTACGAGGGGTTTTTGTTTTTGAATTACTTTTTTGCGCTCGACTTTTCCTCAAACGCCTGACATGGTGCGCCGGATGAGTTCTGCACTGAGACTGACGGCATTTCACCCTTGGTCTTGAATCCGAAAAACGCACAAGAGCGAGGGAAGGTAGGATCCCAAGTTACGACAAAATGTTTACACCTAAAGCAATTGACACTATTACTTTTATCCTGACTCACCGGAATCTCCCCCAACCGTTCGCATTTTTTAGTAGTTGTCGGCTTTTATTTCAAAATAAGCCTTGGGATGAGAGCAAACAGGGCATAAGTCGGGAGCATTCTTTGCCGAGACTGTTTTACCGCAGTTCAGGCAATGCCACTGTTTGACCTCGTCTCGTGCAAAGACCTTTCCGGTTTCAATGTTTGCAAGAAGTGTCTTATAACGCTCTTCGTGTTCCTTTTCAACACCGCCGACAAGCTCAAATTCTTTGGCAAGCTCGTCAAAACCCTCTTCGCGAGCAGTTTTTGCAAACTCCGCGTACATGGTTGTCCATTCATAATTTTCGCCCTCTGCTGCATCTTTAAGGTTTGTCAAGGTGTTTGGTACCTTGCCGCCGTGCAGATGTTTAAACCACATTTTTGCATGTTCTTTTTCGTTGTTTGCGGTTTCCTCGAAAATGTTTGCGACCTGAACGTAACCTTCCTTACGTGCTACGGACGAATAATAGCTGTACTTATTGCGTGCTTGGGACTCTCCTGAAAATGCGGTTTGCAGATTAGCCTCTGTTTTTGTGCCTTTTAAGTCCTTACCCATTGTTTTCTCTCCTTTTCCCATTAAACTTTTACTTTCTTCAGTTTTGCAAAGCGGGGCAAGCCGTTTTCTTGTTTGCGGGTGTTGTCGCCTTGGATGAGCGGAAGTACATAATCAATGAAATCCCTAGTGACGTAAGTACCTTCTTTTGTAATCCACTCGCGCGGGATTTTTTTCTCTTTGTTGGCACAAATGCTGAGCGGCTCATAATCTATACCGCACTTGTATTTTCCGTTTTCGCTTTCACGAGTGAAAATGACCATTTTGCCCGTGCCGCCCGATAGTGCATATTCAACAGCGGATTTTCCTGCGAGAAACGCTTCGTCAATATCTGTCTGTGAAGCTATGTGAGCAGCACAGCGTTGAAGTAAACTGAGCTCGATTCCGCGCACCCTGACACCCAGCTTTTTGTTTACCTCTAAAGCGAGTCTCGTCGCTGTTCCGCCGAGTTGAGCGTGACCAAAACCATCGGTTGCCGATGCCTTTGCCTGTGAAATGAATGTACCATCTGCGAACTGAGCACCTTCGGAAATAGCTACGAGACACTTAGTTTTCTTTTTGTATACTGCTTCTACATCTGTTAAAAATGCATCCATGTCAAAGAGGAGTTCCGGCAGATAGATTAAATCAGGTGGTGCATCTGAGAGCTCAGCGAGTGCGGCAGAACCTGTGAGCCAGCCTGCGTTTCGCCCCATTATCTCGACTATAGTAATAGCTCCGGTATCGTAGACATAGGCATCCTTGTGTATTTCGGCGATTGAGGTTGCTATGTACTTTGCCGCACTGCCGAACCCGGGGCAATGATCTGTGCCGACAAGGTCATTGTCGATGGTTTTTGGGACACCCATCACACGGCAATCGTAGCCGACTTTACTCATGTAGTCGCTGATTTTACTGCATGTGTCCATAGAATCGTTGCCACCGTTGTAGAAAAAGTAACGTATGTCATATTTTTTGAACATTTCCAGTATTTTTGCCAAATCTTCATCGGACTTTAATTTATATCTGCAAGAGCCGAGTGCAGAAGATGGAGTGTTGAGCAATAATTTTAACTCTTCGGGGTCTTCCTCGCCCATATCATAGAGTGTGTCGTTAAGCAAGCCCACAATACCGTGTGCCATGCCGTAGACTTTTGTTATTTCAGGTGCATCTAGTGCTGCTTTGATGACTCCGTATGCGCTGGCATTGATAACAGATGTCGGTCCGCCTGATTGCCCGAATACTGCTGCGCCTTTAAGTTTTTCTGACATATCTTACCTCCAAATAAATCATTATAGGACTATGCACAAGAGTAACATAAGTCTTGAGCAAAAGCAATGACAAAATAGTTCACGAAAAATTATAGTGTCATTTTTCGTATTGTGTAGTATAATTGAGGAGAAAATATTTTAACTGTATGGAGGAATTTTTTATGCCGTTAGTTTCACCAAAAGAAATGTTCAAGAAAGCCTATGAGGGCAAGTATGCGCTCGGTGCTTTCAACGTAAACAATCTGGAGATTATCCAAGGCATCACAGAAGCGGCGAAGGAACTGAATGCTCCGCTGATTTTGCAAGTGTCCGCAGGTGCCAGAAAGTATGCCAAACACACATATCTCATGAAGCTTATCGAAGCTGCCGAAATCGAAACAGGTCTGCCGATTTGTGTACACCTAGACCATGGGGATGATTTTGAGATTTGTAAGTCCTGTATTGACGGCGGATTCACGTCGGTCATGATTGACGGCTCAAAGCATTCATTTGAGGACAACGTCAAGCTCACAGCGGAGGTTGTCAAGTATGCACATGACAGAGGCGTTGCCGTTGAAGGTGAACTGGGCAAACTTGCAGGTATCGAAGACGATGTAAACGTATCTGCGGAAGATGCTTCATTCACCCGCCCTGAAGAAGTTGAAGAGTTTGTATCGCGGACGGGCGTTGATTCATTGGCAATTGCTATCGGCACAAGCCACGGTGCTTTTAAGTTTAAGCCCGGTCAAAAGCCACAGCTCAGGTTTGATATTTTGGAAGACATCACAAAGAGGCTGCCGAACTTCCCGATAGTCCTCCACGGTGCATCTTCTGTTGTTCCGGAGTATGTCAAAATCATCAACGCTAACGGTGGTCAGCTTGATGATGCAATCGGTATTCCCGAAGATATGCTGCGCGAAGCCGCAAGGTCTGCTGTCTGTAAAATCAACATTGACTCGGATCTCCGCCTCGGCATGACAGCGGGCATCAGAGAGCATTTTATGAAAAACCCGGAGCACTTTGACCCGAGACAATACCTGGCTCCCGGACGGGACAATATCAGGGAACTGGTAAAGCACAAGATTAAAAACGTATTAGGTTGCGACGGCAAAGCATAAAAGTGAATAATAAAAAATAGAGGAACGTTGTGTTCCTCTATTTTTTACTCAAAGACATGCTCAAGAGTATTCGGAACAACGCCGATAAATGTTCTGCCGATACCCAAGTATAAGGGAGAACCATCGGGGAGCGTGTATTCAAATTGAGAGGATTCATCAGCCCTTGACCATATAATCTCGGTGTAGCGCCCACCGTTTATGAAAAAGCCCGTACCTTTGCCGACCGTTTCAACAAGGCGCGTTCCGGCTCTGCAACTGGGTCTGCCTCTTTCTTCTGTTTGGATTATAAGTATATTTGTAAATCCGATTTGCTGATCGGTTGTGCTGTCAATTAAGTTTCTGCCGAACTGCCTCATTGTGTATTGCCCGGTGCTTTCATCATATGAGAAAAGGGTGTTCTTGCTTGCCGTGGCTCTCACGGTGATTTCAAGTGCAGAGCCGCCTCCCGTAGGAACTGCATCTTCAGTGAATCGGAGATTTCGGGCATAACCTTCGCTATGCTCAGTACGTATAGTGGAATCCTGCATACCTGCATAAACTCTTTGCCCATTGGCGACCAATCTGTGCTCAAAAGCTACTCCGCTTCTTGCGGGGTCTCTGAAAAACCATCCTCCGAAAGTATTGGTATTACCATCGATATTGTCTACGCCTCTGCTGCTAATATGGTCTCTGGCGTAGGGACTGCTACCTGCATGGACTAAAATAGCATCATAACTCTCCGCAACACACACAAAGTAATAACGAGCGCTTCTGATACTTCCTAAACTGCCGAGTTCCGAGATGTCTTGTACAATTCCGAGCATACGAGTAACGCCGCCCTCAACGGGGAACTCATAGAGAATGTCCAGGCTGGTTATTCCGGTATGCGGAAGAGCGGGTGTTAAGTTGTTTAAGACAAATGCAAATGGTCTGTAATGAGTAAGGTCTTCATCTCGGGGCTCGCCGGTAAGCGGATTGTAAAGGCGTGGCCCTCGCTCCGGCTCAGGTTCGGGTGTAGGTTCGGGTGTAGGTTCGGGAGTCGGTGTGGGAGTCGGTTCCTGTGTCGGCTCCGGGGTGGGTGTAGTTTCGGCAATCATAGGCTCATCTTCAGGGGGAGCTTGGTTACCTTGCAATGCGCTCACGGCAAATATTACGATGCCGATGATAATAACCACAGATGCAATGAAATAACGCTTAAAATGCTTCGCCCCTACTATACGCCAGAAAATATTATTGTTTTTTGCTCTCATGTAAAATCACTCCATTAACTTGACCCATCATCAGTGGGTCGGTTCGCAACATATTGTAACAAATTTAGCTGTACTATGCAACCACTATTATGCTATACTCTGATTATGATTGATAATATTGGTTTTATTCATGAAAAAATTGAAATAAAGATGCTTATCCTATTCGTGATGCGCCGCTTACCGGAACCTGTGGCTTTGGAAGTTTTAACAGAGCTTGCGATGTGTGATGAGGGTATAAGCTATTTCGATGTCACGGACTGCATATTAAAGCTCGTAGAGACAAAGCATTTGCATTTAAGTGACGGTATGTATGCTCTGACCGCAAAAGGTGAGAGAAATGGGGAAATTCTAGAGGAGAATCTCCCTTATTCTGTCAAATCAAAAGCAGAAGATTTAACAGCAAAAGTCCGCGCTGCAATGGGTCGAAATGCCATGATAAAAACAAACCGTACTGAAAAAGACAGTAACGGTTACAGTGTTGCGTTGTCGCTCTCTGACGGAGTCGGCGAGATACTATCTATGGAAATTTTTGCGATAAACGAAAAACAAGCAGACAAACTGGAAAAGGGTTTTCGCAAAAATGCCGAAGAAATTTACCATTCGGTGATGAAGCTGATAATCGGTAAAAGTTAAAAAGATTTCCGCCGGCAATAGGAGGATAAATCTCATATAGTCTCAAGAATTTAGTCATATTATAGGAAAATTATCGAGAAATATCAAATAAATATGTTTACTTTTGTGTGCGCAGATGTTATAATTCATAACGAAGTTGCCGGAGACATCGCTGGATTTGTACAAGCTAACCAAAACGATTGTGCTTTATTGGCGACTTGAATATTTTATTTATAAAATTGGAGGAATGGTAAAAAGATGAAAAAATTAATAGTATTAATTCTCGTGATCGCAATCTCAATGCTCTTATCTGCGTGCGCAAATGAACCTGACACACCCGTAGCCGTAGAACCCGATCCTGATGCAATTGCAGCGGGCGGCACAATCACTGTCTGGAGTTGGGATCCTGCGTTCAATCTGCGTGCCATGACTGAAGCAGCTGCAATCTATCAGCGAATTAATCCGGCTTTTGAACTCAATAATGTTGAAGTGCCGTGGGAAGACATTGATATGCAAATAACAACTTTTGCTGTCGCAGGTACACTAGACCTGTTGCCTGACATTATGTTGGTGCAAGATCAAGCTTTCCAATTGAACGTCATGAATTTCCCGGAGGTATTTCTTGATCTCACAGATTCAGGCATCAATTTCAATGACTTTGCGACCGCAAAAACTTCGCTGTCGATGGTGGATGGCAGAAACTTCGGCGTTCCGTTTGACAATGGGGTTACAATTATGGGGCTGCGTACAGACATAATCGGGGAAGCGGGATTAACTGTCGATGATTTCACCAGCATAACATGGGGACGCTTTATTGAACTCGGTCATGAAGTCCTTGCGGCGACCGGCATGCCGATGGTAGCGACTACTGCGGGCGGTGCGGACTGGATTGATTATATGTCAAAATCTGCGGGTGTCAGCATGTTTAATCCTGACGGTACACCAAACATCGTTGGCAATGCGGTTTTGAGGCAGGCACTGGAAATCTATGTAGAGCTTGTAAGAACCGGGATTTTGATAGAAGTCGATAGCTGGGATGCCTACATTGGTTCGTTTGTAAATGATGTCGTTGCAGGGACTATTGCCGGATGCTGGATTCTCGGATCCATACAGCAAAATCCGGCTCATGAGGGTCTGTGGGCTGTAACGAATATTCCGCGCCTTGACGTGCCGGGCGGAACAAATTATTCCAGCTGGGGTGGCTCAAGCTGGGCGGTGACAAGTAACGCAAATGCACCGCTGGCGATTGATTTTCTCAAAAACACATTTGCGGGCAGTGTTGAACTTTATGACATACTTCTGCCGGCAGCCGGAGCTCTTGCAACTTGGATCCCAGCAGCTGATAGTCCGGTTTACCAAGAAGAACATCCATTCTTCGCCGGGCAGAGAGTTGCTGCTGACATCATAAGCTTTTCAGCAAATATCCCCACATTCTACTTCGGGGTATTCCACTATGAAGCAATCTCAGCAATTGAAGTCGCAGTTACTAATATTTTAGGTGGTTCTGACATAGATGCCGAGTTGCAAGCCGCACAGGAATTTGTTGAGTTCCAGATGCAAGGTTAAGGGGAATCCGGCGACAACAGTTGGGGGTTAGGTGTTTCGCGCCTGACCCCCGGTAATTACGCAGCCAACTTAAGGCAAGGGAGGTTTTCAGAGATAATGAAACAAACTACGGAAGTCTCAGGCGGCGCCGCCATTAAACGAAGCCGGCTAAGCTTACGCAGAAAACAAGGCTTGATTGGATGGGCTTTTTTGCTTATAGCAGCCGGTTTGATTGTAATGATGAACTTTTATCCGATGGTCAGGGGATTTATGCTTTCGCTACAGACAGGCGTTGGGGCGAGAATGGAATATTCCGGATTTGTAAACTATTCGCGCATGATAGGGGATCCGCGTTTTCGTCAGACGTTAATTACCACGTTCACATATCTTCTTGTGCAGGTGCCTATAATGCTTCTCATGGGGCTTGCCTTGGCCTCAATGCTAAACAACAAAGGTCTCAAAGGGAGGGGGTTTTTCCGCACTGCTATTTTCCTGCCATGCGCTGTCGGGCTTGTCGCATACTCCCTTGTTTTCCGGCAGATGTTTTCTTTTGATGGGTTGATAAATACAATACTTGTCAGTAGCGGCATTCTGGAGACAGGCCATAACTGGCTGGGGACTGCCTGGTCAGCACAACTGGTCATTATTCTCGGTCTTTTGTGGCGTTGGACGGGCTTTAATATGATTTTCTATCTTGCCGGTATTCAAAACATCGACAGCTCTATATACGATGCTGCGCGTATAGACGGCGCGAATGTGTTTCAGCAATTTTGGAAAATAACTATTCCGCTTTTACGGCCAATCATACTGCTTACTGCGATAATGTCCACAAATGGAACACTCCAGCTTTTTGACGAGTCGTTCAATCTTACCGGCGGCGGACCGGGAATTTCGTCAATGTCGATGTCACACTACATCTTCAATACGGCATTCACAGGGAATCCGACCATAGGATATGCATCTGCAATGTCATTTATGGTTTTCCTGCTCGTAGCAATCCTTGCGTTTATTCAACTGAAAGTAGGTGACAGACGATGAGGGTAATTTTGAGAGTGGGCATGTATGTTTTTCTTTCTATCGCCGCTTTTTTATCTATATTCCCTTTGTTCTGGACAGCCGTTTCAGCTACAAACTCGACACCCGATATCCTTGCGGCTTCTATGCTGCCGGGGACTCACCTTATAGCTAATTTCGAGCGCTTGCTTGAGCTTTCTGATTTGGGGAGGGCTTTTTGGAATTCTACCCGCAATGCGGTAATCCTCACCGCTGTTTCTGTCACAATCTGCTCTCTGGCCGGCTATGCTTTTGAGGTTTTTCACAGCAAGGCAAAGGATAGGCTTATGGGGATTTTACTCCTCTCGATGATGATACCGTTTGCCGCAGTTATGATTCCGTTATTCCGTCTTGCGACCAGCCTAAACCTTAACGATACGACCCTCGGATTCATGCTTCCGACTTTATCGACCGCATTTCTTATTATGCTATTTCGCCAGAGCACACGGTCGTTCCCGCATGAAATGATTGAAGCAGCGCGCATTGACGGTCTCAATGAGCTGAGCATTTTTTTTCGGATATATGTTCCGACCATGAAATCCACATATGCTGCGGCAATCACAATCACATTTATGGCTGCGTGGAATGTTTTCCTCTGGCCTCGGCTCATTATGATGTCACCGGAAGCTGTGACCATGCCGATGCTCATATCAAATCTGATGGCGGGGTATGTAACTGAGTTCGGCGTTGTGATGCTCGCCGTGCTCATAGCAACATTACCGACCATTATCATATTCTTGTTCCTTCAGCGCTACTTTGCAGAAGGACTTCTGGGGACGATAAAGTAAAGACTGCGAATAAACCGACAGCACTTACATAATAGTTTTGAAAGGTGACACACAATGAGTTTTGATTTTTCAAAGATTAAAGATCCGGGATACTTTCGGGAAAACAGACTGGATGCGTACTCGAATCATATCCACTACCGCAACGGCTGCGAGGCAGCTGAAGGTGAAAGCAGTTACTACGAAATTCTGAGCGGAGTCTGGAAGTTTAGCTATGCAAAAAACTACGCACTTGCACCAAAGGGATTTGAGCAACTTGATTTTGACTGCAAGTGCTGGGACGACATCATCGTTCCGGGTCATATACAGATGCAGGGATATGATAAACCTCAGTATGTCAATGTGCAGTATCCTTGGGATGGGGTTTATGACATCGAGCCGGGCGAGATACCGTCGGACTTTAACCCGACTGCATGTTATGTAAAACATTTTTGCTTGCCTGAGAGAATGAAAGGGCAGAAAGTATTTATCACTTTTGCCGGAGTGGAGAGCGGTTTTGCACTTTGGCTAAACGGAAACTATGTTGGCTATGGGCTTGATGGCTTTACGCCTTCGGATTTTGAGCTCACACCTTTCATCAAAGATGGTGAAAACAAGCTGGCTGTGCAGGTTTTTAAGTTTACCGCAGGTAGTTGGATTGAAGATCAGGACTTTTTCAGATTCTCCGGTATTTTCCGTGATGTACATCTCTATTCGATACCGGAAGTGCATATCCGCGATATAAAAGTAGAGACAGAGCTGGGTGATAATTTTGAATCTGCTGAGCTAACAGTTTGCCTAAAAGGTGAAAATGACAGTAAAGCAGCTATTGATGCGGTGCTTGTTGACTGCTGCGGTGCTGAGGTTGCAAAAGCAAGCGCAGAACTTTCCGGTAAAGCAAAGCTATGCATGTCTGTGACATCGCCTAAGTTATGGAGTGCGGAAAAACCGAATCTCTACAGCCTCAGATTCAATGTGAAAGACAGCAAGGGCAACACCACAGAGGTCATATGGCAAGATGTGGGCTTTAGAAAATTTGAAATTCGTGATAGTGTCATGTTTATCAACGGCAAACGCATCGAATTTTACGGTGTCAACAGGCATGAGTTTTCGTGTTACACAGGCAGGGCAATCACAAAAGAGCAGATGGAGCGAGATGTTCTCACAATGAAACGCTTTAATATCAATGCACTGCGCACGTCGCACTATCCAAATCACCCATATATTTATCAGCTTTGCGATCGCTACGGATTATACGTCATTGACGAAGTAAACTTGGAATCGCACGGCAGATGGCATATTGTGCATACCCATGAACTGGGCAACGGTGCGGCATTGCCGGGTGATGACCCAAATTGGCTTGACATAGTCATAGACAGGGTAGATAACCTCTATCAGCGCGACAAAAATCACCCGAGTGTCATAATCTGGTCGCTCGGAAACGAGTCGTGGGGTGGCATAAATATACTGAAAATGGCGGAGCGGTTTCGTGAACTTGACAGTACGAGACCTATACATTATGAGGGTGTGCATTGGGACCCGCGTTATCCTGACAGCACTGATATGTATACGCAAATGTACACATCTGCTGCAAAGTTAGATAAGTTTTTGCAAGAGAATAAGGACAAGCCGATGATTCTTTGTGAGTATGTTCACACAATGGGTAACTCGGGCGGTGCTATGCATAAGTACATCGAACTTATGTCAAAGCATGAGCATTATCAAGGCGGGTTTATTTGGGATTTCATTGACCAGAGCTTACTTAAAAGAAGTAGATACGGCAAGGAATTTCAAGCGTATGGAGGAGACTTCGACGACAGACCGAACGATTCAAATTTCTGCGGAAATGGTATTTTGTACGGCGATGGCGGTTTTTCACCCAAGCTCCAAACGGTAAAATATAACTATCAGCCTGTAGTTGCGGAGGTGAGCGAGAGTAAAGTTCTTGTCAGAAACAAAAATCTATTTACATCAACGTCTGAGTATGACTGCTTTGTTACGCTGGAGAAAAACGGTAAAAAGATTGCTTGCTCAGAGCTTATAACCGACGTAGCACCACTGTCCGCCGCCGAGTATCCGCTACCGCTCAGCATTCCCGACAAACCGGGTGAATATGCAATAACCGTTTCATTTTGTTTAAAGGAAAACACTTCTTGGGAAAAACGCGGACATGAAGTGGCATTCGGACAGCATGTGCTTAAAATTTCGGAGCCGTCACATTCTTGCTCGGATTGCACGCCTCTCAAAATCGTAAACGGCGCACAGTCACTCGGAGTTCATGGCGAGTTTTTCAGCGTGCTTTTCTCAAAAACAAGAGGAGGATTGTATTCGTATAATTATGCAGGCAGGGAACTTATCAAAAAAATCCCCATGCCTAACTTCTGGCGTGCGCCAACAGACAACGATATAGGGAATCTGAACCCTGTCCGCTCGGCGCAATGGAAAATCGCAAGCCTCTACGCAAGCCATGTACCGCCAAACTTGCTCAATGAAACATATCTCCCCGGAGCGGATCCAACTCTTAGCATGGATAATAGCTGCGCTGTGGTGACTTATCATTATTACCTACCGACACAGCCGACAGCCGAGTGTGAGGTTAAGTATACAATAACCTGCGACGGAACTATAGGGGTAAATCTGGTATGTGAGCCAAAAGGATTACCTCCGATGCCTGAGTTTGGAATGATGTTTAAGCTCGATGCAGACTATGATAATCTGGAGTGGTACGGCATGGGTCCGGAGGAGACATATTCAGACCGTGAAACAGGCGCAAGACTCGGCATTTTCAAAAACAAAGTTGCTGATAACATGGCAAAATACCTTATTCCGCAGGAGTGCGGAAACAAAGTTGGTGTCAGGCATGCAAAGCTTACGGACTCAGCCGGGCGCGGCATATTGTTTGCCGGTGATAACATGGAGTTTTCTGCTCTGCCATACACGCCGCACGAAATTGAAAATGCGATGCATGATTATGAACTCCCGGAAGTTCATTATACTGTCGCCCGCATCAATTTGATGCAAATGGGTATAGCGGGCGATCAAAGCTGGGGCGCACGGACCCACGACGAATATCTGCTCCCAACCGATAAGAAACTGGAGTTGGCGTTTAGTTTTAAGGGCGTTTAGAAACTTTACATTGAAAAAATGGAGTTCTCATGTTACAATACCCCGAGCTGAGGTGAAATGAGTGAAATACGTAATTAGCGCAGACACGAGAATCTCCAAGACTTATGAATATGATGTTGTAATCATTGGTGCAGGGCTTGCAGGGCTGTATGCGGCTCTCAATGTTGACGAAAGCCTGAGTTGCCTGATGATTGCAAAGGAAAGTATGGATTGTTCCAGTTCATGGCTCGCCCAAGGCGGGATTGCCGCTGCCATCAACCACGGCGATACACCTGAGCTTCACCTTGAAGATACTTTGGTTGCAGGTGCGGGTGAGTGTGATATGGAGGCGGTTGCTGTTTTGGTAAACGAAGGACCTTCCGACATTGAAACTCTTGTGAAGCTAAACGTGCCTTTCGATTTGGACGAGTACGGAGAATTTCATTTCACTCGAGAGGGCGGGCATAAAAAGCGCAGGGTAGTCCATGCCGGCGGTGATGCGACGGGGCGCGAGACTATCAGGACGTTATCTTACATGGTGGCGCAAAGAGAAAATATTTCTTTCAGCGGTCATACATGCCTTTTTGACATCGTTGTTGATAATGGTGCTGTAGTAGGCGTGATTATATCAAAAAAAGGAAAGTTTCATTTCGTTTCGGCAAAGAGCGTTATCATCGCAACAGGCGGAATAGGGCAGGTGTTTAAATCTACAACAAACCCTCCGGTAGCCACAGGTGACGGGATTGCGGCGGCTATTCGCTGTGGTGCTAAGGTGACGAATTTAGAGTTTATTCAATTTCATCCGACAGGTCTGTGGGACAGTGCCGAGTCGGGCAATGAGTTTTTAATTTCTGAGGCTGTCCGCGGAGAGGGCGCTTTTCTCATAAACAGCAAGGGTGAGCGCTTTATGTCCGGTGAGCATGAGCTTGGGGAACTGGCACCACGTGATGTTGTCGCCCGCGGTATTGCTACGGAACTTCGCAAGTCAGGTGAAAGTCATGTTTTTATCGACATAACTTCTAAGTCTGAGGAATTTTTGAAAAAGCGTTTTCCCACGATTTACGGTGAGTGCCTAAATCGCGGCATTGATATTGCAAAAGATTTAATCCCTGTCTGTCCGGTGCAGCACTACCTCATGGGCGGTATTGAAACTGATGTGAATGGCTGTACGAATATAGTCGGTCTTTATGCTTGCGGTGAGGCAGCTAACACGGGTGTTCACGGAGCTAACAGGCTTGCCTCTAACTCTATGCTTGAATGTTTGGTATTCGGTCGGCGGGCTGCCGCGTATGTCAACGCTTGCTCCGGTGCATTAAGTCAAGCAAGTGGGGCAGATTTGCCGCGCCTTGCACCATCGCATAGACCTAAAGGGAGACTTGACTACCCTTCAATTAGAAAATCCGTCAAAGAACTGATGAGTGAGCATTGCTATGTTGTCCGGTCTTATGATGGCATGAAGTATGCGCTGGAGAGAGTTTCTTTGATTTTATCACAGCTTGAAGCTATATACGATGATAGCACGGAGTATCTTGAAATACTCAATATTACCACGGTTGCAAAAGCTATTCTTGAAGCGGCACTCAGGCGCACCGGGAGTATAGGCTCGCACTTTGTGAGTGTGGCGAGTGTGCCGAGGGATGAAACTGACGGCAATGTCACCCCGGAAAAAGCGAAGAAGCCTAAAAAAACGCAAATGCCGGCTTACAAAGATTCTCCTGTAGCCACGCTCCCTCCGGGCAACAAAAAAATAAGTCTGTCCGACTTTGACATTGATTCATTTTTGCAGTCTGCTCTTGATGAAGATATTGGGAGCGGCGATGTCACTACGCTTAGCACGGTGCCTGAGACTGCTGTGTCAAAGGGCTGCTTTATTGCTAAGGAAAGCGGTGTGATTTGCGGGCTTGGTGTTCTTGAGCGTGTATTTAAGTTGCTTGATGACAAGGTCAGTTTGACGTGCCATGTGAGTGATGGTGATGTGGTCGATGCAGGTACTGTTCTTGCGGATATTGAGGGGCCGTCTCGGGCTGTTTTGACGGGTGAGAGGGTTGCGCTGAACTTGCTTCAGCATATGTCAGGCGTGGCTTCGCGCACTGCGGAAGCTGTCAGCGAAGTACGGGGGACTAACGCAAAAATCAAGGATACCCGCAAGACAACTCCCGGGTTTCGTGTTTTGGATAAATATGCAGTGAAATGTGGCGGCGGCACAAATCATCGGTTTAATCTCTCTGACGGAGTACTCATCAAAGATAATCACATCAAAGCCGCAGGCGGAATTTCACAGGCTGTTTCGGCTGTGAAAAATTTGCAAGGCGGGCACTCTGTTACACTGCAAATTGAAGTTGAAACTGAGTCGATTGAGCAAGTCAAGGAGGCTCTTCAGGCAGGAGCTGATATAATTATGCTCGATAATATGTCTCTCGAAACTATGGAGGAAGCGGTAAAATTAATAGCCGGACACGCTCTGACCGAGGCATCCGGTAATATGGGCAGTCGTATTAATCTTTTGGCAGTGGCGAAAACAGGTGTTGATTTTATTTCTATCGGCTCACTGACTCACTCTGTTAAGGCTATGGATATCAGTCTGAAGTTTCGGTAGAGGTGTTACTTTCGCTTGCAGATATGCCCTCAGCACCTAAAATATTCTCCTTATCCGCTTGCGTTGCATCTCCCGCGTGGCGACGTCTCACTTCCTCGTAAAATGCAAGTGTCTCGTTGCGAAGACTGACTCGCTCTAAGGCATCTTCATGTTCCCTCGCTATCCTGCGGGCAATCTCTTTATCACGCCAAATGGCTTGTTTTTCTTCATCAAGGTTTACTCTGCCTTTTTTGATGCGCCTTTTGCTTTTGCTTATACGCTTGTAAGTGAAATACAAATTGAGAGCGAGCACAAGAAAAATAATAGCTACCAGATATCCGACAGTTCCGTCCACAATGCTTACCCCCTTGTTGAATTTACTCTATGATACCACAAAAGGGTGAATAAAACAATAAAATACAAAAAACAGAGGAATAAAACATGATTACAGTTAACAATCTTAGTTTATCATTTGGTGGGACTACGCTTTTTTCGAGAGTGGATTTGCAGTTTATTCCGGGAAATTGTTACGGTGTAATAGGTGCAAACGGCTCGGGTAAATCGTCGTTTCTCAAGATACTCTCGGGTGAACTGGAGCACAGCACAGGCAGTGTTGAGATAAAGCCGAATGTGCGGATGTCAGTACTAAAACAGGACCAGAATATGTACGATAAGTTTACCGTTATCGACACTGTTATAATGGGAAATCCGGAGCTGTATGAGTGCGGTAAGGAAAAAGATGCGCTCTATCTTAAAGAGGATTTCTCCGATGCAGACGGAATACTTGCCGCTGAGCTTGAAGAGAAATACGCCGAGCTGGGCGGTTGGGAAGCTGAGTCGGATGCTTCGCAGCTTCTGCAAGGGCTTGGGATTTCTACGGCACTGCATCACAGTGAAATGGCTGCACTTGAGCCTCGCCAGAAGGTCAAGGTCTTGCTCGCGCAGGCGTTATTCGGCAAGCCTGACATCATTTTGCTTGACGAGCCTACAAACAATCTGGATGTCGGTAGTGTCGTATGGCTTGAGGATTTTTTGATGGATTACGAGGGAACTGTCATAGTCGTGGCGCATGACAGGTATTTTCTCAACACAGTGTGTACGCACATAGTGGACATTGACTTCGGGAAGATAAAGATGTATGTCGGCAACTATGATTTCTGGTACGATTCCAGCCAGCTTATGCAAAAGCTCATCAAAGAAAAAAATAAGAAAAACGAGGATAAAATTTCTGAGCTTGAAGAGTTTGTACGCCGCTTTTCAGCAAATAAATCAAAATCCCGACAGGCTACTTCACGAAAGAAGCTTATTGAAAAAATCAAAATTGACGAGATGCCCGCTTCTACACGCCGTTATCCTTGGGTGGGTTTCAAAATGGAGCGTGAACCGGGCAAGGACCGCCTATTTGTCACGGATGTTTCAAAGACTATTGACGGCGTGAAGGTGCTCGACAAGGTCAGCTTCATCATGGACAAAAATGATAAAATCGCCTTTATCGGTGAAAATGAGAACGCTATAACGACAATGTTTCAGCTTTTATCAGGTGAAATAGAGCCTGACGAGGGCGAGATAAAATGGGGCGTTTCAACGTCACAAGCGTATTTTCCGAAGGATAACAGCCCGTATTTTGAAGACGGAGAGCTATCAATCATTGATTGGATTCGTCAATACTCGGAGGATAAGCGCGAGAGCTATCTGCGAACGTTTCTGGGCAGGATGCTCTTTACGGGCGACGATGTTTACAAAGAGGTGCGTGTGCTCTCGGGCGGTGAAAAAGTTCGCTGTATGCTTTCAAAGCTGATGCTCTCGGGCTGTAGCATACTCTTGCTCGACCAGCCGACAAATCATCTTGACCTTGAAAGTGTCGCTACGCTAAACAACGGTCTCGTTGATTTCAAAGGTAACGTAATTTTAACAACCCACGACCATCAACTCATACAGACGATGGCGAACCGCATCATTGAGTTCACAGACGGCGAGGTCATCGACAGGGCCATGACTTATGATGAATATGTAGATACGATGAAGGCAGAAAATCGGCAGGAATAATTTTCGACCACCTCTAAAGCACACCCATAATAACTTCTTAACAAGTCTGTGTTACATTGATGGCATAGATTTTAATGAGGTGACGGTTCTGGCTAGGATTCTTATAGCAGAGGATGACAAATCAATAAACACGCTTATTCGGAAAAACCTTGAGCTGGTCGGGCATATATGCATTTCTGTGTTTGAGTTAAGCGGTGGTTACACTGTAGACATCAGCAACCTCGAATTTGCTGTCACAGACGACACAGGTAGAGAAGCACTTGTGCTTTTTCCGGTGTTATTTGCCACGGAAAATGAGGTGCGTGGACATTTCCGCATAAGCACAGAGCACAATGACTTCGTCCCCGGCTGGACTTTCGACGGACCACCCGGAATCGGTTAAAGCAGAATTTTCTTGATTTTTTGCGTAATTTAATTATAATTGTAGTAAATAGCCCCCTGCACCTCTCCGCAAAAGTGTGTGAAGTGACCCTTGGGGGCCATTTATTGGAAGTGATTGTTTTATGAAAATACTTGTTTTGTCGGATTCGCATGGAATTCATAGATCTATGCGCAAAGCTGTGGCGTTGGAGTCTCCGGAGCTTATACTTCATTTGGGGGATAATGACAGGGATTGTAAGGTTTTTCAAACAGAGTATCCCGAAATACCGTATCGCTCTGTGAGGGGGAACTGCGATCCGATGTCTGCCGGGCTTGATATTGACGAGTTTGTGCTGGATGGCAAGCGGTTTTTTATGGCACATGGGCATCTCTATGGCGTGAAGATGGGTAAAGGCAGGATAATCATGGCTGCGAAAGAGCGGAGTGCCGATGTCTTGCTTTTTGGTCATACGCACGTGCAGTATTACTCTACAGATGAGGGTTTTGTTATGCTAAATCCCGGCAGCATTGGCGATAGCAAAATGTCTTACGCAACAATTGAGCTGAGCGGCGATGAGGTGCTGTGTGAGCTTAAGCAGGCTCTGAAGCAGGGGGACGGGGGAGCTGCTTCATAACATAATGCTAGCAATAGATATGGGTGAAGCAGCTCCCCCGTCCCTTTGCTTCACAGATCATCACAGAATGACTTTCGCAACAGCACGGCAGAAATGTTCAACTCACTGCGGGAACAAATGGAACGCGGCGAGAGGACTTTCCCGCTTGTGCGAAGTTTTGATGCCAGTGCGTGAGAGGTGAGAGATAAAGACTATTTGTAGGTTGATTTTCTCCTAGTTTTAGTGTATAGTAATGCTTGAGGTGATGATGATATGCAAGTCAATACAGAAAGTATGGTATCTATAACTGAGGCAAATCAAAACTTCTCTCGCGTAGCACGAATGGTAGATGAAAAAGGTTCTGTGGTTATTTTGAAAAATAATGCTCCACGCTATCTATTGATAGAATTTGCCAACGCCGAGCGAGAACAGACAATGGCAGATGAAGATGTATTAAGTATTTCTCGCCGAATTATGGCAAAAAACAGAGAAGCATATGAGGTTCTTTCTAAATGATTATGCTTACCAAGGAGCAAGTCGTACTTATCCACAGTGACCTAATCCACGCTCACGGTGGTAGTGATGGTGTTCGTGATGATGGTATGTTGGATTCAGCACTGTCCGCTCCATTTCAAACAACCGGAGGTCGTTATGTGTATCCATCAGTACAACAAAAAGCCGTGCGTATTGCCTATGGTCTTATAATGAACCACCCATTTTATGATGGGAACAAGCGTTTGGGTGTTCATGTAATGCTTACATTGTTGCAATTCACCTGCATAGTGTAAAATGAAAGTGGGCGAATATCTTTTTATGGAATTTCTCATGTTCTTGTGGTATACTAACCTCGTATTTGTGCGTATTTTGTACACAGGGACTTTGCGGAGGTCGTGGCTCGTCACCCACTTCATGGAAGTGTGTGAACCCACTCTGACACTTTCCGCAAGCGGCAAAGGTGTCGGTGGGCTCTGCCGAGGGCTTTCGTCGCCGTTGGCGGCTCAATAAGCTAGTAGTGTGTTGGTCACACACTCCGCTTTTTGATGTGGCTTACGCCACTTGTAGAGAAATTAGGTAGGCGAAGATTATTTATATTTTCTACAGTTAGGAGGCGAAGAAGTGAAGAAGTATTTTATTTTTATCATGTGCTTTGTTATTCTTTTGATAACTGGTTGCTTTGGAAGTCCGTTGTTACCTGGTATTGATGGAAGAGAAAATCAAATGCAAGGAGCTTATACAAGTGCCCGGCGAGGGAGTCCGTTGTTAACAGGAACTTGGAGCAACAATGTTTTCACAAATGATTGGACGAGAATGTCTTTTGTTCTTCCTAATGGTTTCGCAAATCGGGAAGACCTCATTAGAGAAGTTCCACGACGCTTTGTAAATGATTTTGTGATTTGGCATGAGGAGCTAGATATAATTATCGTCTTATCATTGATTGATGTAACTCAAGGAGAAGACCAATTTCTTACAGCCGAAGACTTTTTAAATAACAGAAAAACAGAAGATACGCACGGTACCTATAATGATGAATTTGGACAACTGTCAATAGGGGAATGGGACTACATTGTCATGCGGGGGCAAGGACTAAGACAAGGTCAAAACGAAGCAACGACAATAATTATTTACACCCATCGTTTTGTTGGCACGATGATAGAGTTTGTCGTGACTTTCCCTCATCACAGTGAAGAAGCAGAAATAATTGTTGTCGAATTTCTTAATTCGATTGAACAGGGATAAAACGTGTCGAAGCAGGGGGACGGGGGAGCTGCTTCATAGCATAATACTAGCAACAGATATGGGTGAAGCAGCTCCCCCGTCCTTGCTTCCTCATGCGTTTGAGAAAACTTGTTGTTGACGCTAATGCTGAAAAATGTTAGAATTGAAGCATAAAAGAGAGAGGGTGCTTGTAACACCCTCCCTCGGGCAACAGCCGCCAAGGGCGGTGGGCTTGCTTCGTATTTAATGCAAAAGCAAGAAATAATCGGCTTACCTTTTAGCGATTGAGGGGCCGTTTATTTCTTTTTGCTTCGCTTGTGCTTGCGGACCTTACGGTTCCTGAGGACTTTGCGGTTTTTCCTAATCTCATATATCAGGCGAGCGATTTTAACCGCTACCATCAATAGTTCATATGCCGACAATGTACCACCTCCCTTGGGTTGGATAAAACTACCCTCCCTTCAGAAGCAAGCCCTGAAACGTCAAAAAATTCGTACCGCCCTAACGCTCTGTGCTTGTGTGGTATTATATGCCTATGGTTATAGCGTTGTCAATACACATTTAAGTGTGAAAAAGCCTGCAAAATGTAGATTTTTCACACTTTTGAGAAGCAGAACAAACGGGGGGTGCCGCTTCACTATCTACTGCTAGCCTTATGCTATGAAGCAGCTCCCCCGTCCCCCTGCTTCTTCAGTTATGCGTTTTTTTGCTACTTTTTTGCGGGTTTTGTTGACTTATATATCATGTGTTGGTATTCTTTTGTTATTAGGGAAATCGTGGGTTTACGTGCGGGGGTTACTATATGATACGTATTGCTATATGTGACGATGAAAGTGTATTCAGAGATAAATTGAGCAAATCTGTATGCGCATATGAGGAATTGCCTGATGATACTTCTGTTCGTGCTTTTTCTTCCGGACAAGAATTGATAGATAGTCATATAAAAGACGTTTTTCATATCATTTTTCTTGATGTAGAAATGCCCGAACTATCAGGTTTTGAAGTGGCGGAAAAGATACGCAAATTAGACAGAAGTGTAATAATCATTTTTGTGACAAGCCATCAACAATTGATGTTTAAATCGTTCAAACTGGATGCTTTTGATTACATTGTAAAGCCAATTAAGAGTTGCGAACTAAATGACGTGTTATGCAGAGCATTTGTGAGATACAGGGAACAGCACTACATAGTATGTTTCAAGTGGGATAATGAATCTTATGCGTTGGATGTAAGCAGTATTGTATACTTGGAAAGCTACAGACGAAACGTGCTTTTTAAAACAGTTGATGCGTTATATAAATGTGTAGGCAAGTTGGGCGATTATGAACGTCAGTTAATTCCCTATGGTTTTTTACGCTGCCATCAAAGATTTCTGGTAAATATGAGTTATGTGAAACGCATTGAAAGCGAAACAGTTCTGACAACCGAAGGACATCTGCTACAAATGAGTACCCGGAAAAGACAGGACTGCATGAATGCTTTTAATGCGTTTTTTGTCAGACATAAAATTTGAGGAGTGAATATGGAAAGGCTGATTATCGACATTTTTGGGACAGGAATAGGCTATTTTACGGTTCTTTTGTTCTATTCTACATTTTGGACGAGAAAGAATATCCGCAATCAGTTGTTCGTTGGTGGAGTTATAATAGTTGCCATCATTAACACGGGTTTCATAACACTTTTCATAAACACTGCTGTGCTCACCGGAGCCACATTTGCTTCGATATTCACACTTAGTTTTTTCTTCACTTCAAAAGTTTCATACAAATTACTTCTGTCCACTATAATTACAGCTATTTTTCTTATTTCGGAGATACCTGTGGGCATTATGATAACACAGATGTTTGGGGTATCAGCAGAGTTAATTCCTGAAATACCATTTATGTACTTTATTGGCGTTACTGGTTCCAACCTTTTCACTCTTTTTATAGTCTGTTTATTTAGGGTATATTGGGGCAACAAAAAGCAGCAAGCAGGTCGGCAGTTTAATTTACTGATGGGTTTTGTGGCTGCAATGCCTATCATGGTTGGTTTCATTGTAGTAGGGTATATAGCTGATTTATATATATTCAGGACACCCATTTTTGGATTAGCAACTGTTCTTTTTTCGCTACTGTTGGTTTTCATTATTATGTATGTTCTGAACGACCGACTCAAAGCTATGGAATACAGGAAACAGAGCGAAATGGCAAGGGCTAAGTTGGAAATGCAAATTGAACATTACCAGAAGTCATATCAAGCACAAAATGAGGTGCGGGCAATTCGGCATGATTTAAGTAATACACTAATAGCTCTCTCCGGCTTGTTAGAAGTGGATGCCGTTGATGAAGCCCTTGAACAAATAAAAAAAACCAATGCTCAAATTACGAAAGTATCGGATATAATTGATACAGGATTTCCGGCTATGGATGCAGTGTTAAGTGCCAAGTTTGCAAAAGCAGACGAAATGGGAATGACTGTTGTGCATAAGATGCTGATTGGCAGTTCACTTGCCGTAGATCAAGTGGATTTATCTTTGATTTTAGCTAATGCACTGGATAATGCAATTGAAGCGATTGAGCGTTCTGTAAGCGTAGATAAGACTATTACACTTCGCATTGATACTACGTCTGACTGTATTTCTATCTATATTGAGAACTATGCATCAGAGCCTGTTAATAAAAATTTTGAAACATCAAAACCAGATAAAACCAATCATGGTTTTGGTATAAACCAAATGAGAGCAATTGCAGAGAAATATGGTGGGTCTGTTATTCCGAATTATGATGTTGAGCGTGGGAAATTTACTCTTAATATTATGCTGATAAACAGAAAAATTTAACGATGTTGCACCGATTCGCCACACTCTTGCATCGGTGCATTGTTTTTATTGAAAATAGGTGCTATTTTTGACTTGTGGGGGTGATGACAAATGCTCACTCTGGTATCAAAAAAAATAGCATCATCTTTTGTTGCGCAGGGAATTATATCGAATGAAGATAGCGAAGTATATGAGTACGGACTAGAGTTACTGCTATCCACGCTGATAAATTTACTTTTTATCATTATTGCTTCTATTATCAGTGGCACAACGGTGTTATCTGCACTGTTTCTGGTGGGTTTTATTCCACTTCGTACTTTAGCAGGGGGCTATCACGCTAAAAACCACATGAGATGCTTCGCCATATTAGCAGTTGTTTATTTCGCATTTTTAGCAATCTTAGTTTATCTACCACTTGTGTATAGATTACCCGTAATAATTGTAGGTACACTAATATCTGCTTTACTTGTCTTTCTGCTATCTCCGTCAGAGGATAAAAACAAGCCATTATCAGATGAACGGGTAATTATATTGAGAAGAAAGAGTCGAGTGGCAGTCACTGTTTATGCCGTTCTGATAGGTACATTGACAGCGAGTGTTTATGATACAAGATTTGCATTTGCCTTATCCTTTGGGGTTATTGTGGTTGGTGCATCACTCTTAGCAAACTTCGTAAAGAACAAAATCAGTCAACAAAACAAAAATGCATAGGGGAGGAGGTGTGTGAAATGAATAAATACAAAGTGTTTTTATTGAAACTCTGTACGGTAACTGCATCCTGCGCATTAGCATTAAGTGTAGCAATTACTCCTGCTGCCTGTGCGCTAATGTTCCACCAGCCAAAAGTGCCGAAAGGCATGAGCAAGTTTGTCAAAAGCAAACATAATTCCGTTAATAGTCAAGAAAACTGATTACCTATAGGTAATCATTGCAACTATGTTGCAATGAAGAGCGCTGACTGCCTACTGGGTAGAGATTGGAGAGTGATAGTAATAAACATGAATATATCAGCAAATCCGGTTTCCGCATTGATGATTTGCATTTATCAGCCTATTGTCAACCAAACCAATTACTTAAGAGGAGTAGAGAACCAATGAAAAATACAACAAAAAGAGCTTTCGCATTATTATTGACATTTGCGATGATGCTAACATTTATGCCATTCGCTTCATATGCACTTGGAGCAGTGCCAAGAGTAGCATTGTTACTTGAAATGGATACCAGTGCAACACCAAACAGCGATGTCGATGTAAATGAAGAAATCATCGTCAGCGTGCGTTTTAGGAGTATTTTAGCACCTAATGGCGAGCCAGTTACTGTTACAGTAACTAATGGCGCACAAATCTTAATTAACGATGAAAGCGATGTTTTGTTTGAAGCAAACGGCGTTGCCAGACCTATACGCAACATTATTGCAAGCAATAACTCCGTATCGTTTACAACCGGGGCTCCCGCAACTACACCGCTGTTTAATGACTTGACGTTCTCCATTGCGGCTCCATCAAGCCCTGGTGATTTCTCTGTTTCGGTTTTGATTGGCAACCCCGGCACTACACCTAATGTCAATGTAAATTTTGCAGAGAGAACGTTCACTGCTGTTTCGTCATTTTTTGTTCAGACCTCGCATGACGTAATTATCGGGCGTATGCCATTTGATGTTTTTGGTGGCACAGACAGTGGTGCGAATAACATGGTTGCACTCGAATTCAGACATATTGGTTCTGATTTTAAAGAGGCACTGGGTAATGTTGCTGTTACTGATATTGATGGAACATTTCTGTTTAACGCTCTAGTGTTCCCAGCAAATGCTCCTGCGGGTATGTATGAAATAGGAGTAGTGTTGATTGATGTAGAGGGCAACGAAATCGACGAAGCTCTAACTGTAGTTGAGTTTGTAATCCCCGAGCCGTTCATAACAGTTAATACTACTTACGATGTTGTGTATACAAATGCGCCATTTTTTATTTTTGGCGAATTTGAGCATGAGGATGCAGCAACCATAGCTATGGCAGTAACAAACGATTTGACTGGATATATCGCGTTTGAAGATTTGATTCAAAATGTGCAAGGTAGCACTTACTCATTTGGTTCTCTTGTGTTCACTGGTTCTCATGCAGAAGGATTATATACTGTTTTTGTAGTTTTGCTTGACAGTGAAGGTATTCCTGTAGCTTTTGAGCAAATGGTATTTGAACATTCAGCACCACCACCACCGCCACCGCCTGCGCAGGTTACGAGTGTAACCAACTTGGTGTTCACTCCATCAGACACAGGAGTTACTTACCCACTGCCAACGGGGCCAAGCACTCGGCTTAGAGTAAGACGACCGGATAATCCTATTGTCGTCAGTGGCATAGCGCGTGATGCAAGTGGTAATCCCGTGGAGGGTGCAACGCTTAGACTTACTTTTGTCAACGAGGGATGGACGAACCTATCAGACCCAAATCGAAACAGCACTGAAACAGTAGTAACAGGTGTTGGTGGGACTTTCAGCAGAGCAATCACTTTAAGGCAGTCTGCGGAACAATTCAGCACTTGGGTTACAATCAGTATGCACTTTTACGACACCGGCGTTTTTGTTGTAAGGGATATTACATCTGACCCAACACAAACGGGTTCTCCTGTTGAGGTTGGCACACCAGTTACAGTTCCGGTTTCACATCGAAATATATTTATTCAGTCAAGGTCTGTGAGATAGGACTTTGCATAGCAGCACTTCAGGACATGGTTTATCTGAGGGCAAGTGCGCTTGCCCTCAGATAAACAAAACATAAAAGAGAAATTGTTTAAAAAGAAAGGATTCTAGAAAAATGACTATTAACGGAATAAATGGAGTAAACTACACTCCACCAACAGTACCGCAAGGAAGCGGTCAAGCATCACCGCAGACGGACACGCAAAATGTTACACAGGCCCCTGATAATCCCGATTACTCGGTAAGTATTAGCGAAGAAGCACAAGCACTTGCAAATACGAACGAGAGTGAAAGCACGACAAGCACATCTTCTACGCTTATGTCTGGTAACAACGCAGCGCGAGAATTATTTGAGTCTATGGGTTTTCGCCTTGACAGTATGCAAAACCTTGTCGAAGATATGAATAACTTCACCAGAACTGCAAGCCGTGAAGATGCGGCCGCATTTAATGCACGTTTCAGAGAAGTTTTCGGCTTGAATGATAGAGTCACTAATCCTAGACCACCTGTACAGCCACCACCAGCACAAACTCCACCGACACAGACTCCACCTGTGCAGACACCACCAGCACAATCACCCAATACCACCACGACTGTTGCAGCTAATGGAAGGTATAGCTTTTCAACTGTCGAGGGTTCATTTATGTTGAGTTTTTCGGGGAATGGTCGGGAAGCTGATGTCGCACGTGGTGTCTTTTTTAACACCTTATTCCAACATACACATGAAGAAGCAACCGCTATGGCACACGCGTGGTCTACTATGATGCCGGGAGGGGTTGGAGAAAGCCAGCAAGTTGTTAATTCTAGGTGGCAAACAAGCACAGTAGATGCTGCTGTTGCCAGACACGCCGAGTTGCGTGATGAAATACACAGGGCATTTGGGAATGACAGTGAACAGCTTGAACTCAATCTCGCTGCTCTCGACAGGGCGTTTGAGGGTAATATGGAGCAAATAGCACGAGCCGTAGCGGCACAAGCGGAAGCTGATAGAACCAGAGCGGAGTCCATGGAGAGAAACAATGCTTTCTTCCAAGCAACAGGGCAAGAAAATTCAATCAGCCATCATACACCCCATGCTCTGGCAAATCACAGTGACTTTAACCGTAGCGAGTTTGAGCGTAATTCAGTTAATATGATGAATCAGTTTGCTCAATTCCACTTAGAACAAGTGCGGAGCGGTGTTCTGTTCGGGAGCGGTATGGAAGCTGTTATGAACTTCCTAAACAGCGACAGCAACCTTTTCGGCATGACTACATCAATAAATAATCTGTCATTCAGCGATTTCCTGTCAGTCAATACTAGCTTTATGAATCACAGTAACAGAGCTATGACAGCAAGTGAGGTCAATGAAGAAATAAACAGACTCAACAATGAGTTCAACAGTGGTATTTTTGAGCAATCCGACGAGCTTCGGGCGTTGCTTGCCGGGTAACGGATACTAAGTAGAGGGTACATACGTTAGGGGTGGCTACTCCTAACGTATGTCCGGGGTAAAAATGATAGAAGAAGCAGTCAGAAATAGTTAGTTTTTAGGAGGTTATTATGAAACTGGAAAAATCAACAGCAATGAAATTATCACCGCCTTGGATATCGTATCATAAGATGGTACTGGCACTCTTTGCCGAAGATTCGGAAGTGCAAATTCGCAATATCTATTCGGACGATGGCAAGAACTACACATACGTGGTTCTTTGCAATACTTCGGAAAAAGCGGTTGCGCTTAAAACACTGCTAAAAACCGGAGAATTTGGTGATATTACTGTCACTGCAATTGTCTACGGCCCGGAAGAAAACGCAGAGGTTGCTCCGTCAGAAGAAGTTAATTCAGAACTTATCGAAGATGCGTTTTTCAACAATCCCATATTTGTTGAAATGGTCAGTGGTGGCGGGCCTTTTGAAGTGTTTTATTGCGTTTTCGCACGTAGAGTAATTCAGTTCTGGAGCGACAATCTAAACGATCTTTGGGGAAACACATCTACCCTTGCGGAGAATATTGCAAGAGAAGTGTTTGTTGATGTCGGAAATGTGATGTTTTGCACGAGTCCTTTTGAGGATTGAATGTAATGTGCAAGGAGCAGGGGGAGGGGAGCTGCCTCGCTATCTATTGCTAGCCTTATACTATGAACCCTCACCCTGCCTCCTAAACTCAGTATATCCAAATGATGAATATTACTGCGGTCGGCCGACACTTTAATGTCAGTCATTCTGGTATAAATAAAAATTTTATTGTAAGAAAGGTTGGTATTTGTTAAAATGAAGAAAACAAAGAAAGTAATCGCATCTTTTCTAGCAGTGCTCATGCTAATGGCGGGGATGGCTCCATCGGCGATGGCACTAAGAGAGATAGTTGTGCGACAGCCAGGGCTAAATGTTGATGCCGTTCCTGATGGCAATATGAGAGCAACTTTTGTTTCGCAGCCTCCACTAGATCCTAGGAGATATGTTCAAGCTCAAGTTTATGCGGAGCGAGCAAACGGATCAGCCTTATGGTCTGTAGGTTCACAGCAAAGAGGATCATCAAATTCAGCTTTTATTAATATATTAGGCATGGTAGTAGTTCAACACAGTGGGTGGTTTGCATAAAGAAAAATATCTTAAAGGTGCAGTTTTTCGCCCATCTTGTAAAAGATGGGCGAAAAAAGAATAAGGAGAAAGTTTGAAACATTTTAATTCCGTACCGCCTTAGATTCTGACATAGCAAAGCAGACCATACGAAAAAGGTTAAAAAAGAAAGCCTTTAGGGAGAAACAGAAACAAGATAGCCCTGCCTTTGCAGTATAAAGATAGCTTGTTCCACGGAGACTTCACGCTGAGTCGGCGGAGCAACTGAATTACGGTAAAGCTCAGCATTGTAAGGTTCATTTTTCTTCAAGATGTTGTAGATAGCAGTAAGCAACATTCTTGCAATAGCAATAATCGCTTTCTTATGTCCACGCCTTTTCTTGATAGATTGGTAGCGGTTTTTGATTTCGGGGTGTTTGTTGCTTTTGATAGCAGCAAGAGCGCATTGTACAAGCAAGGGCTTGATGTAAACCCCGGCACGGGAAATACGGGTAGTTTTCTTTTTCCCGGCACTCTGATCATTTTGCGGAGCAAGACCGGCCCAAGAGCAAAGGTTTCTCGATGTTGGGAACACGGACATATCAACACCGATTTCACCGATGGTGGCAATCGCTGAAAAGAGTTGGATACCCGGAACAGTCGAGATAAGATTCACTTGAGGCAGGTACTTCTCCGCAAGGGTAAGAATTTCAGATTCGAGATTCATTTTGCAAAGCTCAATGTTGTCCATATGGGAACGAATGATGCGGAGCTTTTCAGCTTGATTTGCACACATCATACCGTCCACGGCGGCTTGGATTTCTTCAATTGGAGTTTTGCAACGACCGTCAACAAATGGAGCGACATCAATATATTCGCCGGGATGTTCAATCAGTTGTGCAGTGATAGCTTTAGCACTCTTGCCGAACACATCGGAAAACACATCATCCAGCTTAATGTTGGAAACGGTCAGACAGTTCTGTGCCCGATTCTTTTCTCCGGTTGTATAGCTTGTGAGTTTGACATGGTAACGCACCAAATCTCTAAGTTGTCTAATATCCTCGGGCGGGATAAAACTCCCGTTGAGCAAATCGTGTTTAAAGAGGTCTGCAATCCATTTTGCATCGCGTTTGTCAGTTTTCTTGCCTTTGATGGCTTTCAGATATTTCGGGTGTGCAAGGACAAGGTTACACGTTTTCTCAAGAATGTTGTAGACAGGAATCCAATATTTACCTGTAGATTCCATGCAGACATCACGGCAGCCGTACTCGGTAAGCCAGTCTGAAAGTCGGCGGAGGTCGCCTGTAAAAGTGGAAAAACGCTTACGCTTGTAAGTTGTTACTAAAGTTTCATCTGTCGTGGCAATACAGGCTACAACAAAAGATTTGTGTACATCAATCCCACAGCAGACAGGATAAACGATTTTTGGCATTAAACATCTCCCTCATAAAATAATTCGAGGGAATAGGCAGTGACTGGACGCTCACTGAAAAACGAGTAGTTTGTCTCTCCAAAGATAAGTTTACGGGGTTCATAGCCCACATTCATTTGTGCTTGAAAGAACGTCCGGCGCACATAAACATTCGGTACAGCAGCTTAGCTGACGCACTCACCTCCACGCACTCTGTAGTGTGCCTATCTCCTCAAGTTACATTATATCAAATAAATCTACAGCGTTGGGCACTCCCGTTTCAAAAAACTTTTGTGCCTTTCGCAGAAAGGAATGGTCATATACATGAAAAAAGCGACATTGCTTCTGATTATGTTAACACTCTTTTTCACTGTTGTTTTAAGCGCATGTGATAATGACAGCATTGAACAAAGTGTGATTAACGATGCCGAACAAAATTCAATCAATAACGCAGAACCAATCAGCATAACTCGGTATTATCACGTACAATCTTTCAACTTTGATTTTGATGAAAGAACTCAAGGAAGATTCTTCATGCATCAAAATCAACTACATCTCTATACGTTGTTGGAAATTGGCACAGAAAGCGGAGACTCAGAATTCGCTTTAATTACCTTTGATGCAGACGTGTCAAATAAACGAGAGCTTTTCCGTACGGTTTTAGATGAAAATGTAGACTTTTTCGACATTCGTGGATTTGATAAGCATGACAATGGCTATATTTCTCTCGTCACACACGATTTTGTTGTAAATTATCCACATACAAGAGAGGACGTATTCGCAAGTGAAGAGTCTATAGAGGGTACAGGTAATTATGTATACCGCAGGATTTCACCTACAGGCGAAATTGTGTCTGTACTCAATATTGATGCTATCAATAATGATGAGCGACATATTTTTATCTTTGAAATAGCTTTTGATTTAGATGGAAATGCTGTTGCATCGGTCTGGTGGTTTCCTGCTGACTTTGATTTTTCAGCCACGGGGGGTATAATTCCGCAAGGAGTCCGCGGAGAGTCTTTTTTATTATTTGACAATGGCATTACAGGAGATTTTCGTGAAGTGGACAGAGAAGTATTTCTGAGTGGACTTTTTTTCAATCGGACACATGACGGGCAAGTCATTGCACCATCCGTTAGATGGAATCCCTATTCAGACATTACCATGTTTTACATGGTAGATTTTGAAAATACTGCCGTTGTAGAAGGTCCTAAAATTAAAGCGGAAAGTTCTATTGATAGTATAAGCGGAGTTTTTCCGGCACTTGAGACAAGTTTGTTCGACTTTTATTTCATAGACAATGAGCAAAGACTGTTTGGCTATCGCAAGCCGGATGGGTCATTAACCAAGCTGATTAATTTTATTGAACTTGGCATTAATCTTGACACTCGGCTAGACAGATATGGCTTTTTGCAATGGAGCGATGGGCGGATTACTGTTGTAACTCGGCATCGGAACTCATCGCTACGCCGCGAGGAAATCACCCTGTATCTCCTAACCCCGAGTGATGAGCCTTGGCGTGCTGATGAGCCGGAGCGTGAAGTCATAACCCTAGGCGGTATTGATGTAAATATGTCTCCCCTGATAGACCAAGTTATCGAGTTTAACCGTACAAGCACCACTCATCGAGTTGAGGTCGTAAATTACACTCGCGAGGATATGGATCGCTTACGCACAGAGCTCATAACAGGCAGAGGTCCTGATGTGTTTATGCTCTCTTGGTGGGGTTCTGATTTAGTTGCGGCGTTGGCTGAAGGATTTTTCATACTTGACTTGTACGAGAAAATAGATGCAGACCCTATCTTAAACCGTAATGACTTCTTTCCGAGTATTCTTTCCACTTGGGAAAACAGCCGTGGTGAGCTTGTGCAGATTGCACCCGATTTTTCTATTCAATCTATCATGGGAATGCAGTCGGTTTTCCCAAGCGCACCCGACTCTTGGACTTATGCTGACTTTATCAGTTTCTACCAAGAATCAAGAGAGGCGGGATACCCTTATCCATTAGGGCAAACACTTGACCGCTTTCTAATCCTAGAAAAGCTTTTATTCACAGACGACACTTTTTTTTCAGAACGTAACGGAACGGCTAATTTTGACAGTCAAGCATTTATTGATGTACTAAACTTCGCCATGACGATTCCTGCTGACCAAGGTTGGGAGAGTGTTGCACATCTTGCGCAGATAGGACAATGGGATCCGATAAGCAATTTAGTGAATGGCGAACAACTGCTCCTTCCTTTTGCAAACATCAATCACTTGATGCACTTTCGCACTTTACAGGCTAGGCTTGGCGGCATCACTGCATTTGGTTTTCCGTCAAACGATGCGCCGACCCACGCTGTGCAAGTTTCTTCGGGGACAGCAATGGGGATTCGTGCAAACAGCCCCCATGTAGATGCCGCTTGGGAGTTTGTGCGGCTCAGTTTGTTGCCGGACACATCACATGACGGCAATACTTTTCCCATGCGTGTTGACCTTTTTGAGCAACTAATTTATGAAGAACTAAACCGAGCAGAGCCTGCTACCGTGTTTGGAGGTGGAAATGAACATGAATTACCTCCGATGACAGAAGCAGATGCGGAGCTTTTACGTGAGCTTATTGCAAATATCGGGCACAAGCCTGTAAATGACCACCCTATTCAACACATCGTCAATGAAGATATTGCTGCATTTTTCGCAGGAAATCGCACTGCCGAAGATACAGCACGGATTATACAGAGCCGAGTAGGGATATTTCTGGCGGAGCGAGCTAGGTGATTTGTCACCATCGCCGTAGTGGCAGCCGTTATAAAGGATTAGACTGCGAGGAAAATTCATTATGAAACTTATCGGAATAGCAATAATAATAACGGCTCTTGCAGTGGTGCTAACTGCTTGCGGAGACATAACCGGTGGTGATATTCAACCCGAAAGGAACAATATCAGCATTAATATAGTCGGCAACGTAGATGATTCGGTTATCCGTGAATTTGTCTTCTTGTCGCAGCAAATTGACATTTTTGATTTGCCATACCGAGTGCAGGGTGCAAAAATATATGGTGAGCGGATTTACTACTGGTACGCAGACTCTGAGGGAAATATAGTTGTGGCAAGCGTGACACATGACGGGGCAAATCGGCAAAGCATTCAAATTCCGGCTTTGGGGGGTGTTATTGAAATAGGTGGCTTGAAAATTGTTGATAACGGCAATATTGAACTTGTTTATTCATTAACAGCCGGAATTGGTGAGAGCACACTGATTTATGGTATGTATACTGAGCAAGGCGTTGAAATAACTAGCAAGGATTTAAGCAACATAATGCCTTCTGACTTTGAGCATATAAGGCTTATTGAAGCTGTTTTTACTGATGAGGGTTATATTGCATTATCTGTAGTGGTCGGTGAAGCGAGACATGAAATATTATTACTAAACAGCGAGAAGATGCTTATCGGGCAGTTGCCTGTCCATCGCAATGATAGGATATCGCTTTTGCGTTATGACAGGGTCGTAATATGGAATCAAGATAGCACAGACAGCACTTTACGGGAAATCGACTTTGATACAGGCGATTTTGGTGATGTATTGCAACTCTCAGTGCAGAATTTCCGAAACCTGTTTTGTGCAGGGTATGATAGCGAGTATGACTTATTGATTTTTGATGGTATAAACATAATTGGTTACGAGTTAGCAACAGTTACTGCGACACCTCTATTCAATTGGGTAGAAACAAATCTCGGCGCAGCTCATGAATTTGACATAGGCTTTTTACAGAGTGGGCAGATATTTGTCATATACTCTGCCATAGATACTACAGGGTGGAACACAGAGCTTTTTATACTTATGCGCACATCAAGAGATGAAATTGACGATGATTATACTGTTATCACTTTAGGTGGAGCCTGGGTATCACCCGAAATTCGGAGATTCGTCGCTACGTTCAACCGTAATAATCAAGAATATCAGATTAAAATACTATGTTACGATACCATGTTTGGCTGGGATGCAGGCACAACCCGCTTTAATATCGACATGATAGCCGGGCAAGGTCCTGATATTATTGTCGGTCAGTCAGCTGAGTCTCTGGAGGAATCGCTATTTCTCGCCTGTCTGTACAGTTTTATTGACACAGACCCCGATATAAGTCGCAATGACTTCTTGCCGGGTATTATTAAAGGTCTCGAAAGCAGGGATGGTAGGTTGCAAGTCATATCAAATAATTTTGATATTTTCCTGCTTTCTGCATTAAGTGAAACTATGGCACAGGTCGGTGAACTGACATATGAAAATATAATACGTTGGCTCAGCGAGTCGCAGTCGCGCCATCTAGGTCCGGAGTGGTTCAATCGTGAGTGGCTTGTGCGTGAATCACTGTTGTCGTTCAGTGATGAGTTCATCGACTGGGAAAATGGCATTGCCCATCTTGACAGCGATGAGTTCATTGACCTTCTGAATATTGCCTATACATTGCCGCCACCGGAGCAATTTGGATTCAGACGTGAGTTTGATGACTTGCTCAATGGCAATCAATTATTTGATTTCGGCATACTCTATAATGTTGACAGCCTTAGAAGTGGGAGGCGCAATGTTTTTGGCGAAACCGAACTTGGTGAAATGATTCCTGCGGGAGTGCCGTCTAGTGCGCCCGGACGGCATGAGTTCATGACAGATATACAGACATTAGCCGGAATAAACGCAGGGTCTGAGCAACCGCAAACTGCTTGGAGGTTTGTCAGACTCCTTTTACTGCCGGAAAGCTTTACAGGCAGAAGAGGAATGCCCTTGCGCATTGATGTGCTTGAAAACCTGATTACTGCTTCTATGACTCCAAGTCTAGTAAATGGAGAGGAAGTGCCGAGGACCACCCCTTTAGGTCAGAGACTGTATGCCATGACAGATGAAGATGAAGCAATGTTGCGGGCAGTAATAGACAACACAACTATAAGGCAGCGCAGAAATGAGATATTGGAAAATATTATAAGCGAAGGATTAGCTCAATTTTTTGCAGGTAATGCGACAGCAGAAGATGCAGCCCGCATAATACAAAGTCGCATTTCAATATATTTGGCAGAGCGCAATTAGCAAGACCGTGAAGCACGGGGTGAAGCACGGGGACGGGGGAGCTGCTTCGCTATCTACTGCTAGCATTATACTATGAAGCAGCTCCCCCGTCCCCTTGCTTCACACTATTTTGGAGTTTCGTGGCAGGTAGGCTTAAGGTTACATGGATTCATGACTATAGAGCTTATAGTTGGCTTGTGTGATGTTAGCCGTGAGCATAGAAGATCAATTGGTTTGTCACCGCGAGAGAGCGGAGCGACCGAAGAATCTTTCTCGTAAGGTATTTTCGAGCAAAAAGATTCTTCGCTGCACTCGCAGTGACAAGTTTTTGCTGTTTTGCTACAGCCCCTTGTTGGTTAATATCCGATTTTTGCAAAATAATGACGGTCATGCGTTTTTTTTGCTACTTTTTTGCGGGTTTTGTTGACTTATATATCATGTGTTGGTATTCTTTTGTTGGTGGGAAATCGTGGGTTTACGTGCGGACGTGAGGGGTTACTATATGATACGTATTGCTATATGTGATGATGATGAAGATGTTATCGAAAATGTTAAACAGCATTTAATTGGAATAGATAGCGAGTTGACAGATGAACGGTTAAACATATCTGCTTACACATCCGGCGAAATGTTTTTGAGTGATATTGACCTCGGCTTATCGTTTCATATTGTGTTTATGGATATTGAGATGGACGGCATAAACGGTGTTGATGTGGGGAAACAACTCCGAGAGCGACAAGACGGCGATGACACCATTATGATATATGTTTCAAGCCATAACAGATTCTTTGAGGAACTGGTTCAGATTGGTAGCTTTCGCTTCATACAAAAGCCAATTGACAACAATAAGTTGAGAGATACCTTTTCCAGAGCGTTAAATCAAGCTATAAAGTTAAACCGTGCGACTAAAACTTCGGTAATTTTTAAGTATAAAAGTGGTTCGGATTACCATTCAATTACCACAAGTAAAATCGTTTATATGAAAAGTGTACGGCGAACAATCGAAGTTGTAGCACAGGATAGCATTGAAAACAGGCTTTATGTTGAAGGGAAATTCTATTCAACGGTTGATGAAGTCTTGGAGCAATTACCGAAAGACTCGTTTGTTCGCTGTGGGCGTTCTCTTGTTGTAAATCTCTACTTTGTACACCATATAGAAAAGGATGCTTTTATACTTTCAGATAACAAATCAACACGCGTACCCATAGGCAGGAAATATAAGCATGAAAGCGAAGTAACTTACTTCCAATATCTGGAAGGAGCGTTGTGACAGATACTTTAGCTCAAATTATATACTATTTAAACAGCATAGCATATACGGGTATGATGTACTATGGAGTTGTCTGCATTTTTAAGGCGGCGGTTAGGCGGAAATTGATTTTCCTTGCTTACTTAGGATATGTAATAGTTGCATCATTTGTGTTTTTTCAAGTAGATAGTGGCTGGATAATTCTATCTGTAAATATAGCATTTTTTCTTGGTGTCATGCTTCTATTTAGCGGAAACTTAGGAGCAAGACTCATTTTTGCATTACTTCTATACGGCATGAGCATTATAGCAGATGGGCTTGTATATACAGGGTTAAACTACATATACTATGTGCAGCAAGGAACAGAAATCCCCACGGAAATCATGACGAGCATAGGGCGCACTATTTCAAATATAGTCTTTTTACCTCTGCTGCTGCTTTTAGTTATGATATTTCGCAAGTTTCATCTAAGCAAAGCACCCCTCTATTACTTCAAAATCCCTGTAAAGTATTTTATTATTGTTTTTGCTTTGCTAGGAGCAGTTATTTCGGTAAATTTGTTCTTCATAATTGAAGCAATTGAGAGTCTGGGGAGATTGCGGGAAATCATGGTGCAGTTTGCAATTGTGCAGTTTCTGGTTCTTGCAATTGTTTTTTGTGTTATTTGGTTATATAACACGGTGCTTGGTAATTTGGAAGCACTTGAAAAGAGTAGGTTAAAAGAACAGGTTATGGAGCGTTGGGAAATACAGTATAAAACAGTACAGGATTCACAAAAGGTCATTGCGACCATGAATCACAACTTGCGTTATCACTTTTTGACCCTCAAAAATCACATCATAAATGGCGAGGCATATAAAGCAGAAGAATATATTTCAAACAAGATAGGAGAGTTTGATGATGTTATTAACACCGGAAACATATCAATTGATGCTATGCTCAACTATTACAAACAAAGGATTCGTGAAACGTTAGATGTTAACATGGAAACAGAGCTCTCAATCCCTTCAAATTTGAAAATTGATACTATTTCAATGGGAATCATCTTAGGCAACGCACTTGAAAATGCACTTGAAGCCTGCGAGCTTTTACAATCATCCAAACGGTTTGTGCGCGTGAAAGCCACTGTTTCAAAGGGGCGTGACCTCATGCTCATTATTTCAAACCCATATCTTGTTGACCCTGTATCTGATGGAGAAGGTAATCTGATTACTACAAAGCCGGCTAAAGATACTAATGGATTGGGGATTGCAAGTGCAAATGAATTATTATCTAAACATAGCGGATATATCCACACTGAATATGAAAATAACATATTTAAGTTTATGCTTATTTGCTATAATATTCTGTAAAATGTTGTTTGTTACATTAAAATAGCAGTTCATTACATTTGAAGCTATAAACCCCTATACAAGAGAAAAAGTTCGTGGTATGGTCAAACTAACCCAGCCACGATTTTTGCGTTTAATGAATGCTCAAATGCAGAATTGAATTATTTTACTGAAAGGACGAATTATATGAAAAATAAGATAAAAATAGCAATTACTCACATTCTCGGCAGTGTCGCTTTATTAAGTGCGGTACTAATTGTAAATCATGCGTGTCCGTTCTTTATCCATCAAGAAAAAGAACCGGAAGAAGTCCGCAAGCTACGTAAGTTCTGATGTTTACGAAAAATGCGGCAAGAAAAACTTGCGACTGGCTAGTGCGGAGCGGTGGAATTGAAGATAGCAAAAGAGTCGTATATGAGTTTGGGCTGGATAAACTATATACGAGCTTGGCAAACTTCGCTATAGCTTCCATAATTGGCTTTATGTTTGGAGTTTTCTTGCAAACTGCGCTGTTTTTCGGAGTCTATATTGCCCTCAGAGTCTACGCAGGCGGTTATCACGCAAAAAGTCCGACAATATGTTTCTTTGTAAGTTTTTTGATACTTATACCGTTCGTTATTGCAATACGATACTATCATCTATGGAATACGCCGATAGTGTTCTGGACTGTGCTTTTGATAAGTGTTGTAACTTTGGTACTTCTGGGAACGGTTGAGAATCAAAACAAGTTACTGGACAGCATGGAGAAAAAAGTGTATCGCCGCCGTTTGCTACGTAATCTAACTGTTATAGTGGCTATTGCAGTCACACTTTCGATTTTATCGCAAGGAAGTTATGCAGTGGCGGTACTGTGCGGAGTAATGCTGACGGCAATCACAGCAGGAGTTGGAAAAATGGTGTTTATTAAGCAGCAGTCTGTTAATAGCCAAGAAAGCTGATTACCTATGACAGTGAGCAACTCGCACTCAACCTCGTAGCTCTTGGCAAGGCGTTTGAAGGTAATATGGAAAGAATAGGTCGAAGGGTAAAAATGATAGAAGAAGCAGTCAGAAATAGTTAGTTTTTAGGAGGTTATTATGAAACTAGAAAAATCAACAGCAATGAAATTATCACCGCCGTGGGTATCGTATCATAAGATGGTACTGGCACTCTTTGCCGAGGATTCGGAAGTGCAAATTCGCAATATCTATTCGGACGATGGAAAAAACTACACATACGTGGTTCTTTGCAATACTTCGGAAAAAGCGGTTGCGCTTAAAACACTGCTAAAAACCGGAGAATTTGGTGATATTACTGTCACTGCAATTGTCTACGGTCCGGAAGAAAATGCAGAGGTTGCTCCGTCAGAAGAAGTTAATTCAGAACTTATCGAAGATGCGTTTTTCAACAATCCTATATTTGTTGAAATGGTCAGTGGTGGCGGGCCTTTTGAAGTGTTTTATTGCGTTTTCGCACGTAGAGTAATTCAGTTCTGGAGCGACAATCTAAACGATCTTTGGGGAAACACATCCACCCTTGCGGAGAATATTGCAAGAGAAGTGTTTGTTGATGTCGGAAATGTGATGTTTTGCACGAGTCCTTTTGAGGATTGAATGTAATGAAGCAGGGGGACGGGGGAGCTGCTTCATAGCATAAGGCTATCAAAAGTTATGAAGCAGCAACCCCCGTCCCCTCGCTTCACTTTATGAGAATGCACAGAGGTGACTATATGAGGAAACTTTACTTTACGATGGTCGTTTTCATGTTGATTGGAGCCATGATTTTACTTTCTGCATGTAGTTTGCTCGATGGGGTCATGCGCAGAAGCGACAATCATGGGAGTACCCCTGAAAGCGATAATCATGGGAGTACCCCTGAATTTGATGCACCGTTCATTACAGGCGATTTGGAGATTACATTATCGAACGACATCAGTGCATGGCGGCTAAGGACGCGGGATATCAGTTTAGACGGCGCATATGCCTTTAGCATACCAATATCCGTTACAAATGTCGGCGAGGGTGGTAACGGCATTGAACATTCCCGCGTTATAGCATTCTCTCCCGACGGATGGAGTACCGATATAGTCCGTGCAGGGGTTAATGATGAGACTAATATTTTTTCAGTAGGTCCGATTCAGCCAAATATAACAAAAACAGGATATCTTTATATCCTCCACTCCGGCGATGGCGAATATATCTTAGAATTTACCAACAATTTTAAAGAGCGAGTTGAACTAAGGTTTGATTTTGAATTGAACCATGGTCTAGTTCAGGAAGTCAGAACCGAATTTGGGTTAGGTGAAACGATTGACTTCAATGGTCTGGAAATTACATTTGTGGATGATATTACATGGGGCAGGAATATCCCATTTTCTGCAAATTTTATCGAAATTTATTTTCACCTAACTGTGATGCTAAATAACCCAACTAACAGAATAGCTCAATTTCCGTGGGAGTTTGAAATATTCAGCCCCGAGGGAGATCAGATACGCAATATTGGTGAGGTCTTGATGACTGAGAGACTTGACCTTGCGGGAATAAGGGGGGTTACTGACGGGGGAAGTGCAATCGGCTATCTCCATGTCAAATTCGTTGGTGATGGTGAATATCGGATAGTACTCAGAGATGCAGATTTTCCCCTAGGCGAAGTGTGGGTTGTTATTCCTGCTCATCTTACTGACGATATTGTGCCTTTTTCGAGTAGCTTCTTGGCGCAACACCTGACTTCGTCACAAATGCGCTCATTTGAACTTGCTCATGCTGTATCGCCGAAGCAAGAGTGGCTGTTAGCCTTTGGTGCGTTTGTGCCAACATTTAATGAGGAATCCGTGCGTGTTTTTGAACTGGACATCTCTCACTCAGCAGCACCGCATCTCTTGAGTACATCATGGGGAGTTGAGGACAGAGAAGGTGCGCTCAACCAATTAGCGAGACTCGCAGAGGCAGACGGGCAATCTCCGATTGCAGATGATATATTCAGAACGCTTATATTAGGTGAGGGGGTTGTTTCTATACCAGAATCGGAGTTTTGGGAGGGTGCACGATACGGAACACTGCCCGAAGATTATCAAGAAGGCTTGGCAAATGTGATTAGTAATGCGCAATCACGAGCCGTACGAGACATGTTGTCAAGGATTGAAGAATTTGAAGGAATATCGGAAGAGATGTTTGAAAGAGTTTTTGCACTACAGACAGGTATAGAACTTTCCGCGCGGATTGAGCGTGGCTTAGATACATTTGAAGGAGCGTTTGAGTTTCTTATAGACTTCTTTGGATTCACGAGTGAGGAGCTTCTTCAGCTTCCGACTCTGGCAGCATGGGACTACGGCAGGGTTGCAATGTTCGCGCGGTATAGTGTTGCAGCGGGCTTCTTGGAAGAGGAAGAGACCTGGACGTTTTTGTATATGGCAGCCGAGCGTGCGATCGAAACTTATGGTAGTTGGAGAGAATTCACTGCTGCTTATGTTTTAGGTAGAGCCATTGCATTTGGCGATGATTCGCGGCGCTGGGTCTATGTGTTTGATTTTCTCCTGAATCATCCAATGAGTTCATTTCAAACTATAGATTTTTTTGGTCCGTAAGCTCACAAAGGACGTGAGAGTTAAGCAGTAAAATAAACCGATATGGAGATAAGAGTATGAAAAAGATAATCTTTGTGGTAGCTCTGACTTTACTGCTGGTTTTTAGCTTAGCAGCTTGTGACATGATTGGCGGCGATGGCGGAGTTGTGGTTACACCAACTCAGGGAGAGTGGAGTGAGCGTGTGTTTACCGGTGAATACATGGGGTTTCGCTTTGTACTATCTGCACTTTGGGATGCTCCTACTGCAGCAGAGTGGACCGCCTTAATGGAAGCGGGTGCATATGTTTTGGAGGGTACAGGACTGGAACTTCCGGAAGAACATCCTACTTTATATATGGTTGCGAGAAACCTGCTTACGGGAGCAAATGTGCAAATTACATATCATAGATACGGTAGACGAACCCCAAGCTTGGATGAAGTCATTGACACTATGACAGAAGAATTAACTGAGGCAGGTATGCGTGTTGTGGGCACTCGCAGAAGCGTGAGGCTTGGAGCCTATGATTGGACTTATATTTCTGCGGAGTTTAATACGGGAGATATAGTATCACGTAGCCAACAATTTTATAACATCTACAGTGGTTACATCCGCATAATTACAACAACGTCTTTGACAGGAGCTGAAGAACTCGCCGAAATTAGAACCATGTTTATTGGATTGGATGACCACATACCGGGATCTGTTGCGATAGAATTCAGCAAAGATTTGATTGATTCATGGTTCTTAAATGAACCTCTTGATTATTTATATATGGATATGCATATAGATATACATAGGCATATGTTTGCAGAAGATGGAACAGGTATTCGTGGGATTGTCGATGAAGAGGCTGACTTTGAGTGGAGAGATTCAGCTTATGAGTCATTTATGTGGAGAACCAGTGGTGACACACTTCTTATAATTACAGATGCGGGTACAGAGGGGTGGACGTTTACCGTAGATGAAAATTTTCTCACTATCGACAGCATACAAGAACCGGGGTTAAGTTCTAACTTTATTAAAATGAGTGTTGCTTTGGATGGTAGTTTACTTGATGAGTGGCTCGCTGATTTCGACTATAGATGGTTTGGTCACTATGAATGGTTTGGTAATGTATACTTTGAAATACCCGAAGATGCTTCTCTTGACATGAATCTTGTCGGACTTTGGGTGTTGCTTGATAACGACAATATTACAAAGGAATTTTTTGCAGATGGTTACGGTATGAGTACACAAAGTGGAGAATTAATTGCTTTTGAATGGGGTATAGGGGATGATGGTCGGCTACTTATTCACGATGAGCAGATGTGGACTCCAATGAATTGGATTTATGTTATTGAAGATGATGCTTTACGATTAGAAAACATAGTTATACAGGGATGGATGACAGTATATTTCCGTGTGCCGTGAGAAGCGCGGGGACGGGGGTTGCTGCTTCACGAGCGAAGCAGCAACCCCCGTCCCCGCGCTTCACCGCAAAAATGCCTCTTTGCTGGTGCAGTATGTTATGTCATCTTGTCCGGCGATTTTATCGAAAATGCGCTCTACTTTTTTCGGAGGGCATTTGATAAACCCGCGTTCCATTTCCCAGCTATGCCCCCACATAGTGAAAAGCAAATCTGATTTCTCGGGCTTTGCCTCAATGAACTTATCCAGTAAGCGCATTACATTAGGCGATGTGAATGAGCAGGTGGCGATGTATGTCAGCGGGTCGGTCGGGAAATAAAACTGTGGTCTTATGCCGATTGCCTTGCGTGTGTACAAGGCTTTTCTTTTGCGCAGATAATTTACCGCGGCGCGTGTCCGCATATCATAGGGGAACGCATGACCTACAATCTCATAACCCATGACTTCCGATAACTCAAGCATATCTTCTTCGAGTGACCGCTCTATTTTCTCTCTCGACATATACAAATATTTCTCATGTTTGTAACCATGAGATGCCACTTCAAATCCCTCATAGACCTGCCGCACCTCATCTTTGGGTATGCGGCTCATACCTGCGAGCGGATGATGTGAGCCAAAAAGCCCCGCACTTAAATTAAAAGTGCCTGAAAGCCCGTACTTTTTCATAAGGGTTATAAACTGTTTGTCATGTTCGAGTCCATCATCAAAATTTAAGACAAAATATTTTTTGAAAGCCATGCCGCTCACCTCCTGCAAAATATTAATGACCCTCCGGCAAAAACGATGCGCACATCACCAAGGGCCGATTTTACCTTTATTCCTTTTTTTGGTTTTGCAATAGATATTTCCACACATCGGATTAGATTATCAATGTACTTTTTGCCCAGTGCTTTGCCTGAATGCCCGACATAGCGGCGTGTAATGCCTTTTTCCTGCATGAAATCACGATAATTTTTCAGCTCAGTTTTATACTCAGGCAGCGGGCTTGATTCCGGCAGGAAAAGCCACGCACCCGGTGCTCCTGCATCGGCATCAAATGCAGTATTGTGAGCCTCATCAATAATCGCTATAGTTCCCTGTGTATGCCCTATGATATTCCGCCAAGTCACCGTCCGCCCTCCTAAATCGAATGACGGAATATCATCAATAGCGCGAAGCGGCGCATAGTCCTTTTGAGCCATCTGTGTTACTAAGTTTTGGTAACTCGGGTTATTTCTTATCCACTTTGGCGGCTTAAATAAAAGTCCGCTCATTCCGAAAGTAGTAATCAGCTCAGGGCTTGTGTGCTGTTTGTATACTTCAAAATCATTGCTGTGAATGTAGGCGTCTTCAAATTGACACGCTCCAAGCGCATGGTCTAAATGCCCATGGGTGCATACACAAATGCACGGCTTGTCCGTGAGAGTGGCAATAACGGCTTTTAGGTCAAGCAGCCCATATCCGCTGTCGATAAGCAATGCTTTTTCGCTGCCTACGAGGAGGTACATATAAACTTTGCCCTGCCCTAGACCGCTGTCTGCGATTTTGTAAGTGTTTTCGTAAATTTCTTCAATTTCATAGTGCGGTTTGTATTGTTTCATATGGTTCATGCTCCTTGTTTGGTGCAAAATAATTCGTCACGGCGTAATTGAATGATTCCATAAGAAATGCCACAGCTTCCTTTGATATTTCAGTCTCCGGGCATATTTGGTCAAATGCATGGAAGCAACCGTCAAAAACCTTAAAATGCGTGGGGATTTCGCAGACTTTTAGGTTTTCGATGTATGTTTTTGTTTCGTCTGCAAAAGGCTCTATGCTGCCGACAAAAGAGCATGTGGGCGGCAGGTTTGTATAATCGCTTGCACGTGCCGCGGCTGCATAAACGGGTGCGGATTCACTCCTGTAATGCTCGCCCAGATATAATTTCCATGAGGCATCATTGACCGCCGAAAACCAGAGCGGAGCGTTATTATCTGTTGATGACTCCGTCGGTCTGTCGTCCATCATGGGGTAAAGCGGAATTTGGAAAGCTATCGGGACTTCGCCTTTGTCGCGAGCTAAAAGTGTGAGTGCTGCGGAAAGTCCGCCACCTGCACTGTTGCCGCCGACGAATATCTGATTTTGCCGCATACCATATTTTGCGCCATTATCACTAAGCCAAAGCAGCGCAGCATAGCAATCGTCAAGAGCCGCAGGGTACGGTTTATCAAGCGACAGCGTATAATCGGGGGAGACGACGACACACCCGCTCGCTTTCACAAATCGCAGTATAAACGCATCGTCTTGCTCAGGTATGCCGATGGAATAGCCGCCGCCGTGAATCCACAAAAGCCCCGGCACGTTTTCCTTCGGCTCCAGCGGCGTATATACGCAAATTCGCAGACGTGAGCCATCGGGGCGGGTGATATACTCTTGCGTATACTGCATTTCTTTGCTGTGTTTGCCTTTGAGAAATCTGCATAGCATTTTCATAAGCTTTGTTTTGAGCAGAGAAAAGCTCTGCGGCCTTTTGCGGAGAGCACGGGATTTTTTCCGCAGCTCAGGGTGTATCATTTCCTCGGTGATTTTTGGCATAATAGCTGCTCTCCTTGGGAATTAAAGTCCTCGGGATAAAGTTCATATTTGCTCACCTATAGTCAAATGTCGCGACATCAATGCCGTCGTATTTTAAGCCGAAGCCGTACTCGTAGAGCGGGTTTTCGCTGTCAAACGGTGTGTCGCATTTTTGTTTGCGTACAGCTTCCATGCTTCGCGGCAGTTCAAATGGTAGCTTGCCGTCGGGTGAGAACTCGCCGAAAATAGCTTCCAGTATTATGGTTTCCCTTGCGCCGAATTCACAGAGAATCCCCGCTGAATGTTCGGCTATTTCAGGGATAACGGCGGGGCGCACCATGTTTATACATACAATAGTCGGGCAAGCTTGCATGACCTTATCGAGTTTCTTTTTCTGCTTTTCGGTATAATCCAAGTCCAGGCCCTTGAACATCATCGCCAAAAGTTCTCTCTTGTCGGTTCTGTAGGGGAAATCAAGATGAATTAGTGCAAAATCGGCCTTGCTCGGACTGCTGACGACCTCGGCGTAACGACTCACATTGCTCTTCCCAAACCCTTCGACGTAGACCTTTACCTTTTTACTAAGCGGCAGTATAGGTTTATCGTTTTTGCCATTTTTAAGCAGAACAAGTGATTTTCTCATTGCATCTTCACCTGCCTTGGCATATTCGGCGTTATTGCAAAGTTTTGACGCCTCTTCCACGGAAACAAACGGAGCGTCAAACAGACCCAGCTTGAATTTGAGAGTCAGTACACGGCGGCAGGATTCGTCTATCCGCGCCTCCGAGACTTCACCGCGCTTCACCAAATCAACTAAAAGCTCAGAGCAAAACTCGCCGCCTAATTGGTCGATGCCTGCATCAATTGCCTTTTTCACCCGCTCATGCGCCGAGAGGGATTCTACGCCCCAAGCGCGTGCGGGTAGGCGAATCCCTGCTATTATATTGTCTTTTATTATGCTGTAATCAGTGTGGACAATGCCCTCATAACCCAGCTTTTCCCTGAGAAGTCCTGTTATTATGTCTCTGTTGAAGTTAAAACCGACTTCCTCTATACCTTTTTGCGCAATCGGGATGCCGTAGTAAGGCATGACCGCGGCGACATCGTTATCTACTGCCGCTTCAAATGGTTTAAGGTGATAATCAAAACCGTTACCGGGGTATATCTGCTCCTTGCCGAAAGTGTAGTGCGCATCGTCGCCATCTTTTTGCGGGCCTCCGCCGGGAAAATGCTTTACGCAACAGGCGACGCTGCTATGATCTATCTTTTCGCCTTGAAACCCTCTGATATATGCCGCCGTAAGGCGTGAGTTTAAATCAGCATCTTCGCCGAAAGTTTCCTTAATGCGCGGCCAGCGCGGCTCGGTGGCTGTGTCTGCAACAGGGTGAAGCCCAAAGCTTATGCCGAGTGCGCGAAGCTCACGTCTGGCTAGTTTGCCGAACGTTTCCACCAAATTTTCATCTGCACACGCGCCAAGACCAATCGGCGCAGGCCATGTTGACAAGCCGTTATCTACAAGAGTTGCGAGCGGATTATTTTCGCCTATGAAGTGATGCCTGGGGTCGGAGCCGAGGGTTATAGGAATCCCGAGCCTTGTTCGGCGAGCGAGTCTTTGACAGGCGTTGTACCACTTAGCAAATACCTCAGGTTTTGCCGAGCCCATACAACTAAATGCGCTGACTTGCTTTTCGGCAATCGTTTCAAGCACCGTTCCTGCTGAAAACGGGCTGCCTTTTTTGTGCAGTTTATCTTCATTTGTTGAGCTTAAATAAGGGCAGAACATTTGTCCGACTTTTTCTTCCACGGTCATTTGCGAAAGTAAATCCTCAACACGCCGCTCTATAGGTTCACGAGCATCTTCATAAATATCCAGTTTTCCGTTTTTGTTTAGGTCGCAGTAAGTATAGCCATGTTCGTCTGTTTGCATGGTGGCTTCTTCTCCGAGTTTGCTTCTCATTTTGCTGTTTCTTATTGCACTCCGAGTGAGGCGCACTAAGACTTTCACCACCACAATAGAAACAGGGAGCGAGGCCGCGCCAATCCACGAGCCTGAGACCAAACCGCCAATGACCGCTAAAGCCGCGAGAATAAAAATCCTTGAACCTACTAACCAAATAATGTCTTTCATAATTATGCTGCCTTTCTGTTTGTTGGGTGAAGCGAGGGGACGGGGTGCGAAGCAAGGGGACGGGGGTGCTGCTTCACTTGTGCAAGCACAAGTGAAGCAGCACCCCCGTCCCCTTGCTTCGCACCCCGTCCCCTCGCTTCACCTCGGATTTGGCGTAAAATCCGCGGGTTTTTCCGACTATTATTTTGTCATCTGTTATATTAAAGCTGCCTTGTAGGCGAATATCCTCTGATGATGCGCCCACAAGTACGTTCATTTTGCCCGATTCTACGACCCAGTCCATTTTTTTATTTAAGAACGCAAACTGGTCAACCCTAATAGTAAAACGCACAGTCGCTTTTTCGCCCGTTTTGAGGAAAAGGCGTTTGCAACCTGCAAATTCTTTTGCGGGGCGTAGCATGGATGCAAGTTCATCTGATACATACAACTGCGCAACTTCTTCTCCGTCGCACTTGCCGTTGTTTAGTACATCGAATGTAACTTCAACTGTTTCATCGGCTGTTGCCTGAGGAGTAACAAAAAGATTATCATACGAAAAGGTTGTGTAGCTCAAACCTTCCCCGAAATAAAACAGCGGCTCCGTTGTGCTTTCAACATAGCGGCTCAACGCGCTTGTAGTATTTTTCGCATAATAACTGTTACCGTTTTTCTGACCTGAATATACCGGGATTTGCCCGGCACTCCGTGCGGCTGTCATAGGCAAGCGCCCTGCGGGGTTATAGTCGCCGAACAGCACATCAGCTAGTGCTTGACCGCCTGTTGTGCCGGGAAACCAGTTTTCGATAATGGCGGCGGCATTTTCTTTTATGTACACGCTTGAAAGCGGCCTTGCATCCATATGGACGATGACGGAGGGTTTTCCTGTTTCAATGATGGCTTTTGCGAGTTCTTCTTGAATGCCTGTGAGACCTATATCGTCACGGTCAAGTCCTTCGCCGATTGTACAATTTGCGCCCCAGCCGTATTTTCCGCCCAGAGTCATAATTACCGCATCTGCCTCTTTTGCGGCTTTTACGGCTTTAGCAAACATCGCCCGCTCGTTTCCCGCTATATCACAGCCTTGCGCGTAGAGTACGTTGGTATCAGGACATTTTTCTTTAATACTTTTAAGAATTGTAGGTACAAATTGCCCGAATGCTATTTTTATCATCTCGGTGACTTCGGGTTTTTCGCGCAGAACATCACTACCGGGGTAGGTTTCGGGCGGAGGCTCCGGAGTAGCGGTCTGCTCTACAAAATCTTTCATGCCGTCAAGTCCTGCCATATCGCTTGAAAGTGAATTGCTCATGGACATTTCAAGACCTGCGGGCAAGGTGTAACAGCCGAATAACAGCCGTATATTATCGGCGTGAGGGCCTATTACAGCTAAAGTTTTAATGTCTTTTGAGAGGGGCAAAACTCCGTCGTTTTTAAGCAAAACAATAGATTCACGTGCAGCTTTCAGGCTTCTTGCGGTGTGAATCGGCTCACCGTAAGCGATGGAGATTGTTTCAGGTTTAGGTTCCGGGTTATCAAATAGTCCAAGCTCAAACTTTGCGGTTAGTATTCGTCTGACGGAGCGGTCTATAACTGCGATGTCTAACCGCCCTTCGTTTACGGCATTTGCCAGGTTGCCTTTATAACAATTTGCATTTGGATATTCTGCATCAAGTCCTGCTTTTAATGCCGCAATCCCTGCATCTTCAAGACTTGCTTCAAGCCCGTAATATACCAGCTTTTCTATGGAGAGATAGTCGGAAACCATGATTCCCTCAAAGCCCATTTCACTGCGCAATAAGTCGGTCATGATGTGAGCAGAGCCGATAATCATTTCGCCGTCAATAGTTCCGTATGAGTTCATAATGCCCCGCAAATTTGCCTCCGTAACGGCTGCCTGAAAGGGTTTTGCGTAGACTTCACGCAGCTCCCGAGGTGGAATGGGGTTGCTTGCCATGTTAAGACCGCCATCACCGAAGCCGTATCCCAGGAAATGTTTACCCGTTGCGATTGCGCCGTTTTCAAGGATTTTACCTTGCAAGCCCTTTGTGAATGCAACGCTCATTTCTGCACATAGTGTCGGGTCTTCGCCATAGGTTTCACCTGTGCGGCCCCACCTAGGGTCGCGTGCGACATCCATGACAGGCGAAAGTGCATGGCGATAGCCTACAGCAAGCATTTGCTGTCTTGCTGTGTCTGCCATATCTAAAATTGTTTGGGGGTTAAATGTCGCGCCAAGTCCGATGGCAGAAGGAAATGTAGTACCGCCGGGGCTGGTAATGCCTGTCACTGCTTCGACGTGTATGAGCGGCGGTATTCCCAGTCGCGTGTTAGAGAAAAGTTTCGTAGTTTTGAGATTGTTTTCAAGGACTCCCGCGGGGTCTTGTGCCGCACCGAATACTACGGTGCTACCGATGCCGTGTTGGAAGTTTTTTGAAATCGGCTCGGGGTCGCCAACGACCATTGTGCATTGCAGTTGTGCAATTTTTTCGTCCATCGTCATATGAGAAAGCAAGTCGTCCGCTCTTTCTTTTGCCGAAATTGTTTTATCTTGGTATTTTTCCATGATAATGGGCAGTCCTTTCGATAAATTTCAGACACAAAACGACCATGAAAAGTGATGGTCATTTTGCGCATCATCTCGCGGTTCCCCAATGAGGGAGCGAGTGGCGCATTCTCTTGTTAGTTTGAATTCTTTCAAACTAAGCTTCCTCTTTTGTCACATCTTCACTTACGCTGTGTTTTTCAATATCCCAAAAAATCAAGAGTATTGCAAGTATTACAGATAAAATCAGGGGGATGCCGATTTGCAGTGCAATCATGGCATTTAGCGCATCTTGACCTTGAACAGCGGCATCTGCATCGTAATTGCCAAAGGCAAGAACCCACCCGACTAACGCTGCGCCAAGCCCTGTGCCTACTTTCATTCCAAAACTGTTTACGCTTGTAATGAGTCCTTCTGCACGCAAACCGTGGTGGCGCTCGTCCAAATCCACAATGTCTGCGGCGAGTGTGAATATAGGCATCGAAAACATGATACTTCCAAGTCCGCGCACAACGGCGAAAATTACATATAGCATCAAATCATCAGGGCGTATGAGCTGTAGTCCGCATCCTAGAGCCATGATCACTGCACCGACGAACATCACATTACGCTTACCGAATTTTTTGTAAAGCGCAGGTAGGAAAGGTGTGGCAAGCAGCATTGGGAGTATCAGCACACCGGAAATCAGTCCAAGCAGATTAGCATCTCCCATCACATCACGGGCAAAGAATATTGTAACGCCGCCCAATCCCATTGAAGCATAGAATACCACAAAAAGCCCTGTTGCTACATAGAAATATTTGTTTTTCAGTGAAATCGACAGAGCTTTTTTTATGGGTACTTTTTCGACACTGCCGTCATCACTTGAACTTGTTACTTTTTCTTTTACGCCAAAAAACGTGAGGAGTATCATCACAAGGGCGATGCCAGCGTACAGTGTTGAAATGCGACCCCAAGTTTCCTGATATGCCACTCCGCCAAAAGCATCAAGCAATACCGGTGTCAATATAGAGATTGCAAGTGCTGTCGCCACTACGGCAAGCCCGCGCACAGCGGCTACGATATTGCGGTCATGTACTGTGAGCGAAAAGCGCGGCAGCAGGGCGTTATATGCCAGGTTTACAAAGCTGTAGCAGATGACCACAAGGAACAGGTAAGTCGCATAGATGTATACGTTTCTCCCCATATCACCGAATGTATCGGGGACTCTGAATAATAGTATAAGGCTTATTGCAAAGGGGATGCTAAACCACAGCAGCCACGGGCGTGCTTTGCCCCAGCGTGTGTTTGTTCTGTCTATTATTAGTCCGATGCCGATGTCGCTTGCTCCGTCAAAAATACGGGAAATGAAAAACATCGTGCCGACAAATGCCGCAGAAACGCCTACACTATCCGTGTAGTAAAGCATTAAGAACCCCGACACAAATGTCCAAACGAAGTTGCAGCCAATATCTCCCGCTGCATATAATATTTTTGTGGTCATTTTACTTTTTGCTGCTGCGTTTGTCGCTTCCATGTTGTATACCTCTCAATTTTTATCTGATAAGCTTGGTGAATAGTTACTTTTACATATTATACAAAATTTGAGGGCAGAAATGTTCTCAAATTGTATCAAATGGAGTCTTAAAATTTTGCATTCTGCTGTGGAAAGTGTATAATGAAGCGTAGGGACGGGGGTGGTGCTTCACTCCTGTGAAGCACCACCCCCGTCCCTACGCTTCACTGTTGGAGGGTACTTATGAGTCAATATGAACTTGAATATGTAACACGCACGGCACAGACACCTCTCACATGCCGCATTGTTTCTATGGAAAATTCCAGCCCTCACTGGCATTATGAATATGAGGCTTTTTTTGTGTTGCGGGGCAGCGTAACTGTCCACTGTGAGGCAACTACTCAGCGGCTTGCAGCGGGTGATATTTTTTTATTTAACCCGAGCGAAATACACTCCATAAATCAGCCTGAGCCGAATAATCTTTGCCTTATGCTGCAATTTAGTCCGGATATTTACAGTGATATTTATAATACGCGGTTTCGTTTTGAACTAAATACTTGCAAAAACATATCGCATGAAGCAATTGGCATTTTTCAGCAGACAATGGCGCAGATAGGGCTGTTACTCTATGAAAAGCCCAACGGATTTCCGTTTTACGTAAGAGGTCGTTTGTTTGATTTTATTGGTGCTATGTTTAAATATTTAAAATATCAAGTTGGGCAGGAGCTTGAACAGCCCGTGGATTTAGAGGATTTCGACAGGATAAAACTTTATATAAAGCAAAGATTTGCCGAAGATATAAGTCAGACACAAATGTGTCGTGACCTCGGGCTTAGCCGCGCTACATTACATCGCCAGCTCAAAAAGGCAGGCGCATCTTCGTACAAGGTGCTGGTCAATTATTATCGTGTTGAACATGCAAAAAGTATGCTACGCACCACCACATCCGCCATTCCATATATCGCATCAGAAAGCGGCTTTGCAAGTGAATCTTCTTTTTACAGGGTTTTTAAAGAACTAACTTCTGTTTCGCCAAGCCAGTATCGCGAAAGCCCTCAAATAAAACCTTCATCTTTAGGTATTCAAGGGTACTTGGGCTATTCAGAGTCAGAAGCAGTCGCACTTTTGCGGGAAATCTGCGCTAGGTGAAGCGAGGGGACGGGGGTTGCTGCTTCACTTTTTCTCGCTTTTATTGAATTGACAAGCGTAGAGACCAAATCTTTATAAGCTTTTGAGAACAAACCTGAAAACTTTGCTTGAAGTACCACATATTATGATGTAAAATACAGGTAGATTATTTGACATAATATAGCATGGTTAAGGATTGTTATACCAATCAAATAAGCAAGTGCAGTTAAGAACGCCTTTAAACAGAGTAGATACTCATAAATGTGCGGCACTGCTCTAAAACCAAAACACATAAACGCATTAAAATCAAAAGAATGAGGTGGAGTTTTTATGGCAGTGAAAGTAATATCAAAAGAGCATTATGAAATCTTCAATAAACTTTTGAATACAGCATCATTTTCAATTAAAATAATCTCGCCGTTTATTGGGTATGAAATGGCAATGATCCTAACTGATATGATGAACAAAAAAGCCAACCTAAACGTGACACTTGTAACAAGATTCTATCAAGAAGATTTCATTAGCGGAGCGAGTAGCATAGAAGCTTTGGAAATTCTACATGAAGCAGGTGCAGATATCTATGCGCTGAGAGACTTGCATACAAAACTTTATCTTTTTGATGACTGTATAGCACTAGTTGGCTCTGCGAACTTCACAACGGGCGGTTTCCGCAAAAATCATGAACTATCCATTTTATCTGATAATGATACTTTTCTTAACAAACAACTTGTTGACTATTTTGATGACCTGGTAAAAGAGATATCCAAAGAATTTCTTCTTACATTTGAACAGATTGAACATGAAAAAAATCAAGTTTTATCACTGCGCATGGAGCGTATGGATAGAGAATACTCGTTTAAGAAAAGATATGGGGCAGTTCTGAGCAAACACTCTGAAAAAAGTGAAAGAATATGGCTTAAGTTCGAGGGCAGTGGCAAGGACAGACTTCCGATGAATGAGAGGTATTGTCCACTTGTAACCAAGGAACTACAAAATGGAGCGACCTTTTCCTCACCGTGTAAGAAACCAAGCAAAGTGAAAGCCGGAGACAAAATAATTATGGCAAAATACTGCGAAGCAAGCTCTCCGTATGTAGTAGGTCGAGGAATCTCAGCAGGTTTTAGTGATACCAACCGTGCAACAGATGCGATGATTGCTGAACACGGGTGGATGGAACAGTATCCCTACTACCACGAATTCACTAGCTTTCAATACATAGATGCCCCAATATCAGAGTGTATTCCACTAAATGACATTATTGAGACTCTTGAATCTGATATTTATCAAAATACAATTGGAAAACAAATTAGTAAAGATAGAGTACGCACGTGGCATAGTCAGCAAGCGCACCTGGAGTTGACACATCAAGCAATGGAGTATATCGATGCATTGTTAGAAGAAAAATTCCTGCTTCACGGAGTCACAGAACTGGGCAAACAGTCATCAGGCGAGAAGCGTAAAGGACAGAAAAACACAAAAAGTACAATTAACATCAACATGATAAAAGCAGCTTATAATGTTGCCAAGGATTACTACCTTGATAAATGCAAATTTCAACAAGGACGCAAGATTGTCAACGAATCTTCAGGAATGAACATAGGTTCCGCAGGCAATTTTCTTGTAGTATTTCGTGCAATGATGGACGGCAATGAATATCATAGAACACTCAATAAAGAAGCAACGAGATACTACCTTGAAAACATTTATAACGACTACGGTGACGAGCAACTACGGACTGCCATAACTGCATGTCGAAAGCACCTCTTGTATTATGAGGAAAAACAAAGCAAGCAACCAAGCATAGAAAAAATCGTAGATGAATTTGCAGCGAAGGTGCATATGTGATTTAATTTTTTTAGGATTCAAAGTTAAATGGTTTTCAGTGTCGGGCGGTTTCTTTTAGCGAGTGAAGCAGGGGAAGTTGTGCTTCATCTCCGTGTTTCACCAAAGGGTCAAGTTGACCCTTTGAAAGAAAGTCTTGGGGCTTAGGTATGCATTTATAGTAATGCCCATATATTACAACCTGATGGCTAAAAAGTAGATGTATTGAATTTCGGTCCGATTAGCGTATTGCCAGACTTGCAAAAAATGGGAAGGCGTAGGAAATGATTATTAAGCCGTGCAAGCGGTTGTGTAATGACTGATGGGTTAAATTTATATTAGGCAAGGTGAAAATGATAAAGTATGTAGCAACATCAATTACAATAATCAGAATAATAGGGTCTATTTCCCTATTAGCCATAGAACCCTTGTCAATTCTTTTTTATGCCGTATACTTTATGTGCGGCACAAGCGATATACTGGACGGATATATTGCGAGAAAAACGAATACGGTAAGCAAGACTGGAGAAGTTTTGGACAGTATCGCTGATTTTGTTTTTGTTGCCGTTGCGTTAGTTATTTTTATCCCTTTAGTATCTTGGGAATTATGGCTGTTTTGTTGGGTTGCGGCAATAGCAATAACAAGGTTTGTATCGCTTGGAATAGGATTCAAGAAGTATCAAGCGGTCGCTTTTTTGCATACCTACGCAAACAAAGCTACAGGGGTTGTGTTGTTTTGCTTCCCGATATTTTATCAAGTTGTGAACTCAGCGATTACCGCAATAATTTTATGCAGCATCGCAAGTTTGTCAGCAATAGAGGAATTAACAATAAATCTAAGGGAAAAGAACTTGAACAGAAATATTCGTGGGATATTTTATATTCGGTAAATAAGCATAACGCATGATATTTACCAATATTTAGTAATATCGTAATTATCGGGATTTTCTACAGCAATAAAAATGGATGCTTCCCATGTTGCAAGGGGCATCCATTTTCTATGCAAACCGTTTGACTGCCAGACCGTTATTTTTGTGGCTTCCTTTATGCTTCGTTATGCACCTTGTCCTTTTGCGCCGGGATTGTCATTTCCGTCTTCCAGAAGGTTGATAACGCCCCAAACCCCAAGGGCGATAACGAGTGTTTGCAGTATATCCACTGCCGATGCGAAAAAGTCCATTGATAAAGTCCTCCTAAAAAATAGTTAAGGTGAGTACCGCAACAGAAACGAACAAGGGCATATACGATGAATAACTTAGCAGTCTGCCCCTATTCCTGTAATGCTTGTTCGTCTTGAAGTTTACAACGTCACCACAATACTCTTGCCTTGTAAGAATAGTCGCCATACTGTTCTGGGTATATGCGGGCTGAATATCAAACTTTTCGATGTTTTCTGTAAATGTGAAGTTTATCATATCGGCGACTGAACTACAATTGCGCCCCGCACCCAGACGGTGTACCGACTTTTCTAACGAAAGTTAGTATAAAATTGAAAATAGTGTTAAAACGAATCCAAGCACCAAAACGGAGTGATGTAGCTGCCGAGGTGCTTTTACATATCCACAAACATAAACCAAATCAGCACCCCCGTCCCCTCGCTTCATTGCGCTTCCTAATTTAGTGGGGAACTGTCGGATGTTTTAATTTTTGAACAATCACGACGTATACATTTACTGCACTACGTGATAAAATAATGTGCATGGGTAAAGAATTTTTGTACATAGATGATTCCGGCGATACGGGTTTTAAAAAATCATCGTCAAGCCATTTTCTCATAGCTACCGTCATTGTGCTTGACGAAGGACAAGTGCGGTTATTGAGTGATGCAATTTCTTTGTTTCGCCGTGAGCTTGGGTGGAGCGAATTAGATGAATTTAAGTTTAGCAAAACAAATAAGAAAACCATTTTGAATGTTATAGACCTCGTAAAAGCCTACGATTTTTCTGCACAAGTAATTGTTCTCGACAAATCTAGGGTGAACACTGAGAACATTCCAAAAGAAAAGGAAACATTGCATTTTCAAGTAATCAAAGAGTTGTTGCTGAAGTTAGATTTGTCGAACCCTGTAATAACTATTGACGGTCGTGCTGGTAGGAAGTATGCAAAGCGGATAAGGACATTTTTACGTCAAGGATTAAAGGAACGGGGCATTTTGAGGTCACAGATATATTTTGTTGATTCTCGGAAGAGCCCACTCGTGCAATTGGCAGATATTGTCGTTGGCGCAGTGGCTCGTTCATTGAATAAAGATAAAACTGATTCGGATGTTTATCTTAAAGCATTGAGCGGGGTAATAACTAATATTTACGAAATTGACTTTTTGTAAAATATGGAACTGGCTCTATCCCTTTCGGGCAGGCCACCATCCGGTGACTTTTCGAGCCAGTTCAACAATTATATCTCAATTCTATCAAAAATGCAGAAAAAGTCAAGCACTTTTTAGTTTGAGTGTGTGAAGCGAGGGGACGGGGGTTGCTGCTTAACTTTTCGTGCCAGTGAGGAACTTGCCCAAAATGGGCAAGTTCCTCAGCCGAAGTCGAACGAAGCAGCAACCCCCCCGTCCCCTCGCTTCAACTAATTCTTGAGATATGCACGCAAAGGTGATATTATTGCTAATGGGTATCTCGGAAAACATAAAGTAAGGAAATAAATTTTGGCAGTTAGCAGTGCGGAGAAATATAATTTGACACAAGGCGGGATTGTGAGGAAACTTTTTTCTGTCGCAACCCCGCTGATTATGACTCAAGTTTTACAGATGACATATAACTTGACGGATATGTTTTGGCTCGGTAGGCACAGCGATTCAGCAGTAGCGGCTTCGGGAACTGTGGGCTTGTTTTTGTGGATGTCTATGGCTTTCATGCTCTTTGGACGTATGGGGGCAGAAATAGGCGTGTCACAGAATATTGGCAAAGGTGATTTGGCACACGCGAAGAAATTTGCTCAAAATGCAGTACTACTGAGCATAATTTTGGGTATATTGTTGACAGTTGTTGTTTTTACTTTCCATTCCTTTTTTGTTTCCCTCTTTGGGATAATGGAGCCTCATGTTGAGCGTTACGCAAAAGATTACCTATCCATGGTCAGCCTCAGTTTTCCATTTACTTTCTTTTCCGCTTCCATCATGGGGGTTTTTAGCGGCGCGGGTAATGCGAGAACGGCTATGGTCATCGGCGGCAGTGGATTTTTAGTAAACATGATCCTGACTCCGATTATGATTTTTAATATGGGTTTGGGTGTGATGGGTGCGGGACTTGCAACCGTGTTTGCCCAAAGTGTTGCGGCAGGTCTTGGTTTGATTTTGATTAAAGTTTACAAAAACCGTCCGTTTGAAAGGTTCAGACTGTTTCCGAAAGTCTGCGCTACTGTAGTGAGGCAGATTTTTAGGTGGGTTACCCCTGTTTCAGCAGAAAGCTTCTTTTTTACTGCTCTGACAATGCTCGTGTCGCTTCTTATTGTGAGTTTCGGTGAGAGCGCAATGGCGGCGACTCGTGTCAGCACACAGATTGAAAGCCTTACATGGCTCATCGGAGGCGGTTTTGCTTCTGCGCTGACTACATATACCGGGCAAAACTACGGCGCAGGCAAGTGGACGAGGATAAACCGCGGTTTTAAAGTTTCTTCCGGAATTATGTCCTTGTGGGGACTAATTGTTTCTTTGGTGCTGATTTTCGGTGGTAGATTTTTGGTTGGGCTGTTTGTCTCCGACGAAGTTGCGGAGCTTGGCGCGATTAACTTGCGCATTTTTGCGATTTGCCAAATTCCGCAATGCCTTGAGGGTGTTGCATCGGGCGTTTTCAGGGGACAGGGAAAGACTGTTCCCCCGTCGATTTCAAGCATTTCCTCAAATGTGGCGAGAGTTATTTTGGCTTACATATTGGTGCATTTCACAGATTTGGGTCTTTACGGGGTATGGATTGCACTCGCACTAGGCGCAACAATGCGAGGGGTTTGGATATATTTCTGGTATATACATTATTCGCGGAAAGTGCCGAAGATTGATGCGCCGGCGTGAAGCAAGGGGACGGGGGTTGCTGCTTCTAGCACTAAGTATCGCTGATGATAATGGAGCCGCCCCTGATAAATATGCACTGCTTTTCGATAATGATGTCCGATAATTTAGGAAAGGGTTGAGCAAATGCCGAAATCAATATTTTACTGTGAATATAAGCTCAAAAAATCCGTATCTGTCGAGG
>Ga0209755_10000406_pt1 | contig 79959 bp, 83 predicted proteins | sample TergutCo191P1_FD_187301 | JGI IMG/M metagenome (GOLD analysis project Ga0209755, IMG submission 187301) | Cornitermes sp. P1 segment gut microbial communities from Petit-Saut dam, French Guiana - Co191P1 (SPAdes) (version 2) | ecosystem: Host-associated > Arthropoda: Insects > Digestive system...
GCCTGAGCCCCCCCACGCACCCCCTGAGGTCTATGAAACATCCTCCTTTGAGGCTTACCACCCCCCTCCAAAGCCTAATCCCTGCCCAAAACCATGCTCAAAGCCCTGTGCAAAAGCACTTTTTGTCCCAGAAAACATCGTAAACATTTTCCCAGACTTTGAGCCAAAAACCAGATGGGTGACCACCACTCTAATCGACCTTCACACCCACAGAATATACGACTACTCAGCATCAAACAACGCCTTTATCATTGAAAACGAGGCGAAATACCGTCATGTTTTGCTAGGGCAAAATGAGAAGGGCTTTGTGATTGGTGTGCCGGATATAGTAAGAAAGGGTGCCCCGCCCCAAAAAGGCTTTGACACCTTCAAACCGTGTTACCCAAGCACCGAACAGCCTGAAGAAACCCATGGATATTGGATTATGCAGTTGTAATAAAAAAGGACGACCATATAGGGGTCGTCCTTTGTTGTTTCTATAACGAAATCACAGCTTCATATGCCGCCTCAGTAGCTTCCAAAATTCCCGCCACTTTATCAGCATCCCCAATCACACTAAAATTCAAGCTCTTAGCCTCAAGCTGCTTAGCCAAGGCATTATTGGGCACAGAGCCCACCGCAAGCACAACACTATCACAAGGTATAGGCATTGTGCCATTGGCAGCTTTAACCAACACCGAATCCGCCTGAATCTCTGCAACAGTCGTATTTGTGAGAACATGCACCCCTCTGCCCTCAAGCTGCCTGAGCAGCTGCCAGCGGGGTGCTAAGGGCTTGTCAGGGGCAATGGCAGGCCCAGCCTCAATAATCGCCACATTCTTCAAATGTACACCAAGATGATTTGCAGTTTCAGCACCAACCCCGCCGCCGCCAATAACCACAACATTGCCGCCCACCTGAACTTTGCCAGAAAGCACATCGGCAGCACTTACAACATTTGGAAGGTCAGTGCCAGGAATTGGAATATCGGCAGCAACCACACCTGTAGCCACAAAAATATGCTCAAAACCGCCTGAACTTAGCATATCTGCGCATGCTTCGGTATTGTATTTTATTTCCACACCAAGCTTATCAATTTGTGTGAGCTGCCAGCGCGTAAACGCCGCAATTTCGCCTTTGCTAGGAGGAATAGCCGCCAAATACAACTGCCCGCCCCCGCGCTCGCCCTTTTCAAAAACAGTGACGGAATGTCCAAGCTTTGCCCCATAAATTGCCGCAGTAAGCCCTGCAGGTCCAGCACCCACAATGGCGATTTTCTTGGGACTTGCAGCTTTTTCAGGCAGCCCCTTATGCTCTTTGCCAAGCTCAGGATTCAGCACACATTTAATAGGGAAGTTTCCGAACAAAAGCCCCAAACACCCATGATTACAACCAATGCAAGTGCGGATGTCCTCAAATTTGCCCTCAATAGCCTTATTTGGCATAGCAGGGTCGGTCAGCGACGCCCGCGCCATCCCCACAAAATCAGCCTTGCCGCTGGCAATTATGCTATTTGCCACTCGCGGGTCATTAATGCGCCCTACGGCAATAACCGGAATTTCGCACACTTTTTTGGCTTGGGCGGCAAAGTCCGCAATCCAGCCGTGGGCGGTGTATGATGGGGGCACAATGGCGTCAGCTGAGGCATAAACTCCCGCAGATGCGTGGATAATGTCCACCCCAGCCGCCTCAAGTTCCTGCACAATCGCCAAACTATCCAAAAGTGTGCGCCCGCCCTCAATCACTTCATCCATGGACATTCTAAAACCAATGATAAAATCGTCACCGCATTTTGCGCGAATGTCCTTGACAATCCCAAGAGGAAACTTCAGCCTGTTCTCCAAACTGCCGCCAAACTCGTCCACACGCTTGTTGGAATACAACGACATAAACTGGGCAACAAGATAGCCATGCCCGCCGTGAATCTCCACACCGTCAAAACCGCATTTTTTGGCGCGTAAAGCCGTGTCGCCAAATTGTGAAATAATTTTGTTAATCTCATCAACTGTCAGTTCTTTAGGAATTTCCATGCCAAAAGGGCACTGGATGGGCGAGGGTGCCACAGGGGTGCCGCCAATCACAGCAGAGCTGGTCTGCCGCCCTGCGTGATAAATCTGTGCCAGCACCACGGCACCATGTTTGTGAAGCCTAGGCGGCAGCGCACTATGGCTCTCAATTTGCGCGTCATCCCAAAGCCCAGCCACATTCTTAAAGCCCCGCCCAACAGGGTCAACTGCATAATCCTCAGTAATAATCAATCCCCAGCCGCCTTTTGCTTTCGCCTCGTGATAGCTAATGTACTGCTCAGTGGCGTCACCGCCCTCGGTGCAATAGTTCGCCACCATGGCAGGCACAGCAAACCTGTTTTTAACCGTCTTGCCCTTTAGCACATAAGGGCTAAAAAGCGCGTTCAATTTTTGCATAATTTTTCCTCCTTCGTAATATTATTTCATTTTATTTCTAACATTAATTCCTCAGCAAGATATTTGTCACTTCGGCAGTGCATATCAGAAATACCTTCCCTCATTTCTTGATATGTTTGCGAAGTGTAAAAAATATCCAGAGCTTGCCTTGCGCCGATTCCAGCTTGCCTTGAAAACTCCATGATTACGTTGGCATATTTGCGTTGCAATAGTGTTTGATTTGCCGTCATTTAAGTCACCTCACTTGACAAAAACTTCAAATGTTTTTCAATTATAACTTGACTGCGGAAGCAATATTGTACATTTGTTTTCTCATATCGAAGTCTTTTGATAGACTGCTCTTTATCAATAAGTCCATCAAGAAACAGTTGTATTGTGTCAAACACTTTGTCGTTTGCAACACCTCCAATCACCAAATCGTAATCACCCACCACATTGCCTTGCCTGCAAGCAATGATGAATTCAAGCCATTCATCAGAATAATTGTCAAATCTCAAAACCGAAGCATCTTTAAGTAATGCTTCTTCGCAAATTTCATAAGCAGATACAATGCTTTGACCATGTCTTTTTTTGAATCGCGCAGACCAACTGACAGCTTGCTCTTTTATAGGTGTAGTATAAAATCCTCTGCCAAAGTCTACATTATTGCGCGAAAAGGCTATATCTGGTTTTTCAATGATTAGATATGAACCATGATAAAGAATCATATAGGCAGTCCCTCGCTTTTCATTTGCTCGATAATGTCTTCTACAATATAATCCTTGCCCTGCGTATGAAGGGCATCATAGTGAGGCAGAATGTATTCGTCAAGTATCTTACTTTTGGAAGTCAAATAAGAATATACACTATCTCCGCTAATATTTAAGGCACTTGCAACTCCCTCAATGCAAAATACCAAAAAGTCAAGCTCCTTTTTGTTCATTGCAAGCCTCCTTCTTTAAGCTTCAAGGCAGGTTAATGGCAAGCTTAGCCCCCGTGGCGGCTTGCACCTCGTCCACGGTGAAAGCGGGGTTAAGTTCAATCAGGCTCAGTCCCTCGCTTGTCACCTCAATAACCCCCATTTCAGTGATGATAAGGTCAACAGCTTCAGCTGCCGTTAGGGGCAGGTCGCATCTCTCCAAAATTTTGTGTGCCCCTTTTGCCGTGTGCTCCATAGCCACAATAACCCGCTTTGCCCCTGATAAGAGGTCCATAGCCCCGCCCATGCCGGGCACAAGCTTACCTGGAATCATATAATTGGCAATATTGCCCTTTTCATCCACTTGCAAAGCACCAAGGACAGTCAAATCCACATGCCCGCCGCGGATAATGCCAAAACTTGTGGCAGAATCAAAGAAACAGCCTCCTGTTACAATTGTAACAGGTTGTCCGCCTGCGTTTACAATATCTGGGTCAACATCCTCAGGGGCAGGGGCAGGTCCAAGCCCAACAAAGCCATTTTCCGACTGAAAATGCACATTAACGTCCTTAGGCACAAAGTTTGCCACACGGGTGGGCAGCCCTATACCTAAATTGACCACAGCCCCGTCAGTCAGCTCCTGAGCCACTCTACTCGCAATAAAATCCTGCATTTGGTCTTTATCCATCAGGCTTTGCCCCCTTTCACAATATGCTTAACAAAAACGCCGGGGGTTGTGACGTGGTTAGGGTCAATCCCACCATTTTCCACCAGCACCTCAGCTTCAACAATAGTCACATCCGCCGCCGCCGCCATCACATTGTTGAAATTATTTGTAGAGCCTTTATAAGTAATATTGCCGTTTTCATCAACAACTGAGCCGTGCAAAATCGCAAAATCAGCCCTGAGGGGCTTTTCCAGCAGATAGGTGACGCCATCAACATCCACAGTCTGCTTACCCTCAGCCACCAGCGTGCCAAGGCCCGTGCGGGTCAGCACCCCGCCCAGCCCATAGCCCCCTGCGCGAATTTGCTCTGCAAGTGTGCCTTGGGGTGTTAGCACAACCTCAATTTTACCTTCATTCATTAGCCGCCCAGTCTCCTTATTGAGTCCTATATGGCTGGTTATAAGCTTTTTGCACTGCCCATTAACAATCAAAAGTCCAACGCCCTTGTCCACATAGCCCGAATCGTTGCAAATAATGGTCAAATCGCGAACGCCCCGCGCCACCAGCGCGTCAATAATCCCGTGAGCCGACCCATTTGCCATAAACCCGCCAAACATGACCACAGCACCGTCAAATATAAGCCCCGCAGCGTCCAAAGCCGAAATCACCTTGCCCATATTCTAAGCACCTCCTTCATATATTTACCAGCATTATAACATACCTATATAATTTTCGCAACCCTAATTATACAACCGTTCCACACACCCGTCACCCCCAACCCCACCTGTCACCCCGCACTTGATGCGGGGTCAAGCGCGGGGTGACGGGGTTTTGATTGACATAATCACCACCATAAAAAATCACACAACCGTTCCTACATATGTCAATCCCTTTTTGCTGGGCGCACCGCCATCTTTTACAAAGCTAAAGCTTTCACTTTCCTCAGCAATATGGCAAATGGCAATGCCCATGTCAATATACGACATTTTACCAATCACAGCCTTCATCAGCGGATTAGGCTTTTTCACATAACAATGGATTTTGCCATCAACAGCGATAAAATACCAGTTTTGCGCGTTTATGCCGCTGGGTGCCAGGCGGGCTGCCTCAAGGCGGGGGTCACTTCCCTCGCTTATTTCTACCAAGGGCTTGCGCTTAAAGTCTGAGATTCCTCGGTGCAGCGGCTCTGCGGGGCGTCCTATAGCCATGCAGATTACATGGGACATGCCCCCGCCATCACTTTCCCTATCCGCAGGCTTTGAAGCCCCAAGCCAGCATGCCCCAAGCCCATTTGTCGACAAAAATAAATCCAGCTGCTGCCCAATAAAGCCAATGTTTTCCAAATACCCATCTGACTCCTTGCTCTGAAACACCAGATAATGAGGGGCTTTGATGTTAAACATGCCTTTGGTTTTTTCTGCAATTTCGATGGTGTAGGGGATGGCCTCATAAAGGGGCACAAGCTTTTTAAGCTGCTCCCTTATCATCTCAAGAGCCGCATCGTCAAGGGGTGCCATGTCAAATTTTCTTATGGATTTGCGCTTTTGAATAGCTTCTCTAGTGGTCATAGCAGTTTCCTCCTCGCTTTTTGGTTTATTATACCATACAAAGGCAGAGCTATCAATATATAATGAAAAATAAAAAAACCACTAGACCAAAGCATAAGCCTAGTGGGTAAAAAGTCAAGCTACTGAGCGGACTTGAACCGCCGACTTCCTCCTTACCAAGGAGGTACTCTACCTGCTGAGTTACAGTAGCGTATGAAAATGCTATAAAGCAACAAAAAACATTGTACCACGCCTTTGAGGGATTGTCAATATCAAATTTCAAAAAATTTTATAATGTCTATTGACATTGATTTTAGACGGGTGTATAATTGGTTTGTAGGCAAGTGTCTAATTAATTTCGGAGGTGCAGGTTTGGATGAAAATGAAAAAGCTGCCTGATGCGGAGTTTGATGTAATGAAGGTTGTTTGGGCAAGCGCGCCGCCTGTGAGTGCCGGGGTCGTCATGCGCGAGCATGGGGACAAGGAGGGCTGGAAGGTGCAAACTGCCGTGTCGCTGCTTCTTAGGCTTGTGGAGCGGGGCTTTTTGAGCACTGAAAAAATTGGAAAGGAGCGAGTTTATTTTCCTTTGGTGGAGAAAGGAGATTATCTTAAATTTGAAACAGAAAATTTTGTTAGGAAGTTTCATGACAATTCGGTGGTGAAGTTTATAAACACCATGTATAGCGACAAGCCCCTTGATGACAAGGACATTAAGGAACTTTTAGAGACGGCAAAGAAGCGGGGGGATTGAGATGCAGGGATTTATGTTCGCACTTTTGGTTTGTTCTGCTGCCATGAGCGTGGTCGCCGTTTTATACATGGCTTTTATGCCCAAACGTTACTCAAAAAAGTGGCGGTACTACATATGGCTTATAATTGTCCTTGGCTTTATTGTGCCCTTTAGACCAAATACCACAAACTCTGTGGTCTCTTTTGAGGTGCCGACATTAACATTTACAGTTGATACTATATTTTTAGCCGAAAGCGGTTATGAGCCTGTTTTGGCTGGCGAATCGCTGTCTCAAACAAGCTTGGCTGGACTTGATATTTCTTGGTGGCATGTGGCATTTTTTGTGTGGTTAGGGGGAGCGTCTGGTTTTTTATTATATCACATTATTAGGCATTCGCGTTTTATAAAGGCGGTTTGGCGGTGGAGCGAGGCGGTGACAGACCAGCAGACATTGGCGCAGCTTGAGGAAATAAAGACGCACCTTGGCATAACAAGGCAAATTTCCCTTTACGCCTGTCCATTTGGCGGACCTATGGCAATTGGCATTTTCAAACCAAAAATATTTTTGCCAGAAATAGATATGGGGCAAAATGAACTTCGCCTTATCTTGCTCCACGAGCTTATCCACTTAAAGCGGCATGATTTGCTTTACAAATATTTGGTAATGGCAATGAACGCTTTGCACTGGTTTAATCCGGTAGCCCACCTGTCAGCAAGAGCCATAGATGTGCTTTGTGAAGCATCCTGTGACGCTCAGGTTTTGGAAAGTGCTGGTGAAGATGCCCGCGGTGCCTATAGTGAGGCACTGTTGGAGATTGTGCGGCATCAATCAAAGTTAAAAACAGCATTTTCCACCAACTTTAACAGAGGAAAAAAAGGCATGAAAAGCCGAATTTACGCCATTAATGATACTGGCAAAAAAAGAGCGGGTGTAATGCTTGCATCAGGGGTGGCACTGCTTACTGTGGGTACAAGCTTTGTGTTTACAGCCACTCCTGCCGCCGCCATGCTGCCCGAAGAACAAACAGACATGCAGCTTTTTATATACCAAACGGGGTATGTTGCCCTTGGGGGCTTTGGGCGCGTCCACAGGGCAGACCACAGCCTTTTGTGGGGCACGCCAAGGGACGCAAGGGAAATAGTGCTTAGGGCAAGCCAGCCTTTGCACAATGTTTCTTTAGTTCATTTTGCCCACGTCCACGACCATATAGCAAATGAGGATTTGTTTGTAATAAACGCAAGCTTGATGGTAACAGAAAACCTTGCCTTAGGTGATGCTATTTTGATTTACAACTTCGCAAGTCCTGATTTTGTGCCTTGGAGCATAATATCTTTTTACAGCTCTTTGGGAGTGCGGCATTTTTTCACTATTGGCTATAACGCACTTGACATTACAAGTCAAGTGCGATTTGAATAATAAAAGATTGACCAAAAGGAGAGATTATGATGGATTTAACAAAAAACAAAAAAGGGCTGTCCCTTTCAGCAATAATCGTAAGCGTGGTTATTGTGGCACTGGTGCTTAACAGCGGATTTTTGGTGGTGATGAGCTTTAGGGAAAACAGAAGCATAGTCATCGACCAAAGCGCGCAAAAGGCAATGACCATAGCAAGAAATATAGCACCTCAAATTGACCCCGTTCGTTTTGAGCAAACCGTGGCATCAGGATATGAGGATGAATACTGGTATGAAGTTTGGGACATAGTGCGCACAGCCGCTTTTAATTCAAATGCACTGTACGCATACATAGCCCTGCCAAATGTCACTCACGAAGTTTCTTATTTTTTGTCTGTAGATACTGAGCTTAATGACGTAATTTTCAGGTTTGGATATACTTTGGCTACTGAGTTTTTTGCTCCTGAGTTTTTCCCTTCAATGTCTGCGGGCACGGCGGGCTATTCTGGGGTTTCTGACGCTGGCGAGTTTGGGCTGGTTGTGTCAGGCTGGGCACCTATTTTGGCTGAAAATGGGCACATTGTGGGCATGGTGGCAATCTCTCTTGCCTTGGATGAGGTGCTGGCACCTGTAAATGCCTTTGTGTGGTTTTTGGCTGTGGGGGCTTTGCTCTTTACTGTTGTAACCACGGCTGTTGCCGTCACCATAATTAGAGTGAGAGTGAGAAGGCCTTTGAAATCGCTGATTGGCTTGGTTTCTAAAGTATCGCAAGGAGAGCTTTCCCTTGATAAAAGCGAATATAAGTTTACAAATGACGATGTGGGTAAATTGACTGGGGATATGTTCTCATTGGTAGATGTTATCCGCGGCATGACTGACGATTTATCAAGTGCCCGCACAAAATACCTGGACGAAGGCGACATTCATTATAATATTGACGAAAGCAAATACCAAAACTCCTTTAAGGAAGTGATGGGGCAAGTAAACAAAATTCTTTCTGCTGTTACAGCGGATATAAAGCAAATGGCTGAAACAATGAACGAAATAGGCGATGGTAATTTTGACAAGCAGCTTGACCCTACCGCGTGGCCTGGGGAATGGGTGTTTGTGCCCCAGGCGGTCAACAACCTCTCCGGCGGCTTAAAGGCTGTCAGCACAGAAATAAACTCCATGACAAATGCAGTATCCAAAGGAAATTTGAGCTTTAGGATTGATACAAAAAACTACAAAGGCGACTGGAACGGGCTTATGGAAGGGCTTAACAACATAGCCAAAACTGTCAATGAGCCACTTGGAGCTATTGAAATAGCCATGCGCCAGCTTCAGATGGGTAACTTTGATTTAGCCGACATCTCCAAAAAGGTGGCGGCGGCTGGGCTGCGCGGCAATGCGGACCTTTATGAAGGCGTGTTTAGAAATATCATAATTGCATTTGACGAAACTCTTTTGGATACAACTTCTTATATCAATGAAATATCAAAAAGCCTTGCTTTGATTGCAGGGGGCGACTTAACCCAGTCTGTGACCCGCCAGTATGCAGGAGATTTTAATGCAATTAAAGAGTCTCTAAATTCAATTTCAAATACGCTGCACAAAACCATGTCAGGCATTTCTGTCGCTGCCGACCATGTGCTGTCGGGAGCTAACCAAATCTCTGCAAATGCGGCTAATTTGGCAAGCGGGGCACAGCAGCAGTCAGGCTCTGTGCAGGAGCTTAATGGGCAAATTGAAATGATAAGCCGGCAAACTCGCAGGAATGCCGACAACGCAAGCACCGCCAATGACCTTTCCAATAAATCCACCGAAAACGCTGGCGAGGGAGCGGATGCCATGAGGCAAATGGTGGAGGCAATGAACCAAATTAAAGAATCAAGCAATAATATTTCACAAATTGTAAAAACTGTGCAAGATATTGCTTTCCAGACAAATCTGCTCGCGCTAAATGCTTCTGTGGAAGCGGCACGCGCAGGGGAGCACGGCAAAGGCTTTGCAGTTGTGGCAGACGAGGTGCGCACCTTGGCAGGGCGCAGCCAGGTGGCAGCCACAGAAACCACAGCACTCATAACCGACTCCATCAGCCGAGTGGACTCAGGTGCCCAAATTGCCGAAACCACCACCCAATCCCTAGCCGCCATTGTCGAAAGTGCCGGCGAGGTCCTAGAAGTAATCAGCTCAATTTCTGCGGCTTCGCAAGAACAACAGCAAGCAATCGAGCAAATATCAGGCGGCATTGCCCAAATCGCAGGCGTGACCCAAACAAACACCGCAGTCTCCGAAGAAACAGCGGCAGCAAGTGAGGAGTTAAATGCCCAAGCCGAAACACTAAGGCAGCTGGTGGCATATTTCAAACTGTAAGCAAACAAAAAAACCTGCAATCATTATGACTGCAGGGTTTTTGATTACCGTTCGCATGAGGATTTGAACCCCAGACCTTCTGATCCGTAGTCAGACGCTCTATCCAGCTGAGCTATGCGAACTTGATTTACGGCACGAAAGTCATTGTATCACAGTTTTGAAAAAAAAGCAAGCCTTTTTTTGAAAATTTTTTATTTGCTTTTTTTGAAAAACTCAAAAACGCCCATGATTAGCAAAAAGCCTGCGAAGATATAGCGGAGGGTTTGGGGGTCTAGTTTTAGGGCGATGAGGGCTCCTGCCACTGAGCCTATTATGCCCCAGATGATTATTCCAAGGAGTCCTGTTTTTTCGATTCGCCCGCCTTTTTTGTGGATGATGACGGCAATTAGGGCTGTTGGGATGAAATAGACCAGGTTGATGCCTTGGGCTGCGTGCTGGGACAGCCCAAAAAACATGCCAAGGGCGGGGATTAGGATGACGCCGCCGCCAATGCCCATGCCCGACAGAGCACCTGCGGCGATTCCCAGCCCTATCAGCAAGAGGGCACTCATAAGACCATCCTTATGGCGGCAAAAATCATTATGCCGCCAAAAATTTTGTGTAGCCACGCGCTTGATAGCTTTTGCAAAAATTTGGCACCTAAAATGCCGCCGATGGCACCACCCGCCGTCACCCACAGGGCTGTCATCAGCTCAAGCTCGTACATGAAAAGGTAGATTGCGCAAGAAACAACGGTCAAAGGCAGCATGACCGCCACCGCTGTGGCGTGGGCTTTGTGGGCTTCAAGCTTGAAAAAACGCTCAAGGCTTAAAACTGCCACAACCCCGCCGCCAGAGCCCAAAAGCCCGTTTAGAAGCCCGCACAGAGCACCTGTTAAAATCCGTTTAATAAAAAGACCCCCATTCTCGGTTTTGTTTAGCTTTAACCGATTGAGGGCAAATTATGACAGAGCTTGCAAAGACCGTAAAATGCTAACTCATGTCCATGTATGTAAAAGTCAACGCTTTCTGTTGCAACGTCAATATTTGGCAGATGAGGAATGTTGACGTCAAAAACACCACCGCATCCGCTACACTGGAAATGATAGTGGTGGTGGGTGTCTGCATCATAACGTTCCAAGCCATCAAGCAATGAAATACGCGTTATCATGCCATTTTGCGCCAAAAGACGAAGGTTGCGATAAACCGTTGTTTTGGAGATGGTCGGGTAGCTTTTTGATACCTCGTCATGGACATCTTCAATTGTCGGATGAGCGCGCATATTGCGTATTTTATCAAGGATTATTGCGCGCTGTACTGTATTTCGCTGATTATTCATAATAACATTATATCACAAACTAAATCAAATTGCAATAGGAAAATAAATTATACTAGCACTATGGGGGTGGATAATTCGTTTTTTTCGTCAATATTTTTGTGTTTTAGTGATAACCAGTAAAATTTGGTAGTCTTTATTTCCTCTGCAAGAAGCTCCTTTGCATGCTTTGCATTTGTGATTAGGGGCAAGGCGGAGGATGTGTGCAGTTTGCTGATAAGGTGGGATTTTTCGCGATTAAAGCCTAGGACGCGGATGTAGGCGGGCAGGGCAGGTGGGGCAGGCCGCAAGATGGTGTGCAGGGCTTTGCGGCGAAGGGATGCTAAAGTTATATTTTTAGTTTTTGCTTCCTTAATAATGTCAGTTATGAGATAATTATTTTTGGCAGCTTTTTTTAGAGGGGAGTTTTCGGAATTCATTAGCAAATAGTGCAAAAATGGGCTTAGGTTGTCTAGATGATTAATTCTGCCTGCGGCGTGCTCGGATTTTAGAAGCTCTAGGCTTTCAGGAGGCATGAAGGGTGCAAGGACGTCAATGTTTCCTGCGTGGATTTGGGCGCGCAGGGCGGAGGCTGAGGCAAACGCGCCTGTCAGGGCTTGCCCGTGGTGGTCGGCACCTGTGCGCTGCACCAAAAAGGGCTCAAGGGGCAGGCTGTGCCTTTTTATGGCTTTTAGATATTCGGTGGCAAGGATATTATTTGGAGAGTTTATAACTTCATTTGCATTTGGGAATTTAAGGGAAAGGGCAGCGGCGCGGGCGCGCGGAAAGCTAAGCCCCTTTGCCACACCTTCTTTGAGGGCGCGTTTGTAATCGCCGGTTTCGTGGGCTAGGTAGTGGGCAATTTCCTTCAAACCAGCCATGTTGGCGGTTTCTGCGCCAAAGCATAGGGAATCGACTATGCCAGTTTTTGCCAAAATGTAGGCAGCACCTGTTGCAAATCCTTCTGCCGAGCTGGTGGCAAAGCCCACAGGCAGCTCAAGAACGACGCTGGCACCCCCTAAAAGAGCCATTTTTGTGCGCACGGTCTTGCAGACCACAGCAGGCTCACCTCGCTGGACAAAATTTCCACTCATCACCACAACAATATCAGAAGCTCCAGAAACCTCTCTGGCTTTCTCTAATTGGAAAATATGTCCATTATGAAATGGATTATACTCTGCAATTATTCCACAAATTTTTGACATTTTTAGTCACCTAAGCTTTCTACATCTGTTTTGAATGCTGTTTTTCCCCTATTATATCACGTTTGTGGCAATTTTGCAAGTTAATATAAAAAATCAACATAAATCTTGACAAGAGGTTAAAATTAGTGTATTATATATTGGAATAGGTTTGTGCAAATTGAGGTGGAAGCTATCGAACTTGGAGATAAGGATTTTTTTGAAATTCGGGATTATGTAAAACAAAGGTTCGGCATTTCCATGGGGGATGAAAAACGGACGCTTATTTATTCGCGCTTGCGCCCGCTTTTGCGTGACCGTGGATATGACGGGTTTGAGGACTTTTTGGAGTGGGTTAGGAATGATAAATCCGGCGAAGCCCAAACGCTTCTTGCCAGCCGCCTGACCACAAACCATACCTTTTTCATGCGGGAGAGTGAGCATTTTGACATGCTTAATTCCTTGGTTTTTCCGTGGATTGAGCAGGAATTTGGCAGGGAAAAGGACTTGCGCCTGTGGTGCGCTGGCTGCTCCAGCGGCGAGGAGGCTTACACCCTGCAAATTTTGGCGCAGGAGTATTTTGAACATAAAGGCGGCTGGAATTTGGAAATTCTTGCCACAGATATTTCTGAAAAGGTGCTAGCCCAGTCTTATCAGGGCGTGTATTCTAAGGAATCTTTGTCTGTTGTGCCTGACAGCTGGCTGAAAAAATATTTTAACGCTTATGATGCAACAAATATGATTGTTAAAGATTCAGTCAAAAAGAATGTGACCTTTCGCAGGTACAATCTAATGGAAGAAAAGATGCCTTTCAAAAAGCCTTTTCAGGTCATCTTTTGCAGAAATGTCATGATATATTTTGACGCACCCACAAGAGAGGCCATGGCGCGGCGTTTTGCAAATGTTTTGACAAAGGGCGGATTCCTATTTATAGGGCACTCTGAGTCGTTGTCCAATTTGGACGTTGGACTTGGGTATGTGCGCCCGGCGGTTTATAAGAGGTAAAATAATTAATAATTTGATATAGATAATAACGCTAAACTATGGAGGTATTTTTATGGCTGATTTTGACAGAGAGTCTATGCTGGAGATGTTCTTGTTCGAGATGAACCAGTTGGTTGACCAGTTGGAACAAACAATCATCGAGAGTGAGTCAGGCTTTTCTGAGGAAATTATTAACGAGGTTTTCCGCATCATGCACACCATCAAAGGCTCGGCAGCCATGATGCTCTTTGATTCCATCGCTCGCGCGACCCACTATGCCGAGGAATTGTTCTTCTATCTGCGTGAAGAAAAGCCGACAAATGTTGACTATTCTGAACTTGCTGACCATGTTCTGCATTGTATGGACTTTACAAAGGAAGAACTTTACAAAATCCAGGAAGGTCAGGCTGCTGATGGTGACCCTGAGCCCATTGTGGACGCCATAAACAAGTTTTTGGCAGACCTTAAAGATAGCGATGCAGGAGCAGGTCCTTCTGAAGAAGCTGCAAAAGAGCAGATTATTCTTGAAAAAGGCTCGGATGCTTTGAAGGAAATGAAGACAACCAGTGAAGATGGGCAGGTGTCGCCTTTTGGGCAGTATCGCTTTAGGGCAAAAATCCACTTTGACGAAGAAGCACAGATGGAAAATGTCCGCGCGTTTACGGTGTTTAACAACCTTAAACCCTACACCTTGGGCATTGTGTCTGAGCCTGAGGACTTGACCGCCGAGGACTCAATTGCCACAATCAGGAAAAACGGCTTTATATGCACATTCTCGTCAGACCTTGATTACGGCAGGATTTTTGACATACTTAACAGGTCACTCTACATCCAAGACATATTCTTGGAAGAATATACCAAAGAAAGTGAGGAACAAGACGGCTTAAACAGCTTTGAAATTTTCCTTAGATTCGATGATGGGGCACAAATGGAAAATGTCCGCTCGTATTCCATTGTCCACAATTTGAAAGCTTATGCAGATTTTATGCTGTATCACCCGTCCAATCTTTTGGACGAGGATGCGGCTGAAATAGTCCAAGCAAATGGACTTCACATAGATTTAGTAACTGTAAAAGATTATGATGAAGTTTACGACTTGTTCCTGCAAACAATTTACTTAAAAGAACTCTTGGTAAAGGAGAAGTATGCGACTATGGATAATAATGTGACTATGCAACCAGAAACTGCCGCAGCCCCAGCCGCTGCCCCTGTGCAAGCTGCCGCTGCCCCTGCTGCTACAATGCAGCCTGATGTTCCTGCACCTCCACCAGCAAGTGCTGCCCCACCCCCCTCATCTGAGGCGGCTGAAATGGGTGGAACTGCGTCAAAGAGAAACACTGCGCAAGCGGTTATCTCTGTTAGCGTATCCAAACTTGACCAACTCCTCAAACTTATGGGCGAGCTGGTTATTGTTGAGGCTATGGTTACCCAAAACCCTGAACTTGAAGGGTTGACGCTGGAAAATTTCCACAGAGAAGTGCGCCAGTTGAAAAAAATCATCAAAGACGTGCAAGAAACTGTTATGACAATGCGCCTTGTATCCCTATCCAGCACATTCCTCAAAATGAACCGTATTGTGCGTGATATGTGTAAGGCACTCAACAAAGAGGCGGTCTTAGAGATTATTGGCGAAAACACCGAGGTGGACAAAAACATTATCGAGCATATCGGCGACCCGATTATGCACATTGTTAGAAACTCTCTTGACCATGGAATTGAAACTCCTGCTGTGCGTGCAGCCGCTGGCAAGCCCGAAAAAGGGCGCGTTGTGCTGGAAGCTAGAAATGCAGGTAGCGAAGTTTGGATTATTATTGAAGATGATGGTGCTGGACTTAACAAAGAGCGCATCATGGAAAAAGCCCGCAATAACGGACTTTTGCGCAAAGCCGAAGAAGAATACACCGACAGGGAAATCTTCCAATTTATTTTCATGCCTGGTTTTTCCACAAACGAAGTGGTCACAAGCTACTCAGGTCGCGGCGTGGGCATGGACGTTGTAAACAAGAATCTTGAGTTTGTTGGCGGCTCTGTGATTGTTGACTCTACCCTTGGTGAAGGCTCAATTTTCACCATGAAAATCCCGCTGACCCTTGCTATTATTGAGGGCATGATTATTTCTGTCAATGGGGCAAAATATACTGTGCCGATTGTCTCGATTCGCGATTCTTTCCGCCCAGACCCTGAGACATTGTTCATGGACCCAAATGGCAACGAAATGATTACCGTGCGCGGAGACCACTACAACGTAGTGCGTTTGCATGAGTTTTTTGGAGCCGCCGGAAAAGCCCGCGACACTGCCGAGGGCATCATGATGATTATCGAAAATGGCGAGGACGCTGTGTGCTTGTTTGTTGATGACCTTATTGGCGAGCAGCAGGTTGTTGTTAAGTCCATTCCAAAGTATATCAAGAAGATTCGCGGAATTTCCGGCTGTACCCTTCTTGGTAATGGCGAAATCAGCTTGATTGTTGATGTGGCTGGATTCTTTGATAGATAATTAAGGAATGTAATCTTTGGAAGATAAAATATGTGAAGTGGAGGAAAAAACTATGACTGGTTCACCTGAATATGATACTATGGAAACGCGGGCAGCTGACATTACCCGTAATCTCTACCTTGCCTTTGTTATTGAAGACGAGCAGTACGCAGTTGAGGTTAGCTCAATCAAGGAAATTATAGGCGTTGTGCCCATTACTGTGGTGCCACAGGCGGAAAACTACATCAAGGGAATTATCAACCTGCGTGGTGATATTATCCCGGTTATTGACATGCGCACCCGCTTTATGAAGCCTGAGGTTGAGTATGATGACCAAACATGTATTGTGGTTGTTTTGTATCAAGAGTATATCTTGGGACTTATTGTTGACCAGATTATTGGCGTTTACACCCTTGATGAAGACAAAATCTCCGCACCGCCAAATGCAAAACTCAGCTATTCCAACCAGTTTGTTAAAAACGTTGGACGTAAGGAAGATGGCATTTTGCTTTTGATGGATTTGGAGAAAGTTCTATTTACCTAGTAGGGACGGACGCCCTCGGCCGTCTGTAAAAGAAGGAGATTCAACATGAAGATATTAGTATTAAACTGCGGTTCGTCGTCCCTGAAATATCAGCTTATTGACATGAGCACTGAAAAATCCCTTGCAAAAGGGCTGGTTGAGCGCATTGGCATTGAAAATTCGCGGATTGTCCACGAAACTGACAAAGCCGGCAAAATCACCATGAATGAGGACATTCCCAATCATCAAGTGGCGGTTGGTCTTGCGATTAAGGCTTTGACAGATGCTGAACACGGTGTTATTAATGATGTGAGCGAGATTGCAGCCGCTGGGCACAGGGTTGTCCACGGCGGCGAGAATTTCTCTAAAGCTGCCATTGTTAATGACGAGGTTAAAAAGGCGATTGCTGAGTGCTCAAGCTTAGCACCGCTTCATAATCCTGCCAATTTGGTGGGGATTAAGGCGTGCGAAGCTCTTTTGAGTGTGCCTCAGGTGGTGGTTTTTGACACAGCATTTCATCAGACTATGCCTGAAAAAGCCTTTATGTATGCGCTGCCTTACGGGCTTTATGAAAAATATAAAGTCCGCAGATATGGCTTTCATGGCACCAGCCATAAGTTTGTTTCCGCGCAGGCGGCAACACTTCTTGGCAAGCCTTTGAATGAGCTTAAGCTGATTTCTTGCCATTTGGGCAATGGGGCTTCTGTGTGCGCCATAAAAAATGGTGAGTGTGTGGACACCTCCATGGGGCTCACACCTCTTGAAGGGCTCATTATGGGCACTCGCACAGGTGACATGGACCCGGCGGCTGTGACTTTTGTCATGGACAAGGAGGGGCTAACCCCCACTGGCATGGACGATTTGATGAATAAGTCCTCAGGCGTGCTTGGAATCAGCGGTGTTTCTTCGGATTTTAGGGATTTGGAGGATGCTCGCGCTAAAGGTGACAAACGGGCTGATTTGGCACTTCAAATGTATGCTTACAGGGTTGCCAAATATATCGGTGCGTACACTGCGGCTATGAACGGCGTGGATGCTGTGATTTTCACCGCAGGCGTTGGCGAAAATGGCAAGGACACCCGCAAGGAAATTTGTGAGTATTTGGGCTATTTGGGCGTTTCGATTGATGACGAGAAAAATAGCCAGCGTGGCAAAGAGATTGATATTTCCCAGCCTGACGCCAAAACTCGTGTGTTGGTAATTCCTACCAATGAGGAGCTTGTAATTGCAAGAGAAACTGCAGGTTTAGTAAAATAAGTATTGACAAACTATTAAATTTGTGATATAGTATTCAAGGTCTGTGACTTTTCACAGACCTTGAAGCTTGTTTGCGGGGTGAACCCACATGATTGATGCCAAGAAAATAGGCAAAAAAGGCATTAACATCAAGGAAAGTTTTGACATTTCCATTCCCAAAAATTTTGGGGCAGGGGAGAGGGCTGTGGTGGATTTTGCGGGACGCCTGTTTCAGGTGGACAAGCCCCATTTCATCCTTGAAGGTGAGGGGACCAGCACACTTTGCGCTCCTTGCGGTCTGTGCCTGAAAAACTGCGAAACCGATGTGAGTTTTGCCGTGAGCGAGAATTTTGTGGACGAGAGCAAAGACGATATTTGCGAGGATGACATAATCTTCCATAATGGCGTCATCGGCATTTTGCCTGCAATCTCTAGGAATTTGTTTAACAACATTCCTATGCGTTTTGTCTGTAATGATGACTGTCAGGGGCTTTGCTCTATGTGCGGTCACAATCAAAATTTGGGCAATTGCGATTGCGCACCACCTGTGCGCAGCGAGTTTGCCGAATTAATTGGAAAATTCCAGGATTAATAAAGGAGGTTTTGAGCTATGATTTGTCCTAAGAAGAAACATTCTAGAGCGCGCAGAAACAAGCGTCGCGCCCAAAGTTTCCAAATTTCTACAGCGACACTTATAAATTGCCCAAGCTGCGGGGAATATGCCCAGCCGCACAGAGTTTGCAGAAGCTGCGGTCAATATAAGAAAGTCGAATATTTGAAGCAAGAGGCATAATATGGAAATTAACATTGCTGTGGATGCCATGGGTGCAGACGCTGGGGTGTCTGTGGTTGTTGAGGGCGCGGTGTCGTCCCTTAGCGACCCCAAAATTGGGCGCATTATCCTTGTAGGGCGTGAAGATGAGATTGAGGCTCACCTAGCAAAGCTGACCTATGACAAAGGGCGCGTTGAAGTGGTTCACGCATCCGAAGTTATCGACCCAAAAGAAGTACCGACCGTTGCCATCAAAACCAAAAAAGATTCATCCATTGTGGTGGGGCTTAAATTGGTTAAGGAGGGGCGGGCGGCTGCTTTTGTTTCTGCGGGCTCTACAGGAGCTGTGCTTGCGGGCGCGACCCTGCATGTGGGACGGATTCGCGGTATTAAGCGTCCTGCCCTTGGGGTGCTGATTCCAAATACTACTGAGGGCTACACCTTCATCATGGACGTGGGCGCGAATATGGACACAAAGCCTGAATATTTGGTGCAATTTGCCCAGATGGGCTCGGTTTACATGGAAAAAATTATGAGAGTTAAGAGCCCTAAGGTCGGGCTTATTAATGTCGGTGTAGAAGAAGATAAGGGAAATGCCCAAACCAAGGAAGCTTTCGGGCTTTTGAGCGAGGCTTCTGGCATAAATTTTGCCGGGAATGTGGAGAGCCGCGAAATTACCTATGGGGCTGTGGATGTGGCTGTTTGTGACGGTTTTGTGGGCAATGTGCTGCTGAAATATGCAGAAGGCTCTGCCAAGGGGATTTTTGCGCTTTTGAAGCGGGAGCTCACAGCCGGCACTGTGTCAAAAATTGGCGGACTTTTGGCTAAAAAGGCATTTGGCAGGATTCGCAAGAAATTTGACTATACGGAAATTGGCGGCTCGCCGTTTATGGGCTTAAATGGGCTGGTGGTGAAGGCGCACGGCTCGTCAAACGCCAAGGCGATTAGGAGCTCCATTAGGCAATGCGTTAGGTTTATTGAAACTGATGTTGTTGGCGAAATTAAAGCCATGCAGGAGGGTGAGAGGGATGGAATTTCAGAAGGTTAGAGAGATTATTGCTGAGCATTTGGGAAAAAATGAGAGCGAGATTACAATGGAAACCAACTTTACAGAGGACTTGGGCGCGGACTCCTTGGATTTGTTCCAAATCATTTCCGAGCTTGAGGAAGTGTTTGGGATGGAGTTTGCAGCTGAAGATGCCGGCAAAATCGCCACTGTTGCCGACGCTGTGGAGTATATTGAGAATTTAAGGAAGTAAATTATGGAAATTGAAAAAATTATCGGCTATCGGTTTAAGGATAAGAAAATTCTGGAAAATGCCTTGATTCATAGCTCTTTTGTGAATGAAAATAAGGCCGCTCACAGGATTCACAACGAGCGGCTGGAATTTCTTGGGGATGCGGTGCTGGAGCTTGTGACCAGTGACTATATTTTTATTAACTTTCCTGATATGAGCGAGGGGGATATGACCAAGCTTAGGGCGGGCGTTGTTTGTGAGCCGTCGCTGGCAGAATGTGCCCGCAAAATTGAGCTTGGTGAGCATATTAAGATGGGCAAGGGCGAGGTGGCAGGGGGTGGGCGTGAGCGCGATTCGGTGCTGTCAGATGCCTACGAAGCCCTGATTGGCGCGATTTATATGGATGGCGGCTACATGCCTGCCAGAGATTTTATTTTGGCGGCTTTGAAGGATGACATTCATTCCCAAAAGGGGCTGCGCTGGATTGCTGACTGCAAAACCCACCTTCAAGAGCAGCTGCAACGAACCAGCCAATCGCCTATTGAGTATTATGTGATTAAAGAAGAAGGTCCTGAGCATGAGAAAATCTTTACGGTTGAGCTGAAATATGAGGGCAAGGTGCTGGCACAGGGCAGCGGGCGCAACAAGAAGGAAGCCGAGCAGGCGGCAGCAAGGCTGGCTATTGAGACATATGAGCTTTACTAGAGGACGGAATAATGGAATTTATTAAGTTTGATATGCAGGACGAAACAATGAAGATGATGCTATTGCCGGTTTACCAGGTTTACGAAGCTGAAATTTCAGAAGATGAATTAACCGAATTTTATCCTGAGGACTCATTTGAAAAGCTCCTTGAACATTTTGAATATTATTTTGGGGCAAAAACTACTTTTGTATGTGTGATGGATGGCGCATACAAGGGCTTTGTCACATTTCACTTGGATTGTGACCAGACGCCCGGATATGCTAAAGGATATGAGGGCTGGGGTCATTTGTCAGAAATTTACACGGACAAACAATCACGGGGACTTGGGCTGGGCAAGGCTTTGGTTAAACTAGCCGAAGATGAACTCAAAAAACTTGATATTAAAGGTATTCATTTGATGAATCTATTGCCGGAAAACGAGGGTTTTTGGAAGTCCCTTGGCTATATAGATACAGGGAAGTATGAGCCGGAAGAAGGCGGGCTTATTTTTGAAAAACATCTATAGCTAATTGGAGGTTAGATTATGAGAAGATTTATTTTCGCGCTGATGGTGATTGCTTGCGCGTTCGTTTTGGTTGGTTGTGGCGGGAATGGGAATGGCGGGGATTATGAACCTACAGAGCCTACAACCCCTGAAATTACCACAACTCCAGCACCCACCCCTGAACCTACTACCCCTGAGCCGACTACGACCCCTGCGGCTTTTGATTTTGGCGTTGTCCAGCCTGAGCATACCGACCACTGGTCGCGCGAGCCGGCTATTTCCAATTTTCAAGCTACTGAACAGATTGGTATGCGCTTGACCCAGATTTTTACATGGGGCGCGACTTTGCAGTATCTGGGCGAGATGGGCGCGAGTTTTACGGACTTTCGCGACCCCGAACAGAGCTATGACAACTTCTTGATTTTCACACCATCTGCCCCGATTCGGGATGTGCAATTTGTGGCGGTTGACCATGACTGGGACGAGGAAGACGGACTGGGACGGCATGTTCGTGAGATTTTATTTGAAATTGACGAAATCTCCCCCGACCGTGTGCTTGTTGCACAGTGGATAAACTGGGGCACAATCCCGCATCGTGCAATTTCCTTCCTTGACGAGACGGGCGCGCGGCGCAATTTTGTGTTTGATGTGGATAATAGTGATTTTGGGCAGGATATGTATTTTATTGAGTTTTAGAGGTTATAGGTGAAGTTATGAGAAGATTTATTTTCGCGCTGATTGTGATAATTGGCGCATTTTTTCTGGTTGGGTGCGGTGCTAGTGGCGAGGATGATTTTGAAGATGTGCATACAGAGCCTATAGCCACAGAACCTGCGGCGGAGGTAGAGCCTATAACCTCTGAGCCTGAGGACGCCGAGGCGGTGCTGACCATCAGGGCTATTCCCCCTGAGCGCGCCCATGAGATGGAAGATTTTGGGATGGTTTATCCTGATTGGGTGAGCCCTGAGCATGATTTGATTGTGCTTTCGTCGAATGTGCCGATTCGGGATTTGGCTATAAGCGCGGTGAATTTTCATTACTCTGCCAGCTTTGACGGCAGTTGGGATTTACAGCGGCATTACGGCATAACATGGGAGCGTTTTGTCGTGGACTTAACCCCAGAGCGTCCCATTGTGACTGCCTTTTGGCCGAGCGGCGAAAGCGGGGAATACGGCATTTCTTTTAACGGGCAGGATTTTTTGCTTAGGCAGGATGAAAATGCACAATTTTATCTTGAAGAATTTGGCAATATCCCAAATATATGGGAGCGAGAGCAGATTACAATTGTTTCCATTGAGCCTGGTATTCAGCTGGTAGCGGCGTGGCTGCCCACCCCTGAGTCTCATGGATTTTTGGAGGGTTTTGAAACCCTTGCGCGCTTTGACGAGCCTGAAACAGCCAGTTTAGTGCTGTTTGGCGTGAATGTGCCCCTTAACGATTTTCGATATGCGCGGATTGGGCACAACGACCACCCGCAAGTGGGCGATAATTTGTATTTCTTTTACGTAGGTGAAACGATTAACTATATCGGCATACTTGAGCCCCGCACGCCCGCTGTAATTTCCTGGTCGGCTGGCGGAACATGGCCTACGGCTACCTTCACTTTTGTAGATGAAAATGGCGTTAGGCGTAGTTTTTGGATGCACTCAAACAACGCTTCTGGCGGCTTTCCGATGTCGATACATGAGTTTGTGGACATGCCGCTTAATTAGCTTGCACGATAACCCCAAAATACCGTCATTCCGCGCTTGAGGCGGAATCCCATCAAGGTAGCCGGGTAACCATAGAGCGCACAAGCGTTTGGCGAAAGCGATGGGACCCCGGGTCAAGCCCGGGGTGACGGTAGGTGAGTGCGGTGTGGTGGCTTGTGGTGGTGGTTAGGTGACCACCTTGCCTCTGTAGGTCAGGTAGCACGCCACGCCTACTGCCACGCCTATGGTTATTGAAAGCTGGAAGGCGTAGGGGAAGTGGAGGATGGTGAACAGGGACTCGAAAAGGGCGTCCTCAAAAATCATGTGGGCGGCGATATAGCCGAGGTAGCCTGTGGCAATGGCGAATACGATTTTGTGTTTGTTTATGAGTTTGATTATGGCTTCGGAGCCGATTAGGAGTAGGGGAACGGAGACAATAAGCCCGATGAATGCGAGGATTAGCCCGTGGGCGGTGACATCCCCCGTGACAGGGTCGGCGACTATGGAAAGCACGGCGATTACATTGTCCAGGGACATGGAAATATCTGCTATTATGATTATTAGCATAGCCTTGAAAAAGGTTGAGCCTGCCCGCTTTTTGCCCTCCTCCGCGCTATCGTGGTTGCCTTTGAACATGCCGTAGATTACGTAGATTAGCATAGCACCGCCAATTAGACGAATGTGCAGCCATGTTATTGCGAAGATATGCCCTATTAGAAAAATGAATACGAGCTTTAACCCAAGGCTGAGCCAAACTCCCACCAAACGGGCTGTGTTGGCTTTTTTTGGGTCGAGGTGGCGTGACGCCAGGGCAATTATGCCTATATTATCCAGTGAAACTATTAGATTTATTAATATAACTTGTAAGAGTTCTGACATGTAAAACACCCCCAAACAAGTCTATGCTTGTCTGGGGGGAAAGATGCAAGAAGCCAGATACAAGAAGCCAGATACAAGATACAAGAAGCCAGAAGCCAGAAGCTACCGTGTTGTCACCCCGCACTTGATGCGGGGTCCCCTCGGTTTCGCCGAACGTTTGCTCTAATGGTTATGGGAGGCGTGAGGAGAGTTTGGTTAGGTAGGCTAGGTTTTTGGCGTGGGCGGGGTCTAGCTGGTGAGGGGAGAGGCGAAATTGCCAGTTGCCCTGGGGCGTGCCCGGCGTGTTTGTGCGGTGGGCAGAATCGAGGGAGAGGAGGTCTTGGATGGGGATAATGGCGAGGTTTGCTGTGGAGAGAAGGGCTGCGCGAATCATGTCCCATGGGGCAAAGTTGCCTGAGACGTTGAGGTAGCGGCGAAAGAGGTCGCGCTCGGCTTCAGGGGCGTCGGCATACCAGCCTGCGGTGGTGTTGTTGTCGTGGGTGCCTGAGTAGACCACAAGGTTTGAAGTGGTGAAATTGTGGGGCAGGTGGGTGTTTTTTGGGTTTTGGTCGAAGGCGAATTGTAAAACGCGCATCCCCGGCAGCCCAAGCCAAGTGAGCAGTTTTTCTACATTTGGGGTTATAATGCCTAAATCTTCGGCAATAATGGGCAAGTCTCCAAGTCTTTTTTTGATTGAATTGAAAAAGTCCAGTCCCGGACCTCGCTGCCATTTGCCGGTTTTGGCGGTTTTTGCTCCGTAGGGCACTTCCCAGTAACTGTAAAAGCCGCGAAAATGGTCAAGCCGGATTATGTCAAAAACTTCCATAGCTTTAGCAATGCGGTAAGACCACCAAATATAGTCCGTCTGTTTATTTGCTTCCCAATCGTAGAGCGGATTGCCCCAAAGCTGCCCATCCTCGGAAAAATAATCCGGCGGCACGCCTGCAACTGAGGTGGGAGTGCCATCAGCCGCCAACTGAAAAAGCCCCTGATTTGCCCAAACATCCGCAGAGTCATAAGCCACAAAAATTGGAATGTCCCCAGCAATCATGATGCCAGCGTCGGCGGCGTATTTTTTCAAAAGTGCATATTGTTTATAGAAGATAAACTGCAAAAATTTGTGAAAGCCAATCTCATTAGCCAACAATTCCCTATATTTGTCGATTTCATCAGGGCAGCGCGCCACAAGGGCACTGTCCCATGTTGACCAAACTGCCCCATAGTAATAATCGGCATTTTGCCCATTAGGAAGCGCGCCCTGCGCCCGTTCGGCAATGAAATGCTCTTTCAACGCCTTAAAAAGCGCGTAATCCTCAAGCCAGCCGGCATTTTTAGCCGTAAAATCCATATACCACCTGTTTGGACTAAAATTGGCATAAGCTTTTTTGAAAATGGCAGTTTTTAGCTTTATCACAGCGGAATAGTCAATTTTATTTTCGGGGAAATTAATGTTGTGGACAATATCGGCTGGTGACAGTAAATCCCAGTCAACCAGCAGCTGCGGGCATATAAAAAGAGGATTGCCTGCAAACGAGCTAAAGCTTGAATAGGGCGAGTCGCCAAAAGATGTGGGATTTATAGGCAAAATTTGCCAAATTGATTGCTTGGCACTTCCAAGATAATCCACAAAATCATAAGCATTTTGACCCAAGTCGCCAATTCCAAAGCTTGATACAAGCGAGCTTATATGGCATAAAACTCCACTTTTGCGTTTCTTCATTATAGTATGCAAATTCATTCCTCCTGTATATCATTTCATAAAAATCCAAATGTATTCTAGTATCTAAAATCTCTGACCGGACAAAATAATATCACGAGGCGGTATCTGGACAAGTCGCATCGGGCAACAAATGGTACGATTAGTCCAGGCTCGCCTCTTTATATATAGCAATACTATTTTCACCAAAGGGGGAGTAAGTTATGAAGTTCAATCTTAGGGCAATTTTGGGGACTGCGGCTGTGGCTGTGGTGCTTGCTGCCACGGGCTGCGGCTCACTTGCAAACAATGCAGGCGGTCTTGAGCGCGATGTTGTAACTCGTGATGGTGTAGTGAGGGAAGTTAATGAAGGCGGACGTGGTCTGCGTCATTCAAACCATCGCTATGGACGCCGTATGGGCAACCGTTACCGTGTAGGTGCAAGGCGCGGCATAAACCGTGAAAACGTGGCAAACCGCTACCTTCGTCAAGACGATTTGACGCTAAATAATGGCAGAATCCTTGGCGACGGTGTGAATGCTGGAAGAACCAACGCTGTGCACAACTACGGACGTAACGTGATGCACAACAACAATGTTGTTGATGTAGTAGGCTCAGATGGTATCAACCGTCAACACACTGGCAGCAGCTACCAAAACACCTATAACAGAGCAAACGGGCTAAACACGCCTTATAGTGTAAACCGCACTAGGGTAGCTGGCTCAAACACGGGGGTTATTGGGGACAATACTGTTTTGTCCACAAGCTAAATTATTTGAATAATTAAGTCAAGCCTTGCAAATAATAACTACTAATTCGGCAAGAGCCGATGTAGTAATATCTGCAATGCTTGCTCAAAAAAGAGGGGACTAAACACCCCTCTTTTTTGCTTTTTCAAAAGTTTTCATAAATATTGGTTTAGTACATCCTCGGCTGCATTTTTTTCCACATCAAAACCAAGCATGATTTCAGATAGAACAATTTTTTTTGCAGTGGTCATTACCTTTTTTTCGGCACTTGATAAGCCTTTTAACTTTTCTTTGTGAAAAAGTTCATAATAAACCGAGGCAGCCTGACAAAGCTTGCCTGACTTCATTTTGTCAACATTTTCTTTGTAACGCTCGCTCCAGCTATCTATGCGCATAGGAGAGGGCGCATCTGACATTTTTTTCAAAACACCTTCAATTTCACTTTCATGCAAAATGGGGCGCAGGCCCGATTTTTGAATACAGTCCGAAGGCAACATAACCTTAAGGCCCCCAAGGGGCAAAAACAGCACATAGTAGTTTTTTTTGATGCCGTCAATTGTTTTTTCTTCAAATTCTTCAATCACACCCGCGCCGTGCATGGGATAAACAACAGCTTCGCCCTTTGAAAACACTCTACGCATCCTCCTTTGTAAATTGTCGCATATAGGTTTATTATACCACATAATAGCATAATTGCAAACACTTTTTGGAAACTTTTATAAAGCGATTGGAATGGTGGTTTTGAATGGATGGGGCTTATAATTTTCTAGCGTAAAATCGTCCACGGTAAAGTCATAAAAGTTTTTTATGTTAGGATTAATTTTTAAGATGGGTGCGGACTTTGGCTTGCGGGTGATGAGTTCTTCGATAATGGGCACGTGGCGGTCGTAGATGTGGGCGTCAGCCATCACGTGGACAAGTTCGCCCACCTTCAGTCCGCTTGCCTGCGCAAACATATGTACCAAAATAGCATATTGACAAACATTCCAATTGTTAGCTGCCAAAAAATCCTGGCTGCGCTGGTGCAAAATGGCATTTAGCTTGTCATTTGTCACATTAAATGTCATTGAATAAGCGCATGGATATAATGACATTTTATGTAAATCTTCATGATTGTACATATTTGTGATAATGCGGCGGGAGGCGGGATTGTGCGCAAGGTCGTATAATACCCGGTCGGTCTGGTCAAAATCCCCTTCTTTGTATTTGTTCACCTTGCCAATTTGATACCCATAAGCGTCACCAATCGAGCCAGAATCATCTGCCCATGAATCCCAAATCCGTGTGTCCAGCTCATTAACATTATTTGACTTTTTTTGCCAAATCCATAAAATCTCGTTAATGCAGCTCTTAAAGGGCAGCCGCCTAAGTGTCAGTGCGGGAAACTCACACGCCAAATCATAACGATTCACAACCCCAAAAGCCTTGACCGTGTGCGCCGCCGCGCCATCTTCCCACACAGTCCGCACCTTCTGCCCCACATCCCACACACCATTTTCCAAAATGTGCCTACAATTGTCAATAAAAACCAAATCAGCATATGCCATGTTAATCATCCTTTTCGCTTAAAATAAAATTTGTGACATCATGGTGGGACAAGCCAATGTCCAGCTGAGCGCATTTTTCAAGGCTTTCAGGCAAAATTTTACGATTAGGCTTGCGTTTAATTTGCAGCAGTTTGAAAATCTCATCAACCAATGAATCGTCAGAGACATCAAACCCCATCCATTTGCCGTCATGATAGGTTTCGGCGGCATCATACTCCTGACAAACTGCTTCGCCAAAGGATTCACGCTGGGCTTCAAACTTTTCCCGCTCATCCTTGCCTAAAACCACGCTCACAATAAAATACCCCTCGCGCAAACAAAGATTAACCAAAGTTTTCCCGCCGCGCCTAAAATATAGGTTATTATAGTGCTTATGAGCAGGATTGCCCTCGGCCCACACCTCGTCCATCACATAATAAAACCGAATATGTCCCGCGAGCTTCTCAAAAGCGGCACTCGCACCACCAAGCAGAGCCTTAACTTCATCATAACTTTTTACAGGTCTTTCCATAAGCGTACTCCTTTGACATTAAGTTGATTTCTTTGAAATGCCGTGTTTTACACGAAACTGTATATGCAAAAATGCCGCCAAGATGCTGGTGAGGTAAAAAACAATCGCGGGCAAGCCTGTGGTGAATGGATTTTGTGCCCTCCAAATTAGGACGAGCTGCGTTGCGGCTGACGGCACTCCCACGATAAAAAAGCAGAGTAAAAAATTTCCAAACAATCTCCAAAAAGTTAGGTCTGTGGCTTTTTTGTAAACCAGAGTTGTGTGAAAGGCTAAAAACGGGAAAACGAAAACGCCGAATATAGCATACCAATATTTTTTGATGAAATTCATCAACGCTCCACCTCTTTCAAGACCGCGTCAATAGTATCAAAATCAAACCCGCGGCGGGCGAGGAAGCCTTTAAGGCGATTTAGTTCTTTGGGGTCGTTTAGGATGGCGGCAAGTGAGCGGTTGCGGGTTTTTTTGGCTAGGGCGTCGCGTGCGGCGGCAAGTTCGCCCTGGCAGTCTTCAAGCTGGGCGTATGCGGTGGCGATGTCGCATTCGGATACACCTTTTTGAGCTAATTCGTATTCAATTCGTCGTTTGCCGTGCCCTGATATTTTGGTTTTGTGGTTTATGAATGAGATTGCGTATTCCACATCATTCAAATAGCCGCGCTGGAGCAGTAGCTCAATGACGGCATCACGCGCGTCTGGCGAAAATTCCTTCTCGTGGAGCTTGTCCCGCACTTGAAGCTCGCTCCGCTGTCCGCGCCCAAGATATTTCACAGCCACATCCCGCGCCGCGGTATATTCCAGCTGTTTCAAAAGCTCAACATAACTATCCCGTTCAAGCTTCTGCCCAATTTCCAATTTATGGTACAAAAGGTCAGTCCCATCCATCCCAAATGCAAACTCACCATCCACAAAAACCGAATACCGTTTGGGATTTTTAATTTGCTGGGTTATATCGGTAATTACCATAATGCTCAACTCGCTCTCATTGCCAATCCTAATGCCGTCATTCCACTCCCACATCCTGTCATTTTGCATCCCCGACCTGTCACCCCGCGCTTGACGCGGGGTCCCATCAAGATAGCCGAGTAACCATAAGAGCACAAAGGCATTTGGCGAAATCGAGGGGACCCCGCGTCAAGCGCGGGGTGACAGCGGTTTAGGACTGTCGTCCAAATTAGATTGGCGTACCCCGTGCTTGATGCAGGGGTCCCATCAAGATAGCCAAATGACTCTTACAGGTCAGGGTCTTCCTCAAAGCCCATTTCGCTGATAATGTCGTTAATTTCGTCATCATCGAGTTCAATTGTGGCGATAATATCGTCATCATCTTTCTTCGCCTTCTTCTTGGAGGGCTTTTTGGCGGGCTCCTCAACATCTGAGGCAGCGGCTGGCTGCCCGCTTGAGCCCACCTCATAATGTGCCCGCACAGCAAGTTCAATCTCGTCTTTAAGCTCAGGAGTTTCGTTTAGGAACTGATTAACCTTATCCCGCCCTTGCCCTAGGCGCATCTCCCCATAAGAAAACCAGGAGCCGCTTTTTGCCACAATCCCAACATCCACAGCCAAATCAAGAATATCCGAGCCTTTTTGGATGCCCTTGCCAAAAATAATGTCAAACTCCGCAGTCCTAAATGGCGGTGCCACCTTATTTTTCACAACCTTAACCTTTGCCCTAAAACCGAGTATATCGTCGCCATCTTTAATCTCGCTTTTTGAAATCCTGCGAATCTCCAAACGCTGGGACGCGTAGAATTTCAGGGCGCGCCCCCCTGTGGTGGTCTCAGGATTGCCATATTGCCCAATTTTTTCCCTAAGCTGGTTTGTAAACAAAATTATGCAGTTATTTTTATTTGCAAGGGCAGTCATTTTCCGCAGAGCCTGGCTCATCAGGCGGGCGTGCAGCCCCATGTGGCTCTCGCCCATGTCCCCGTCAATCTCCGCGCGAGGCACCAGTGCTGCCACCGAGTCAATTACAATAACATCAACTGCACCTGAGCGTATCATTTCATCAGCAATATCAAGAGCTTGCTCGCCGTTATCGGGCTGAGCTATGTAAAGTTCGTCAATATCAACACCAAGATTTCTTGCATAAACAGGGTCAAGAGCGTGCTCGGCATCAATAAACGCCACAATCCCGCCGGTTTTTTGCGCCTCGGCAATCAGGTGCAAAGCCACAGTGGTCTTGCCCGAGGACTCAGGCCCAAAAATCTCAATAATCCGCCCTCGTGGAAAGCCGCCAATGCCCAACGCCACATCAAGGCTCAACGAGCCCGACTGAACAAATTCCACCTTCAAATCCTTAACCCGCTCGCCCATCTTCATAATCGAGCCCTTGCCAAAATCCTTTTCAATCTTAGCCAAAGCAGTGGCAAGTGCCTTTTTCTTTTCGTTTTGTATGCCTAATTGTTCGCTCATATGTGTACCTCCAAATTTTATTTGTCGCCATAATGTGAGCCGCATTCGTGGATTTCTAGTATGTCGTCACAAATCTTAAAAACAAATCTGTTTTTACTGTCCATACGTGCACTCCAAAGCCCAGTTTTGCTGTGCTTTAACGGCTCTATTTTTCCAGTGGCATTATAGCCGTTAGGAGAAATATCTCTAATTAAGTCATTTATCTTTTTCAGAGCTCTTTTGTCTTGACCTTGAAAATATAAATAATCATCCCAAGCCTTTTCAAACCAAAGTTTACGCATTTTCGTACTCCTCGCCGCCTTCTTCATCAGTGCGCTTATCAAGAGCAGCTATTCCTTCTTCGACTTCACGAATGTGCTGTCTTAGTCTTCTGGCGTTGGACTCGGAATAAAAAGGGTCGGCTTCTAAGTGAAGTAAAAAATCCATGTCTATAGTAGCGGCATTGGCAAATCTAACCAATACTTCATTGAGACTTTTGCCTATTCTAGCACAGTCCTTTTCTAAGTTCTCTTTTAATCGTGTGTCCATTTGGATTGTAACAGTTGTTTGTGCCATAAAATCATCTCCTTTACATAATTATACCACACTAAATTATGGATTGCAACATTTCAAGTGCCGCGCTAATCGTTTGGGCAATAATTTCTGTGCGGCTGCCTGCAAAGTTAAATTTGCGCACCTCGGTGGCATTTTTGTAGTGGATTGCGATGTATACGAGCCCCACGGGTTTTGCCGTGCTGCCGCCATCAGGACCTGCTATGCCTGTGGTTGCGATGCCAATGTCTGCGCGGGCTTTTTGGGCTATGCCTGCTGCCATCTCGCTTGCGCACTCAGGGCTGACAGCACCGTGGGCGGCTAGGGTGCTCTCGCGCACGCCAAGGCGGTGCACCTTCGATTCGTTGGAGTAGGTAATTAATCCCTCGTCAAAATAGGCAGACGCGCCAGGATTTGCGATTATAGCCGCCGCCAGCCCGCCGCCTGTCAGGGATTCGGCGGTCGCGATTTTTAAACCTTTTTCAACTATTGTTTTCATTGTTCCTCCGCTTTTTTGCGATAATATCAAGGATTATACAGACCATTGCTATGGGAATATAGACAATTAAGATAGAACGCAACATGTAGAACATGGCGTCTGGGTGGAGTTCTAAGAAAAAGTCGCTTAACCAGACATATAGGGCGGTAAACCCCATTAAGGCGGCGAAGTGGATGCCCAAAATGGCGGGCAGCCGCAAACGCTTAAAAAGCCGAAAAACCAGCAGAGACAGCGATATAAAGGTGCAGAGGATTAGGCGTGTGATAAGGTGTGCGTAGGTTGTGCCCACGTCGCCAAATGCAGCGACAGTCAAGATGGTGTCAAAGATTGTGGCGATGGTGAAGGTAATGCAAATCATTATTAGGGGGTTTATGTGAAGCAGCCTGTGAATGACTTTGTTTTCAAGCACTTTTGAATACCTCCTTGTTTTGGTAAATATAGTCAATTGCGGAGATTAGGGAGAGTGCTACACAGGCGTAAATCAGGATTTGCCCTGATATGAAAGCAACGGGATGGTCAATGGCGGGCAGCACCACAATTATCATTGCCATTTGCACAATAGTTTTAATTTTGCCCCAAAAGCCGGCAGATATGACCACGCCTTTTTGGCTGGCAAGCATACGAAGCCCAGCAATTGCAAATTCCCGCCCTTCCACAATGACGAGCACCCACGGGGAAATGTCGCCAAGCCACAGCAAATACACCATTGCCGCCATCACAAGGATTTTGTCGGCAAGAGGGTCCATAAATTTGCCAAAGTCTGTGGTCAGGTTCATTTTGCGGGCTAGATAGCCGTCTAGCCAGTCGGTAAGGGACGCGAGGGCGAAAATGCCCACAGCAATCAGCCGTGCGGTGTAGATGTCATACCAGCCAAAGCCCGCGCCGTGGATGGCAAGGACAAACAGCGGGACCATGAAAACTCGCGATATAGTGAGCTTATTTGGAAGGTTCATAAATTTCTCCAATCATGTCGTATTCTGATGCGGCAGTAATTTTCACATGGACAAAATTTCCAGCGGTGCTTTCGGGGGCAATCTCCACAACACCGTCAATTTCAGGGGCTTCGCCATAGGTGCGCCCAAATCCCGCGCCATCCACAAGAGCAAGAAGGGTCGTCCCAATTCTTTTAGCCAACTTCTTTTTGGAAATTTCTTGCTGAATTTTCATTAGGCGTTCGCGGCGGGCGTTTTTGGTTTTTTCTTCCAAATGGTCGGGCAGCTTGTCCGCGGGGGTGCCCTCCTCGCGGGAATATGCAAATACCCCTAGGCGTTCAAATTCCATTTCTTGTATAAAATCACATAATGCTTGAAAATCCTTTTTGTCCTCTCCGGGAAAGCCCGCAATCAGGGTGGTGCGCAGGACAATATCAGGTACGCGGGCACGGATTTTCGTGATAATTTCCCGCAGGGCGCGCTCTGTGGACTTGCGGTTCATAAGCCCCAGTATTTTGTCGGAGCTGTGCTGAATGGGCAGGTCAAGATAGGGTAAAACCTTGGGCTCACGCGCCATTACATCAAGCAGCTCATCATAAATATGCTCAGGATATGAATAGAGCAAGCGTAACCAGTGTATACCTTCAATTTTAGCCAGCTCACCCAGTAAAATATGCAGTCTTTGCTCACCATAAATATCTGTGCCGTAAAGTGTGGTATCTTGGGCAACCAAAATAAGCTCGCGAACCCCAAGGCCAGCGAGATACCGAGCTTCTTCGACCAATTCCTCCACAGGGCGCGAAGTATACGCCCCGCGAATCGCAGGAATTGTGCAATAACTGCAATAGCGGTCACACCCCTCAGCAATCTTCAAATAAGCATAATGCTTGGGCGTGGAGGGAATCCTAGGGGCGGGGGTGTTCGGGGACATTGGCTGTCCCAAAATCTCTGATAATTTCGGGATAAACTCCCCATATTCCGCAACCCCAACAACCAAATCAATATGCGGATTAGCCTCAAATTCCGCGCGGTAGCGGGTCGCTGCACAACCAGTCACCACCAAAGCACGGCAGCTCCCCGATTCCCGATAAACCACGGCACTCTCAATCTTTTCCTTGCTCTCATCAACAGCATCTTTCAAAAATCCACAAGTGTTAATTATGATAACGTCCGCCCGCGACAAATTGGACACAAATGTAGCACCCGTGCCAGCCAGCATCCCCAGCATAACCTCGGAATCCACGGTGTTTTTGTCGCAGCCAAGGGAGATTAGGGCGAATTTTAGGTTGTTAAAAGTGTTTTCCATATATTGCAATTTTCTCCTCTCGTAGGGACGACCGCCCTTAAATACCGTCATTGCGGGCTTGACCCGCAATCCCATCAAGATAGCAGAAGGACTACAACGCCCGCAAGTGCTCGTCAAGGAGATGGGATTGCGGGTCAAGCCCGCAATGACGGCTGTTAAATAGCACAATGCAAGTTACCATATTAGCATTTAGCGGCGTATGCGGACGACCGAGGGCGGTCGTCCCTACAACCCCTGTCCGCTTTTGATTGATGCGTCTATTGCCTCTTGCCGTCTTTGGACGTATTCTCTGTGTTGGCTGGGGCTCATCAGGACTTTTCTGGGCTTGGCACCATCTTCGGGCCCTACCAGCCCGCGCCCCTCTAGTTCCTCCATCATCCGTGCCGCGCGGTTATAGCCTATTCTAAACTTTCTTTGGAGCATGGATGTGGAAGCTTTTTCCTTTTCAACGATAAAAGCGATTGCGTCGTCAATTAGAGGGTCGGATTCGTCGGAAAAGTCGGGCTCGTCAGGGGCAGCGGTGATTTGTTCAATCATTTCTTCGGTATATTCGGGCACAGTGTCTTGTTTAATAAAGTCAACAATAGCCTCGACCTCTTTATCAGAAATAAAGCTGCCTTGGATGCGCTTTGGCTTTGACAGCCCAACAGGGCTAAAGAGCATATCTCCTTTGCCCAGCAGCTTTTCAGCCCCTGTCACGTCCAAAATTGTGCGGGAATCCGTGCCTGAGGACACGGCAAAAGCAAGGCGGCTAGGCACATTCGCCTTGATGAGTCCGGTGATGACGTCCACCGACGGCCGCTGGGTCGCCACAATCAAGTGAATCCCCGCAGCCCGCGCCTTTTGGGCAAGGCGGCATATGGACTCCTCCACCTCTTTGCCGCAGGTCATCATCAAATCTGCAAGCTCGTCAATGATAATCACGATTTGGGGCAGTTTTTCCAAGCCCTGCTCTGTCAGGTGGTTGTTATAGCCAGAAAGGTCGCGGACACGGGTTTCTGCAAAGGAATTGTAACGATTGTCCATCTCCCGCACAGCCCACGAAAGTGCCCCCGACGCTTTTTTCGGGTCGGTGACCACAGGGATGAGTAGGTGAGGGATGCCGTTATAAACCGATAATTCCACCACTTTAGGGTCAACCATCAAAAGCTTAACTTCCTGCGGAGTAGCTTTGAAAATGATACTGGCAATCAGAGTATTTACACATACAGACTTACCAGAGCCTGTGGAGCCCGCAATAAGCAGGTGAGGCATTTTGGCAATATCTGCCACAACAATATTCCCAGCAATATCTTTGCCCATGGCAATGGCGATTTTGGACGGATGGGACCAAAAGGCGTCATCATCAATAACTTCGCGAAAATACACCGCTTGCACTTCCTTGTTGGGAATTTCGATGCCCACCACGGACTTGCCCGGAATCGGGGCTTCCACACGGACAGTCTCTGCCGCAAGATTAAGTGCCAAATCATCCGCAAGCCCTGCAATCTTCGACACTTTAACACCGCTGCCGGGAGAAAGCTCATAACGGGTAATGGTAGGTCCTTTGCTAACCTCTACAACTGTAGCTTTAACGCCAAAAGAAGCCAGGGTTTCCTCAAGTTTGCGGGAATTTTCGAGAATTTGTGCTCGTGAGCTTATTGAGGGTTGATAGGTATTTTCTCGCAGAAGCTCCACAGGCGGGAAAACATAAGGCTCGGCAGGGGCACGAGAAGCCAAAGGCGGGGCAGGCGCAGGGGAAGGAAACGGCACAGGCATAGGAATTTCAGCGAGCTCCCAAGGGGGGGTGTCATCCTCCAAAGCCTCAGTGACGGGCTCATCATCAAAAGAAACTTCCTCAGCCCCTTCAATCATCCCTTTAATGGAAAAAGCTGGTTCAGGCTCAGGTTCATGCACAATTTCAGGCTCAGGTTCAGGTGCTGGCTCAGGCTCAGCCATAAGCTCCTCAAAAGTCACTATTTCCTCATACGGCTCAGGGTCATGCTCCAAAATGTTGATTTTTGGCTCTGGCTGCCCATAAACCTCATGGAGGGGCTTTTCATCCTCGATATTGATTACATTGCGGACAGGAATTGGCGTGGGGATGGCGGTGGCGGCGGTGCGGGTTTCCGTGTCTTTTTTTGCAAGGTGAATGGGCGCGTCTTCGGTTTTGGGGGCGTCCTCCACAATGCGGTCGTGACCTCTTTTTGCCACAGGGGTGTACACAGAGGTGTCATTTGTGTAGGTGGGAATGGGGCGTGCGGCCTGTTGTTCTTCTTGATATTTGCGCTCAAGCTCCTCCTGCTCCTCTTTTTTTCCTTTATTTTCCTCTGCACGGATTTTTGCCTTCTCATAACTTGCCTGCATCATTGCAAAAATAGATTTTCCAGTAATTGTAATGAACAAAATGGCACCAAGGGCAATAAAAAGGATAAGCGTGACAATTCTGCCAATTAATGACACAAACATGCCTGAGATAAGTGCCCCAAAAACACCGCCATTTGACCATGTGCCGTAAGAGAAGGAATGCCCCAAATACTCCAAAAACGTCATGTCCTCAGGACGACTAAAGCCCACCATATGGATAAGGCTGACAAAAATTATGTATAATGACACCCCCATCAGGATACGGGAGAGCCCAATGTCCTTGTGACGGTTAAGGAGCATTAAAGCGGCAAATCCCGCCACCAAAAAGGGCAAAATAAACGCGCCCACCCCCAAAAATCCCATAAACAGGGAGGATAGACCGCTGCCAAGGGCACCACCCCCACCAAACAAAGAAAAAATTAAAAACAGCGAAAAGAAAATGAGCACAATACTTATTATTTCGCGCTTTAAGCCTGCACGCAACGGTGGCTTTTGGGGCGGCTTGGCTGATTTTGCTGACATATGACCATCCTTTCAGAAAAGCAATTTTTACTACACCCTTTATCATACCTTAAAGTCAGGAAATATTCAAGTGTTTTTAGATTTATGAGAAGTAAAAATTTTTTTACTTGCAAAATTCTATTTTTTCTGGTAAAATATTTGAATGAGATTTGTTAGGACAAAAAACTTAAAACCAGGGATGATAATAGCGAAGCCAGTTTATGGCACTCGCTCTGTTTTGTTGCTTTCAGAGCACCGCCCTTTAGATGAACATAAAATAAAAGCCCTTGAGGAGCTTCAGTATCCAGGAATTTACATTGAAGATGATTTGTCAGATGGCATTGCAATTGATGAAATTGTAAGTGAGGAGGTTCGTTTTGGCGCGATTGAGGCATTTAAGGAGATGTCCAAAGAATCTGGCGGCTCGCGCTCCCAGCGTACAAGCATAATGTACAAAAATATGGAAGATATTATCAACGAGATTGTAAATTCCATTTTTGAATCTGATGCAGCTGTGGTTAACGTACCTCTTTTGCGCTCTTATGATGAATATACCTACCGCCATTCGGTGGACGTGGGGGTTTTGAGCGTGGCTTTGGGCAAGGCTATGGGTCTTGACAAAGAAAAGCTTATTGACCTTGGCAAAGCGGCTTTTTTCCATGATATGGGCAAAATGTTTGTGCCTCAAAGCATACTGAATAAGCCTGCAAAGCTCACTGAGCGGGAGTTTGAGGTTATGAAGGACCATTCAAGGCATGGGCACGATTTTGCTGCTGAGGTGCTGAATCAAAAAGGGATGGTTTGCCGCGCTGTACTCCACCATCATGAGCGTTTTAACGGCACAGGCTATCCTGACGGGCAAAAAGGCGAGCGGATTCCGATTTATTCGCGGATTATTGCGGCGGCGGATGTTTTTGACGCCATCAGCTCCACCCGCCCTTACAAGGTGGCGCAGATTGCCACTGAGGGCTATGAATATATATTGGCAAATTCTGGGATTCATTTTGACCCTGCGGTTGTCGAGGTTTTTTATCGCACAATCGCGCCTTTCCCTGTGGGTATGACGGTGAAGCTGTCAAATGGGCTTCATGGGGTGGTTGTAAAAAACAATCCTAATTTTATGTCGCGCCCTTTGGTGCGGGTATATCAGCCTTTTGAACGCAAAGGATTTGAATATATTGACCTTGCAGAGGGCAAGTCTGCACTGGATATTACTATTGTTGAAGCTGAATAAACTATTTTAATATGGACTCCAAAGGCTGATTTGGAGCGCGCAAAAAGCGGTTTAGGCTGAAAAGTCCCTCGGTGTCCCCTACAGTGATGGTATTTGACTTGTGAAAGCAGGACAAAGAAGCCAAATAGCCCGCTTCTTTAATGATGCAGTCAGAAATATTGCTGATTATGCCTAAAGGATAGGCGAGGGTGTTTGTGGTGAGCCCTGTGTTTTTGTAGAGCACATCCGCAAGCCTTTTAAGGTCGGCAAGCAGGCGGGCAGTGTAGGATGGGTCGGATTCGCCCCGGGTGCGCCCTGCTCCTGCTGCGTGGTGCAGGTCATAGGTGTGGGATTGAATTTCCACACGCCCGCTGGCGTGGGCGTTTGAAACGTCATCCCATGTCATATGCGGATAACTTCTTTCACCGCGCTTGGCTACTATTTCGGTGTATTTGTCCGTAAACGCGCCCACAATGGACAAGGATATTCGGGCATCGTATTTTTCTAAAAGCGGTAAAAGCTGGTAAATTGTGGGATGACGACCATCGTCAAAGCTCAGGATTATGGGCTTTTCAGGGAGTGGCGCGCCCTGATGGACAAAGTTTATAATGTCCTGCATTACCACGGTGGTATAGCCATTTTCTGTCAGCCAAATCAGGTCGGCTTCAAATTCGGCTTCGGTGATTTCCCAAGGGTTTGAAGGGCTTGGGTCTAGGGCATGATACATAATGATGGGAATTTCGGCTGTGGTGCCTGCCGGCAACCCTCCAAAGGGGATTGCAAGGGTAACTAACAGGCATATTAACGCTGTTTTCATAATGATTCCTCCTTTTATTAATAGTTTTTGCAAAGCTAAGGTGTGATAATCTTGGTAAATATTAGGAATACTAAAATGATTGTGGGGCTGTCAGGCGGGGCGGACTCTGTTTGCATGCTCCATTATTTGAAAAGCCTTGGTTTCGCGCTGTTTGCTGTGCATATTCACCATGGGCTGCGGGGCGAAGAAGCTGATTTGGATGCAGCTTTTTGTGAACAGTTGTGCAGAGATTTAGGTGTGGAAATTGAGGTTGTTAAAGTTGATGTTAAGAGCATTGCAAATGCCCGAAAAATAGGGCTCGAGGCGGCAGGGCGCGAGGTGCGGTACGAGGAGTTGAGGCGCGTTAGAAAGCGGCTTGGATTTGACAAAATTGCCGTGGCGCACACCCGTAATGACGAGGCTGAGACGGTGCTGATGCAGATTTTGCGGGGGGCAGGAAGGATTCGTGGGATTGATGCCAAGGTTGGGGACATCGTGCGCCCGATTCTTAGCTGGTCGCGGGCTGATGTGGAAGATTATTGTGCAAAGCACGGCTTAAATTATCGAAATGATTCCACAAATTTCCAAACAGATTTTATGCGGAATAAAGTGCGGCTGGAGCTGCTGCCAGAGCTTGAAAATGCCTATAATCCCGCCATTGTGGATGCTTTGGTGCGGCTTGCCAGGGTCAGCCGCGGCGAGGACGCCTTTTTGGAAGACATTGCTAAAAAAGAAGCTGGTGAGCATAATTATATTGATTTGAAAGAGTTTGGACACCTTGATATTGCCATAAAAAGGCGGGTTGTGAGGCTCAAGCTTGGTGAGATTTACAGCAGCTTAGAGGGCATAAGTTTTGAGCATGTAGAAGGTGTGCTTGGACTTGCAAGCGGGACAAGCGGCAGGGAAATCACGCTCCCACGCGGGGTTTTTGCCATTTGCAATTACGATAAAATCGAGTTTTTAACAAAAGCTACAAAAGTAGAGTTTAACTATTTGTTAGAGCCGGAATGTGAGCTTTTTGTGGAAGAAGTAGGGCTTTGGTTTTATTTTGGAAAAAATCCGCGAAAAGCTGCCTTTACAAAGTTGGTCGATTGTGGTAAAATAGAAGAAGTGAGGGTTCGCACTAGGCAAAATGGGGATAGAATTTATTTTACAGGTGTGGGTACAAAAAAAATTAAAGACTATTTTATTGACAAAAAAGTGCCGCGCAATGAGCGTGAAAAGGCTGTTTTTGTGGCAAGCGGGCAGGATGTTATTGTGATTGCAGGTGGGGCTTGCTCAGATTTGTTTACGCCCACCTCGGAGGATTTTTTGTATTTGCAGATGTGGAAGGGGGACTGTGCAAATGGAATACAATGTTAAAGAAATGATTTCAAAAAGTGAAATTGCAGCTAAGGTGGCGGAGCTTGCAAATGAGCTAAACCGCGACTTTGAGGGGCGCGAGGTGGTTTTTATCTGTATTCTCAAGGGGGCTGTGGTTTTTATGGCTGACCTTATGCGCCACCTAAAGCTTGACATGACGGTGGAATATCTGGAGCTTGCCAGCTATATTGAGGAGCAGTCCTGCGGCGAAATCCGCATGCTCAAGGACTTTGAGCCCTCTATTGCAGGCAAGGATGTGGTGGTTGTGGAGGATATTATTGATACTGGCAGTACACTTAAATTTATTGGTGAGCATTTGCAGTCAAAAGAACCAAAATCTGTAAGTTATTGTATTTTGCTTGACAATCCTGTGCGCAGAAATGAGGATTGCAAGGCTTTAAGCCCTAAGTATGTGGGCTTTGTCATCCCTAACCAGTTTGTCCTTGGGTACGGGCTTGACTTTAATGGAAAATACAGACAATTGCCATTTATTGGCTCGCTGGTAAAAAAATAAATAAAATGTTAAATTTTCGTTGCAAAATATATTTTTTTGTGTTAGACTTATTTGATTGACAAGATTTACAATTAACATGGAGGTACAAATGCCAAATAATAACAAACCGAGAAGAAGTTTTGGAGTATACCTGCTGGTAATCCTTTTTGTGATGCTGGTTTTTGTGGCACTAAATGCCGGCGGGAATGATGACGAGGGGCCGGTGTTTACCTATAGCGACCTGTACAGGTACTTGGCACTTGACAGGATTCAGAGTGTCCATGTCCTGCGCCACAACGAGGTTGGCGGGGCTGCCACGGTCACGCTGACGCTCAGACCGTTTTTTGACGGGCAGGTAGGGGGCGGCACTCGCACCGTGAGTGTGCCTGAAATTAGCGGCTTTATGAACGCTGTGCGTGATGTTATGCTTGATTATAATATCGAGGTGACCACCGCAAATCCCCAATCCAACACGATTTTTAACTTCCTGTGGCCATTTTTGATTATCCTTGTACCTGTGCTGATTTTGTTTTTCTTCCTTAATCAGATGCAGGGCGGCGGTGGCGGCGGTGGAAATCGGGTCATGTCCTTTGGAAAAACACGTGCTAAAGCCGTTGTGGACGATAAAAACAAGAAAACATTTGAAAATGTGGCTGGGCTTGACGAGGAAAAGGCGGATTTGCAGGAGATTGTGGAGTTTTTGAAGCAGCCGCAAAAGTTCACCGACATAGGGGCTAGGATTCCTAAAGGGGTGCTACTCGTTGGTCCTCCCGGAACGGGTAAAACCCTGCTTGCAAAGGCTGTTGCAGGTGAGGCGGGCGTGCCGTTTTTCTCCATTTCCGGTTCGGATTTTGTGGAGATGTTTGTTGGTGTGGGTGCTAGCCGTGTGCGTGATTTGTTTGAACAGGCTAAAAAATCCGCGCCCTGCATTGTGTTTATTGACGAGATTGACGCGGTTGGGCGCAAGCGCGGTGCAGGCCTTGGCGGCGGGCATGACGAGCGTGAGCAGACTCTTAACCAGCTATTGGTAGAAATGGATGGATTTGGCGTTAATGAGGGCATTATAATCCTTGCTGCCACCAATCGTCCTGATATTTTGGACCCGGCACTCCTGCGTCCCGGGCGTTTTGACCGCCGCGTGGTGGTTGGGCATCCCGACATTAAAGGGCGCAAAGAGATTTTGGCAGTTCATGCCGTTGGCAAAAAAATTGGGCATGATGTTGATTTTGAGGTGCTTTCAGGGCTTACAGCCGGCTTTACCGGGGCAGATTTGGAGAATCTTTTGAACGAGTCGGCACTTTTAGCAGCTCGCGATGGCAAGCTTGAAATTACCATGGCTGAAATTCGTTTGGCTTTTGTAAAGGTTGCCGTGGGTGCGGAGAAGAAAAGCCGCGTAGTTTCAGCAAAAGACAAGAAAATGACTGCCTATCACGAGGCGGGTCACGCCATTGCCATGGAGGTTTTGACAGAAATTGACCCTGTGCATTTGGTGAGCGTGATTCCCACCGGGATGGCAGGCGGCTTTGCCATGCCTTCGCCTTCTGAGGATAAGACCTATCACAGCAAAAAATACCTTGAACAGCGCATTATTGTTGCTCTTGGCGGGCGCGCGGCGGAGGAGCTTATTTTCCAAGATATTACAACTGGAGCAGGAAATGACATTAAACAAGCCACCGGGCTTGCGAGGAATATGGTTATGCGCTTTGGCATGAGTGAGCTTGGACCGATTCTTTTTGACAGCGAGGACGAGGAGATTTTCCTTGGGCGCAACATGTCCACTGCCCGTAATTATTCTGAAACTGTAGCGACAGATATTGACAATGCTGTCAAAAAATTCATAGACGTTGCCTATGAGGAAGCCAAACAAATTTTGACACTGCATATGTCAACCATGCACAAAATCGCCGAAGCCCTGATTGAGCGCGAAAAGCTGACAGGTAAAGAGGTTAGGGAGATGTTTGACATTCCACCGCCGCCCAAAACCAGCGCGATTGCTGAGATTAACGCGGGTATCCTAGGGGACACCCTAATGGATTTGACTGGTGGTGCTGAATAATGCTACTTGTGGTAGATGTTGGGAATACAAATATGGTGCTGGGGCTTTATGATGGCCCCAGCTTGTTGCGTTCGTGGCGCATGGGGACGCGGAATAACCAGACCTCTGACGAGATGGGGGCTATGATGCGCTCGTGGCTGACCCATGAGGGAGCGGGGAAGGGCATCCTCAAAAACGCGATTATATCGTCAGTTGTGCCTGATATTATGTACTCATTGACCAATGCGATTCGGAAATATTTTGACATTACGCCCATGATTGTTAGCGGCGAAATGAAACTGGGAGTTGAGCTTAAAATTGCAACAAGAAAGCTCGGTGCAGACAGGATTGTGAACTGTGTGGCGGCGTTTCACAAATTTGGAGGACCTGTGATTATCATTGATTATGGCACGGCGACTACATATGACGCCATGGACGCCTCAGGTGGTTTTGTGACGGGCATTACAGCTCCTGGCATCAAGATTTCTGCTGACGCTTTGTTTGAGCGCGCAGCTCTCCTTGGCAAAGTTGAGCTGAATTTGCCACCGTCAGTTATAGTTAAAACTACTACTGAGAGTGTTCAAGCAGGCATACTTTATGGCGCGATTGGGCAGACGAAATTTATTGTGGATGAAATTAAGCAGGCTATGGGCGGCGGCAAGGTGACCGTGGTCGCCACAGGCGGCTTGGTGCAGACCATTTCCGTCGGCACAAAACTTTTTGACCATATTGAGCCGCGGCTCACTCTTGAAGGGCTTAGGATGATTTTTGATATGAACGCAGGTGAATAAATGCAAATTGGTTATGTGAAACTTGATATACCTGTGATTTTCGCGCCGATGGCGGGGATTTCTGACCTTGTGAACCGCCGCATTGCCCGGCAGATGGGGGCTGGGCTTTGTGTGAGCGAGATGGTGAGTGCTAAGGCGATTGTCCACGGAAACGCCGCCACAAAACTACTTTTACGTACAGATGACGCCGACCGCCCGGCTTCGGTACAAATATTTGGAAGCTGCCCTGATGCCATGGGAGCGGCTGCGCGGTTTATGGACGACACCCCATTTGAAATTATTGACATTAACAGCGGCTGCCCTGCGGCTAAAATCGTGAAAAATGGCGACGGCTCGGCACTTATGAAAAATCCTGAGCTGACTAGAAAAATTATACAGTCCGTTAAGGCGAACACCTACAAACCTGTTACCATCAAGATTCGGCTGGGTTGGGACTGGGACAGCATAAACTGTGTGGAAATTGCCAAAATTGCGGAAGATTGCGGGGTTTCTGCGATTACTGTCCATGGGCGCACTCGGAGCATGATGTTTGGGGGCGAGGCATGCTGGGCGGGCATAAAATCTGTGAAAGATGCGGTTAGCGTGCCAGTTATTGGAAATGGCGACATTACCGAGCCTGTGCAGGCAAAGCGGCTGATGGATGAAAGCGGCGTGGACGCGGTGATGGTCGGGCGGGGGAGCTATGGGAATCCTTGGGTTTTTAAGCGTATTGCCGCGTATTTGCGGGATGGGACGCTGCTACCTGAGCCTACGGTGCAGGAAAAAATTGACATGGCACTGGAGCACACCCGACTAAAAATTGAGCATGATGGCGAAAAAGTCGCCCTCAGAGAGATGCGCAAACATATTGCATGGTATATTAAGGGAATTAAAAATGCTACTGAAGCCAAGGTCAAAGTCAATAACTCCCAGAGTTTTAAGGAGATTGAAGGGATTTTAGGGGGATTGATATGAAGAAACGCATATTTGCTATATGTTTGATGGCAGTCATGCTGATTTCGTTTTCGGCTTGTGACAGTGGCGGCAATGAACCTGATATTGTGCTTCTTTGGTTTACCACTCTTGGATTTGAAGTGGAGCTTCCTATTTTTTGGCATGGGAGGCATAGTGCAGTGGTAATAGATAATTTTGAGCCTGAAATGCAGATGGTGGCTGTGTATCATCCGAGGAGTGCCGAGTTTGGCGGGGTTTTGTTTAGGGCTGGCAGGGCTTTAGGCGAGCATTTTACTTATGACGACCCGCCTTTTCCCGCAGGTGGCATAATGATTTTGGCACAGACAGGCGGGTATACTTATTTTATTAATTTTCCAAGCGATGTGCAACATTCGCCAGGTACTGCATCTGGCGCGGAATTTCTGGAAATGATAGGGTATAATGAGCCTGGTCATTGGGATTTTTTGAGAGATAGCTTTAGGTTTCTTAATTAATTTGCAGAAACGGAGAGTGAAAAATGAGAATTGAAAAAGATGGGATGGTTTTGCGGGCAGCCGAGGTGGCGGACGCGCCTGTTTTGGGGGCTTGGTGGCGTGATGGGGCTGTTATGGCTCATGCTGGCTTTCCCAATGGGCTTGATACTACAGACGAGGAGATTGTCCAGAAAATTGAGAAGCAGGTGCGTGGCGAGAGCAAAATGCAGTGGATAATTATGGAAGTTGACGGCGTGCCTGTGGGCGAGACCCACTATCATGACAAAGGCGAGCAAACGGCGGCAATTGGAATCAAGATTTGTGTGCAGGATATGCAGGGCAAGGGGCATGGAACTCGCTTTTTGCGCATGCTGATTTCGGAGCTGTTTGAAAACCTTGGTTTTGAGCGAATTATTTTGGATGCGAATGTGCGGAATATTCGGGCACAGCGGACTTATCAAGGGCTTGGATTTCGGGAGGTAGGGGTGAATGTGGACGATTGGGTTGACCAGCTTGGGGTGCCGCAAAGCTCAATTGATTACGAACTGACAAAGGCGCAATTTCGGGGTTGACAAAATTGTCCAGAAGTGTTATGATTGGTAGATTAAGTAAGATTAAGGAGAGGTTTTATGGCTAAGAAATTTGCTTTGACGTATGATGGAATCAAGGATTTGGAAGATGAGCTGAAGCTTCTTAAAGGCAGCAAACGCAAGGAGGTTGCCGAAAAGATTAAGGAAGCGCGGGCTCAGGGCGATTTGTCGGAAAATGCCGAATATGACGCGGCAAAGGACGAGCAGGCGCGGATGGAAGCGCGGATTGCTGTGATTGAGAATATGCTTAGAAACGCTGAGGTTATTGACGATGACGACACTGATTCGGACACGGTGGGGCTGGGCAGCAAGGTTGTGGTTTTTGACGAGGAATTTCAGGAGGAGCTGCATTATCACATTGTTGGCTCGGCGGAGGCAAATCCCGAAAAAGGGCGTGTTTCCAATGAATCGCCTCTTGGGGTCGGTTTGATTGGGAAAAAAGCTGGCGAAACTATAGAGGTGCACGCCCCCGCTGGGGTGCTGAAATTCAAAATATTGGAGATTTTATAAATGGATAATTTGGAGCTAAATGAATTATTGCAACAGCGCAGGGATAAGCTTTTCGCGCTTCAGGCTGAAGGGAAAAATCCTTTTGACCAGGTGCTTTTTGATGTTACTCACCATTCTTTGGATATAACTGACAATTTTGCCCAAATGGAGGGCAAACAGGTCAGGATTGCGGGGCGCATGATGAGCCGCCGCAACATGGGCAAGGCGGCCTTTTGTGATTTGCAAGACCAAAAAGGGCGTGTGCAGGTCTACATCAAGGGCTCGGAGGTTTCGGAGGAAAGCTTTGCCGATTTTGACAAAAAATGGGATATTGGTGATATTTTTGGGGTTGTGGGCGAGGTTTTTGCCACCCAAAAGGGCGAGATTTCCGTGCGTGCAAGGGAAATTGTGCTACTTACCAAGTCCCTGCGGGATTTGCCTGAAAAATACCATGGTCTCACGGATAAAGAGCTTCGCTACCGCCAGCGGCATGTAGATTTGATTATGAATCCTGAGGTTAAGGAAACTTTTTTGAAACGCACAAAAATCATTAAGGGCATACGCTCATTTTTGGACGGGCGGGACTTTATTGAGGTGGAAACGCCTATTTTGCAGGTTGAAGCAGGGGGTGCCAACGCCCGCCCATTTGAAACCCACCATAACACCTTGCATCTGGACATGTATTTGCGTGTTCAGCTTGAGCTTGCCCTGAAAAAGCTTGTGGTTGGCGGGCTTGAGCGGGTTTATGAAATTGGCAGGTGCTTTCGCAATGAGGGCATATCGACCCTGCATAATCCCGAATTTACCATGCTTGAGCTGTATCAGGCATACACCGACTATCACGGCATGATGGAGCTGGCTGAAAGTTTGATTCGCAAGCTTGCAATTGATGTTACAGGCTCTGCAATAGTGGATTATCAGGGCACGACCCTAGATTTTGAAAAGCCGTTTGAAAAAATTACCATGGTAGAAGCTGTAAAAAAATATGCAGGCGTTGACTTTGACGCCATAAATTCGCTGGAAGAAGCGCGCGAAGCCGCTAAGGATAAGGGCGTTAAATTCGAGAAGTTTCACGAAAAAGGGCATATACTCAATTTGTTTTTTGAGCAGATAGCAGAAAAGCAAATAATCCAGCCCACATTCGTTATTGACCATCCTGTAGAGATTTCATTTTTGTGCAAGACACATCCTGACAATCCCGCATATGCCCAGCGTTTTGAGTTGTTTGTGCTTGGTGGGTGGGAGCTTGGAAATGCCTATTCTGAGCTAAATGACCCTATTGACCAGTTGCAGCGTTTTAAGCTTCAAGACGCCCTTAGGCAAGCAGGTGATAGTGAGGCTGCGCGGATTGACGAGGGCTTTATGGCAGCACTGGACATGGGGCTGCCGCCCACCGGCGGGCTTGGCATTGGCATTGACCGCCTGACGATGGTTTTGACAAATTCTGCCTCTATCCGTGATGTGCTGTTTTTCCCGCATATGAAGCCGATTTCTGAATAGCAAGGAGATTGATATGACAATTGAGCCGCTTTTTCAATTTGATAGGCAGTGCGAGCAGGCTATAGAGCTGTATAAACAGGCTTTTGGGGCAAAACTTACGTATCTTGGGCGTTTTGGCGATGCCGACCCCAAGGATTTGCCGCCAAATTATGACACCGCCACAGATGCCGAACTGGTTTTTCACGCACAGATGAAGTTTGGTAAACAGCGGGTTTTGATGTGTGATAATCTCTTTAACGACCTGCCGAAGGGGCACAGCGTTTATCCTGTAATTCAGTTTAAGACTGTAGAGGAGACTCGGAGAGCCTTTGAGGTTTTAGCGGATGGCGCGCGCATTGTCGAGCCGCTAAAAAGCACGACTTATTCACCTTTGGTGGGCTCGCTTGTGGATAAGTTTGGGATATTTTGGGATTTAATGACATATGAGTAATTTTGTGGAGTGAGTATGAGTAAATCTGAACAAAACCGCATAAAGACCATGGCGAAAATGGCAGTTTATGACAAAAAGGGCTTTGAGCGTGATGCCGAGGCCAACCAGTATTTCCGCCATGATTATATCTACAAACGTAATATGCAGATGCGCTTTCATTTGGGCGTGGGATGCCTTATTTTGGCGGGTTTTTACCTGCTTTACCTTCTTGGAGTGCAGGAAGAGGACGTTATGAACCTAAATTTTCAGGCTGAGCTTATTCGGTTTGGGATTTTTGCACTTGTGGTGATGGTTGGATATAGCTTTATTGGCACGATTTTGTATACTCGTGAATTTATAAAGTCCCAAAAGCGCGTGGAATCGTATTTTGAGCTGATGCGGGAGCTTGGCGGGGAGGAGCTTGTGAGCAGCCACCAGCCCGAGCCAGCCGCAAAAAAGTCAAGACCACGGCTTTTTGCCCGAAAACAAAAAGTAGGGCCAGAACCTGAACCTGACGAGGATGAAGAATTTGTGCCTTACCAAAAGCGGGCAGGCGGCGAGCTTTACCGCTATTTGGGCACAACGGCAGACGAGGAAAACCTAAAAGAAAGGTAAAAATAATGACACAAATAATTGAGCTTAGGCAAAACTTAATAAACCTATACAAAAAATACGAGGTGGCAATCAACTATGTGCTAAAGTTTATTGCGGCACTGTTTGTGTTTTGGCGGGTGAACACATTGGGGATGTACCGCGAGGAGTTGGCAATGCTTTTCAACGGCTCCACAGGCGTGGCGTTCATGCTCCTTATTGCCGTAATTTTCACGGTTTCCCCCCCTACGGTGTCGCTTTTGATGGTGGCAATTGTGATTACCTTGCAACTGACAATGGTTGTGGAAGTGGCAATTTTTGTGTTTTTGCTCCTTGGGCTGGTCATCATTTTCTACGCCCGCCTTGCACCTAAGCAGTCCATGCTGATTTTAGCAATTATTTTTGGATTTTATTTCCATATACCCTATGCGGTGGTGCTGTTTGCGGGGCTTTATATGGGGCTTGGGGCAATAATTCCTGTGATTATCGGCACGGCAGTGTGGACCATGATAGGCTCATTCACCGACCTTGCCCGTGCAGCCCCTGTTATGGAAGAATTTGAGCTGATGGAGATTCCCTCAGCATTTATAGACATTTTTAACCAAATTTACTATATACTGACAACAAATTTAGGCTGGGTGCTTATTGGCTTTGTGTTTGCTATGATGATACTGGCAGTACACTTAATTTCGCTTTTATCAATCAATCACTCAAAGGACATAGCCCTTGGAATCGGTGCTGCTGTGGGACTGATTTGCATGATGATGGTGCAGATTGTGGCTGATGTGGACCTGTCAGTCCTTAGCATATTTTTGGGAAGTATTTTCTCATTTGGAATTGTTTGGGTAATCAAGTTTTTTGATAAGGTGCTGGACTATAAACGGGTCGAACGGGTCAAATTTGAGGACGAGGACAATGTGTACTATGTGAAAATGGTGCCAAAGGTCAAGTCCGCAAACGCGCCAACAGCGCAAATGCCTGAAGAATTGGAGGATGATGACGATGACGAGCATCTCTACAGACCCCCTGAGCGTCCCCGCCACAACCCGCCCTATGTGCCCCAGCGTCCCAATCCAAATCGACCTAAGTAGGTGAAGATATGGCTGAAAACATTTCCGATTTTCTGAATTTACCAGATTTTGCAATGCCTAATTTTACAATATTTTCCGTTTTCGATATTGCCCTAATCACTTTTGCATCATACAAGCTCCTTGGTTGGGTGCGCCAAACCCGCGCGTGGGGCGTGTTTCAGGGCATACTTTTTCTTGTGCTCATTTACATCATAGCACTCTTTTTGGGAATGTACACCACCGTTTGGCTGATTGAGCAAATCGTTCCTTGGGCGGCAATTGGTCTTGTTGTGCTGTTTCAGCCTGAGCTTCGCAAAGCCTTTGAAAAGCTGGGAAAAGGCGGACGCAGGCTGCCATTTATAACCAATCTTGAAGAAGAAAGGGTTGCCAATTCAACCCAAATTATTGAAGAAATAATTGCCGCCGCAACAAAAATGTCCGCTGTGAAAACAGGCGGACTTGTTGTGATTGAGCAGGAAACTAAGCTTTCTGACATTGAAGCCACGGGCGTGACCATTGACGCCATGGTCACAAGCCAGCTTCTTTTGAGTATTTTTGAAAGCACATCGCCTCTGCATGACGGCGCGGTGATTGTGCGACAAAACCGCATAAAAGCGGCAACCTGCATCCTTCCCCTTACAACAGAGCACCTCTCAAGCGACCTAGGCACGCGCCACCGGGCTGCCGTGGGCACCTCCGAGACCTCAGATGCCTATATTCTCGTGGTTTCTGAAGAAACTGGCGGGATTTCCATTGCCAAAGACGGCAAGCTCTACAGAAACCTTAATATCACCGACCTGCGCAACATGCTGCTTTCAGGCATACGCCCCGCCAGAACCCGCAAAACCCGCAGGCAAAACAAATAACCACTATTCGTAAACTTTTTCCACAGAATAAATATGCTCTTTACAACTTGGCAAATTAATAAAAGAATAAAAATGCAGGGCGGTGTCGCTGGGGGTGGCTGACGCCTTTTTGAAATTTTTCAGGTCGTCCATTGTCTCAAATGTGCACATATCAGCCCATCTTTCCCCGTCAAAAAGCTGTTTCCACGAGATATAGCCCTTTTGCTTGGAAATAAACTCGTCATTAAGCTTCTTGGCGGCAGCCAAAAAATCTTCTCTAACCGCATCTTTTTTCAACTTAAACGAAACATAATAAACCGCGTTATTTTCCATAAAATTCACTGTCTCCTCTCCACCCGTCATTCCGCGCTTGACGCGGAATCCCATCGGTTTCGCTAGTTGCCTCTGCGTTCTAAGGTCATTCGGATGAGCTGAGTATCCTCATTGCCCAATTTGCCACAAGCTCCTGTCCAGCTCACAAAAGCACCTCCCCCAGCAGCTCTCCCACCAAATCTCGCCAATAAAGCTTCGCGCATCAAGGATTTCTTGTTCAGGTGCACCAATATCTTCCAAAAAGCCAATTTCAATTTCGAGAGCTTCTTGTTCGATTTCAAATCTTAAAAAGCCCAGCTCGTGGGCTAAAATATTTCTTGGAGCGGACGAGGGATGCGCCTGAGTGCCGAATAAAAGCCAAAAGCCGTCCCACGCCATGTCGAAGGCTTCATCGTAGCCATGCTCCTCAAAATGCGCCACCAGCGCGTGGTGCAGGTCATAGCCCTGCCTTGAGTGGACGGCATAATGCACCAAGGCCGCCGCATAAAAATAAACGGACGCTCTATAAGTGTCGCGGTCAACTATATATACAGGGATGCCGTGAAAATACCACAAACCGCCTGTATAATCCCTGCATGCCTGCCGAATTGTATGGATGTAGTAAAGGACTTTGGCGTCCATGCTATGGTGGCGGGTGCGGATTAGGGCAAGGGCTAGGTGGGTTGCCCACACAAAGTCTTCGTCGCCGTAAATGGTGACGCGCTCCCAATTGCCCACCTGAATTTCGGGCAGGGGCAGGGGAGGCGGCTCGGTCACGGGGGCTGGCGGCGGCGGGGCTGGGGTGGTCACCACTGGCGGCAGCGTTTGGGCAGGAGAATTATCTTCTTGCTCCTGATGCTCCACTTGCCGCTCATCGTCAATAAAGCCGCCGCATGCCGTAAGCATGGCGATTCCGAATATTAAAATTACGAGTTTTTTCAGTTTCATAATATCACGTCCTAAAGGGCGAAAAAACGCCACTGATTCCTCTTAACACGCCAGTCTAATTTACGAAAATGCTCTGTAAGTGCTATAATCGCGCCACTTCCACCACTGTCATTCCGCGCTTGACGCGGAATCCCAACGGTTTTGCCGAACATTTCTTCGTTGCACAAGTTATTCGGCGAACTTGATGGGACCCTGGGTCAAGCCCGGGGTGACGGTTACTAATTAATGACTGTCTCTAGCGCGATTTTTATCATGTCGGTGAAGCTTTCCTGACGCTCTTTGGCGGAGGTTGTTGCCTTGTGAGTGAACACATGGTAGGTGCATCCAAATACATGACTAGAGCTATACATGCTCCGAGCCAAGATACAAAATATTTTCTGACGTTAGAACTTGCTCAAAATTCGTCTTAATTATTTGAGGATATAAAGGAATTTTTTTCACATCCTCAACCTTTATCCATTGAGATTCTAGCATGTCTAAATCTTTTTCGGCTAGTGGTATAGTTGATTCGCCGGACAAATGACATATAAACAAAAAATGTACTTTGTGTGCATATCTTTCATATTTTGTGCGAAAATTTTCATTTACTGAAATTTCTTCGTATATTGCCGCAAGTCTTTCTATATTTACATAATATCCCGTTTCTTCAAGCAACTCTCTTTTTACTGCTTCTTCTAGTGTTTCATATTTATTCTGCCCTCCACCTGGCAAATCATAATATATCATTCCATTAGGAAGTTCAGGGTAACAATCTCCAATGGAGCTTTGATTTCTATTCACTAGAATTTTACTATTATTAATAATCAAGGCTTTTGCAACATTTCTTATATTCATGCGGCATCATCCCTTCATTGATTTTTGAAATATTGACAAATATATCACATCCTAATTTGCTACTGTTTCCAGTGCGATTTTCATCATATCTGTGAAGCTTTCCTGACGCTCTTTGGCGGTTGTGGCTTCGTGGGTGAACACAAGGTCTGAAATGGTTAGGATTGTCAGGGCTTTTTTGCCCAAGCGGGCGGCGGTGGCGTAGAGCCCTGCTGCCTCCATTTCCACAGCCAGCACACCCATTTTTTGCCATGCCTTCATTGCGGCAAGCGATGGGTCGTCCCCATAAAACACATCGGACGTGAGTACATTGCCCACTTTAACGGGCTTTTCGGCATCTTTTGCAGCTTGAACAGCCTTTGCGAGTAGCTCAAAATCGGCAATGGGAGCATAATGCCCGCTAAGCCCGAATTGGCGCACAAAATCAGAATCCGTGCAAGCCCCTTGGGCGATTACAATGTCGCGAAGCCCTACATCTTCGGCAATTCCGCCAGCTGTGCCCACACGGACAATGGTGTCCACATCATAAAACTTGTAAAGCTCATAGGAATAAATTCCCATGGAAGGAATACCCATTCCTGAGCCCATTACAGAAAGCCGCGTGCCCTTGTAAAGCCCAGTATATCCAAGCATCCCGCGCACTCCATTAAACTGTATGGGAGCGTCAAAAAAATTCTCAGCAATAAATTTGGCCCGCAAAGGGTCGCCGGGCATAAGCACGGCGGGGGCAATTTCGCCTTTTTTTGCTTCAATATGAGGTGTCATTTGAATCCTCCTTGTATAGAGGACGGCCTGTGCGAGCGAGCTCGAACTTGGCGTCCGTCCCTACTACGACATTTTTCGGTAATCTTTTTTGAACTGCACTAAAATTTGATGCAGGATGTCTTGATAATCCTTTGTGCGCCCCTGCGCTTTGCGGATTCGGGCATATTCAAGGAGCACCGCGGGGCTTTCAGGTGCCATGGTCAAAGCGCGGCTTATGGAGCCTTGCGCCCTTGTGAGGTTGTAGTCCATTCGGTGATACTGCGCCTTGGCAGCCCACAGGTCGGCGCGGTCGTTGTTGTCTAAAAGTGCCCTCTCGATGGATTTTATGGCATGGTGCAGGTTGCCCGCCGCCGCCTGGTGCTCCGCCTGCTTTTTCAAAAATGTCATGCCTTGGTCGCGGGCTTCAACCCTCTCCAAAGCCTCCAAAGCCTTGTCAAACTGACGTATTCGCATATAACAATCACTTAGCCTGTACAAATATCCAGGCTCATACTTTTTTTCCAAAGCCCCATTAAAAAGCCGTGCCGCTTCCAAATAATGCTTTTGCCTAAACTGAATTTCACCTTGAAAATAAAGCAGCTCAGGGTGCTCAGGCTCAATAAGGGCAGCTTCTTTCAAAAACCCGGCGGCCTGGGTGTAAAGCCCCGCCATTATCAGGGCTTCCACGTGGTTAAAGTGCAATTGCACATTGGCAGGCGCAAGCCGCAAAGCCTGGGCAAAATTGTAAGCAGCCTGTGTGGCATCCCCCATTTGCAAAAGTGCCACAGCCGCATTATTAAACAAAGCCACATTCTCTTTATGCTTAAGGGCTTTGGAATAAAAGCTGTATGCACGCTCGCCGTTTTCGCGCTCTAGCCAGTGGTCGCCTTGTTCTTTGAGTTTTTCCCACGCATGACGCCGCTCCCAGGCGGTAAGCTCCTTTTGCAGCGCGCCCAAATCTTCTTGAGGCAAATAATCCGTAAGGGACAAAAAAGCCATAAAAGCCATGCTAAAATTTTCCATTACAGACAGTTCGCGAATCTTTTGGGCAATGTGCAAAAGCCCCAAAGAGCCCTCAACCCAAGTAATAAAGGACGCGCAAACAAAGTCCTCCATGGTCTGCCGCCAGTTGTGCAGCGAGTGATAGAGGGCTTCTTCCAAAGAATACACCAAAGCCCCAGTCATGCGGAACTCATAAGGGGTTTGATTTTCGGTTTGAGATATACACAAATAAAGCTCAGCCAAATTTTTACACTCCTAGGGTTAGTAAACCACAACCTCCATATCCCCAATACTGGTTTTCATGATAAAGCTGTCGTTTCCTTTAGGGATATGTTCAATTGGGGTTTGCACGGGATATTCTATGTCAACAAAAGCAATGCCAGCAGCCGCTGCCACCGAATCGGCAATGCGGGAGCTTACTATGTTGGAAATTTCTTGCAGGGCAGAATAGGTTATTTCGTTAATTTCGTCCACTTCCATGCTGGTCATAGCTTTAAGTGCTCCAAGGGCTATGGTTGTGGAATACACCAGCCCAACGCCTTTTTTGCCGCCTCCGTCCACCAGTCCAACCTTAAAGCCCACGCCATCTTTGATGCTTCCGGCACTTTTAGCAAAGCTTATGTCCTCGTCTGAAAGCCCAGTAACGGTGCACAAAACGCCCTTTGCCCGAGTGGCAAAATCCTGCACAGAGCCAGAAACTTCAGTAGTATCAGGAGCTTTTGCAGCCGCTTTTGTCCCAAGCTTTTGGTCCTCGCCCGCCACGTGATAAATCAGCCATGTAAGCACAAAGCCCAAAAACTTTTTAACGGATTCTGGAGCAAAGCCGCTTCCTGTCAGCTCTGCCTCGTGGGCAAGGACGTCTTTTACAAGCTTTTGGTGAAGCTGTTTATGAGCTTGATGGTCTTTAAGCCCGATTTCAAGGTGATACGCCTCCTCGTCCTTAAAATGTTCCACACAATACTGTTTCAAAAAGCCAATGGCTTCAACAATCTGGTTTTTGTAATCCTCAAAACTCTGCTGTTTTTTAAGGGTAGCCGCCATGGCGTCCACATACTCAAAAAGCTGTTTATGCTGACGGTCGATATGTTCCACACCGATTTTATAACTCTCTTTCCACATATTATACCCCCTTAGTTTCTATTCAGCCATTTAGCCGCCGCATCCGACACAATTTTCAGGTTTTCAGGCACAAATGGGCTTGGCATATCACTGAGTTCCACAAGCTCAGTAAAAGTTTTTGTACCTGCAAGTGATACCAAATGATGGTATTTTTTCCACGCCGCCTTAAAATCATCTTGGCTCTCAGCCCAAAAAGACAGGGCAACCATTTGGGCTAGGCAGTAGTCGATATAATAAAACGGCATGGTGTAAATATGCCCTTTTGCCTGCCAAATGCGCCCTTCGCTTTGAAAAGGCATGTCCGACGCATCACGCCACGGGCGGTATTTTGCCTCAAGCTTCGCCCATAGCGCGTGACGCTCGCCAGGGCTCATGTTCGGGTTGTCGTAAATGTGATGTTGAAACTCGTCAACCATAGTGCCATAGGGAATAAATGTCAGCGCGTTTGCCAAATGTATATTGTAATATTTTTCAGTTTGTTCGCCAAAAAAGCCCTCCATCCAAGGCCACGAGAAAAATTCCATAGCCATAGAATGCACCTCGGCGGTGTCGCTAGTGTAATCCCGCAGGGCAGAAGGGTAGATGTCGCGGGCTTCGTAGCTTGCAAAGGCATGTCCCGCCTCATGGGTCAAAACGTCAATATCACCAGATGTGCCGTTAAAATTTGCAAATATAAACGCTATTTTGTACATGTCTAGGTTATAACAATAGCCGCCCATAGCCTTTTTCGGGCGTGTTAACACATCAAACATCTCACGCTCTAAGGATTCGTTGATAAACTTGGCAGTTTCAGGCGAAAGCTCCTCATACATCTTTTTGCCGTGGGCAAAAATCTCCTCAGGCGTGCCCTTGGGCTTTGCGTTGCCATCAGGATAATGCAGCCCCAAATCGTAACTTTTAGGTTCAGAAACCCCAATCCGCTCCATCTGCCTGCGGGTAAGCTCATTAGCCAGCGGCACAATATGCTCAACCACGCCCTGCCTAAATTTGGCAACAGTTGCGGCATCATAACAATTGCGGGTCATGCGGTAATAGCCCACCTGTGTAAAGCTGTCATACCCAAGCTTTGTGGCAATGCGGTGGCGCACCTTAACCAGTTTATCATACAATTCATCAAGTTCCTCTTTTTTGCTGTCATACCACTTAAGTGCAGTTTTTGTCGCAACTTTACGCACAGCTCTCTCCGTATCTTCTTCAAAGGCTGAAATTTCCGCAAGATTCATGGTTTTGCCGTCAAACTCAATCTCCGCCGAAGCAATCAGCTTGTCATAAGCTGTGCAAAGCTTGTTTTCTTCCTGCAAATCCTCAACAATTGCAGGGGTAAAGATTTTAAGCTCCATCTCGGCATCGACAAACATCAAATTGCCCCAAGCTTCCTCCATTTGGGCGCGGTAAGGCGAAGCTAGCATAGCCTTTGTAAATTCCTGCCAGACTTCCTCAAGCTGAGGGGTGGTCTCATCAAAATAATCCACCTCGCCCTCATAAAACTCATCCGATGTGTCCATGGTGTGGCGGATATAGCTAAGTGCCATCATAGTGTCATAATACGAACCATACTCGTCATACTCACGATAAACCTCAAACGCCTCGTCAGCCGAGCTGGCAGCCTTAAAACGTGCCAAAAACTCCTCATACTTGGCTTTAGCAGCATCCACATCCACTCTTTCATATTTCATTTCAGAAAATTTCATGTTCCTCTCCTCTTTTCATTTGTAAAGTTTATGCAACCATGTTTTTATAGTCCACAACGGCAACCTCTTGTTTGTCAGCTTTGAGCTTGTCAACAATTTCACCAATCTTTCTTGAGGTGTCGCTGTTGAAAGTAGCTTCACCGCATTGGCTACATACTTTTGCAGGTACATTTCTAATCGCAATAATACAGTTGTCGATGTCCATCATAAAAGTTGTAGTGCCTTCTTCTACAGTTCCTTTTCCATGGCATGTCCAGCACGTCCAACACTTCACGGTTAATTCTCCTTTCCAAAGCCTAAGCTTGCTAAAATAAGCTGCACAACCTCCGTCATTGCGGGCTTGACCCGCAATCCCATCGGTTTAGCCGAACGCTTCTTCGCTGTATAGTCATTCGGCGGACTTGAGGGGACCCCGCGTCAAGCGCGGGGTGACGGAAACTTTAACCCCCTACAACCTCACAAGCTCCGCGATTGACGCCGCGATATTGTCAAGGATGTCATGGAACTTATCAGAAAGGTCGTAATATTTCCCGCGGGGCTTGGTGATTGGGTCATATGCTTCGATGGAGTCGCGGTCCTTGCGGGCGACAACATAGGTGACGATTGCGTGGTGGTTTAGCATATCGCAGATGTCTTGGACGGTTTTGCCGCTGTAGGTGGGCACATGGGGGGGTGCGTCGGTGATGAGGATAAATATGGACTGGGTGTCAGCACTCACTTTGGCAGTTTGTAAAAGCTCCACGGCGGTTTCGAGGGAGTCTAGGGCAGATTCAGGGATGTCGCCGCCATAGGTGCGCGGGATATTCTTCACTTGTTTTTGGAATTTAGCAACGTCATTTGTAAAATTATAAACTGCCATCTTTTCTTTTTCGTAAAGGTCGCCAAAGCCCACAAGACCGAGCTTAAAGCCGGCACCTTTGCTTGCCAGAATTTGTGAAAACTCGATTGCACGGTCTTTAACACCGTTGATGTAGGTGTCCATTGAGCCTGTTGTGTCAATACAGAATACCACATTCACATTGCCTGCCGTGCCGTGCACCACGGGAGCCGGCGGTGCTGCAAACTTGGTACGGTCAAATTCCGCCCTCTGCTCATTTCCAGTTGCAATATCCTTTACAAATACCTCAAAGATGTTATTTTCATCCAGCGCATAGGTTATCTCAATTTGGGTCGCTCCCGCAAGCCCAGACAGCACCACGCTTCCCATATACTTTTTGTCATCCTCATATCCTGCTTCCCACTGATACACATCCACGTTGACCGTAGGTGCCCCTGTGGCGGCAAAATTCGCATCAGAAATACGGGCAGGAATAGCCGTGCCCATGGGAATAATTGGAATAAGTGCCTTTTCTTTGGTAGCCACATTAACCACAGCCTCAGTACCAAAAATCTGGCGGGTAATTTGCCCAACTTTTACATTTGAAGTAGGCAAATGAATCAAATAATTGTAAATGGCCGCACCCATAGCCACGGACTTGGCAGGGTCGGTGGCACGGTAAGGCTCTTTGATATAGCCCGCAACCATGCGTTTTACCATAGGAATAAGTGTGCTACCGCCCACGAGAATTACTTTGGAAATTTCGTCCGCCCCGCAGCCCGCGCGTTTCAAAGCTTCCTCAATTATATCGCGGCTTCTATCAACATACTTCCTGATAATCGTCTCAAATTCCTCACGGCTAATCTCAAGTGACAAATTCTGAGGCACGCCGTCATGAATCACCAGCGGGCTCAAATTAATCTTGGCACGGTTAGTGCCTGAAAGCTTCTTCTTAACGCTTTCAGCCTCAAATTTAAGCTTCTGTAAAACACGCTTGCGCTCCGCATTATCAAGCCCATCCAAATCCAGCCCATTTTGCAACTTAAACTTCTCCTTCATCCAGCGAATAAGCTCCGAATCAAAATCATCACCACCAAGAGACATATCGCCCACATTAGACAATTCTTGGAAAATCTCCTCGCCATTGGCATCTAGGCTCACCCGAAGCACACAGGCATCAAAAGTGCCGCCGCCCATGTCATAAACCAGAAGCGTCTGGGCATAGCCCTGCTTAAAGCCATACTCAATAGCCGCAGCCAGCGGCTCAGACAACAAAAATACATTCTTAAAGCCCGCCAAAAGCCCCGCCTGACGGGTAGCAAAAATCTGACGGTCATTAAAATAAGCAGGGTGCGTAATAACAACCTCACTAAAGCTCTCGCCAGACTGCTCCTCTGCCGCCGTCTTTAGCTTACGCAAAATATCCGCCGAAATCTCCTCAGGGGTCTTTTCAATCTCCCCAATCAAAACCCGCTCATCACTGCCCATCATGCGTTTAACAGAAATAACAGTGGCATCAGGATAAATAATGGCACCGCTTTTCGCCTCAGCCCCAACAATTACCCCTTCCTCCATATACGCCGCAACCGACGGCAAAATCTCGTCTGTGCCGTCAATGGTCACTGTCTCAAGGGTGTCCCCCTTGTCTTTGTAAATAATCGCGACCGAGTTGGTCGTCCCTAAGTCAATCCCTAAATAGCTCATTTTATTTTCCTCCTCGTAATTTTAATCCCGCCTTATATTCGCCCAACTGCCATGAGTACCTTCAGCAAGTTCTCTTTCGCCAATTTCAATATAATACAAATCCTCGTCTGATAGGGTATCATCATCGTCCATTAAAAAACGATTGGCAATTTCAAGCAATAACAGTTTTTCGCCATCTTCTAACCTTGTAATTGTATTTTGCAAACGCATTGTTAAATCCATATCTTACACTCCCTTCTTGTAAGCATCTCCTCTAACTCCTATATAGGACACATATATTTGATTGTCGGATATAAAACGAAATAAAACCCTATATCTGCCCTTTCGAAGTCGCGAATATTCCGTACCCTCGTAAGGTTTTATATCTCCCTCAGGGATTTTTTCGATTGCATCCAACAACCTTTTTCGGGTTTTTGAGCCTAATTTATTCAAGTATTTTTCAACCTGTTTCGATGGTATGGGCGGTAGCTCCTGTTTTCGCATTTCTAATCCCCCTTGTCTACATAATAACACATTTTGGAAAAAAATGCAATAGCTAAGTTACGGCTGGTTTATGACACCCGTGAACAGCACTTGGGCGGTCTGGTCAGCTGACCAGCTGTGCAGGACGAAGGCAAAGGGGCGGTTGCAGACCATGTCGAACGTGGCAGGCGGGGGCGGGGGCAGGCTTTGAAACTCTATGATACCGACGGTGACGGCTGCTGCCGTTGCCCCTTGTTCGTCCACCTCTATATTTGCAATTTGGAAAATATCAGATATAAAAATGGGCGGATGTCCGTATTCTTCGAGGATATTGTCTAGAGGTCTATTTGCTGGGTTAAATAGTGGCACGCCCAGAGCTTCTAGGGCTTCAAGCAAGTCATGCTCGTTTTCGATTTCAAATCGGGGCAGGACAAGCCGCCCTGTTGCCCGCTCGGAATTTGTGCGGATATACTCAAACCGGTTTGCGTTCATGTTGGTCAAAAGCCCTGTGGCGTCACCGTTTCTGGGCAGGAGGATGGTCATTGCCCCGCCTTGTTGGAATAAGAGCTGTAGTGCCTCAACCTCGTCATCCTCAAAAAACATCACAGTGGTATTGCCAACATCATCAAAAACCCGCTCCATCAGGTACGCCTGTGTAGTGCCCTGCGCTCCGTAAAAATTGCCGCGAGTGGTCAATTCAGGCTCAAACTGCCACCGCCAATCCCCTTGAAACAAGATTGCATTGGCAATAAGTGCCGCAGTAAGCTCGTTAAACATATCAGGGCTCACCACCTGCGGGATGCGCCCGTCGGTGTGCTCATAAGCCCACGCGTTCACAATGTCAGCTGTGGCGGGATTCAAAAAGTTAACTTGGTCAAGCTCTCCCATAAAATAATGGGCAAAAATCCGCGCAAAATCACTGTTTAGGGTGTAATCATCCCGTGTGTAGATGGCATTTGCAATGGACAGGGGGCTGGGCATATGCTCGCTAAACCCCTCATTTGTGAGCCTTCCAAGCATCTGCCGAACTGTGCGGTTTATTTGGCGGGTTGGAACTTCGCAATCAAGACTTAAAGCACCCAGCAATTCAGGCAAAAGCTCCTCGCAGGTGACATTTGCCAGTGCCGCCAGTGGCAGCCACACGGAAAAAGGCGACAGCACAAAATTCCCGTCTCCCGACGCCCCAAGCAAAGTGCTAGTCAGCCGAAATGCAAAGTCATTAGCCGCCTGATAAATGTTAGAGGTAACACTAACAACAGGCGCGGGATTAAGCGGGAGAGTTGGCGTAACAGGCGGCATAGTAGGGGTCATCCCCTGCATTTCCTGGGAGTCCCATACCCTCTCAATATGACCCTCCACCTGCCCGCACCCCGCAAGCCCAACCATCAAAACAAATAACAAAACAACCCAAATTTTTCTCATAATTCAACTCCTTTCACAAACAGCCACTCTCAACAAACCCCGTCATTGCGGGCTTGACCCGCAATCCCATCGGTTTCGCCGAATGTTTCTTCACCCTATAGTCACTCGGCTATCTTGAGGGGATTCCGCGTCAAGCGCGGAATGACGGCTGGAGCGCAAGGCTAATAATCCCCGCTATTAATCAACTCCATAACCGCAAAAAACGCGCCTTGAGCGAAAATATCAGGCTGCACCGTATATTCATAACCATTACGCCCAAGAGGGCAGGTCACATATACCCCCTGAAAACGCCCGGCAATCCCGGTATTTGGCAAGGCAAAAACAACTGGCGACCAGCCAATGCCCGCACCCCCTGTCGGCTCACCAACTATGGTTGCAAAGCCCGTCTGCTGGGTAACAACAGCGGCATAATCGGCAGCAGAAAAATTCCGCCTGTCCACCAAAAGCCATATTTTGCCATTAAAATCCACTCGATTATCTGACGGGTAAATATAGCTTACCGAATACCAATGATACTCAAGAATACGCGCATCATCAGGGTTCATATAGGAAAACCTGTCCAAAAAGCCGTCAGGCAAGGGTGTGAAAAAATCACCATCCCAGTCATCCCCAGCCCAAGGGTGCCGCTCGCCATAAAACCGCCGCACATGCTCCCCGCCCATTGTAAATGAATATGAGCGGTAACTTATAGGCTCGTCAATTAAATACTGCATAACCACATACGGAAGAAAGTTAGAGCTGCCGCCCCCGTTGCCGCGAATGTCGATAATCAGATGTTCATAATCCCCAATACTTTGCAAAAACGGCAGGATAATCTCTTTGTCGGGTCCCATATTGTGATGACTAAAAGAGTGGATTGTAATTTGCGCCACACCCTCGGCAACCCTTGCAACTTCCACATTACCATCAACAATCCAAACCCCGTCATCACCCATCCCTCCAGGGGGATTGTTGCTATAAAACTGCCTTGACCTGGGATTGTCAAGCACATCAACCCATGCCTCACCAACGGACGTCAAATGCAAATGATACATAAAATCATTCAAAAGCGACAAATGCCCAAAAAAGTTAAAATGATTGAAAAAGTAGTTGTTTAGAGCACTAAAAAATGTTCGGGAACTTGACCATTCAGACTCAAGAGTCCTTTGGCGCGTATTATCTTTCAATGCTTGAACATCAATCCCCAAAGCCCGCTCAGCTGCACCAAACAAAGGGAAGTTATGCTCCAAAATATAAAACATATACTCCAAATCCTCTAAAAACAAAAGCTGCTGAGGGCTAACTTCTGGCGGCTCAGGCTCAGGGGGCGTCAGATAGGGGACTGTCCCATGCACTTGGGGACTGTCCCCGGGCTCGCCACTTTCACCATTATAGCCATTCACATAACCATCCCCACCGCCACACGCCGCCAAAACCAGAAACATAGCCATAAGCAATCCAAAAATCCGAATTTTCATAAAAATACTCCCCTCTACTGTTGCCAATGCGCCCTCCAAAACCCCGTCAACCCCGTCATTGCGGGCTTGACCCGCAATGACGGGGGTTGGGGGAGGTGCACCCCGCACGCCCCTACAGTTTCTTTGACATGTAATAGCGTTTATGCCCTTCGGGGCAATCTTCAAGTGTCCCAAAGATTGTATATCCGATTTTTTCATAAAACTCCCGTGCTTGAAAGTCGAAGGTGTCGAGGTGGCTGAGGGTGCAACCGAACTCGCGGGCGGCATTTTCGGTGTCATTCATGAGCATCTCACCATAGCCGCGCCCGCGGTATTCCTCGTCCACCCACAAAATGTCAATCGAAAGTATCTTCCACAAATACACATCAGCTATAATTCCCGCCACAACCCGCTCGCCATCCTTAACAACGCGGGTATGCCTGAAAGATTCGGGGGTTTGTGTAAACGGCACTTTGGATTTGTTGTAATTGTACAGCCCTAATTCTACGGCGTAAATATCGTCTTTTGTTGGTTCTTGGATTTTCATATTTTTCAGTACCTCCAATTGTTTCTGTGTGGATTAGGCGCGCCGAGGGCGTCGCGCCCTACGGGCAACCACCGTGTGTAGGGACGGACGCCCTCGGCCGTCCTTTTTCTCCTACGATAGTACACGCTTTGCAAATCGTGACGGGTCAAAGGACTGGCTGTAGCCGCTTGGCTCAAATTCGCCTGCAAAGCCCAAATCCTCCACAGCCCCCTTGACCAGCCCGCCTTCTTCTTCCACCAAAAGCGTGACTTTCAGGCGGGTCTTGCCGCTTGGGCGCATGGGCAGCCCTGTTATAGCCACCTCGCCAATAAGCTTGCAATCCTCAAGTTTATCGTCTTTGTTAATTCTTTCCATGATTTTAAGCTCAAGCTCGGTCATGTCCTCAGGGGCATCACCCGACAGGGTGAACACATGGGATTTTTTGGCAAGGGCATAGGGGGTGCCGCGGCGTATCATGGGATAGAAGGTCTTTTTATTGCTACCCCAAATCTCAAGCCCAATGTCATGGGGCACAGTGACCTCAAACTCCACATCCACCGTCTCCGCCTCCATGTCGGCAGAGCTTAAAAGCCCCATTTTCATGGCGGCATAATAAGTAGCACCCAAGCTAATGTCAAGGGCGGGACGCTCGGAGGTGTAAATCTTACTCTCGTCATTAAAAATCTCAATAAACATATCCCGAATCCAAGGCATGTTGCTTGAGCCGCCCTCTAGAAGCACCCGGTCAATCTGGTCAGGATAAATCGCGCCAGTATAGGCTTCGCGCAGGCACTTTTGCACAAGCTTTCTAGTCTTGTCGATAAAGTCACTTGCAAGTTCCTCAAACTGCTCACGAGTCAGCATCTCCACAAAGGGCGGTATGCAAAACGTAAACGGAATCCTAAAGGACTTAACCCCGCTTAGCCTTTCCTTAGCCTCACGAGCACGCAAAATCAGCTCAGCACCGTTTTCAGGAGCAATCTCCCCAGGGCTTAATCCAATTTTTTCCTTAATCAGCCCATAACATTTAGCAAGGAGAATCTCGTCAATATTATCCCCGCCGTGCTGGGCCTCGCCGCCTTCAGAAATCACCTGAAGCCGAATCTTGGTATCATTTTTCTCCACAACATGAAACAGTGTAATATCCAGCGTTCCTCCACCAAAGTCAAACACTAAAATCTTTTCATCCAAAGCCAGTTCACGGCGGAAATTATATGCCAAAGCGGCGGCTTTTGGCTCCTCCATCAGGCAAATAAGCTTGTCCCCAAGCCCTGCAATCTCCACAGCCCGCATGGTCGCTTTTTTGGCCGAATCGTCAAAATCATAAGGCACACTAACCACAAGCCCCGCAATCTCAGCCTTTGGGTTTAAGCTATGGCAATATTCCACAAGCTCTTGTAAAATTTTAGCGGAAATCTCCTCAGGCAAAAGATGCTCACCGCCTAACTCAATCCGCTCGTCAGTGCCCATTTTGCGCTTAATACTGCGAATGGTGGTCTCAGGATAAATCTTAATACTGCGCCACGCCTCCTCGCCCACAACCCACTCGCCCTCATCCTCGGGGCGGTATTGCACCACGCTTGGCAAAGGAATCTTCCCAAAGCCGTTGCTGGTGTCAATAGGCTCAGGACGCTTTGCGGAATTGTCCCAAAAACTAACCACCGAGTTGGTGGTCCCCAAATCAATACCAAGTATATACCAATCCTCAGGCAAAGTCCCCTTTGCCGCAATTTCATCACGATAACTCTCCCAATTCATCTGTAAAACCTCCTAAATCACATAATTAGCCGCAAACGAATACTTCTCAATAAACCCTGTGGAAGGGTAAATCTTGCCAAACCCAAGGTCTTTGATGCGCACGGCAAAGCTGTTTATATTTTCTGCTTCAATTTCAAGGCTGACCTTTGTTGTGCCTTTAGGGCGGGCGGGCAGGTTGTTAAGGCGTGCCGTGCCCAGTGTCACAACGCCCCCTTCTTTGTCACGGATGTAGAGCTTGACCGCGCCAGAGGGGTCGTTCGAAATCAGGTAGGTGGGCTTTGGCTTTTGCCACAGCCAGCTGCCCCGCTCCATCAGGGTGTGGAAGCGGTCTTTGCCGCCGTAATTAATCTGGATGCCAATGTCAAATGGCAATTTATGACTGTCGGTTATTTCAAAGCTTACGCCCTCTAAAAGCCCCAAAAGCTGGGCGGCGTACATGGTAGCCCCTTGCGAAAGGATGCCTTTTGTATTTTTTTGGAAATGCAGTTCATTATTGCTCCCAAAAATTTCGTTAATTTTTTTCTTTGCCCAAGGCATCTCAAAGCCGCCGCCTGTGCAGATTACAGCTATATCATCATAGCTTTTTTCCTGCGCCAAAAGCCCACGCACAAAGTCCGAAAGCCCTTGCTCCCATGGAGCTATTATCTGAGCCATTTGGCTCCCAGTCACTGTTTTTGCAAAGGGCGGGTGGACAAAATTGTAGTAAAGCCGCGTGTCCCGCCCTGCTGTCTGGTTAAAAAGCATATCCTTATGCCCGTAAACAAAGCTTAAAAGCTGCTCCTCGTCAGGGCGGCTCAGGTGGTTAATGTCAAATCCTGTATGCTCGCAATAAAACCCGGCAAGCAGCTTATACATCTCGCGGTCAATGGCTTTTGTGCCTAAATCGGCACTTAAAGCCGAAGCAACACAGCGAATGTCAGAATAATCCTCCGGGGTCTCATACAAGCCGCCCCTAAGCCCACGCGCCCCAAAGTCCAGCCACAAAAGCTTGCCGCCAGCAGGCTTTATGCCGCTGTGATAACAATAAGCCAAAAGTGCCTGACGCTCCTGCACAAGCTCAATCAACACCCTGTCATACCGCGCCCGCTCATATGCCGCAGTCAAGGTGCTAAGGGCTTCCCCAGACACAAAATCAGGCACACATCCCACAATCCCAGCAATGGTCGCCTTAGGATTAATGGACTTAACATTTGCAATAAGCTCACGCAAATAAACCGACACAATCTCGGCAATAGAGCGGCTTCCAGCCCCTGTGTCCAAATACACCCCAGGCCCCATCTTCTCCACAAAATCCGTAAGCAACACATCTGTGCCATTGGCGTTCAAAATGGCATATTCCCCGAAAATCCACTCACGGGTGTCGGCAATGTATTGGAGGGCGGTGGGCACAGATGGCTTGCCATAGCCGCCTGAAATATCAAGCACCTCAGGCGCGCCGCGAATCGGGTCATAATAGGCAATAGAAGATGTGGTATTGCCTATGTCAATACCCAGCACAAAAAAGTCCTCTGTTATTTGGTTTTCTGTGAAATGCTGTTTGTAATGCTTCCAATTGGTCATCATCTATAATCCTTATAAGTTTTATCATAATCTTTGATAAAGTCCAAATTTCGCCTAAAAAGCTCAACTTCATAAATGGCAGGGTCGTCATGGTCCACCCACACCACCGCCTGCAGGGTAGTTTCATTATCGGCAGCGTTAAAAATATATTGCCGGCTGCGCACCAAACACTGCTCGCCCCGCTCATTCACATAAACACAATCAACCTTGCCCATAGCCGAATGACGAATACCGCCAACCCGCACAATATTCACATTGTTAGATGTTAAAATTTGGGTAACGTCAGCATCATACCTAAGCCCGTCATCTTTAAACCGCCTAAGCCGCCGCATGCCGCCCCTGCCAAATGCCAATGCCACAAGCCCAAGCACAATCCACACAATCCCCTGCGGCGTCAGCGGATTCCAAAGTATCGAATAAATATCAATATAATACCCCATAAAAAGCCCGCCAATAAGCATCCCGACCCCAAGGGGAAGCGCGACCACAGCCCCCAAATAACCCCCGCGCCAAAGTTTTTTCCCTTCCATACAAACCTCCTAATATTGCCTAAAAAGCTCTATTTCATAAACCTCTGGAAAGCCGCGCTCTACATACACCACAGCTGTCAAATTAATTCCATAAGTAGGGGTGTTATCCATCCGCTTCAAAACGTGGATTCTGCTGCGCACACTATGGGTCTTGCCGTTGCAATCAGTATATACACAAACCACCCTGCCTGAAAAGCTAACCACAACAAGCTCCGCAGCTTTGGCTATTGTAAGCGCGACAGTTGTTATAATCCCAATGCCTTTTGTGGGTATTTCGCTTACGTCGGGTATGATTGGCGCACTTGCAACCACGGCTTCGTAACGCTCGCCATCTTGCTTGAGGCGAGCCAGCTTGATTTTTGACATAAAATGGTTGAGCGCGAGAAGCAGACTAGAAATTGCCACCACAATACCGAAAATGAAGGACCACACATCATCACTAATAATGAGTAGGATAAGTGGCATCAACACAAAAGCCATTACCAAATCTGTTCGCCGGACTCGGTTATTTTTCATATCGAGCTTGCCCCCTATATCTGCCTATCTAGCCGCAATCACATTCGCTCGCACAATCACCTGCTCACCCTTTTTGTAGCCGCTGTTCATGGTCTTAATGATTTCACCTTTTTTGAAATCAGGATTAAGCTCCGCCATCAGCACCTCATGTTCCTTGGCATTGAAGGGCTCATGCGCCGCTGGAGTGATTTTTTCAATATCATGTTTGGTCAAAATTGCGTCAAGGTGCTTATGTTGTTTGTCAATTTCTTCCACAAAGGTAGCGACTGCGGCATCTTCGGTCTCCCGCAGGCGACTGACCGAATAGTGCATGATTTCCTCAAATGTGGTTAACTCAAAAAACAAATTGTCACGCATAAAAGCGGCAATTTTCTTGTTAATAATGTCCTCGCGCTTGTCCCATGCGCGGGTGATGGCGGCCGTTGCCCCAGCAAAGGCATCGGACTTTCCAAACTCGTCAAATATATATTTCACAAACTCGCTATCAAGGCACTCAATCTCAAAAAGCCACTCCAGCACAAATTCTGTGCCCACACGGGCAAACTCCTGAGAATCAGCCCCGCCCGAGGCTTCATCCCCAAAGCTCTCAATCTTACCATCCGCATCTGTAAAAAACTCCTGAGCCGCATCCCGCAGGGTCTCCACCTTTATGCCGATAGTTTCATGCACGCCCTTGATAATGTCCCCATGCTCATGGGTCAAAAGTTCTTCACTATGCTTTTCAAAATGCTTGGAAATATGTGCAAAAGCGGCACAAAACTCCTCTGCCATCTGCCCCGACTGCCAAATGGATTTTTTGCAAAAGTAAATCTTCTTAGACTGAATATTTGAGCTAAATGATGACTGCATTTCATTAAAGGCATCGTCCAGCTCAGCCTTAAAAGCGGCGTGATTATCGGCAAAACCTGCCTTAAACACCTCAAAAAGCACAGGCAAATCAAGGGCGGCGGGCACTGTGCCAAGTTCGTCAAAAAAGTCCTCAGAAGGCTCAATATCAGCCACAACCCGCCCAAGGTTCTCCCGGTGCCGCGCAGCCGCCTCAAAAAACGCCTTGTTTATGGAAGCATAGGCATGACCCTCCCGCTGGTACGCCTCACGAAGCAAAGTCAGGGCATCCCCCAAAAACTCGCCCTCGGCAGGGGCGACAGAGCCCTCCCATATAGCCTTTTCCAGAGCCATTGCCTGCACCACAATAATCTGGCGCAAAATCTCAACCTCTTCCTTGAGCAGATTGTTGTATCCAGACGCCTGCCCGCGGGTTTCAAGGTTATTTAGGCTTGCTAAAGCCGACTCAATCACCTGCCTAAAAGTATCATAAATATCTTTGCTGTAAGTATCCAAAATATTGCCAGCCATAGCCTCCAAAGCCTTGTCAAAATCAGCAAAACAGGGGGTGCCGGCAAGCAAAGGACGGCTGATATCCGCCCATGCCGGAGCTTCAAGCAACTGAGAGAGTGCCCTTGACGCCTCAGCCACCGAATCTGCCACAATGCCCTGTTTTTCAGCCAAAATGGGGTTTGGGCTGTCAGCCCCCTCCCTATCCGCCATCAGCCGTGACATTATAAGCTCATAAATCCCATTCCAAACCTCGCGCACGTGGGCAGTTTCAAGGACCCCCTCATGCGCCACATGATGCTTGGCCACCGCCTTATACGCCTTCATAATGCCTTCATAAGCCCTGAAAATATCCTCGTCATAAGCCGCGAGTGCCGTGTCCTGGGAGCATTCGCGCGCCACCTTCTCGCCCACCAAAAGCGTGAGCCGCTCCAGATAATCCTCCGCCCGCTCGCCAAAAAAGCCCTCCAAAAAATTGGCTAACTTAGTCCATTTTTCAAAAACCCTATTTTCGTAATCCATCAGCTCAACTCCAAAGCTTTCGCCATTTTCTCTACAACCTCTTTGCCTTGAGGTTTGTTGTGCCCCGATATGCAAATCTCAAAATCAAACTGTCTGTATGTTTCAATAAGTCTACTGAAAGTTGCTTTATCCGTGTGAATCTCAGGGATAATCGCGTCGTCTGTGTCTCCGATGTTGTCGCCAGCGTAGAGCACCTTATCCACCGAATCGTACACAGAGATGCAGGTGGGCGTGTGCCCGGGGGTGTAAATCAGGCTAACCCCGTCCTCGTGAAAGTCCATCCGGTCGGTGAAAGTCACGTTTGGCAGGCATTTGACCACCTCGCCATCCGCCTTGTCCTGAAGCCGCTCAAACTGCTCCTCCCAGCACTCAGCGAGGATTTCGCGGCAGCTCTCATGGGCGATTATTGCACAATCAGCAAACACATGATTGCCCCAATGGTGGTCCCAATCAGCATGGGTATTCACCACAATTAGGGGCTTTTCGTCACCCGCCAAAAAATCCACCACAGGGGCAACGCTACCGCTGCCCCTACCAGTGTCAATCAAAAAGTTATGCACATTGCCCAGAATTAAGCCAATATTGAGGTCATAAGGCTCGCCGCCGCCCCAAGGTTCGCTAAACATAAAATTCCGAGTTCCAATTTTAACCATTTCCATAAAAACCAGTCCTTAGCTATACAGCGCGTCCACGGCAAGCTCAGTCACCGCGCCATCCACGCTTGTGGACTTTGCCGTAACTTTAAGCATATTATCCTGACTAACTGTAAAAATAACCTTAACCTTCTCCTTGCCCTTAGGTGCCTGCGGAATCCCGCGAAGTGATGTTCCCGCCAGACGCTTCATGCCAGCACTTGACACCAAAACAGGCTCATCTGTGCCCGGCTCGGTGTTTTCATAAACAATAATCGCCATGCTGGGCACATTATCATGATTTGTGGTCAAAAGCTCAGAAGCCTCCACAACCAAGCCCTCGCGCGGAATATCAATCCCTGCCCCAACAATTTCCATAAAGCGGCGGCCTGCAATTTCAAGCCCCACAGGATGGATTGTGCGCTCTTGCACCGTCGGGCCTTTAACAGTAGGCATCATAATCATATTGCAATAATACGCAGCACCCTGCGAGATGCTGAGTGCCGGGCTAATTTTCGACTTAAAGGGCTCTTTGCCAAATTTAGCCGAAATTTTTTGAGTGACAAGAGGGATGGAGCTAGAGCCGCCAACCAAGAAAATCTCGTCAATATCGCCTTCTTTAAGCCCGCCGGCTGCAAGGCACTTGTCAATACATTCCAGCGTAGAATCCACAAGCTCATTAAGGCTCTTGCCCTCAAATTTGCTGAAAATATCAGGATTATCGCCCTGTTGGTTTTGACGTTTATAATTCTCGAAATCCTCAAGGCTAATTTCCATGTTAATATTCACAATCTTAGGCTCTTGAATAAAAGGCGCAAGGACCACCTTTGTTGACTTTGACTGGCTCAGACGCTCCTTAGCCTGATTTGCTACCTGTTGCAAACGCACCTGTGCCACCTTTTTTTGACGCTTGCTAACCCCATCGTCTGCATCCTCGTTAAACAGGTCAATCTCGCCATCTGTCAGGCTCTTAAACTCCTCTAAAATCATGTCAACAATAATCTTATCAACATCATTACCGCCCAAATCATTGTCACCAAACGTAGACACAATGCTGATATTAGGCTCGTCATCTTTATTTTCAATCCGTAAAATACACGCATCAAAAGTACCGCCGCCAAAGTCATACACCAGCACAGTCTTGTCCTTAGTCTCGTTTACAGCATAAGAAATCGCGGCTGCTGCAGGCTCAAGGCGCAGATACACGCTGTCAGGGTCAAACCCAGCCAAAATCGCCGCCTGTTTGGTCATGCTCTTTTGCTTATCCGTGGAATTTGCAGGAACAGTAATAACACAGCCCGAAAACTCTCCTTCGATATTCATTTCATCTTGAGCATATTGGTCAGCCTTGGCTTTTAGATGACCCAAAATCTCGCCGGCAATCTGCTCCGGGGCAAAGCTATGCTCCTTATCATCCACAACCACAGGAATCTTCTCGTCAACACCCAAATAACGCTTTATGGAAAGCACAGTAGACAAAGGATAAATAACAGCAGCCTCTTTTGCCTGCACCCCAAAAATGCGGCTTAGCTTGTTTTCGTCCTCAGGGTCAGTCTCAAATTGTACCGCCGTGGGGAAAATATTGCTCCCATCCAAGGGAATCGTCTGCGCCTCCCCATCCTTATAGTTGAAAATACTAACAACAGAGTTAGTAGTCCCAAAGTCAATCCCAAGGTAAAGCCCTCTTTCTAAATCAAGCCCAAGTTTTCCCATTTTAATCATCTCCTAATAAATATTTAATCCTTTAATTTTTGATGCTATAAAATCAAAATCACTATCGTCAAAGTACCGTCATTGCGGCCTCGCGCTAGTCTAATTTGCCCAACAGCCCCACCGATTGCCGTCATCCCGCGCTTGACGCGGGAACCCATCAAGATAGCCGAACGATTACAGGCACAAAAGTGTTCGGCAAAATAGATGGGATTCCGCGTCAAGCGCGGAATGACGGGACTAGTGTGCTGTCAAAAACTAAAATGATGTATTCCTACGCAGAGCTTTGTAATCGTAATCATCATCAATCAACTGTTCGTCACTTTCAAATAAATCATATAAATCTTTGTGCTTCACAAGAAAAGTTTCATCCAACAGATTTCTATCAATTTCTAAGCTGGTCCTTAAAACATCCATTCTTCAACCTCCTTAAATTATTTACATGATTTTTGCCCTGATACCCGCCTTTTTCGCCAGTTGCGTCGTCACAATCTCCTCCACCTGCTCATACTTAAACATCTGCTCATACAAAAGGGCACTGTTTATAGTATAATACAAATCGCCGTCATTTTCAAGCTTATGGGGCGTTTTGTTTACAATTTTGGCAGGGGCAGTTTTCACCGAGCCTTTTTCCCTATTCTCGCAGAAATAATATTCAATCTCCTCTCCATAAAAGTGGGGAATGTGGCACATATACATTCCAAAGGCAACATATTTCATGTTGACCTCGGCAAAGTCGCCAGTTTCACCAATGCGCCAGTGCATTGTCACCGACCTGCCAGGTCTGCCGCGGTACGTCAGCGGCGTGTTTTTTTCTATATACGCAGTCATTAGAGATTTGTCTTTTATAACCTTAAAAATTGGAAAAATAATGTCGTTATGCTTGGCGGCGTCAAGGGTTTCAGTGAGGATTTCCCTCGCTTTTTCGCTAAAAATGCCGCTTTTGATATACACATGCGAAAGGGCGTAGCCAAGGAGCGTTTTGGCGTGAGCGTCATAAACCTGCTCCATTGCGGCAAGAGCTGCTTTTTCAGGCATCCCATCTGCCGCCAGCACCTCGTAGCACAGATACATGGCAAAATCCTCCACAATCTGCGTATCCCCTGCCTTTTCAGCCATTTCCACAAAAACATTTTGCACGGCTTTTGTAAAAGTTCTTGTTAAAATTGCATTATCAAGAATTTTGGTGTAAAGCTTAGGCTCAAAAATGCCAAGATTTGACAGCACGCGGGCAAGGTCAACCCATGCTAAAAGAGGAGCGGCATGGTGGGCAAGCACCACCTCCATAAGGGCGGCGTCGTGCCATCCGCGGGTCATAAGGGTTGCCGCCACCGCCGCCAGCCCCTTGGTCCGCGCCAGCTTAGAAATATGCTCAGACATCTGTTTAAGGGCGTTAAACAGGGATTTGTCAGGCAAATCATTCCTAAAGCGGTCAATCAGACGGCTTGCCGCTTCATAATCTTTGGCATTTATATATGCCGCAAGCATTTGTTCAAGGTATTTAGGGTTTATGCTGGATTCATCCAAATCCTTAAAATACTCCACAGCCCGCGTAAAGTCGCCTTTTTTGGCATAATGATTGCCCAAAGCCGCACCTACCATCCGCAAAAACCGCCGCTCGACCCCCATCTCCTTCACATGCTCAAAAACTTCAATAGCAGTCAGGGTCAGGTGTTCGGAAGCTTCCTCGTCAATATAGTGCTGAGCCAGGTAAATAAGCATTTCAGGGGACCTATACCCCTGTGCATAAAACCGCCTGTAAAGCTCAAGATTAGCCGTTTCAATCAGCCTTGTCACTGTCAAATCGCTATCAATAATCAGGCGCATAGTCTCGTCAAAACCGCTTACCCTAGGGGTTTCAGACCACAAATTCACCCGCACACGCCCGTCTTTTGGCTCATGAATCGTTGTGCCTTTCACGAACTCTTGCTGAACCAAAACCTTCTTGACTTTTGGGTCAAAGCCGCTAATCTCAAAGGTGAACAAAAGGCTTTTAACCAGTTCATTTGCCGCATGGACATACTTTTTGTCAACGCGGCTTGCCCCCACATCCGCGCCGCTGTGTTTGTCCAAAATATATTTATACAGGCTATAGTAATATTTTCCAAGTAAATGATTATCCAAACAATAGCATGCAAACCGCAGAATTTGAGGAGCTAAAAGGGGCATCAGCTCCTCCTCGTGCTTTCCGCTAAGCCCGCCTTTTACAACCAAATGATATACAAAAGGCATCAACTCAAGGGGCACATTGGGCTCGGACTTTAAGTATTGCGCCAGCGAAAAGCTGCTAATATCCTCAATATCGTTGCGATAGGCACTTCTAAGCAAAAAGTCATAAAGCTGGGGAAAATAAATTTGGCGCACTTCCGCTTCCTTGTAGTAGTAAAATGCCTGTTCGGAAATGTCATTGCTAATCATGCGGGAGGTGGCAACAATGTGTAAAACCCAATCAAGCGGCGAAAAAGCGTAGAGCTTTTCGGCAACCCCAGGGCGGCGGCGCAGGACATTTTCTGCCAAATGTTGGTGTTTAAGGATAATTCCGTCAATATAATAACCCGTGTTTAATGCCCACAAAATCAGCGGAAGCAGCAGTTCGCCCTCGCTGGGCCTTGGAGTTGCTTGCCCAAACGCCCGCGCCAAACACAGATAAAACAGAGGGCTTCTCTCACCTTTTTTGTACGCACGTAGAAGGTAATTAAAAGTCTCGGGCATGTCGCCAAAGTTCATGCTGGCACTTGCCAAAAGAAGCTCGGCACCCACCACATGCCCGCTGGCGCACAAATCACGAAGGGCCTTAAACTGCTTATTCGCCGCCCTTTCTTTACGGCTCGCCAACTCCAAAAGACTGTCAAAATATAGATAATACGCATAAAAAGTGGGCTGGTGATTTTCCATGGCTTTTCGACGTGGGCGTAAACGCTCCAAAAGCTGCTCCAAAAGGTCGATATTATCGGATTCATAAGCAATAAAACAATGCAAAAACGACAGGGACAAATCCGCATGAAAATCCGAGCTTTGCAGCACAAAATTTGCCTTGTGCAAAAGCTCCCGCTGCCCGGAAATGGCATAACCCAAATAATAGGACAACGCCATGGCGTGCACAGACTGCCCGTCTTTCTTTTTGTTATAAATCCGCTCAAAACGGATTATTTTGCTAATTACACTTGTCGCCATATTAATTACTCCACAAAGTCAGAGGAAGCCGTTTCCCAAAGCTTGTCCCCTCGTTAATTGCTACTACATGTATAAAAGTTTGTGCATACATTTGTCTTTTGAAGCTAAGGCTGGATGTCTTGAAATTGCTGTATTTCACGGTAAAATCAATCTCTGCCGTCTGGCTGACCAGATAACGTTTGGCGTCAAACCGCACAAAAGGCTCGCAGTCAATATCAATAAAAATATCCCGTCCTGTGTTATTTGTCACAATCAACTTGCCTGTGTCCTCAAAAAACAGGGAGCCTTTGCTAAGCCGCGCCTCAAAGGCGGGGGCGGGGCTGGCGTGGATTGAGATTTTATGTTCGCCGTTAAGGGTCACTTCGCCAATTTCCCGGCCTTTTAGCTGGTTCGCCATTACCATATAATGCACCCCAGCCATGTTTTGCCCGTCAAAGTCACTACTTGCAATTTTATCTTTGGAAAGCTTCAGCCAATCCGCGCCCTTAGTGACCTCAAGGCTTGCAGCCGCATAGCCCCAAGTGCTTTTGCGCAAAATAATACTGCCAGTGACAACATCATCCCAAAGCCCAACCAAATGGCTGTATGAGCCGTGCGCAGGCATCACCCGCGCCTTGGATTTACAATCATTAAAAATCAAAAAATTATCCACAGCCCGCTCTTTATTCGGGTCGTTCATAAAATTTTCATACATGTCCATATTTGAATAGGAAATATTTAACAGCCATACCATAAAATCATGCCGCCCAAACAATGTGCGGGCAGGCACAGGATGGGCGCGGGCAAAGTCCGCAAAGTCCGCCATATCGGACATCACGACCCCGTCACGCTCAATCACATCAGGGCGGTTTGCGGTGATGTAAAAGTCCAAAACCCGCTCGCCGCCGTTGGTTGTGATGATTGCCCCCGTCTGAATGTCACCTGTAAGTCCCGTCAAATCCACAGTATACTCCACCGTCACGCGGTTGCCCTCAAACGAAATGGGCGAAAAGCTGATAAAATCAGCCATTGGGGCAATAAAGCCGCTAAGCTCGCCCCCTGCGCCATTTCGCACCTCAAAACTGCCATACATCAGCCCAGAGCCGCGAAGTGACACCATGGCCTCGCTCAAGACCAGCTTTGGCGGGGGATGCTGTTCCAAATGAATCAAGTTTTTATTCATTTTCACTCCCCCTCACCAATTGTACAAGCAGCTGTGTTTGAATTTTATTTTGCTGTGAAAGCTCAGCAAACACCGACTTTATTTCGTTTAGATGCTCCGCATTAAGTGCGCGGGCACTCTCAAGATTCTCATTTACCCTGTCAGAAATTACCATGTTTGCCGCCTGCAAATTATGGGTTACAATTGCCCCAAAAGCATCCCCAATCTGCCCGGTTATGCCTTTAAGACTTGCCTCATACTCCGCCACAGAAACCCGCAGGGCGTCCTGATTTTCGCGGGCTACCGCAAGGGCACCTTCAAGGGATTCATTGCGAGCCTCAAGATTCTGCGAGCCAACCTCGCGGGTCAGGGCGTCCATGGTGGCGGCAACCCCCGCTGTCATGGCGGTTACGTTGGTTTTAATCGCATCAGAAAGGTTGGTGTTAATTTTTTCCATTATATCATTAAACATCGCCGATTGACGCTGTAAGTATACATTCAAATCATTACTAAGAGTATTAACCGACCCTGCCGTGTCTGCCGGAAAGTGCCGCCCCACCTGAACCTGCAGCACATCCGCCAAGGTGCGCACATACCGCTCCTTAACCGTGTCCACATCAAATATAAGTGCGAACAACCGCATAAAAAGGTACATCCCGGCAAATACTACCGCAAATTCCATAGGATAGCTGACAGCAAGGACAAACAGCACGCTAAGGGGCAAAAACGCCCGCTCCAAATGGGCGCAAAACCCAGTAAGGCTCCCAAAATTAAACACCCAAACAGGATTTTTGTACACCGAGCCTGCGGCAAGGGCCAGCGCGTCCACCTTCGCCCCCGCCCCCGCCAAAAGCACGTATTCGCGGGACGTGCGGCGCAGTGCCCCCATGCCAAGCTTCTCAATATCCCCTTTATCCTTAATGCCCTTGCCCTTTGCCACCACATCCGAAATGGCAATGCGGTAACTGATTGCTAAAAGCCCTTTGAGCCCCACACACAACAAAAACAACGCGGACATTGAAATACCCGCAATCTGCTCAAAAATATTCAGGTTACTAAACTCTCTAAAAAATTCCATAAGTTAAGTATACATTAAAAATAAAAATAAATCAACTTGAAATTTCCAAAATTTTATGATATATTAAAACTATGCAGTAAAACCATAACTGGAGGAGAAAATTATGGAAAATTTAGGAGAATATAGGAGAAGTTTTTATTGTGGTGAGTTTGGACAGGCTGCTGAGGGTCAAAATGTGACCGCCATGGGCTGGGTCAACCGTGTGCGCCGCCTTGGGCAGCTGGTTTTTGTGACTTTGCGCGACCATACGGGGCTGGTGCAAATTGCGCTGGACGAGAGCGGGGATGCCGCCCTTTTTGCCAAGGCCGAGAGCCTGAAAAGTGAGTATGTGGTGGCTGTGACGGGCAAAATCGCCCTTAGGCGCGAAAAAGACATTAACCCTGACATGCCCACAGGCAAAATTGAGATTATCGCTGATTCGATTACCATTTTGTCCAAGTCGGAGCTGCCGCCGTTTCAGATTGGGGACGAAAATGTGTCTGAAGCTCTGCGCCTAAAGCACCGCTATCTCGACCTGAGAAGGGACGGCTTGCAAGAAAACCTGCGCCTGCGCCACAAAATTGCCATGAGTGTGCGCAACTTCTTGTCAAATAATGGATTTATTGAGGTCGAAACGCCAATTCTTACCAATTCTGCCCCAGAGGGTGCCAGAGACTACCTTGTGCCAAGCCGCGTAAATCCGGGCAAATTCTACGCCCTGCCCCAATCCCCCCAAATCCTCAAGCAGATTTTAATGGTGGCGGGCATAGACAGATATTTCCAAATTGCCAAATGCCTGCGGGACGAGGACCTCCGCGCCGACCGCCAGCCTGAATTTACACAAATTGACATTGAACAGTCCTTTGTTGACCAAGAGGATATTCTTGCACTTGTAGAGGACTTAGTAAGCACGGTTTTTAAGGAAACAAGGGGCATTGAGCTTGCGACACCCTTTCCCCGCCTGACCTTTGACGAGGCTATGAGCCGTTTTGGCTCGGACAAGCCCGACACCCGTTTTGGGCTGGAACTTAGGGATATTACGCCTATTGTTGCAGGCTCCGATTTTGCTGTGTTTCAGGGCGCGATTGACGCTGGCGGCTCGGTCCGCGCCATCTGTGCCAAAGGCTGTGGCGGCATGAGCCGAAAGCAGATTGACAGCCTAATCGAATACGTCAAAACCTACAAAGCAAAGGGCTTGGCATGGATTCAGCTGCCTGCTGAGGGTGAAATGAAAACAACAATTGGAAAATTTTTCAATGATGTTCAGCTGAATGAAATCATAGACGCTATGGGTGCCCAAAAGGGCGATTTAATCCTGATTTGTGCTGATGAAAACCAGATTGTTTTTGACGCGCTGGGCAACCTGCGCCTTGAAATTGCCCGCCGAAACGAGCTCATCCCCGAGGGCACCTACGCCCCCCTATGGATGCTGGAGTTTCCGCTGCTGATTTGGGATGCGGAGGACGGGCGTTTTTACGCCAATCACCACCCCTTCACCGCACCTATGGACGAGGATGTACACTACCTCGACACCGACCCCATTAAAGCCCGCTCAAAGCAGCATGATTTGGTAATCAACGGCTATGAAACCGCTGGCGGCTCAATCCGTCTGCATCGTGAGGATATGCAGGAGAAAATGCTGAATATCCTAGGCTACACTGCCGAGGAAGCCCGCGCAAATTTCGGGCACCTTATGGACGCCTTCAAATACGGCGCGCCCCCCCACGGCGGCATTGCCTTTGGGCTTGACCGCCTTGTTATGCTACTTTGCCAAACGGCAAACATCCGCGACGTTATAGCCTTCCCTAAAAACCAAGATGCCGTCTGCCCCATGACAGGTGCCCCAAACACGGTTTTCCCGCAGCAATTGGAAGAACTGAAAATATCCCTAAATCTGGGTTCGACAGAATAAGCTTGGGCGACAGCCTACGACTCCCGTCACCCCGGGCTTGACCCGGGGTCCCATCGGTTTCGCCGAACACCTCTGTGCCCTATAGTCACTCGGCTATCTTGATGGGATTCCGCGTCAAGCGCGGAATGACGGGTGGTGGTGCGCGGTTGCAGGTATCTGATTCTAAATACGGAGGTTTTAGAATGAAAGTTTTAATTCGTGTAGGTCGTGAGGCGGCGAGATATAAGGGGCTTTTGAGCATTGCCGGACTTAGCATCCTTGCTCTCACGGGCTTGAATTTGTTCGCACCACTTTTGCTCAGAGATATGATTAGCATTGTGTCTGACGGCATCACCGACGAGGGTCTCGCTCAAGTGGGCACTATCGCGGCTTTGCTCCTTGGGCTTTACGCAGCACGCATTGCCTTTCGCTTTATGGCAAGCTATCTCTCCCACAAGGCGGGCTGGACGCTGGTTCACGAGATTCGCGTCAAAGTTTACAACACCATCCAGTCCAAATCAATGAAGTTTTTCCACAACAAGCAAACAGGCGACCTCATGAGCCGTGTTGTGGCTGACACGGACCAATTCGAACTTCTCTACGCCCACATCATCCCTGAGATGATAACGAACTTTTTCACGCTGGCGGGCGTGACCACCATTTTGTTTATCATCAACCCCCAATTAGCCATGCTAACTCTAATTCCTGTGCCTTTCATAATCCTTGCCGGCTGGATTTTCACAAAAAAAGTCCGCCCCATGTTTAGACGGGTGCAGAAGGTGAGGGGAGAAATGTCAGCACAGCTGCAGGACAACCTCTCAGGAGTCAAGGAAATTCAGGCTTTTGGGCAACAGAAAATGGCGAGCAAAAAGTTTAATGACAAAAATTGGGGCTATATTTCAACCATGCTCCGCGCCCTTAGAACCTCTGCGGTGTTCCACCCGGGGGTAGAGTTTTTGACGTCGCTTGGCACGGTGATTGTGGTGGGCTTTGGCGGCTTTTTGGCGTTTAACCACGGGCTGCCTGTGGCTGATATTGTGGCGTTTTTGCTCTATACGCGGAATC
>Ga0209755_10000407_pt1 | contig 79906 bp, 73 predicted proteins | sample TergutCo191P1_FD_187301 | JGI IMG/M metagenome (GOLD analysis project Ga0209755, IMG submission 187301) | Cornitermes sp. P1 segment gut microbial communities from Petit-Saut dam, French Guiana - Co191P1 (SPAdes) (version 2) | ecosystem: Host-associated > Arthropoda: Insects > Digestive system...
GCCCTCGGGGCCGTGGAAATCCTCGGGGCCCTTGTACTCCCTCAGCAGCTCGTCCAGTACTTCTTTCGTTATCGCCATACTTCCTCCTTGGCAGTATAGCGTTTTACACAAAATTATTTATGGGCTCCGATCACACTCATGGCCTTGTTGCTTCACCTTCTCTAGCCATTCCTCGTAAGTTTTTCCAGTCATGTTTTCGCTCCTTTGCTGTATTGCGCCCGCATATCAACCGCTGCAAAACCCCACCCTTTTTTCGGAAACACCAAAGCCGTTTTGCAGCTCGGCCTTGCAGTACTGCGCCAGTGTTTCCATGGATGGGCATTCGCCGTTGATGATGCCGTCAACTTCGGTCTTGCGGGCGATGTTTTCGATTTGGCCGCCGGACAACTCGAACCTGCGGAATAGTTCGGTGGCATTGCCTTCCGGCATATCCGGGAAAAGTGCTTTCCAAATGGCCGCACGGCTGCCCTCGCTGGGTTTGTCGAAAATTATTTTGTACAGAAATCGCCGCTCGAAGGCGCTGTCCATGTTTTGCGCCAGGTTGGTCGTGGCTATCAGAATGCCGGAAAGGTTTTCCATTTCCTGCAGGATGATATTCTGGATTGTATTTTCGGTCTGGTCAACCGAATGGCTTGAACGGCTGGATTCCTTGCGCTTGCCTATGATCGCGTCGGCCTCGTTGAACAGCAGGATGGGGGCGATTGCTGAATTGTCCACGGCACTGCGGTAGGTGTCGAAAATGTCCTTGATCTTTTTCTCGCTTTCGCCATACCACATGCTTTTTGTTTCGGATATGTCCACCATCATTATGTCGCGCCCAGCCTCGCGGGCGATCTGGTAGGCGGTCTCGGTTTTGCCGGTGCCAGGCTCTCCAGAGAACAGACAGGCGAAGCCCTTCCTCATACCCTTGCCCTCAAGTCTTTCCTGGATTTTTTGGTAATTCTCCTCACGCAGAAGGGACGCCAGTTTTTGGACTTCGGCCGTTTCCCTGGGGTTGTAGAACATCTGCTTGAGCTTGATGCCAGCGTGCGGGACAAGGCGATTTTTGTAGTTGCGATTCCCTAACCTGAGTTCGGATAGAAGTTCTTTTTTTGCCTCTTCCGAAACTTTCCAGCGATCGCGGTCGGCAAAGCCGTTGGAGTTGGCATAGCAAACAAGATTGGCGTTCATGAGCGTGTGAAAACCATCTGAAAGCTCCGTTTGGGATTTCCTGAAATCGACTTTGCTGTCGTACAAGAATTCGATGTCAGCCCCTCCGATGTTGTCGTCGCTGTTGTTGGCGCAGAGATGGCAGAAGCACAAAAGAAGCACGGCATCTTCTTCGCTGAAGTTGTACGCCACGAGTTTTTGGCAGAACGCAAGGTGCATATTCTGGTAGACAAGATTTTGCAGTTCCTGTCGCATGATTTCCCAAGTTAGCGCCTCCTCTTCACGCTCCTCGAACACGCTCTCCAGGTCGGCAAAAAATTCCTCGATAGTAAGGCTATCCTTTTTTTCCAGGCGGAACTCATTATGCTTCCTGATGGATTCGGTTACGCCGCGCGGCACCCAATAGGAAACACTGTCCTTGTGCCTTCTGCATCGGATAAGCTTCTTTTTCTCAAGCTCCTCGCAGTCGCCAGTATACTTGATTATCCTGAGCTTGCTGCACTTTATCGCCTCGGCAAGCTCGCCTATTTCGACGCGGTCGCCCATGCTCCTTTCCACTAAATGGGAAAAAAGCGTGGCCTGCAAGTGGCTTACGCCCAGTTTCCCGGCGATGTAATCCAAGTGGGCTTTTCCTTTGATTTGGCATTTGTCAATGCCCTGCGCACCGGTAATTTCGACGACTTTTTCGATGTGATCCAAAATGCCCATGTCCTTTGCCGACGCATTGGCGGACGGAACTTTTGCTTTTTTCCCCCACGCCGGGAACAGTTTTGTCCTTATGGTTGCGATTTTCATTTTCTCCTCCTGCTCATGCCTTAACAATAACACATTGATCTATCATGGAGTGATAGACCGAATTTAAAAACCAAGCCATGACCCGCTTGGCCTGACGGTCTTTCATGACTGGCAATGGGCAACGCACCAGCGCTTTGAGAACGCAGGCAGAACCAATCAACTATATTTTCGGAGCGGATTTCCGCAATCTGTGCCTCAGTGGGTTTTTCGCAAAGCCCGCATTGACAGGCTTTGCTGAATGCGCTAGATTATTGGCAGAGGACGATTAACTCAGCGGGAGAGTGCTACCTTCACACGGTAGAAGTCACTGGTTCAAATCCAGTATCGTCCAGTACGAGCGGCTTTGGTTTTTGGCGGCGCTTGCGCGGCGCGGGGGCAAAGCGCTATCAGGCTGGCAGGGGTCTTTGCTGGCATAGGCGGAGCAGCCGCCAGTTCCGCTGGGGCATCTGGCGCTCAGGTTCGCGCTATCCGTCGTTTTTTGCTTCGCTTGTGAAAAAGTCGTGCAGCTTTCCGGCCAGGGCGTCCAGTTGCGCCTTTGAGGAAATGCCAAAATCGCTCAGCACTTCCAGCTCGAACTGCTCAAAGGCCACCGTGGCGGTTTCGTATTCGCACAGCATGTTGGCCAGGTACACGCACTGCACCAGCTTTCGGTGGGCTTTTGGGGTTATCTGCGGATTGTGGTGGTAGCGTATCGCCATGACCATGCTTTCGGGGAAATTCCACTTTTCGGCAATCAGCGCGCCTATTTCCGCGTGGTTCAGCCCGGAGGAAATGTCCTCAAACGTGGAATACGGGATATCCCGCGCCACGCAGAAATTCTGGATTTTTTCCAGCAGCTTGGGGTGAATGTTTGACAGGACAACTTTCCCGATGTCGTGCAGAAGGCTGCACACATACACATCGTCAAGCGCGTCTTGGTCGAGATCAAAATTGCTGGCAATATTAAGCGCGTAGAACGCTGCCCTGTAGCTGTGCTCCCAGAGGCGCTTCTTTTCCTCGGTGTCGCTTCCCAAAATGCGCTGGGTTTCGTAGGAGTACAGCAGGTTGCGGATGCCTTTAATGCCGACCATGTTCACCGCATCCAAAATGTTGTTAACCCTTTTGCCAAGCATGTAATGCGCCGAATTTACGATTCTGAGCAGGCCCGCGACAAGCGCCGGATCCGTGGACAGGCGCTTGGCTATTTCGCTCATTTTCACGTTTTCGTCGTCAAGCAGCTTTCGTATTTCCAGAACATGCTCGGGGAACTGGGGAAGCGAGCTGACGCTGTTGGCAATTTTCATGGAAAGCATTGACACGTTTTCAAGGTGAACCTGAGTCAGCGGGATGATTATGCGCGCGACGGTTTCCTTGTCAGTAACGCTAACATCGAAGCAATCCTCGTCGAGGCCGATTTTTTTCAGCATCAGTATCAGGATTACCAAGCCAAGCCCGGCACCTTCGGTGTCGTCAAACACCTGCGAAAGCGCTTCGTCGAGGGTTTTGTACTGCCGCGTGCGGGCAAGCCGGTCGTGGATGCGGATCAGCTCGGTGCGGGAGGCGATCACGTTGTTGCGAATTTCGACATAGATGATGTCCTTGCGGATTTGCAAAACCAGCCGGATGTACAGCTCCTTTTCCTTTTGCAGCCGCAGGTAATAGGCGACGTTGTTGAGCGTGGCGTCCTTGAAATGCTTCATGCCCTCTTTGTAGTCGTCGGAGTTGGAAAGGTCGAGATTGCGCTCGGAAAAATACACGCGCTTGACGTTTGCTTTTTTGGCGTTTGCGGCAAGCTCGTGAACGCAGTAGGCGATGTGGTTTTTGAGCCGCTCCTGCCCAGCCGACCTGAGAAACGTGGAAATCACGTCCTCCATGTACAGCTTGACTTCGTGCGTAAGGGTAAATGTGCTGATGGTTATGGGAAGCCCCGACAGAATGGCCTTTTTGACTTTGGCTTCATCTATCTTGGGTTCCTGGGTTTCATGTACGGACGCCATTTCCCAACCTCGCCTAAGCACTTTATTCACGTTGAGGGCATTGCCCCCGAATGCACCTGCCTTTTTTGAACAGCATCGAGCGCTCCAGCGCCCCCCTGCATACAATCGCCAGCCCTCAGGCTGGCGGTTTCAAGATGGCGCCTTTGGCATTTCAAGCCCCTCGCGCACAATCAATCTATATCATATAGTGGTTGGTATGTCAATAAAAGAAATCTGGGCGCCGGGAGCGCTGGCCGCGCTTTTCCTGGCCATACCGCTGCTGCGAACTTTCATTGGAAGGCTGAGAGCGCTGGAGGGGGTTGCCTGGCTGCCCTTTGTTGCGCTGTGCATTCTGGCGGGGATTTTTCCCGCTTACGGCTTTCGCATCGAGATCATTCCCCTGCTGGCTTTTGCCCTGCTCTTCAACCTTTCCAGCCTGCTTTCGTTCGTGGCGGCAAAGGCGAGCCGGCCCACCGATTCCTTTGAGGAGGAGCGCCCATTCCGCGCCATAGCCGCCATGGCTTTGCTGGCGGCGGCGACCGTTCCCATGTTCGCCTTTGCGCCGCAAGTCTACACCAGGCAGGCGCGAGACGCAGGCCCCACAGCGAGCCTGGCCGTTCCAGGCGGGCTTCCAGGCGCCGACTACGTTTTGCGCATTTACGGGCCGGCACTGGCGAGCCGCCCCATTGTCTTTCTCGTCCCGCCGGAAATAGGCTCCGCCGCCTCAGTGGAGCTGGTTTCCGAAAGCCTGCAAGAAAAAGGCTTCACCGTCGTGACCTATTTCCGCAGAGACCGCGACACTTTCCTTATCGACGAAAACGGGCGGCGCCGCGCATTCCCGGCTAGGCTGATGCGGCACTGGCGCGCTTCCAGAAGGGCGGCGGACTTTGCCAGCGCCAACGCGCGGGGAAGGGCGCTGGAGAGCGAGCGAAGGGCCGACGTCGAGTTTCTGCTGCCGCGGCTTCCGGCGCTGCTGGGCGCCGAGGGGCCGGAAGCGCTGCCGCCGATTCTGTTTGTCGGGTACGGCGCCGGCGGCTCGGCGCTGGCGCTCATGGCCGGGGAGGACGGCTTTTTGGCGCAGCACAGCGACGCGCTTGGCGTGATTGCCGTTGGGAGCCGACTGTGGTCTTCGTATGTAAGCGAGCTTCGCGCAATTGAGCCACTGACCGACGCCGGAGCGATGGCGCGGCTGCGGACGAACATAGCCAACTGGCTCGACGGCCGAAGGGCGCTGCGGGTGAGCCGCGACGGGCCTTTGCCGGCGGCAGGCCTGCCCACCCTGTACCTTGTTTCCGGCAGAGCGCTGGACGGCGGCAGGCGGCAAAGAAGCGCATACCAAGCCGTTTTCGACGCGCTGCGCTACGGCTACGGTCAAATAGCGCTGGCCGCCATTGAAGGCGCCGGCCCGCTTGATTACCAGGATTACCCACTCACCCAGCCGGCGCTGTCCTTTTTCCTGCGCGGCGCGAGAGGCGCCGAAAGAAGCGCAGACCCCATCGGCGACACCGCAGGCATAATCGGCAACTTCGCCTCTTTCCTGCTCGAGCGCCGCCAGGCAGGCCAAGACGGCCCAGGGCTAAACGGCCCGCCTGAAGGCCACGCAGCCGATGGCGCCGGGCCTCCTGGCGGCGCTGGTGCCGCAGTTGCGGCAGCCGACGATGGAGACGCGGAAGGGGCTGAGCAGGAAGCGCCGGCCAGCCAGGGAATCACCATCCCGCCGCGCCGCGCCATTCAAGGCGCCTTGCGCGTCGAAAGCAGGGGCATGCCGGATTTTCAGTTGTGAAGCAAGCGCCGGCCGAAAGCCGCGGGCAGCGCTGAATGGCCCAGCGCAATCAGCGCTGCCCGCGGCTTTCGGCCCTATGCAAACAGCTTTCGGCTACTCTTCCGCTTGCAGCAGCAAGGCGTTTTCAATCGCCTTCAAAATGGTCGAGCTGCTGAAAGTCGCCGAGGCAATCGCGTCAACCTCCAGAGACTGAGCGCGAATGACATCCGCGGCAATGACCTCCGCCTGCCGCCCGCGCCCCTGCCTGTGCTCCAGTATGGCAATGTCAGTAACAGCGCCGTCCGCCACAGTAACGGCCACCCTAACCCGGATAATGCGGTTGTGGGCATAGCCGGCAAAAGTCCCGTCCGGCAAGCCCGCGAAGTCAATGCTCTGAACGGGCAAAAGCGTTGGGCACCCGGTAAAACCAGCCAAGCCAGCCAGCGCAAACGCCAGCGCCATCAGCCTTCCGCGCATCTTTCTCATAACGTCCTCCTTGGGCAAGCGCTACTCAGGCAGCCGGCCCTCGATAAAGTCTCCCCAGTTCTGACCAAATTTTATCGCCTCATATTTGACAAAGTCGTCCTCGCCCGGCCGCTTCACCCAAAGCGAGGAAAACCTTCCCCTGGTTCTCAGCGCCCAATGCCCGCAGCCGCGGTAAACAGCAAGGTCGCCGACAAAAATGCGAACGTAAATCTGCGTTGAATCCGCCAGCGCAATATATTCGTCCGCAAAACTAATCGGCAGCCAAAGATTCACAGTCGCGCTGTAATAATCCATCATGATAGCCCGCCACGGATCGGGAACAACGGGAATGCCGTAAACGAGAAAATTTTCACCAGTGCGCATACTGGAAACCTCGGATTGACCCCGCCAAAACCAAGGCCAAGGCCAAATCCAAACACACAGGTTTTCAGGCATTCGTATTCCCTCAACCACAAGACTGTGCGATGCCAGGCCGGATTCGAAGCTTTCACGCGGTATCCAAAATTGACCGCGATCCAGTATTGCCTCGGCAAAAGGCTCAATCCTTATTTCGCCGTGCTCCGTTATCAGAACATGCCTGCCCAAAACCCTGCCCCGGTAATGCTCAAGGCGCACCATTCTTTCGGGAGCAAACATCACGATGACATTGCCGTACATCGATTTGGCGGGAAAAATCGTCGCCAGAATGACTATCAAAGCAGACCCAAACACCGCCGCAAAGCAAATCACCGTCCGCCTTTTTCGCGCCTTTGCCTCGTTTATCAGGCGCCGCCACACCGAAACGCCGTTTTTCCTGATGCACAAAAACCCAAAATATATCAAAATGGTCAGCGCGCCAACCAAAATCACGGGGGCTGTCCTGGTCATAGTGTCAGCCGCCATAAAAAACGAGGAAAAAGCAACAGCCGCAGCGCCGATGAAAAACCCGATTATTTTCCAGTTTAGCAGCAAGGCATTGCCCGTGATAACCGCAATGGAAAACAGCAATTCAAGCCTGCCCAGCCCAAAATCGCCAACCCCGCCGAGGAAATAGCCCAAAGCAACGAGGCAAACAACAACGGCATTTGCCAAAATGCTCAGCCACAGCCAAACCGTAACGATCAAATGCCTTTTTCTTTCGCCATCCGCTTCCATGCCCGTCCAGCTTACCCCCAGCGCCTCATTTTGTCAACGCAAACCCCAAAGCGCTTTCCCCGCAAGGCCCAACCAGCGCTGGCAAAATGTTTCACGTGGAACAATTCTGAACCCCCGCAGCCGCATTGACACAGCGCCAAAGCACGCATATCTTGCTGTAGGCTGCGATAGCTCAATATCACGCGCCGCTGATATGCGCCTGAGAAAAATGTTTCACGTGGAACAATTTCAGGAAATGCGCTGCGCCGCTTCAAGCCGTCGCATGGAGACCAATTCGGCCATGGCACAGCTCCTAGAAAATCCGCGCCGCCCGAATGTAATACAGGCAGTCAACGCGACCATCGCCGTAAATGTTCTCGCCAGCTATGTAGGAATACGGATGCAAATACCCGCCATCGACAAAGGCCGACGACGACCAATAAGCCCTGTTCGCAAAGTTGCCCATTCCTTTTTTGTGCAGATTCGTCATCATCAGGTTAAGCTCCGCGGAGTTGGGCAGAAACCAGTCCTGGCACCCGCCTATGTCCAGCGCCATGCACAGGTGGGCGGCCTTGCCAGACTCATTGCCAAACATCCTGCTAAACATTTTCAGGATTTGGTCCGTGTTGCGCTTGCCGTTCCCGATGTCATCTTTTAAGTCGATATGGCCATAGCCGTAAGAAACTTTGCCCCACTGCGCCGGGCCAATATCATACGGCGCTGCTTCCAGATAGCGCCAGCCCGATTCATAAACGCCCTTGTCCAAAAAAATTATCCCGCCAGCAGGGCCGACCTCGCCGATTCTGTAAGCCTTTTTTCCATTCCGCTTTTCTTTCTCGGCGTTCGGCGCATTAATCGACACGTTAAAAAGCCGCCCTATTTCCATGGGAATTTCAATGTCGGAAAAAAAGCTGATTGTCTGCGCCACCTTTTGCAAAAGGTACAGGTAATCCAGCTCGGATATTTCCACGCTCTGGCTTTCCGCTTCGTAGCGCGCGTCGATAACCGCCTGAATTCCCGAGATAACCGGCTCAGGGATGGGGTTTGTGAGATATTCCTTTTGCTCCTGCCATTCCGTTTTGCTGGTGATGCTCTGCAAAATATCATGTTCCAGAAAAGACTTCAGGCTTTTTACCACGTCCACTTTGCCCTGGCCGCTGTGGACATATCGCAGCAGGGTTTTGTAATATTCGTTTGCATTTTGCTCGGATATCGCTTTCACAACAGCACCCCTGCGGATTTCAGACTTCAGCCATTAAACGCGCTACTTTAGATTATCGGCCAGTTTGCCATTTTTGCGCAGAAAAAAATGCTTGCCAACACTCTGAAATATCGCCGAAGGTTATTGTGTTTTGCCTGCTGTTTCTGTTATAATCGCTCTTGGGTTGTAAAATGCTGGAGAAACCACATAATATTATCGACTGCGGTCTTGACATCGGATCAATGACCGTGAAATGCGTCCTATTGGACGAAGCAAACAACGTTTTGTGGAAAGAATACCGCAGGCATAACGGCCACCAAAGAGATTGCGTGCGGGATTTTATATCCCATATCAACGAGCAATTTCCCGGCGCAAACTTGCGCATTGCAATTACGGGAAGCGGCTCACGCGCCTTAAAGGACGCCTTGGACGCCCAGTTTATTCAGGAAGTAAACGCGCTGACGCTTGCCGTGGAAACGCTTATCCCAGATGCGAATTCGGTAGTGGAATTGGGCGGGCAGGACGCGAAAATAATCCTGTGGAAAGGCAGCAATGACAGCCGCCATACCGTAACGTATATGAACGACAAATGCGCGGGCGGCACGGGCGCTACCATCGACAAGATCATGAGCAAAATCGGCATTTCGCAGGAAGATGCCGCAAGCATTACCCTTGAGAACAAGCAAATTCATCACATTGCCGCGAAGTGCGGCGTTTTTGCCGAAACCGATGTTGTCGGGCTGCTGAAAGCCGGCGTTTCCAAAGAGGAAATATTTATCTCGCTGTGTTCCGCAATTGTAAAGCAAAATATCGAGGTGCTTGTTCACGGAAATATTTTAGCGGATAAAGTTTTAATGCTCGGCGGGCCGAACACCTACATTCCCGTTTTGCGCGATTTGTGGCGGGAGCAAATTGCCGAAACATGGAAGATTCACGGGTTTTCGCCTAACGAGAGCGATTTGCAAAAAGCCATTATGCTTCCAAACGATTCTGAATATTTTGCGGCGATAGGCGCCGTTTTTTTCGCCCGCGAAAATCACAGTTTGCATATATCAAACATCGAAGAAAACTGGTATAAAAAAGCCGCGGACAAGAACAGGAAATTCAGCGGCGAAGTGAACAAGGGGCTTGTCGAAAACGATGAAGAGCTGGAAAATTTTACCAAACAGTATTCCGTGCCTGAATTAAAAAACCGCGATATTAACAATGAAAAAATCGAAGCTTTTATCGGCATTGACGGCGGCTCGACAAGCACGAAGATTGCCGTTATCGATACAGACGGAGGGGTAATCTATTCCGATTATGCGCTGTCAAACGGCAACCCTCTTGAAGACGCGCGGCTATTGTTTCAAAAAATGAAAAACTGGCAGGATGAAAACGGCGCTGAAATAAAAATTCTGGGAGTTGCGGCAACTGGATACGCATCCCGTATTTTAAAAACAGCGCTGCACTGCGACATGACCCTGGTAGAAACCATCGCGCATTTTCGCTCTGCCGTGGAGCTTTACGGCGATGTTGACGTGATTTGCGATGTCGGCGGGCAGGATATAAAAGTCCTGTTTATCAAAAACAAACGCGTCGCCGATTTCAGGCTGAATACCCAGTGTTCCGCGGGAAACGGCTATTTTTTGCATTCCATGGCAAATCAGTTTAATGTCCCCCTTGAACAATACGCGCAATATGCGTTTCGGGCAAAGGTAGCGCCTAAATTCAACTACGGCTGCGCGGTTTTTATGGAACAGGACCGGGTGAATTTTCAGCAGGCAAACTGGAAAAAAGAAGAAATGATGTGCGGCCTCGCACAGGTTCTTCCGCTTAACATCTGGAATTTTGTCGTGCAGGAAAGCAATCTAGCGAAGTTCGGCACGAAATACGTGCTGCAGGGCGGAACGCAGAAAAATCTGGCAGCGGTAAAAGCGCAGGTTGATTTTATCAAGCGCAAAGTGGAAAACGCCGAAGTTGTTGTGCATAAATACGCGGGTATTGCCGGCGCTGTAGGAGCCGCGCTGGAAGCGAAAAAAAACATGCAGGGCGCGACAACATTTATCGGAATAAACGAAGCTGCAGACATTCAATTTACGGCGAAAAACGATGAAACCACCATCTGCAAAAAATGCAACATTCATTGCAAACGTACGTTTATTGAAATAAAAAGCGCGGCGGCAGCCGGAAAACAAAAAGAGCTGTTCATTTCCGGTTACAGTTGCGATAACGGATCGTCAGAAGACAGCGAAGCCGTAAAAGACAAGCTACGGAAGTTAAAAGAAATTTACGCAAAAAATCCTGACATAACGGAAGTTGCGGCGCATGACGCTTTTTCCCATTACGCATTTGAAAAACTGCCTGAACACGGCGCGATAGTTGACAGAAACACCTATTATCCTAAGTACTCGCAAAGGATTGTGCCGAAAGATGAATGGAATATGCCGTTTCAAAGGAGCGCGCTTGAAGCCGCTAATAACCGCGGCAATTACACTGTGGGCATTCCAAAACTTTTAAATATGTTTTATTTTGCGCCGCTTTTCACAACATACTTTGAAACGCTCGGCATTAATGTTGTTTTTTCGGATTTTACCAGTCAAAAATTATGGGAAAACGGCAACAAATGGGGAACGATCGACCCGTGTTTCCCCGCAAAAGTCGCGCCCGCCCATATCTGGCAATTGCTGAACATGCAGCGCGATGGGACATCGTGCGTTAACGCGATATTTTTTCCGATAATCACCAATCTGGTCACAGACGTGCAAAATACGCTCGGCAACACCGCCTGCGTGATTCAGATGGGAACACCCGAAGTTGTCGAAGCGGTTTTCACAAAAGACAAAGACATTTTCAAAGAAAAAAACATCGCCTTTTTTGACCCTTCCCTGAATATGGACAGATATGTCGAGGCGTGCGACAAAATGTTTGAGTATTTTGCCGAGAAACTGCGCATAACCCGCGATGAAAACGCATGGGCGTTTCATAACGGAGTGATTGCCCTGCAAAAATATCTTGAAAAACAGCGCGATCTGTTTGCCGACACGATGAATACCCTAATCGAAGAAGACCGCGTCGGTCTTGTGCTTATCGGCCATCCGTACCATCACGATTTCGGGCTTAACCACAAAATCCCCGAAGAGTTCCGCAAATGCGGCTATCCTGTTTTTACCATCGAATCAATCCCGACGGACAGCGAATTTTTATCGCAATTATTTGAAAATCCACGCGACGGAAGAAATATTACCGATGTGTGGTTCCGCAATTTTAACCGGAATACAAACCAAAAAGTGTGGGCTGCGAAAATCGCCGCCCGCCACCCAAACCTTGCGGCGGTTGATTTATCGTCCTTTAAATGCGGGCATGACGCGCCGACTTACAATTACATAGACCAAATTCTCGATTATTCCGAAACGCCGCATTTTGTATTCCACGACATCGACCAGAACAAACCAAGTTCGACATTCAAAATTCGCATAGAGACTGCGGATTATTTTTTGAAAGAATATGAGCGGGAATATTTACGGGGGAAAAAATGAAAAAGATAAATCCGCCGAAATATACAAGAAAAAACCAGTGGGAAGGGCTGGAAAGCCCCGTATGGGATAAAAAAGACAAGAAAAAAGCCACGATTCTTTTTAACATGTTCGAAGAAAATAAATCGTTCTTTTTGCAGGCCTATTTTCACCGCACGGGTTATAAATACCGTGATTTGGGAAACCACACAAAAGACGATTTTTTGCTTGGGCGCGAATACGGAACGCGGATGCAGTGTAATCCCATATATTTTACGCTGGGAACCTTTATCAAGGAATTATTGCGGCTCGAGAAAGAAGAGGGCCTAAGCAAAGAGGAAATTGTAAAAAAATATATTATTATCTGTGGCGGCGGTCAATGCGGCCCTTGCAGATACGGAATGTATCCCGAAGAATATATGAAAGTCGCAAACGCGATGGGTTTTAAGGATTTTAGATTTCTGATTTTCAATTCAGATATTTTTCAGGATCCTCCGATGCCTAAAAATTCCGCGTTTAAGTTTTCGCCGTACTTAAAAATTCATTTTGCTTTAAGTTTCATTTTGGGGGATTTTATTCATGTCGCGGAATGCGCTATTCGCCCTTACGCGAAAGACAAAGACAGCGCAATGAAAATAATCGACGAATGTAAAAACGATATTTTAAAGGCGCTTATGAGTCACCTGTTTCTTTTTAAATTGCCAGTTGCGCTGCGCAAGGCTGGAAAAAAAATAGCTCAAATCGAAAAAATTGACAAAAAAATTCCATTGATTTTCGTAACGGGCGAAATTTTCGCGAATTTGGCTCACGGGGATGCAAATTACGATTTGCGCAGATTCATCGCCGACGAAGGCTGCGAGGTAATTCCAGGATTATTCACCCAGCGCGGGGTTTATGAAGGCTGGAGCAAAAACTACAGGTACTATGAGCATTTAAAATACGCAAGCGACGATAAACGGGAAAAATTCTGCAAAAACTATATCAAAAGGCAAAATTTTTCCAATGCCTTTGTAAAGAAAACATGGAAGTTTTTGAACTCCTTTTTTAAGCAGGAACAGTTCGGCGGGCGCGGCGAAATTCACGACTTGGACGAATTGTCAAAACTTGGACACGATCATTACCACACCTCCATCTTCGGGGGCGAAGGAAATTTAGAAGTCGCCGAGGCGGTTCATTATCACGATAAAATTGACGGGTTTATTTCTGTAAAGCCTTTCGGCTGTATGCCATCAAGCGGCGTTTCGGACGGCGTTCAAAGCAAAATTATGGCCATGTACCCAAACTTGAATTTTTTATCGATAGAAACATCGGGCGACAACGAGGTGAATATTCTTTCCCGCGTCAGTATGATGTTATTCAAGGCAAAACAGAAACTGGAAAAACAGGGGTAAGAATACCGCGACATGGCGTATGCCATTCTTAATTTTCATGAAAAGCTCACGGATAAACGTAATCTGATTCGTGCCACGGCTTTCAGCTCCACGCTTTAGGGAGCGCTCTTCAGGGCTGACTTGCCGGCTTTTCCCTGTCGGCGATGTTTTTTTCCAGCCGCATAAGCATTTTTTTCAGTGTCTGGTTTTTAATGCCGTCATAGCCAGGCTTTTGCGCCAAGCCATCCGAGCCGCCAAAGCCGCCCGTGTCATCAGCAGCGCTGGGCGCTTCAGCAGAATTGGCGGCATCAATTAGCGGCTGCGCATCTTTTGCCTCAGCGCTTTCGGCAAGGGCCTCTCCGCCGATGCTTTTTGGGCGAGCGCCAGAGCGGCACAGCATGATCGATATGCCTGAAATGTTCATGCTTGGAAACCGATAGCGAAAGTCGTGAAGAAGCTTTCGCTCTTTGGTCTGGAGGATTTGCTTGCAGCCAGGATGATCTACCTCTATCCAAACCAAGCCTTTGTCAACGCTTTTTATCCACGAGTGCGATGCCACTGTCGCGGGAATATTATTTTTCTCAATAAGGTCTTCCCAGCAGGAAAAAAAAGCGGAATACCCTTCCGCCTTTTCCGCCATTTTTTCGTCAAAAATCGATGTCAATATATCGCCAATGCGTTTCATCCGCGCTCCATTTCCACGCGCCCATTTCTGACATTATAAACCAAAGTGTCTTCACCTCGGTACTGGTCATAAGGCTCCTCTGGCAAAAAAGTAAAAAAAGCCTGATCATATCCTGGCAACACAGAAAGAAAGCGCCGGCGCTTCTCGCCATCCATTTCCAAAAGCACGTCATCCAGCAGCAGCACCGGCTTTCTGCCTGTCATTTCAGAAAACCGGCAAGCCTGGGCAACCCTGAGCAGCAGCGCCAAAAGCCGGCGCTGCCCAGTCGAGGCATTTGCAACAAAGTCCGTATTACCAATGACAAAAGAATAGCGGTCGCGGTGAGGCCCCGTCAAAGAAATTCCCGCCATCATGTCCATCGCCCGCCGCTTTAACAGCCAGTCCAGGGCTTCTTTCTCGCCAAGCCCTTTCCATGACGGCGCATACTTTACAGTCATGCCAGAAATGCCGGAAACTTCGTTGTAAAGCGGCGCAAAAACCCCTGAAAAAAGCAGCGCTGCCGTTTCCCGCTTCTCCATGAGCCTCGTTCCGTAAAAAGCGCATTGACAGTCCAAAGCATCCAGCAATGACTCAGGCTTCTCGCTAAGCTTTTGCTTTAAATTATCTCGCAAAACAGCATTGCGCGACTTGACAGCCCTTCTATAGCAGCGCAAATCTTCAAGATAAACAGGATCATAAAGACTAAGAACTTGGTCAAAAAACCAGCGCCGCTGTTCAGGGCTGCCCTTTACAAATTCCATGTCCTCATGGCAAAAAACTATGCAGGGAACAACAGAAAGAAGCTCTCTCCTGTCCTCTGCCTTTTTCCCGTCAATAAACACGACCTTTTTTTCTTTCTCATATTTTATAAGAACTTCGCTGCAGGCTGTTTCCGCAGAAATGCTATCTGCAATAGTGATGGCAACAGAAAAGTCTTTCGTTTCAGTTTTAGCAAGCTCGCTGTCACGCGCTCCGCGAAAAGAAGATGCATAAGCGCAAAAATACAAAGCCTCAAGAAAATTTGTCTTGCCCTGCCCATTTTCCCCAGCAAGAAAAACTGTTTTTGAAAAAGTGCTAACCGCGGCATCCGCAAGATTACGAAACGCCGCAGTACGCAAAGAGGAAATTATCACAATTACGGCTGCATGGGCATCACAATATGAAAGAAGTCAGTTTCTGGAACAGGCATAATCGTAATTGCCTTGCTCGGGTTGGTAAACCGTATGCAAATCTCATCGCTGTTAATGCTCTTAAACGGCTCTTCCATGTAGCGATAATTCAAAGCCAAGGAAATTTCTTCCCCCTCAAACTTGCAGGGTATTTCCTCTTTTGCGTCGCCAATTTCCCCTTCCTCAGAGTAAATTTCCAGTACCTCTGGCTTAAGCCCAATATAAATCCTGTTTGACTTTTGCTCCACAAGCAGCGATACGCGCCTGAGGGCATCCAGCATTTCCTTTCGGTTGATGATGAAAGAGCTAGCCTGCTCTTCAGGAATAACCTTGCGGTAATTCGGAAACTGACCTTCAATCAAAATAGAAGAAAGGCTGTAAGATCCAAAGCGGATGAAAATTATCTTGCTGGTAACCGAAATGGCAATAAGCCCCTCGTCTCCAGACCTTTTTGTTATGATGTTAAGAATTTTTGGCGGTACTATAATCCCAGTAAAATCCTCCACGTTTTCAAGTTCTTTATTTATGTACGCAAGCCTGCGCCCATCCGTAGCCACCATTACCAGCTTTCCCTCGGTTTTTTCCAGGAAAACCCCGTTCATGAAAAACCGTGTTTCATCATCTGAAACCGCAAAAACCGTCTGGCTAACCATTTCCTTGAAATCCTTTATCGGCATTTCAAAGTAATCTGCGCTCGGTACTGGGAATTCGGGAAATTTGTCAGAAGCCATGCTCTTGAGCTGAAAATTCGCCTTTTTGACAGAGGTCTTTATCTTCACCTTATTGTCATTGTACTCAAACTCCATCTCCCCTTCAGGAACAGAGCCCAGAATCCCCAAAAACTTATCCCCGAAAACCGTGGCAGGTCCAGGTTCCAGCACGGTCACCGGCACTTTGGTCTCAAAATTAACCTTCAGGTCTGTTGCCTTTATGATAAGGCTGTCGTTTTCTGCCTCAAGATATATATTGGACAGTATGGATATGACGTTTTTCGACGCAATTATCTCTTGCGCTATGGCGATTTCCTTCAAAAGGATGTTTCGTTCGCAAACAAACTTCATGTTTTGCTCCCTCTCTTATCATTATACACCCATATATATAATAATAAAAGTAGTAGTAGGTAGCTGGAAAAGTGGAAAACTCACTTATTTCCTTGCCCCATATAGATTTACAATTCCAAAAGGCTGGGTAAAATTATCCCCATTTTGAACACTTTGCACAAGTCCCTATGCTTTCAACAGCTTCTGTGCGGCTTTTTGACAGGTTTTAGAGCTTTGTTGCCATATCCTTGACCTGCCTCTTTAGTGTTTCAATCGTAGAATCAAGGTTTGCGTCTATAACAAAGCGCCCGCGTATTTTTTCCAGGGAGTAAAGCACTGTGGCGTGATCCCTGCCTCCAAAAGCCTCTCCTATTTCAGTGCTCGAATATTCAGTCATTTCCCTGCATATGTACATTGCAAGCTGTCGAGGATAAACGATGTTTTGGCTTCTTTTTTTGCCTTTTAGGTCATTTACGCTAATGGAGAAGTGATTGGCAATTACTTTCTGAATGGTCTCCATGGACAGGTTTGACTGCTTGCTGGAAATAAGCAGGTCCCTAAGCCTTTGCTGGGCTATATCAAGGGTTATTGGCTTTCCGACCATTTCTGAATAGCCAACAAGAATGTTAAGCGCGCCGATTAAGTCTCTTACGTTTGAAGATATTTTTTTACTTAGAAGGTCTATCACTTCATCAGATATGGAAGTTTCCCTATTTCCAACAGCGGCTTTCAGTATGGCAAAACGAACCTCATAGCGAGGCGGCTGCAAATCGACTGGAAGGCCTTGATTAAAACGGGAAACAAGCCGCTCCTCGAATTTTTTCAGCACTGAAGGGTGGCGGTCGCAGGTAAAGACAACCTGGTTTTTTGCGTTGAGTATGGTGTTAAACGTGTGAAAAAGCTCATCCTGCACGCCTGGCTTGTCCGCAAAAAACTGGATGTCGTCAATGAGCAATACATCCACGCGGCGAAACTTGTTTTTGAATGAGCTCATTTTGTTTTCGCGCACGCACTCAACGTATTCGTTGAGAAAGTCCTCGGAAGTGACATAAATGACTTTTTTTTCGGAATTTTCGTGTATGTGATTGCCGATGGCCTGCATCAGATGGGTTTTCCCCAGGCCTACGCCGCCGTAGATGAAAAGCGGATTGTAATTCGTTCCTGGGTTTCGGCTGATGGCGATGGCGGCATTTGCGGCAAAGTTGTTGTTTTCGCCGATTACGTACTTTTCAAAGGTGTAGTCGTCTCTTAGCTGGGGGTGCTGGCCTCTTTTTGGCTTTTCTGCCGGAGCTAACTCCGCTTTTTTTGCATCTGCATGGTCTTTTTGTGTTTCAATTGGAACTGTGTTTGAAGGCTTTTGCGACTCGGGAGGCTTTTCCACTCCCCTTTTGGCAGAAATCTGGAACTCCAGGGCAATTTCCCTGCCCGCAAGCTCCAGCAGCTTTGCCTTGATTTTGCCCTGATAGTTTTTTTTGATTCTGTCCCGATGGAAAGCGGAAGGAAACCCTATCGCAATGCTGTTTTCACTTGATTGCAGATAGCGAATATTTGTAAACCAGTCGTTAAATTCCAGCTCGCCTAGCTCGGCTTTTAGTTGTTCTAGGGACTCGTGCCAAAGAGCTTCATTATCAAATTCAGCCATCTCTATCCTTCATCCACAATAATCCACAAGTTTTCCACAGGCACGGTAAATGCCCGGATACCCAATAACCCAAACCTTACTAGGCAACTTGTATTTTTACCTAAACACTTGAATAGCAAAATAACGCTAATTCCTTGCAGGGCAAGGAATTAGGCAACGAAAAACAGCGATTTTCAAAAAACCACGAGGTTTCGCAGCATTGTCCACGCCGCGCCATGCTTTTATTCATAGTTTATCCACAGGTTTTGCACAAGCGCAGACAAACCTCGGCTCCAGTATATCATACCTTGGAAACAAAAGGCAATATGGATGTGAGGCTGGCAGCTTAGAAAAGGCGCCTTGACACAAAAACTTCCCAGGGTCTATACTTTGCTAGCAGAGGAGAGATGCGAGAGCGGTTGAATCGGGCGGTCTCGAAAACCGTTGAACCCTCGCGGGTTCCGAGGGTTCGAATCCCTCTCTCTCCGGAGCGGCGTTTGCCGTTGTTCCATGTTCCGCTGGAGAGATGACCGAGCGGCCGAAGGTGCACGATTGGAAGTCGTGTGTACCCGTGAGGGTACCGAGGGTTCAAATCCCTCTCTCTCCGTTTTTAATACCTTAGCTCGTAAAGAACCACAAAAAACGGGAGCCCGTGATGCGGCGACGGGTCCAAAGTGCCCGAAATCCATGGTTCCGATTTTAATAAAGGCAGGGGGTGCGTTTATATGGGATTATCTGAAAAAAACTTCGATGAGCAAATTCGGGAAAAAATTACAGAGCTGAATTTGGATAGTGATCAAATTATACTTTTTTCAAAGCTTTGCGCAGTGCGAGCGTTGCCTTTTATAGGGACAGCAAGGAATTTTGGTTTTTGGAACAGGAGCGGCAAAAATACCCAGCATCTTTATGCTGTTCTAAACGCCATTGATGCCATTGCTAGCTATAATACCAGCCTTATTACCTCTAGAGCCGCCGCTAGAGCCGACGCCGCCGCCTACGCCGCCGCCAACGCCGCCGCCAACGCCGCCGCCAACGCCGCCGCCAACGCCGCCAACGCCGCCGCCAACGCCGCCAACGCCGCCTACGCCGCCGCCAACGCCGCCGCCGCCTACGCCTACGCCGCCGCCGCCGCCTACACCGCCAACGCCGCCTACGTCGCCGCCGCCTACGCCAACGCCGCCGCCGCCGCCAACGCCGCCGCCTACGCCGCCGCCAACGCCGCCAACGCCGCCAGAGCCATCAGCTATGAGAGAGTTATTGAATTGCGCCGCATCATACTCGAAGATCTTTCCCACATCAAAGAAGGCGCATACGATAAATTCGACAATAATTTAAGCATATACGGAGATGTTTGGGGCAATTTCCAGAAAGTGCTTCGTGATATCGGCTGCGGCTACTGGGGCAGGCTGTACGAAAACATATTCAAGAACAGATTTCGCTTTGATCCAGCCGCATTGAAAATGCGCTTGAGTGTGCCTGCGGAAATAAAGAAGCAGGGTGCCAAGGCTGTCGCCGACTACCTGGAGCAAATGGAGGTGTCGGGAAGCGAGAACCTGAACGAGGCGCGCGTGATAATCCTCGGGGAAAAAGGCGCGGGAAAGACCTGCCTAGCCAGGCGGCTTATCAATCCGAAAGCTCCGATGACGAAGCCTAAAGAAAGCACGAAAGGCGTTGATAGTAAAGGGGTATGGAAGATAGAGGGCGAAAGCGCTTCGTCAACCGTCAACGCCCGTATATGGGATTTCGCCGGGCATGTCATAACCCATGCTGCCCACCGCTGCTTCCTTTCCGAACGGTGCCTGTATATCCTGGTGTACGACGGGCGCACGGAAAGGCGAAACCAGCTCGAATACTGGCTCGACCACGTAAGGAACTACGGCGGGGATGCCCCTGTATTGGTTCTTATCAATAAATTCGACGACCACAAGCCGGATGTGCCCGAGAACACGCTGAAGAGGAAATACCCGTTTATAAAAAGCTTCGAGTATTTCTCGATCAAGGAAGACAAAGGCGAGCTGGAAAGGTTCCGCCTCAAGACCTCCGAGCTTATACGAAACGATCCGATATGGAACAGGGACAAGATACCCGCGAGCTACTACAAAGTAAAAAACGCCTTGGGCGAACTTTTCAACGGGGAAAGCCTCAGCAACGAATATATAGAAAAAAGCCTTTTCTATGAAATCGCTCGCAAGAATGACATCGCGGATAATGATATCCAAGAGAGAGTCCTCGCTTCTTTGTCCCTGTTGGGCATATGCCTATGGTATAAGGATATCGAGCGATTCGACATGCTGGTTCTGAACCCCAATTGGGTGAGCGACGGGATTTACAAGGTAATAAACTGGGCGCATGATGAGAAAAAAAAGAGCATAGTGTCCCTTGACGATTACGAAAACATTTTCAAAGACGAAAAAAGACGGTACCCGAAAGACAAATTCGAGTATATCTTCAGCCTTATGGAAAAATACGAGCTGGCGTACTCGAAGAACGATGGGAACATCGTGATACCGCACATTCTGAAAGAAGACCAGCCCGCCGACCTGCCCGTTTTTCCCATCGGAGAAAGCCTGATGATAAAATATGTGTCCGAACAGCCGCTGCCGCCTAATACCGTTTGCAGGCTTATCGTAAGGCATCACGAAGACATAGTAAGCGATGACACTGTCTGGCGGTACGGCGTTGTTTTGAATGGCGGTGAAAATGCAACGGCGATGGTTATAGAAGACGATCGCACCATTACCATACAGGTAAAGGGTGAAGGCAAAAGCGGCTATATTTCAGAACTCAGGGAAACGATGGATAAAATATTCGGGAGCTACAAATCAAAGCTGCCTGAGTTGCAGTATCGCGTAGTTCCGGTAGGCGAAGGCATTACATTGAATACAGCCCAGCAAAATGAAGATGGCGGGATTTTTTTGCCCGCTGAAACAATCAAATCCCACCTTGAAGAGGGAAGAAAATACTTTGAGCCGCAATCAAAGTCGGACATAGATTTGGAGCCTACTGCTTCAGGGTTTAATTTGCATGTGCATATTGGCGATAAGTACGGTGATGTTTACGGCACGGTCGATAACCGCAAAATTACGAATAATTTTCACAACTGTAACATCGAATTGCAAGGCAACTTAAATGAATTGATCAGCAATTTGGATCCGCAAAAAGATTCGGCTGTTGTCAATGAACTGAAAGATGTCGTCTCCGATTTGGAAAAAGCGGAAAGCCTGAATTCGCATGAAGAAGCAAAAAAGAAAGGATTTCTCGGTAAGTTGCACCGGCTCGTCAAAGATATGGGTGATAAAAATTCGCAAACCTACAAAGTCATCAAGGGCGTAAAAAACGGTATGAAAATCATTCAAGAAATAGCCAAGGCATACGAAGCGATTGATTCGCCTGCCTTGGGTCTGTAACTGCGCGTTATTATTGCTAGGCTTTCTGCTCAAAAATGCGTGGGCTTGTTTTTTGCGCCCGTGGGTGGTATAGTTGCGGAAACGGGCGTTTGCTTTGTGGTTTGCGGGCGATACTTTGGGTTTAAGAGGTATCAGATTAAAAAGCGAGTTTTGACCGCCGCCGCCGCCGCCGCGATTGCGGTTCTCTTACTGTTTGCCGCCCGCCATGTCAGTGTCTCCCGCTTTGACGTGCGAAACGACAGGGCCTTGAAGGATATGATTGCAGCGCTGGACGAACCGCCCGCAGCGCCAGCGGCCACGCCAGCGCAACAGCCGACAGCCCAAGCCGCCGTGCCGGCCGGGATGGTTCGCGTGGAGGGCGGCACTATGCGGATTGGTGGGCGTGACGTGACGATTAGCGCATTTAACATTGGCAGGCATCCCGTGACGCAGGAGGAATGGTTTGACGTGATGGGGTCGAACCCCAGCTACTTTCAGGGGAACGAGCTTGCGGCGGGCGTGAACTGGCGGAACCTTCCGGTGGAAAACGTTAGCTGGTACGATGCGGTGGAGTTCGCCAACGCGAGGAGCCGCCGGGCGGATCTTGCGCCAGCGTACGCGATAAGCGGCTCCGGAGCAAACCGCGTGGTGACCTGGAACCGCAGCGCTAACGGGTACCGCCTGCCGACCGAGGCCGAGTGGGAGTTTGCGGCTCGCGGGGGCATGGCGTGTCGCGGGAATTTCGAGTTTCCAGGAAGCAATGTCGTCGGCGAGGTGGCATGGTATAGTGGAAACAGCATGGAAAGAACGCACGAAGTTGGATTGCTGCGCCCGAATGCGCTTGGGATATACGACATGGGCGGGAACGTATGGGAGTGGGTTTGGGACTGGCGGGATAAGATTCCGACCGTCGCGCAGACGAATCCTGAGGGGCCGGCTGACGGCGTCAACCGCGTGCTCCGCGGCGGATGCTGGAGCAATCCGCCCATGGTGATCGCTCGGTCGGCGGATGGCGGCTTTCCCGGCGCTCGGGACAATGTTATTGGCTTTAGGGTTGTGCGTCCCTGAGTTCCGGGCTGACGGCGGCAATTTGGAACGCGCGCTGGACGAGCGAACCTCGCTATTGCCCCTGCAATCATAGCGATATATAATTGTGGTGAACAGGAGGTAAGTATGTTTGCAGTTACCGTGCATCCGCGATTTGGAGACATGGATGTGCTGGGCCACATCAACAACACCGTTCCCGCAGTTTGGTTTGAGCGGGCGCGGACGCCGATTCTCGAAATCTTCGAGCCAACGCTGGAACTGAAGCGCGAGACTTTTCCGCTGATTATGGCGCATACCGATTACGACTTTGTCGACCAGCTTTATTTCCGCTACCATGTGGAGATAAAGACTTGGATAGCGCGCATCGGTTCAAAGTCCTTTACTGCGTATCACGAGGCGTGGCAGGAGGGGAGGCTTTGCGTGAAAGGCAGCGCTGTGATGGTTCACTACGACTACAAAATCGAAAAGACGACTCCCCTCCCGGAAGGCAAGCGAAAATTACTGGAAGCGCATTTGCTGCCAAGCGCCGGCGCAGGCGAGCCAGCATAGGCTGGCGCGCTGCTGGAAGCGCCGGGCGCTAACGGGTTGTTGTTTGCCTGGAGGTGAGAATCTCGTAGGGGTCTTCTCCGTAGCGCCGGTGCTGGGCGGCCTCCAGAACATGAATCGCGTCGATGGAGTCTCTGCCTTCCAGGTCGGCGATGGTGCGCGCCACTCGCAGCATTCCGTGATAGGCGCGGCCTGAAAGGCCGAGCATGGTTAGCGCTTTGTGCAGGGCGTGCTGCGCTTTTGCAGTCAGGGGGCAGAGCGCTTCGATTTTGCCGGCGGGGATGAGCGCGTTGCGGCGGATTCCCATGCCTTTGAAGCGCTGCCTTTGCATTTCAACCGCGGAGCGCACGCGGCGGCCGATTTCGGCGCTGGTCTCTTCCCTGCTGCCGTCGGCGCCTTGCGATGGTTTGCTCAGCTCGCTTATTTTCGGCGGCAGGACGGGAACGCGAAGCTCGACGCGATCAAGCAGGGCGCCGCAGAATTTGCGCCAATAACGGTAAATCTCTTCAGGCGAGCAAAGGCACTCCGACCTCGCGGCGGTGTGAAAGTCCTGGTTGGCGCTTTCGCTGTCGTAGGTCGTCTCCCACGGCCTTTTCCCCAGGCGCCCGCATGGGCAGGCGTTTGTTGCGAGCAGCAATTGAAATTCTGCGGGAAGGTGAATCGTACCCTCGGCGCGGGAAATGCTGATGATGCGATCCTCCAGCGGCTCGCGCAGCGCCTGCAAAACTTTTGACTTGAACTCCGGGGTTTCGTCGAGGAACAATACGCCGAAATGCGCCAGGCTGATTTCGCCGGGCCTGGGCACTCGGCCGCCGCCCAGAATGCCCTCCGCGCTGGCCGAGTGGTGCGGCGCGCGAAACGGCGGACGGGTAATCAGTCTGTCGAGAAAGCCGTCGCGAGAGTTGCGCCGCGATTTGCGGCTCGGCTCGCAGCGCGATTCAGAGCGCGATTCGCCTTGCCGAGCAGCGCTGCTTGCGTCGTCTCGCTCATCTTCGCGCAGGCGCCTTCGCAGGCTGCTTCCCAGATCCGCGCCGGGTTTGAACGGGCCTGCCAGGCTGTACAGGCGGGTGACCTCGACCGCTTCCTCCGGGCTGAGCGGCGCCATTATCGAAGGCAGCCTTCGCGCCAGCATTGTCTTTCCGGCGCCGGGCGGGCCGAAGACCATCATGTTGTGCCCGCCCGCCGCGGCGATTTCCAAAGCGCGCTTGTACATTGGCTGCCCGCGAACGTCGGCAAAATCCTCGCCCGCATGGCCATCCTCGTCGGCGCCGACCGCTTCGTCGATTTGAGCGGCACCGGCGCTGGCCGCGGATTGCCGAGCGCCGGCCGCGGGCAAAGTCGCCGAAAGCGTCCCGTTTTCCTGGCGCGTGAAAAGCGCGTCAACTGCCTCGCGCAAAGTGGACGCCGCGGCAAAGCGCGCCGAGGGAAGTATCGCCGCCTCCGCCGCGTTTCCCTCGGGAACGATAAACTCGCGGATGCCTTCCTCCATGCCGGCCGCAATCGCGGCGAGCACACCGCGCACCGGGCGAATCCTGCCTGAAAGCTCGAGCTCGCCCATCACCAGCAGGCTCGGCGGCACCGGCGCCAGCCCCGCCGCGGCCATCACCGCAAGCGCAATCGGCAAGTCCAGCGCCGCCCCATCCTTCCGCAGCCCCGCCGGCGCGAGGTTTATCAAAATCCTGTCCAGCGGAAAGCTGAAGCCCGAATTCCTGAACGCCGCGCGCACACGCTCCCGCGCCTCCCGCACCGCTCCCTCGGCAAGCCCCGTAATGTCGATCCCCGGAATCCCCCGCCGAATGTCAGCCTCGACCCGAATAATCACCCCGCCCGCCCCGTAAGGCGCGTAAGCCATAACACTCATAACATGTACCTCTGTGTGTATATATGGCGCGAAAGCGCGTTTTGCTTTAGCTCGCGGCGCAATTTTTCGCGCCACTTGACGCTTTCCGCCGCAAAAAACCATAATATCCACAGGGGCGCTGAAAGCTGGCGCTTCCCACATGCGGGGAAAAGGGGCGATGGGATGAAGCGCTGGCTATGTTTCGTGGCAATGCTTTTCGCAGCGCTGCAGATTTTTGCAAAGCAAATTACCGGTATTTGCGTGACGGGCCTGACGCGGACGCAGCCGCGAATAATAGAAGCGCCATTGCAAAGATTTATCGGGAGCGATGCGCAGGACGTTGACCTTCACGAAGTCCACGCCGTGATTGGTGACTTGGGCGTTCTTGAGCCGCTCGAAATCAAGCTGAGATACAACGACGACGAAACCGGCAAAATTCTGGCAGTGACGGTGCGCGAAAGATGGACGATTTTTGGCATGCCTTTTTTCAGCGTCACTCCTAGGGGCTGGATCGTTGGCGGCGGCATCGCGGACACCAACGCGTTCGGGCTGAGAAACATGCTGGTGCTTGCCGGCGCTTACGGCTCGAGGGAATGGTTCGCCATGACAATGCTGATTTTCACGCCGAATGCGGTGGGCGATTTTGGGTGGATGCTTTCCGGCGTTTTCGGCGCCGCAAAGGAGGAGCACACCGACCAAGCCGGGGAAACAGTGCTTCGGCGCTTTGACATGATCAGGATCAGCCCGACGTTTGGCTTGTCCTATTCGCTTACCGCGCGGATAACGCCGGGAATAAGATTTTCGTACAGGTACATAGCGCTGCGTCAGATCGAAGACCCGATCGGCGCTCCCGAAAGCGGTGTCCAGTCATTTGCCGTGGCGCCGAACATCGAGGCGCGCGTCAGCAGTTGGGACGGCTACCTGCGCTCGGAGAACCACGTCTCGCTCGAGTATTACTACGGCATTGTTTTTGGCGAAAGCAATGTTCACAGGGTGACGCTGCGAACGACGCTCAACCACACGATTCTCCCCGGCTTTAGGGCAACGGCCAGAGGCGGTCTGATTTTTTCCAGCCCTTCCGCAACGCCGTTTTTCGAGTCGGGCCCTGTTTTCGGCATTAACATTTTGTCCACGAGCTACTCGGCCAGAAACTATGCCGGCATTTCCCTCGGCCTGGAAAGATACCTTTTCAGGTTTTCGCAAGGAACCCTCTCGATTGCCGGCGCGTATCAGGTGGTCTACTCCCACGGCGCCATTCTGCAAAACCAGTTTGACCACGGCCCCGCCGCGACGCTCCAGTTTTACTTTAGCCGCCTAGCCGTCCCCGGCATCGGCCTAGGCGGCGCATACAACGTCGGCAGAAATTCCTTTCAGTTTGCCTTCAACATCGGCATGGTTTTTTAGCGCTTTGCAGCGGCAGCGCTGCTAATTCTGCCGCGAAAGGCTAGGCGCTGCGGGGGTGCGCAGTTGGAGCCATTTGATGAAATCAATGATGAACTTGCGCTGCTCGCCGTCAAGCTGGTCGGCAAGCTGGGCGATGACCCATGTGTCGCTGTTTATTTTTGGCAGCGCTTTTGAGGGTTTGCTTTCTTCGCCGGTCACCAGGAATTCCACCGATACTCCGAGGGCCTTGGCAAGTTTCACCCCCACTTCGACCGAGGGTATTTGGCCGCGGGCGTTTAGATAATTGTCGATGCTGTGTTTGCTTACCCCCGATTTGGCAACGAGCTCCTTCACCAGCATGCCCGAATATGCCAACTCAGACTTCAAATTTTCCCTGAATCCCATTGTCTCCAGTTTATAGGCTAAAAAGCCGATTTGCTGTTGACAAATCAGACTATAGGGGGTATACTTACATCGAATAGCCTCATAGTACTATTCAATGCGGCGAATCTGCGGATAGTCATATTCAGCCGCCTGGTTCTTTTGAACGAAATAGCAACGTGTTGATTCCAAATGCAAAAGGAACCTTGTTAAATCGGGGACAAGGCCGTTTTTCGGCCTGTGCTTTCCCCTGTCAGGGGAACCGCCCTCAAAAAGGGCAAGTCAAGGCGATGCCTGCATGGGGCAGGCACCGCAAAAAGGGGTTTTTTATGAAGAACAAGCTGAAATTTTTCGGGATTGCCGTGCTGATTGCGACGATCGGGTTTTCGATGGCGGGCTGCGGCGATGGCGCTAATGGCGACGACCTGGTTACGGTGAACAGGGCCGCGCTTAGCGCTGCCATAGTCGCCGCTGAGGCTAGGCTTTATGTTGGCAACACGGCGGTGTCGGCAAACGGCGCTGATGTTCTGGTGGGCAGCTATTGGGTCACCGCAGAAGCGCGCAATGCTTTGTTATATGTGCTTGCCGATGCCCAAACTGTTCATGCAGATCCCAGTGCCACTCAGGCTGAGGTAAATGATGCGGCCAGCACTCTGGCAGAGGCATACTATGTGTTCTACAACGCAAGAGAGCAAGGCACTTTGCCGTTGACTTGCCAAGGGTGCTATGGCGGCTGCGCCGAGTGCGATCCCAACTATGGCAACGGCGCCAAATGCGGCGAGCCTGACTGCGACGGCGAATGCGATCCAGTGATTGTTGAGGGTGCCTTGGGACCGACCTTGAACTTGACAGGTCAGGTGTATATAGCAGACGAGTGGACCTATTATGGGATACCGATCTGGGCAACATTGACGCCATTTCCCGCAAGCGAAACTAGGACGGTTACTGCCATTGGCGAAACTGGAACAATTACCAACGGGCAGTTGATCTTCAGCATGGGCAGTCCTGACAATTCTTTTCTGGAAGATATTGCGAATTTGTCGTACGACTGGTTCGGTCCCGCCACGATCAGCAATTACAATGCGCGGAGTACCTTGTTGAATCTGAGCTGGGGTTATCCCTGGGGGCTGTCTACGGAGTTTGACGAATTTGTTGCCAAGGGTTATTTTTCTCAAGATGACCCGTGGATGGATGAGCTGATATTCTACATGTACGTTAGCCAGGATGTTGACCTGGATTTTTCTTATGGCGGTTATTATGGCAATTTTATCCTCAGCCTTAGTCAGGGCTGGAATGTTTTTCATCTGTATATGAGCTATGAAGCGGGCGGCATCTTATCCGGCATTTCACCTCCAGCCCATTTAAGATGGCTATTGGATAACTGGGACGGTTCTGGCTACCGCAGCCTCTTCGAAACCATCGGGCACTCTGGGCAAGCGCGGTCTGGCGCGTTTGGTGCTTCTCTGTTCAGGACGCGCCGTTAGTTGAGACAAGCCCAGCGCTTGGCTTTTCTTGGCTGCCTTGGAAGCGCGAGCTTCCGGGGCAGTTTTTTTGCCTTGGGCAGCAAGTCAGCTTTCCCGCTATGCATAAACCGCAAATGCCCATGGCATTAAACCTACTGCTTGAATCGGTGAGTGAAATAACAGAAAGGCTTTTGCCCATATTTGACAAAATTCCTGTTGAAAAAGCCATCCTTTTTGGGTCTTATGCCAAGGGAGCTCCAAAGCCGCACAGCAACATTGATATTGTCATTCACAGCAAAGGCAGGATCACGGGCATTGATTTTTTCGGGGTTCTTGAAGATGTTACATAAGTGCTAAACATGCCTGTAGACGTAATTGAAGCATCGCAGATAATTGACGGGAGCGCTGTGCAGCGCGAGATAATGGAAACTGGGGTAGCTGTTTATGACAGATCGCGATAAAATCATTCTTGGCAAAATTAGCTCCTAAATTCTTGGGTTTCTTGAAATTATACTTGCGAATGAAAGTATAATGCGACTTCGGAGAAACAAAACGGGGCGTTGGGGGGGTGGAACTGGGAGACTTTCCCGTTTCCTAATCCCCCTGCTCAACCGCCCCGCCCTTCTGCAACTCAAAAATCCGCCTGTACGACCCATCCCGCCCGAGCAACTCGTCATGCGACCCGAAATCCTCCACCGCGCCATCCTTCAACACGAGAATCTTGTCCGCCTGCATCAAACTGGAAATACGATGCGAAATGATGATAACCGTCGCGTCCTTGGCGTGCCGCTGAAGCTCCGTGCGAATACTCGCGTCCGTCTCGTTGTCCACCGCCGAAAGACTGTCGTCGAAAATCATCACCGGGGACTTGCCCGCGAGCATCCGCGCGATCGCGACCCTCTGCCTCTGCCCCCCCGAAAGCGTAACCCCGCGCTCCCCGATGATAGTCCCGTAGCCGTCCGTAAGCCCCTCGACCGTCTCGTCAACCTTCGCCACCCCCGCGAAACCCTTCAGCTCCGCAAGCCCAAGCCCGGGATTCGCCATCGCGAGATTCTCCTGAATGGTTTTCGAGAAAAGAAACGGCTCCTGCAAACAAAGCCCCACGTTCCGACGAACCCAGGCGCGGGAAATACGCCGAATGTCGATACCGTCAACCGTGATAAGCCCCTCGTCATCCTTCAAGTCGTACAGCCGCACCAAAAGATGAACCAGCGTTGACTTCCCCGATCCCGTCGCGCCGAGAATCGCCATCGTCTCGCCAGGCCTCAAGTCGAAGGAAACGTCCCGCAGGACCGGCTCCCCCTCCATGTACCCAAACGTAACGTTCTTAAAACAAATCCCCCCCTTAATCTCCGGCGCAAGCGCCCCCGCCGGATCCTCCTCCGGCTCCTCGCTCAGAATATCCCGGATGCGCCCCGAGGCAATCAACGTCCGGGAGAAATCCGCCAGAATACGCCCGAGCTGACGCACAGGCCAGATCATCCAGTTGCAGTAAGTGTAGAACGCCAGAAAAGTCCCCGGCGTAAGCTCCCCCTGTACCGTCCGCAGAATCCCCGCGCCCACCACCACAGTAAGCTGAACATAAGTGATAAAATCCCCCGTCCCCCAGAACACCCCCAGCATCTTGCCGATGCGAACCCAAGTATTGCGAAAGTCCCTGGTCGATTTCGAGAACTTCTTCATCTCGTAGGATTCCCGCCCGAAGGCGCGCACCACCTGCACCCCCGTGTAGTTCTCCTGCGCGACCGTGTGCATCGCGCTTTCCGCCTCCTCCGCGGTCGTGAATTCCTTGTTAATACGCCTAAAATACAAAACCGAGAACAGCACCAGAAACGGAATCAGGCACAACGCCATAATGGACATGAACACATCCATATAGAACATCATCGCAACCGCAACCGCGAAAACCGCCGTGGCCCGCATGAACTCGCTAAGCTGCTCCTGAATAAAAAACCGCGTGGTGTCGATGTCCGAAGTGCAACGCTGAATAATATCCCCCGTCTGGCTCTTCACGTGCCAGTCGTAAGGCAGCCTCTGCACATGCGCGTACAAAGTGTTCTGCAACCGCCAAGCCACCGTCTCGCCAATCTCCAGACTGGTATACCGCCGCGCCATATTGCAAAGCGCGGAAATCAGCGCCATCCCCAGAATCAAAAGCGCCGGCACCCAAATCCTGCCCCGCAAAGCCTCCACGCCCCCCATGCGCTCGACCAGCTCCAGCACGAAAACCGGCGCCGCAAGAGGCACCGCCCCCAGCACCGAGTCGATTGTATGGCGAATAATCTGCGGGTTCAGAAAGGAAAACCCCACCGTCCCGACGGTCGCGGCGCAGCAGAGAAAAAACCGAAAACGCCTGTCCTTGGCGGCCGCGGCAACCATTGCGACCCGCCCGCCCTTCCAGGGGAGCTTGATGTATGTCTTGTCAACTTTCATAACGATGTCCCGTTTATGGTGGCAACTAGGCGTTTATCGTACCACGCTTTTGGGGAGAGGGTAAAGGGGGATTAGGAGGGAGAATAGCTCCTTTTGAGCTGCAAAATGCAGCGCTTCGCAAATCGCTATCCTGCAAAGGCTTGCGAAATCGACCTTAGCAGGAGCGGCGCTGCCGTTGCGAGCGATTGCACAAGCTTTCAGCCAAAATGCAAAATTTTTTGACGAGAAATAACATGTTTTCATGCGTGCCAACGGCGGCAGTCCGATTTGATTTTGCGATTAAACCCTTCAGCACAAATCAAATTTAGGTCTGCAAAAAATTTTTGATTTTGTTGCGCAGCGCTGCTTGACAAAACTGCTGACTTGCGGCACACTAGTCAAGAGCCTAATTTTATTTGTCAAAATGGCTGGCGGCGAAGTCTCGCGCGCAAGGCTGTTTTGTGCGGGTTTTTGCTTTTCACTTTTCAAAAGATGCTTTTCGAGATTTGAGCAGCTTGCGATTTTTTCTTGACCGGGAGGGCAGCTTTGGAAAAGATCAGTGTTACAATTGCCGCTAGGCACGAGGACGACCGCAAAGCGATGGCTGCGCTTCTGGCGCAGCAGAGCGATTTCATTATATCAAGCATAGTTAGCGATAATTTCGGGCTAATCAACTCGGCACGGAAACAGCGGCCGGATGTTATTGTTATGGACATTTGCCTGGAGGAGCCGGGCAGCTTGGAGATGGCGCCGGTGATCAGGCGCAACTCTCCGCAGACGGCGCTCATCTTGCTTTGCCCGCCTGACGAGCGCATCGCCGTGGACCAGGCCTTTCGAGTTGGCATTTCCGGGTACTTGCTGGCGCAGCATGATTTTGTTTACTTGGCTTTGTCGATTCGCAGCGTTTTTTGCGGAGTGCTGTTCGTGAGCCCGACGATCAAGAAGCAGGTTCTCGAGTGCTTTTCCGAGCGCGCCGCCGCCGTCTTTTGGGCGCTAAAGTCGGTTCCGGCTGGCGCCGCGGCCTCGCCCCGCGATTTCACTTCCACGGAGCTGCAAATTTTTCGCGGCATCATCCTCGGGCAGTCGGACAGCGATATTGCCAGCGGGCTGAACATAAGCGCCGGGTCTGTGCGCAACTGCATTTGCAAAGCAAAAAAGAAATCCGGGCTGCAAAACAGAACACAAATAATTGTTTACGTTTTGTCTGCTGGGCTGATAACGCTGGAAAGCGTTTTTCAAGGTACTCCTGCGAAAACAGATTTTCGGCTGGGCGCAAAGCCTGGAGCGTTTTCCCGCAAGCTGGTGGGATCTTCGGTAGGCGGAGCATACAGGAAGCGCTGATTGATTCCGCCGAATCAGTGCTTCCGGTTCTACGGCTAGGGCAATCGGTTCAAGGGAGCCAGAAAAAGCCCAGCCTATCAAACTTGACCAGCGTGAGTAACATTGTACCGTCCACGAATACTTCCAGAAAATCGCCGTCCAGACGCAGGGCAAACCTTGCCATTTCGCCCTCGGAAAAATGTCTGCCAATGTGATATTCCTCAAAGCCTATTATTTTTTCCGTGCATGTAGAGAGGAAAGAATAAATACCACCCTTTTCCTCAATCCTACCGTTTATGAACCAATAGTCATTGAACAATTCTGTGAGCGACACGAAGATATTAGAAAATCTCATTCTGTCCACGGATGCAATATTATACCATGACCAATCGTTGACTCGTCCGTCATAGTAGTCGTGCCAAAAGAGTTCGAAATCGAGCCGAATTCGTCGACAACTTCCACGCAAATATTCTGCCCTATCTCAACGCTTTCGCTTTTCGCGTCCCTGCACCTCGGATCGTCGACCGTGCGGCGGCGCGAGGTCCCAGGTGCAGCCGAGCACCACAGGCTCCCTGCTAACGAAGTCCACCAGCACCTGCGTCCCAACGCCAGGAAGCTACCACCACCCCATGCCCCTACCTGTACTGCGGCAGGCGGTATATGCCTAAGATGGAATTTATGAAATACCCATAATCACACTCCTTGATCGCCGCACCGTAGGCTTCGAATATTTTGTCCAGCTTTTCCGCCTTTCGCAGATAGGCTTTGCGTTCTTTGATTGCCGCCTGCGTATTGCCCAATGTTTCAAGGCAGTCTTCCGTTAACCGTTTGCCCGCCCCTAACAGCAATTCGAGTTCGTTTTCGGAATCTGTTTTTACGGATACGCAACTGTACAGGTAAGTGGCAAAAATGTCCAATAACCCGTTTCGTTCCCACTGGGAATCAACGTAGTTGGCTTCCCTTTCAACAATTACCGTGGCCGCAGAAGTTAGGTAGATTTGTTTTTTTAGCCTTGCGTGAAAATTGCATTCGGGATCCTCAAGGTACTCCCACATCGAGCGACCATTTATAAGAATATCCCTTGGCAAGTTATGCGCCGCTTCCGTTCCAAGCTGCTTGGTTCCCCTGCCGTCCTGTATTTTTGCCTTGCCAAAGGTCAAAATTACTTCCGTTAACAACGCTCGTTCGACGATTTTTCTTACGATGAAACCCGAGTTTATCATAACCCGCAGGCGCTTGAAACAATGGGTGCCCGCGCTGTCACCGTCGGGTTCCTTGTCCCTGTTTATTTTGTGCACGGGGGAGTAGATTTGTTTTCTGCCCATATGCGTTTATTCCTTATGATATCATATCAGATTTTCGCCTGATCGCAAACAGCACCACGCCGCCAGCAACGGCGACCGTCCCGCTGGTAATCGAAAGTTATCTCGGATGAAGAAGGTTGTTGGGTTAACATATATCCACCAAGGCGCGATAAGCTCCGTAGGAATTCCTGAATGAATGTCATCATAGTCGTCCCGCCAGAATGGTTCGTGGTAGAACAGGGCTTCCTTTTCCCCTTCGAAAGCAAATCGTTGATAAAAACTGTATATCCAGTATCTTTCGGTAATCGCGCTTGGCAATGGCATATCGCCCCGCAATAAGATATGCCGTGCATCAATGAACCCTTCATGCCCTTGCTCTGTCCTGACTCGAATGCTGGGTTCAAATCGCGGGAAAGGGTAGATGCGCCCACGCCCCATTTCGTTGCGAAAAGAGACGGTTTCGCCCTTTCTTACCGTTGCCGTTCTTACATGCCTTTGCCCTGGATGTTCAAGATGAGAATCCTGCGTTACCACGTAAGTGATTTCATCACAACACGCGTTAGCATAAAATACAAGCAAAACTAATACAGTCAAAATCCATTGTTTCATCATCAATTACCTCTTTCGCTTTGCAACAATCAACGTCAAAGCGACAATTGCGACAGCCGCCACGCCAACAAGAGCAAGCAATGCCCACGGCGGCATGGGATTTACAATGGCGTTGCTTTCCGCGACCGGCATGGGTTGCCCAGTTGGAGCCGCTAAAGCGATTGGCGCAGGCTGTTCTTCCGGAGCCTCCGCGATGACGGGATATGGGGCTTCCGGTTCGGCGGCAATCGGTTCGAGGAAACCGGAAAAGACCCAGCCGGTGAAGCCGTTGGCGGTAAGCACTCGAACCCAAGGGGCGGTCGTCCCGCCGATGGTCTCGACTGAGCCTGTCTCCAATACCTGAATCTCAATACCCGTATCCAGCGTGGTCATGATGAGGGAATCAGTTGCGGGGTTATCCCTTACACGGAGTCGGGATGTCGTCATGTGGTTTGCTTGGAAGCCGGACATATCGGTATATAGCGGAAGGCTCATTGTGCCATCTGCACGACGAGGCCACAACACGTTTGTAAGGTCGGCGGTGTTTGTGCGGATAAGGCTCTGGTACTGCGCTATGAATTCACGGCCTACCCTGATGAAGGTGCCTATATGTATATCGCTACCAGTATAAACATCAAGATAGTCGCCGTCGAGGTACAACAACAGGGTGAGCGAATCACCTGGGCTGTAAACATTCCGAAATGTGCTTCCGGCAAGAAATTCAACAGGATCATGCCTCCAATCCCGTGTTGACGCAACACATTCCACAACATATCCAAAGTCTGTCCTTGTGATGTTCCTTACGGCAAGGTGGGTGCCGATGCCTAGGCTGATAACGGAATTATAAAATATTATCCTGCCGTTTTGAATACCAGCCCGCGTGTTTTGATGCCAGTAGCTAATTCTTCCTGTAGCGTCATTGTCGGTAAGGAAAGCTATATTTGGGAAAAATTCAAGTAGCTTGTCCCGATCTTCACTTATCAAAATGTCTCTATAACAAACAGGAACCCACATTGCATCCACATCGCCTATATCTATAGAAAGCCCAGACAATTGCCAGTGGCCTACAGCCTGACGATCCATAGGCTGATCTATAAATATATCATCACCAAAAACATCATCTGTATTTGCTGGGCGAAAATCCTTTGCAAGTGCCTCATACCTGTTGCCTGATCTTTCGAAAAATATCAACAAATGGTATTCCAATGGGTTTTGGGGTGTTTCACCATAACCAACACCAGCGCTCGTGGTGATGACATCGTCAATATTCAATACAATAGTTTCGTTTTTGTTCAAACTAAAGACAACTGCATCTCTTTCGGCAACAAAGGTCAATTCTTCCTGTGCTGACAAAACACTCGACAAGAAAACACCGAAAAACAGTATTGCTACTATTCCAAAATCAGTATTCCGAATGCTCAAGAGGGTCCCTCCTGTTGGGCCTGTTTAATCTTTCTTTGGAGACGCAATTGCGACAATCAAAACCATACCGCAGTTCCAAAGAAACCGCACAACGTTACGAATAGACCTTGTTATTTTATCCATAATTTCGGGGAAAAACAAGACAACGCCTCGACTTGCGGGGATCCGCGGGAAAAACGCTTGGCAACGGGGTTTCCGCAGTACTACAAGCGACAGATGGGTTCTTTGGCTTGGAAATTCTGCGTCTGTCATCCGTGCGCCTACACCTGAATTTCATTGGCCGGGGCAAGGCTTGACAATGCATAAAAAACGAGTCATAGTATATGCATAGGAGACGTTATGAGAACTACCCTCGACTTGAACGAGACATTATTGACCGAGGCGATGAAGTGGATGGGCGAAACGACAAAGACGGCAACGATAAACGAGGCATTAAAGCAATTCATCGAATTCAAAAAAAGAAAAAGGCTTGTCGAATTCGCCGGAAAAATGGATTTGGATGTTGATTTGGATATCACAAGAAAAAGAAATGAATTACATCGTTGACAGCAATATCTGGATAGAATTTTTTAACAGGGGAAGTTATTTCGATTCCGTTTCCGGTTTGCTTGACAACAACGAAGCATACATCAATAAGATTATATTGGCCGAATTGATCCCTTCGTCCAAAGCGAAGAGGGAGGCGGAGTTTGTCGAATGTCTTTACGGTATAGAATTATTGGAGCTATACACCGATTGGGACGAAATCATTGAAATACAATATCATTGCATAAAAAACGGGATAAACAAGCTGGGTTTGTTGGATATAGCGATAGCTCAAAACGCCAAACAAAACAATGTGGGAATTTTCTCGATGAATAGACACATGATACTGTTATGTAACCTGATAGGGGTCGAATGTAGGAATTCATAAAACAAGCCATCGAGTATTGGGCCGATTTAAGGAACACCAAGGATTTTCCCCCGGCCGCATTAACGTGACAACGCCAGAGCGATTTCTACAATTCGTTGCGGATACAAAAGATGCATGGGCGACAATCTGGCGGTGGAAGTTGCTTTGGTATTCGCAATAGTGTCAATCTTGGACTTTCAAACCTTACGCCTTATCAAAAACAGCACCGCACCGCCAATAACGACGACAGCCGCGCCGGCAATCGCAAGCGTCAACCACAGCGGCATGGGGGTTGACGCCGCGTCGTTTTGGGGGACGGGCGCGGGTGGTTCCACGGGGGTGGCGGCGACGGTCACGGGTGGTTCGTGAATTTCGAGTTCCGCGGGCGCGGTGGTGGATTCAAGGAAGGCGGAAAAAGCCCAGCCGGTGAAGCCGTTGGCGGTAAGCACGCGAACCCAAGGGGCGGTCGTTCCGCCGATGGTCTTGACGGGGCCCGTTTCCAGTACCTGAACCTCCGTGCCCAAGTCCAGCGTGGTTACGATGGGGGAATCGGTGGCGGGGTTGTCCCTTATCCGCAGTCGGGCTGTGGTCGCATGGCTGGCTTCGAAACCGGACATGTCGATGCCGGGTGGCGGGAAATCCATGGTGCCGTCCGCTCGGCGCGGCCACAGCACGTTTGTAAGGTCGGCGGTGTTTGTCCTCATGAGGCTTTGGTATTGTTTTATAAATTCTCGCCCTACCCTGATGAAAGCTCCCAAAAATCTTTCGCGGTCATTGACGTAAATATCAAGGTGGTCACCGTCAAGATTAATAAAAAAGGTAAGCTCCTCGCCCGGATCAAACGTGTCAGAAAAAGTTCTTTCCGGGAAGACGGTATGGTTTGGAAACACAGCGCCAAGCGTGGATACAACGCAGTCCACTATATACCCAAAATCTGTTCTTATGATATTTCTTACAGCGAAATGCGATCCGGGCCCAAACTGTATAACGGAATCGTAAAACATCGCTCTGCCAAGACGTATTCTTGCGGTTGAATTCTCGTGCCATGCAAATCCCATGTCAGCAAGGTATTCCAGCCACGGATAAATTTCAAGAAGTCTGTCGCGGTTTTGTCCCAACAAAATATCGGCATAATAAGAGGGAACCCACATTGTGTCTACATCTCCAACAGGCACGTAAGACCCGGATGCCGTTGGAGTTATACCATCGTCACGCTCCAAAGGAAAATCGACAAAGATATCCTCGCCGAAAACATCTTCGGCGTTTACTGGGCGAAAGTCCTTGGCGAGAACCATATATTGATTATCCGGTTCGCCAAAGATTATCGTCAGGTGCATATCCCCGGCTACATTTAATTGACCAAAACTAACTGCTGCATTTGTGGTGATAGCATCGCCAGCACGCAACACGACTGTCGCGCTTGTACGCACATTATGGGCAATGGTATCTCTCGTGGCAACAAAGGTTAGCTCTGCCTGCGCAGACACAACGCTTGGCAACAAGATGCCAATAAACAAAGAAAACGTTGCTTTATTCTTGATGTTCTGTAAGGTCAAAAGGATCCCTTCTGTTGAGCCTGTTTAATCTTTTTTGGAAACGCAATGGCTACAATCAAAAATTCTCCCGCGGTAACCGGCACTATTCTACCACTCACGACCAGTTTTCCACGGTCAGCCCTTTTATCCGCAAGAATTCATCGGCGTTGTTTGTAACAAGCGTCATGCCCTGCGATTTTGCGTGAGCCCCGATCAACATATCCATGGGGTCTATCATGCATCCCCTGTCCCTTAAATTTTTTTTCACAATACCGTATTCCCTAGCCGCGTTTTCGTCGAAATGCTTTATGCCCATGATCGCCAAAAAACCCAGCAACGCCATCCTGTTTTTTTCTTTGTGGCCGCTGTTTTCAATCCCGAACTCCAGTTCCGACAACGTTATCGTCGAGATGAACAGTCCCTCCCCCTTTTTCTCTTGCAGTCGCCGCAACACGTTTTCCGTCCGTTTGTTGATAATGTATATGCAAATATCCGTGTCGAGCATGTACATTACAGCGGTTCCCTTTCCTGAAGGCTCCCCTGCTGCCTTCCTTCGGACATGAAGTCATCGGAAAAACCGTTCAGCCCTTGCAGAAACACTTCCCATTCCTTGTCAACGGGAAACAAGACCACGGCTTCCCCGACTTTCCGAATGTACACGCTGTCCCCTTGAAACTGATATTCCTTGGGAAGCCTTACGGCTTGGCTTCTGCCGTTCACAAATAAAGATGCGGTTTGCATAACATCCCCCTACCTTGAATATATACCGTGATATATATCATGTCAAGTGGGCGAAACCCGGCAATTTTACATTTGCCCCAAGGTAGTAAAAAAGTGCCGGTCACCTTGTGGGGGTGGCTTGGAATTCCGTAATTCATAAAACAAGTCATCGAATATTGGGGCGATTTAAGGAACACCAAGGATTCTCCCCCTAGGCCGCATTAACGTGACAACGCCAGAGCGATTTCTGCAATTCGTTGCGGATGCAGAAGATGCATGGGCGACAATCCGGCGATGAAAGTTGTTTTAGTATTCGCAATAGTGTCAACCTTGGATTTTCAAACCTTACGCCTGATCGCAAACAGCACCGCGCCACCAACCACCACGACCGCGGCGCCGACAATCGCAAGCAGCGACCATAACGGCATGGGGGTTGAAGCCGCGTCGTTTTGGGGGACGGGTGCAGGGGGTTCCGCAGGGGTGGCGGCGACGGTTTCGGGGGGTTCGTGAATCTCAGGTTCCGCGGGCGCGGCGGTGGATTCAAGGAAGCCGGGGAAAGCCCAGCCGGTGAAGCCGTTGACCGCGAGCAGTCTTACCCAAGGGGCGGTTACCTCGCCGATGGTCGCTACGGGGCCAGTTTCCAAAACCTGAACCTGCGCGCCCGCGTCCAGCGTGGTTACGATGGGGGAATCGGTGGCGGGGTTGTCCCTTATCCGCAGTCGGGCCGTGGTCGCGTGGCTGGTTTCGAAGCCGGACATGTCGATGCTGGGGGGCAGAATATCCATGGTGCCGTCCGCGCGGCGCGGCCAGACTATGCGGGAAAGGTCAAAGGGTTCATTCCATCTCTCCGATACAAGGTTGTCAAATTGCCGTCCTATTTCGTTATCCAGCTTGACTAGCGTAAATAGGATCGCGCCGTCCACGAATACGTCCAGAAAGTCGCCGTCCGGTTGCAGGGAAAACCTGACCGTTTCGCCCTCGGAAAAATGTCCGCCTATGTGATATTCCTCAAAGCTTATTATTTTTTCCGTGCATGTAGAGTAAAATGAATAAACCCCGCCCTCTTCCTCAACCCTGCCATTGATGAACCAATAGCTATTCTCCTTAAGCTCCTCAATGTAGACAAAAACATTTGAGAATCTCATTCCGTTCACAAATGCAATATTATACCATGGCCAATCGTTGACCTGTCCGTCATAGTAGTCGCGCCAGAACGGCTCGAAGTCGAAAAGACGCTCCCGGTCGCCGCTTCGAAGCACATCCATAATAACTGTGCGTCCACCAATTGTCGGCTATCCGCCCCGGCAATGCCGCGGAGTCCACTGCCGAGACCGCATCCGCCGCAATCCAGCCGACAAGCCCGCTTTCCGTTTGTACCTCGACCATGAACACGGTCACGGTCACTCCCGAAGACCTGTCAAACGTGTACCGTACATTGGCAACCGTGTCGATTATTGTGCCTTCGTCCAATTCGGTTATTGGCACCCAATCCGAGAAATGGCGTCTGTACAGCGTCTCCGCCCTGTTCGTGAAGTAAACGTCCTGGCCAAACAGCGACGCGCCGGAAACCAGCCAGACCGCAAAAAGGCAGAGTGCCGTCAGTTTTTTATGCATCTTTCCCTCTTTGCATTATTGTCTTCAAGCCCTTCCCCAACGTTAGGAATGAAGAAATGGGTTGAAGCTTCTATGTGCTCGCTGGCGTCAATCATACTACTTCTTTTTCCGCTTGACCAAGAGAACGACGGCGATAGCCGCAACCGCAACGGCGACAAACGCAGACAGCGGCGGCATGGGTTGCCCAGATGGAGTCGCTGCGGCGATTGGCGCAGCCTGTTCTTCCAGAGCCTCCGCGATGACGGGATATGGGGCTTCCGGTTCAACGGCAATCAGTTCGATGAAACCAGAAAAAGCCCAGCCGGTGAAACCTTTGGCGGTAAACACCCGAACCCAAGAGGCTGTCGTTCCTCCGATGGTCTCCACGGAGCCAGTTTCCAGAACCTGAATCTCCGCGTCCGCATCTAGCGTGGTTACGATGAGGGAGTCGGTGGAGGGCTCGTCTCTTACGCGAAGTTGCGCTGTTGTTAGATGGCTCGACTCGAAGCCGGAGTGCCGGGAGGGCGGCGGAATATCCATGGTGCCGTCCGCACGGCGCGGCCAGACTATGCGGGAAATGTCAAAGGGTTCGTCACGCCAGTTCATTAGGTTGCCAAACTGTCTTTCTGCTTCGCTATCGAACTTGACAAGCGTGAAAATTCGGATACCGTCCACGAACACATCCAAAAAGTCGCCGTCTGGCTGCAGCGCGAACTTTACATCTTCTCCCTCGGAAAAATAGTTGTCAAAATGGCCGCTAAAACTAATTGATTTTCTCGCGTAGGTCGCATGGACAAAATAACTTCCGTCGTTTTCCTCGACCCTCCCATTTATGAACCAATGACTATTGTATGACAGTTCTTGGATTCTGACGAAAACATTTGAAAACCTTATGGTGTTTGGGGATGCAATATGGTACCATGGCCAGCCATTGACCATTCTCGGATCATAGCCATCGTGCCAGAACGGCTCGTGCTCAAAAAGGCGTTCCATGTAGCCGCTTTGCAGTACATCCAGGTAATAACTATGCATCCATAGATTTTCGGTGATCCGTTCCGGCAATGCCACGGAATCCCTGATGGAAACAGCGTCCGCCGCCAGCCAGCCTGTCAATCCGCTTTCAGTCTGTACCTCGACCAGGAACACGGTCACGGATTCTCCTGTGGACCAGTCAAAAGTGTGCCTGACATTGCCGATATGGGTTATTACCGTACCCTCGTCCAGCCTTGTTATCGGTATGGATATTGAGAAAGAGCGCTCGTAAAGCGTTTCCGCTCTGTTCGTGAAATAAACATCCTGCCCAAACAGCGGCTGCGCGCAAATAAGCCAAGCCGCAAAAAGGCGGAGCGCCGTCAGTGTTTTACGCATCGTATCCTCCTCGCGTTATTATCTTCAGGATCCTCTCCAGCGTTCGGAATGGAGAAATGGATTAAAACTCCTCCCGTTAAGGTTTCCATGAATTGGATTGCCAGTACTATCCCATAGAAAATAATCAATCTCACTGGTATCACCAGCCTCATCTGCAATAAGCAAATGCAAATGGAGATGGGCACCGAGCCCATCTCTTCGTTGAGCGTCTGTAACGGGCCGCCGATTTGTAAAAACGCCTCCCGTGTTTGAAACATGAGCAACCGTCATGCCAGGATACACGGTTTCCCCCACGGGAGCATGGGATCCCCTTCTTATGTGCGCCAAGAAATAGAAGTGCCTGGGGTGAATTACAATGAACTTTCCAAAATTCCTGTCCTCTTCATCTCCGGAATGCATGTATGAACGAATGTATAGGCACGGCATGCCCCACATTTATATTGGCTCTGGCCCTTGCTGGATCGACGGCAAAATCAACGCCAGCATGGATCATTCCGCTAAAAAGAACATTGAAATGGTGGTTGGGTTCGGCATAGCCTTCAAATCGGGTGTTCTCCGGCCAGGGAGCAAATCCAGGATTGTCCATCACGCGGAAAACCCTCTCCACCTCCGGTATGCCCGGACATACCCGACTGAACTCCTGGCCGTAATACGGGTTTAACTCGTGGACGAGGTTCTCATTCGCGTAGTGCCTGAAGCGCTCGGGGTGGACGTGCCAAAGGTAGTCGTCAGTCGCGCCAACCGCCTCCCTTATCTCGTTCCACACGTCCGCGCGCGAAAATATCCCGTGCCGACGTCCCCCGTGACGCGTGTCGTAGCCGTGCCGGTTCCACGGCTGGGGGCACACGCGCGTGCACGCCTCGCAGTCCGCGCCCTCCGCGCACAGCTCGTAGAACCTCCTGTTCCACTCCATCGGGAACCGGCAAACAAGGTTCCTGAGCTGGTTAAGACGCGCCACCGAATACCGCTTAGTCTGGGGCCCCCGCGGCGTGTCCGTCAGCGAAACTCCCACCGCCGCGTTGATGTCGTCGCAGTGTATCCCGTCGACGTGCTCCGCGCCGTCCATCATGCGGAACCGTTTGCTCCAGTCAAGGACGTTTTCGCTTTCCATGTCCCTGGGATCGCAGAAATATGTCCTTCCGCCGTGACGGAACCTGACGAGCGAGCGCCCACGAAACCGAGTTCCTCCCGCCGCCCGAAAAACGTCGCCTCCGCCCTGCTTTCGCTTTCAACGAACAGCTCGGGGTGGTTTTCGTGAACCCTGTGGGTATTGCAGCTCCTATGGTGAAGGCGCCGTCATCCGGGGCATCCAGATCGCTTATCGCGTCCCCGGCGAGAACGTAAAGAACGAAGCTTTCAAGCTCGATGCGGGAATAGCCTCCGGCGGTTTCCACCGCAACCGTCAATCCTGCCTCCGTTGCGGCTTCTTTTTCCGCTTGACCAAAAGAATGACGGCGATAGCCGCAACCGCAACGGCGACAAACGCAGACAGCGGCGGTATGGGTTGCCCGGCTGGAGTTGCTACGGCGATTGGCGCAACCTGTTCTTCCGGAGCCTCCGCGACGACGGGATCGGGATATTCTGGTTCGACGGCAATCGGTTCTAGGAAACCAGAGAAAGCCCAGCCGGTGAAGCCGTTGGCAGTCAGCACCCTTGCCCAAGAAGCGGTTATGCCGCCGATGGTTGCCACGGATCCCTCTTCCAATACTTTGGCTTCCATGCCCGTGTCCAGCGTGGTAACGATAAGGGACTCCATGTAGGGGTTGTCCCTTACCCGCAGTCGGGTTGTCTTCATGTGGCTGGCCTCGAAATCAGACATGTCGATGCCGTGAGGCGGGAAATCCATGCTGCCGTCCGCACGGCGCGGCCAGACGATGCGGGACAGATCTACTGGTTCGCCTCGGAAAACATCTCGAACTGAATTACGAAAATGCAAATCAACCCCCACAAGCCTGGCTATCGCATCCGCATCGTCGTCGACAAACACATCCATGTAATCCCCGTCAATCATAAGGGTCAGCTGATATATGCCGCCTGTGCTGAACCTGCTATTGAAACGGTTTTGCGGTGTGCGGTTACTCCTGTGCTCGCATATGACGCGTAACGTTACGGTGCTGCCATCCTGCCGTTGGCTGATGGTTGCAAAGCGAATAAAATCGCCAGTGTATATGCCTGTTATATAGACAACATTGTCCCGTACCTCAAAGCCAGTAGTGGCGGCGCTCCACCACCAAGGAGGCGGGTCTCGTATTCCCCAAATGTGGTCGTCATATTCATCCCTCCAGAAGGGTTCGTAGTCAAACATTGTCTCTATTTCGGCTCCGTTAAGAAACTGCTGGTAGAAGCTTGGTATCCACATTTTATCCGTAATAAAACTGGGCAAAGGTTGGCTGCCCTGCGACAAAACGTTCCTAGAGTCAATCCATCCTTGCCAGCCGCGCTCGGTTCTGACGAGGATTTCAAAGATACCTGCATTACGACCCACCCTCCCCTGATAGAAAACCATTTCACCCTCGCGCACTGTTCCCACCATTCTAAGCAGGTTCCCCAATTCCCGTAAATTGGAATCCTGCGTTACCGTGTACGTAATCTCCACGCCGTACGCGCCGCCTAAAAGGGCAATCAAGCCCAAAACAAAAAGCGCCGTTTTTTTCACGTATATTTTTCCTATCTTCTGGGGTGGGTAATCCGATTGGGTACGCTTGTGTGAATGTCCACGTAAGGATCGCCGTGGTCGAACGGGTTGAATTCGAATACCCTGTTTAGCCCCGCCGGGTCGGCGTTGTCGCACACCGTGGCCCACTGCATACATGATCGCATGTCCACTCCTTGGCACAGCCGCCTAAATCCCGCGGCCATGGTTTTCTGCCTGCTGGCATTGTACAACGGTTTTTGGGCCTTGTCCACAAAAAAATTCGTTCGTCGGCGCTTTTTTTTCGTATGTTCCGCTGAAAAGGCGGCGCTGCGGGGATTGCTGAATTCTTGCCGTCAGTCTTTGCGCAACAGTCGAGGGGATTTTACCGCCTCACCCGCGGCGCTCCTCCCACGCGCGCCCCAGGCGCATTGCGGCGTAGATAAAAACGCCCAGCCCCGCGATGGCGGCGTACAGGATGAAAAGCGTGCGAAAGCCCGCGGCGCCGGGGGCTGATTCCAGGATGGCGCCGCCGACCAGGGTTCCGAGGAGCCCGGGCAGTCCCGTGCCCAGCGCGATAAACAGCGACATGCCTTTTCCGCGGCTCTTGGGCGGGAAAACGCCGGCGATGAAATAGACCATGGCGGGGAAAAAAGTTCCGAAGCACAGGGCGTGGAGAAGCTGCGAGGCCAGGACGAAAGGGCCGAAGGGGAGGAACGCCCAGATCAAAAGCCGAAGGGTGACGCCAGCCGCGGACACGGCCAGCAGGGGCAGCGGGCCGAAACGGCGGAGCAGCGCGGCGGACAGAAAGATAACGGGGATTTCCGACGTCGTGCCAATTGCAAACATCAAGCCCACCACGTCCCACTCCAGCACTTCGGTCAGGTACAGAGGGAAGTAGCTGTAAACCGCGGACATCGAAAACGACATTACGAAAATTATCCCCAGCCCGCCAAGGACGTACGCCGAAAAAATCGAAGGCGTTTTTTCGCCCCCCCTCCCCCCGGCCTTTGGCCCTGTCGACGAGCTAAGCGCGGCGCTGGGCAAAAGAAGGAGCGGCACGACGGACAGCGCCGCGAGCAGCGCCAGCCACGCCGCGATGTTTACGGCGGTGTCGGGGCGCAGGAAAGGCGTTAATTGCAATGACATGCTGACGACGATAAAGCTAATCGAGCCCCACACGCGGATTTTGCCGTAGTTGCCGGTTTTGCCGATTTGGATTGTGGTTACCGCGTCGAGGAGGGAGCCAGTGGAGCGCAGGCCTAACGCCATTAGCGCGAGGAAGACGGCGCTAAGCGCGGGATGCACCCACAGCACCAGCGGAAACGCGACCAGGACCGGGATTATCGCGGAAACGACCAGCGCTCGGCGGTAGTTGCCGACCTTGTCCGCCCAGTAGCCAAACGCGAAAGGCCCCACGATGCCGGCGCCGGAAAAAATCCCCAGCAGCATCCCGACCCAAACGGGGCTGTAGCCCAAGTCGCGCAGAAGGATGGCGAGATAGGGAGTGCTTACCGCGGGAACGGCGAACAGAAAAATGTACGACGGGATGAAGCGGCTTTCTTTCTGTGGCGCGTCCGTATGCTGCGCCGCGTGTTGCGTCATCGAAAAAGCCGCTTACATCGCTTCAAGGAAAGGCACGCAGATCAGGTTCAGCGCATCCTGCAAAACCCGCAGCACCGCGCGCGAAAGCCCAAGCCTGGCGCGGGACAGATCCGGATTGTCCGCGCTCAGAATCGGGCAGTCGTGGTAAAAGCGGCTGAAGCCCTTCGAGAGCTCGTAGAGATATGCCGCCAGGCGCGAGGGGTCAAGCGCCGCGCCGGCTTCGCTCACGGTCTGCGGATAAATCGCAAGCGTTTTTATCAATTCCCACTCGGGGTCGGAGGTGAGCAGCGCGAACTCGTTTCCGCCCGCGCCGGCGCCCGCCGGCCGCTCGCCGCTCATGCGCAGCAGCGAGGAAATCCGCGCGCCCATGTATTGCAGGTATGGGCCGGTATTGCCGTTGAAGGAAAGCGATTCCGCGGGATCGAAAAGCATGTCCCGCGAAGGGCTCACTTGCAGCAGGTAGTAATGCAGCGCGCCAAGCGCCACCTTTTCCGCGACTTGCGCCGGATCGCCGACTTTTTCCTCGCGCTCCTTTTCCTTTATTTCCGCCAGCGCCATGTCCCGCAAGCCGTCGATCAAGTCGTCCGCGTCGACGACCGTTCCCTCGCGGCTTTTCATTTTGCCCTCGGGGAGGTTCACCATGCCGTAGGAAAGATGGTAAAGATCCTGCGCCCACCGGTAGCCGAGCTTGTTCAGCAAAACGAACAAAACCTTGAAGTGGTACTGCTGCTCGGAGCCGACCACGTAAATCATTTGGTCGAAAGCCCATTCGCCGTGGCGGCTGATTGCCGTGCCAAAATCCTGGGTGATGTAAATCGCGGTGCCGTCGCTGCGCAGGAGAATTTTTTTGTCAAGTTTTTCGGCGCTAAGGTCAACCGCGATAGCGCCGTCGTCCTGGCGGTAGAAAATGCCCTTTTCGAGCCCCTTGAGCACTTCCTCCTTGCCCAAAAGCCAAATCTCGCTCTCGAAATCGAACTTGTCAAAGGAAATGCCGGTGCGCCTGTACGTCTCCTTCATGCCGTCGATTGCCCAGGCGTTCATCGTCTTCCACAGCTCCACGGTTTCCGGGTCGCCGGCTTCCCATTTGCGCAAAAGATCCTGCGCCCGCGCCATGAGCGGGGCTTGCGCTTCGGCCTCCTCTTTTTTGAGCCCCCCCCCCCGCATCAGCTCGTCGGCTTCCAGCTTCAGCGCTTTGCTGAAGCGCACGTACCACTCGCCGACGAAGTGATCGCTTTTCACGCCTTCGGACTCGGGCGTTTTTCCCTGCCCCTGCTCCTTGTAGGCGAGCATGGATTTGCAGATGTGAATGCCCCTGTCATTGATTATGCACAGCTTGCGCAAATTGGCGCCGCAAGCCGCGAGTATGCGCGAAACGCTTTCGCCAAGCACGTCGTTGCGCAAATGCCCCAGGTGCAGGGGCTTGTTTGTGTTGGGGCTGGAAAACTCCACGACTATTCTTTTCCCCGCCATGGTGCCGGGTCTGCCAAACCGAAAATCGCCGCCGCTTTCGGCAGCGCTGCCGCCGTCGCCAAGAATTTGCGCAAGGACGCTTTGCGCCACGGCGGCGCGTTTCAGCCTGACGTTGAGGTAGGGGCCCTGCGCCTCAAACGAGCCGTGTTCCTCCGCGCCGCCTTTCGCGGAAAGCTTTTCGCAAAGCATTTGCGCAATCGCGGGCGGCCCCTTGCGAAGCAGCTTCGCGTGGGCGAACATGGGAAAGCCGATGTCGCCCATTTCCGGGCTGGGGGGATTTTCCGCGGCGATTTGCGCCGGGCTTATGCTCGCCTCAATGGCGGCGTCTTTCGCCAGCGCGTTCAGCGCTTCGGCTATCAGCGCTTTCCAGATTTCCTTGCTGTCCTGCATGTTTCCTTCCTTGTCCTCGCCATTATCGCATTGTCGCCGCTCGCTGTCAATGTCATTCACAACTCAGCCGCCGCATCTCCAGCCCCGCCTCGCGCAGCACCTCCGCGATCGCGAGCGGCTTTTTTCCGCCTTTTTTCTCGGACATTTCCGTGGCGCAAAGCGAGATAATCTTTCCGCAGGTTTGCGCGTCCGCAAGCGCGTTGTGCGCCTCGTAGGCAATGCCGAACTCCCTGCCAAGCGCGGTCAAGGCGTGCGAGCCCAGCCCCGTCCAAACGCGCCGCGCCAGCGAAAGCGAGCAAAAGTATTCCAGCCGCGGCAGGGGAATGCCGTAATGCGCCAGCGTCGCGCGAAGAACCCTCATGTCAAACGGCGCGTTGTGCGCGACCAGCGGAATAGTTTCAATGAACGCGCAAATGTTTTCTTCCCACACCTGCCGAAAATCCGGCGCATCCCGCACGTCGTCGACAGTGAGGCCGTGAATGTCCGTGAAATCCGGGCGCACGTACAACTGCGGCGGGCGGATAAGCGAGTAAAAGGCGTCGACCGGCTCAAAGCCGCGGTATTTCACGAGCCCGATGGAGATGGCGCTTTCCGGCGTGTACGTCGCGGTTTCAAAATCTATTGCAACAAATTCGCCCACGGAAACTTTCCCTGCGCCGGCCAAGCGCTACGCAGTCCGCCCGCTCAGTTTCTTGAAAGCCAGCATCATGACAATTCCCGCGACGGCGCAAGCCGAGGCGATCAGAAACGCCGGGAACATCAGGTCGATGTTTCCCGCCTGCGACGCGAGGTTGTTGTAATAGCCCGCGATCTGCGAGGCGACGATCGCCCCGGTGCCAAAGCCCAAAAGCACGATTCCGTAATTGGAAGACATGTATTTCGTCCCGAAGGTGTCCGCGGTCAGCGACGGGAAATTGCTCAAAAGCCCGCCGTAGAAAAAGCCGATGAACGCAATCAGCACGTACACCCAATAGCTGACGGCGACGCTGACAAAAAGCGAAAGCACCGCGGAGCCCGCCAGCAAAATGATAATGGTATTAAGCCGCCCGATTTTGTCGGAAATCATTCCCCAGACCACGCGCCCCGCGGAATTGAAAATGGAAATAACCAAAACGCCGATCGTCGCGGCGGTCGCCTCGAAGCCCTGCAAAACCGCGATCGGGCGCGCGAAATTTATCATCATAAGACCGCCGATGCAGGCGACCAGCAGCGTTGCCGTCAGCAAATAAAACTGCGGCGTTTTCAGCATTTCGCGCGGCAGGTAATTCGTCGTCGCCTTTGCCGCGGCGCCGGCTGCGCTGCCGGCCGCAAGCGCCGGCGGGGTTTTCAGGAAAAGGCTGCCGACGGTGCAGATAATTAGAAAAACCCCGCTCAAAATCCGGAACGTCATCGGCTCGCCGCCCGGCGCCCCCAGCGTGCCCGGCCCTCCGAAAGCGTCGATCAGCCCCTCGATGACGAACGCGAAAACCACGCCGCCGAAGCCCAGCGCCGACACGATGATCCCGGTGACCAGCCCCTTTTTGTGCGGGAACCATTTCTGCGCGCAGGCGATCGTGGTGGCGTAGGTGAAGCCCATCCCGAAGCCGCCCATCACGCCGTAAGTCAGCCACAGCAGCCACGAAACTTCAGGCGTGACGAAAGAAGCCAGGAAAAAGCCCAAGCTGAGGATGATCCCGCCGGCGAAAACCACGACGCGCGTGGAGTATTTCGCGTCGAGCTTGCCCGCGAAAACGCTTCCAATGGTCAACGTGGCGAGCAGGAGCGAAAAAGTAAGCCCGGCAGCCGCATTGTCGCCGTCAAAAAGGCTGTTTGCGATGCCCGTCTGAAACAGGCTCCAGAGATAAGCCGTTCCGATAATAAGCTGAACCGCAACAGACGCAAGCACGGCAAAGATGCCCTGTCTTTTGTTCACGCGAAACTCCTCGTGCGCAGGCTAGGGAGGTACACATTAGCGTAATCTGCCCAAAAAGTCAATGTCCGCTATAATAGACACCGCCCGGCGCCGAACGTTGCAAATTCGGTGACGTTTTTGCGAATTTTGTCGCGAGGGCTTTGGGCGAAAAGGCGGAAAATTGGAGAGATTTTCCGGTGCGGCTGTCAGGCCTTCGCGGCCGCTCGGGGCAAGTCCGCCAAAGCGCCGTCCCGCATCACCGCGACGCGATCGCAGAGGGACTCGACCGCGGCCATGTCGTGCGAGATGAACAGGATGGTCAGGCCGAGGGTTTCGCGCAGGTCGCGGAAAAGGCCGAGGATTTGCGCCCCGGAAAACACGTCCAGCGAGCTTATGGCCTCGTCCGCGATTAGCAGTTTCGGCTTGAGCATCAGCGCGCGGCCGATGCAGGCGCGCTGTTTCTGCCCGCCGGAAAGCTCGTGGGCGCGGCGCGTTTTGTGCGCGCTCTCCAGCCCCACTAGCGCGAGCATTTCGTCGACCCTGCGGGCGCGCTCACGCGCAGTGCCGGCGCCGTCCAGTCCGCGGCGATGAATGACCAGCGGCTCCTCCAGCAGCCAGCCGATTTTTTTCGTCGGGTTGAGCGAGGCGCCGGGCTCCTGAAAAACCATTTGCGCCAGCCCTCCGCCGAAACGCGCTTTCCCGGCGCTTTCCCGAAATGCGCTCTTGCGAAACGCATTTTCGCGCAATTGCCCGTCGATGAAAATCTGGCCCTCGTAATCGATGAGCCCAAGGATGCAGCGCGCGAGCGTGCTCTTGCCGCCGCCGGATTCGCCGGCCAGCCCGAAGATTTCCCCCGCGCCGATTTCGATGTCAACGTTTTTCAAAACGCGCTTCACTTCCCGCTTCCCGAACAGGCCGAAACTGCGGCTGACGTAGGAGTTGGAAAGCCCGCGCGTGACCAGAAACGGCGCCGCCTTCCCAGCGGCGGCAATGCCGGAAAAATCACGCGGGCGGCTTTCCCCGCGCGGAATAGCGCCGACAAGCTCCGCGGTGTAGGGGTTTCGCGGCGCGGAAAAAACCGCCTCGCTGGCGCCTTCCTCGACGATTTTCCCCCGGCGCATCACCAGCGCGCGATCGCAGAAGCGCCGCGCCAGGGAAAGGTCGTGCGAAATAAACAAAATCGCCGTGCCAAATTCGCGGTTGATTTGCTGAAGAAGCGCAATGATGTTGTCCTGATTTTCCGCGTCGAGCGAGCTTGTCGGCTCGTCCGCGATCAGCAGCTTGGGCCGGCAAATCGCGGCGATGGCGATCATCACGCGCTGGCACATCCCGCCTGAAAGCTGGTGGGGAAAAGCGCGAATGATTTTTTCAGGCTCCGGGAACTTGAGCCGGCGCAGCAAGTCAAGGACTTGAGCCTGCGTTTTTTTCCTCGCCGCCTTTCCCGCGTGCAATTCCAGCGCTTCCGCGATCTGCGCCCCGACCCTCATCAGCGGGTTGAGCGACTGCCGCGGCTCCTGAAAAATCATCGCGATTTCCTTTCCGCGGATTCGGCAAAGGTCTTTCTCGGCAAGCGAACACAGGTTGATGGCGCCGCCGCCATCATCGCCGTAAAACAAAATCTCGCCGCCGGTGATTTGCGCCACGGGCGGAAGCAGGCGCAAAACGGAAAGCGAGGTCAGCGTTTTCCCGCAGCCAGATTCGCCGACAAGCGCGACGATTTCCCCAGCGCCAATCGCGAAACTGCACCCGTCAATGATTACGCCGTCTGGCTGCCGCCGCTCTTTGCGCTTTACGCGCATGGACAGATTCCGCACTTCCAGCAAAACCGTCGCCGTCAGCCCGCCCCTCAGTTCACCGTTCATCGAATTTACATGGTACCCGTTTTGGCAAATCCTGAAAAGGCGCCGCCTACCGCCCCTCCAGAAAACTCCCCAGCGCCATGGTTGCGGCAAAGGGCGCCATTATCAGCAAAAAATTTTTCACGGCGAGCGGGAAGGTTTCCTGCTTGGACTGCTTGCGGAAAAAGCGGCGGACGTTTTCGCGGACGGGCCAAACCGCGGCGAGGGTGACAAGGCTCCACAGCGGCGCTATGCGCAGGACGCTTGCGGCCAGCACTGCGAGGTAGGCCGCGACGTACAGCGCGGCGAAAAGGCGCAGCGCGTTTTTCGCGCCGATGTGCCGCGCCATTGTGTAGCGGGTTTCCTTGTCGGCTTCCATATCGCAAATGTTGTTTGCAAGCATTATGTTGGCAATCGCGCAGACGGCGGGCAGGGAGACCAGGGCCAGCGCCAGAAGGTTGCTCCAGTTGACGTGTATTGACATTTGCCGCCACTGGTCGAGAAACGCGATGTCCACCATCGGGACGGCTGGCGCGTTTATGCTTACCACGATGAACATGATGACGAAGCCCATCACGAAGCCGGAAACCGCTTCGCCGTAGGGGGATTTTGAGATGGGCGCGGGTCCGAAAGTGTAGGCGATTCCGGCGGCGAAGCAGAGCATCCCGGCGAGCAGCACCGCCAATCCGTGAAGGCGGGCAAGGCAAAGCCCCAAAGCGCCGGCGCCTATCGCCATTGCAAAAATTATTGCTAGGCTTATGGCACGTGGAAAATGCGGCGCGGACTTTGTTTCGCGCTTGTCTTTGTGGTTGTTGATGGCGGTGACGGTCATGTCGAACAGCAGCGCGGCGGCTAGGTAGATGAGGGAGCTGCGAACGTTGATGGCGCCGGTTAGGTGAAAGGCGTATGCCAAGCCTGCCAGAAAAGGCATCACGCTGGCCAGCTTGGTTTGGATTTCCACGAAGCTGAAAAATGTTTGCAGAATTTTCATGCGTTGGCAGCCCTCCGTTTGCGCTGCTGGGTTGCGGCCGCTCTGCGGCGGCGCGCCACTCGCGCTATTGTAACGTTTTTTGCGCGTCTTTGCGCAGCGCTGAGCGCAGTATTTCAAGCAGCGCTTCACGTTTTCGCGCCGGCAGCCCCGCCAAGATTTTTGCGGCTTTTTTTTCAAAGCGCCGCGCCATGTTTCGCGCCATTTCGGGACCTTGCGCCTCCCGCACTTGCGCTAGCACTTGTGCCAGCACCTGCGCCTGCGTCAGCGCGATCGCGGCGCCGGCTTCGCTTTTCATCGCGGCTAGGGCCTGTTTGCGCAGGAGCGGGTTTTTGCGCATGGCGAGGATGAGCGGCAGCGTTACAACGCCGTTTTTAAGATCGTTGCCAACGGGCTTTTGCGCGTCGGCTTCGCTCTGCTCGTAATCCTTGCAGTCGTCCGCGATCTGAAACGCCATTCCCAAGCGCCGCCCAAAGCTGCCCAGCGCCAGCGCTTTTTCCTCCGTCTCGCCGCCGAGCAGCGCGCCCATGAAGGCGGCGATGTAAAACAGCGCCGCGGTTTTTCCGCCGATGACGCGCAGGTAAGTCAAAAGCGCAATGTCAACGTTGCCGACATTTACGTGCTGGCTGTACTCGCCGTGGCAAATCGAGGCGAGGGCTTTGGCGAAGCGGGCGGACAGGCGCGCGTGCGCTTCCAGCGTTTCGCCTTTCGCCATTTCCATGCCAGCCAGCATCGTGAGGCTCAGGCTCAAAAGGTAGTCGCCGCAAAGAATGGCGCTTTTGTTGCCAAATTTTTTGTGAAGGGTCGCGCGTCCCCTGCGGGTGTCGGCGCCGTCGATCACGTCGTCATGCGCAAGCGTCGCCATGTGCAAAAGCTCCAGCGCCGCGGCGGCTTTTGCGGCGCTGGCCGGCACAAGCCCTTTCTCGTCCATGGCGGCGCTCAGCAGCAATCGCGTGCGCATTCCTTTTCCAGCGCTTTGCGCTAGGTAGGCGGTGAGCTCGCCAAGACCGCTGCTTGCCGGCGAACCGCTGCCCATGCCGCTCAAGGCGCTTTGCACCAACCTGCGCGTTTCCTGCATGGCGCTCTCGAAGCCCGTTTTGCCAGGAGCCTCGCGCTTCGCCGCATTCGCGCTATCGCTATTCATGGTACAGGTACCACTTTTTGGCGAAGCGCGTTCCGCGCCATTTTTTCTTTAGCCATGGCGACACGTAATAATCCAGCCCGAAAACCAGCCCCGCGCCAAACATGACAGCAATGCTGGCAGGAACCATCCACCACGTTGACATGAAAAGCCCGGTGGACGTGAGAAACAAAACCTGCAGGCCAAGCGACGCGGCGCCGCTCAAGGTTGTGAAAAGACCGGCAATCAGCGCAAGCCCTATCAGTATTTCCGCGCACACGATCATGATTTGCATGAACAGTTGCAGCCCGTCATAGGGCAGGATGAAATTGGCGAGGAGCCAGTCCAGCGGAAATATTTGCAGCAAAAACGCTTCCTGCGGCGCGGCGATCAGCAGCGGGCGGAAAATGCCCAGCACCGTCCAGTCTATCAGCGCGCTTCCGGCGCTGCCGCCAACCACGGGAGTCGCCGCGGCGGTTGCATCCGCGGCGGCGGTTGCGCTGGAGACTGCGGCGGCGCCGCTCAGAATGCCGTCGTACCACTGCCTAGCGCTCATGAAAAATTCGTTCATTTTCGGCGCGCCAAGCCAGCCTTCGCCGACTTTTTTGAGCCCTTCGTACAGCCAAACGAAGCCGAGGAAAAGCCGCAGCGGCAGCAGGAAAAACGACGGGCCGCGGTTTGAAAAATGACCGCCAACAAAACTGCGCTTGTCGCGGATGGTGAAAAACTCGCGCTTCATGTAGGCGAAAACTTTGTGCCAGCCCAGCACCTGCATGAAGTACGCCATGTTGATGAAATGCTTTGACAGCATTGCCAGAAACGAGGGCAGCGCCACAAACTTTCCAGGAAGCCCAACATGTGCCGCGCCCCAGCGCCCGCCGACGCTCACCATCGTTCCGTGGAAGCGCGGCGCGTATTTTTCCTTTTCGCCTGCGCCTGCGCTTGCGCCGCCAGCGCCGCCTGCGATGTCCGCCATGAGATTGCGCGCGACGGCGCTTGCGGAATGCTCGGCGTTTTCGACCATTTGCGGAACCGGCGCTTTTTCGCCGTCGGGAACAAAATAAACAGCGTCGCCCGCGACATACACGTTCGCCGCGATCGCGCCTTCCTCCGCGGGAGAGCGCAGCGCCTGCAAAAATTCGTTTGTCGCGATGCGCCCGGAATTCGCGCGGGCCAGCGCGTCGGACTTTTGGGTCAGCTCGGCGCCGGTTATGCCCGCCGTCCAGATTACCGTTTGCGTTGGCGCGCGAAAGGTTTCGCTGCCCGATTTGCATTCGAGGTAATCCCCGCCAACGCTTTGCACGTTTGTTTTCAGCTTTACCGCGACGCCGGTTTTTTCCAGGCGGGCGCGGATTTTCGCGGAAAGCCTTTCGGGCAGCGCCGGGCAAACCCTGTCCAGCGCGTCCGCGGCGGCGATGGTCACAAGCCCGCGATCGATGTCAAAGCGCTGGCAAAGAATCGGCGCGTATTCGGCGAGTTCCCCGACCATTTCCACGCCCGTCAGCCCCATTCCGACGACGAAAAACGTCAAAAGCTCGCGCTTTTTGCTTTCGTCGCTTTCCGCCGAGGCGCGGCGAAACATTGTCAAAATATGCTCGCGCAATTTGACGGCGGCGTCGTAGCTCCACAGCGTGAAGCAGTTTTCCCGCGCGCCTTCAACCCCGAAAAAATTTGGGCGGGAGCCGAGCGCCATCACCAAGTAGTCGTAGCCGTAGCTGCCCCTGGCGCCGGTCAGTGTCTGCCCGTCAAAATCGATTTGCGCGATTTCGTCCTGAACGACGGTGACATTGCGCCCGGCGAAAATTTTGCCAAGGCTTATGCGCACGCTCTGCTCTTCGACCCGTCCGGCCGCCACCTCGTGCAGCTCGGTCAGCATGGTGTGAAAGGGATTTTTGTCAATCAGCGTGATATCCAGCGGCTGACCGGTTTTTTTGGCTTTTTTTGCCAGCTTTTTCGCGGTTAGCACTCCAGCGTATCCCGCGCCCAGCACGACCACTTTTTTCATTGACAACATTCCTCCTGCTGCTAAAATGCGCTGGAAATCCGCGCGTATCCCGGCGTGGCAAACCAGTTGCCGTCTCTGTCGATCCAAAACGCCTCCGCGCCTGCCGACGCGGCCAGTGCCTTGCCCTCTTCCAGCGGCAAAATAAACAGCGCCGTTGAAAGCGCGTCCGCCATCCACGACTGCGGATGCACCACCGCGACCTGCCTGTGCAAATCCGCAGGCATCAGCGTGGCGGGATCGATTATGTGGCCAAAACTTTGCCCGTTCACGACGTAAAAGCGCTGATGCGCGCCGCTTATCGACACGGCGGCGCCGGTCAGGGCGATCGTGTCCGCGGCGCCGGAAACGGCAGTCGCGCCACGCGCACCAGGCGCGCCCCGCCCGCCAATGGCGCTTCGCGCGTTAATCGCGCCCGGCGCACCCGGCGCGCTGTCCGGGTTTTGAATCGCGACGTTCCAGTGCTCCCGCCCCGGAGGCGCGCCCAGGGCAACGACATGCCCGCCGACGCTCAGAAGCGCCGATTGCAGCCCGGCCTCTTTTCCCGCGGCCAGCGCAAGCTCCGCCGCAAAGCCTTTTGCAATGGAGCCAACGTCCAGCGACATTCCGCGCCGGCGCAGAAACACCGCGCGAGTTTCATTGTCAATAATCACGTCGCTCATCGACATTCGCTGGGCGGCCTCGCGCAATTCGCTCATCGAAGGCAGCGCCGCGGATTCCGGGTTTGCCAAGCCGCTGGCGCGGCGCTCGCGCCAAATGCTCAGCACGGATCCCATCGCCGCGTTGGTGCGCCCGCCCGTGATTTCATAAGCCAGGCGCGCCGCAAGCAGCATGTCGATTATTTCCTGCGCCACTTCCACGGGCGCGATTCCGGCGTTGTCGTTTATTGTCCGCAGGTTGTTAAGCCCGGCATAGGCGCTGAAAATGTCGTACATTTGGTGCAGCGCTTCAAGCCGCGCGAAAACGATTTGCGCCTGCCTGTTAAAAGCCCTTTCGCTTTCCGCATAGCCCAAGAGGACGGTCACCGTGTCGAAGGGACCCATGACGTGGGCGCGATGGCGCTGCTGCCTGTCTAGCGCTCCGCCGTCAAACGCGCCTGCGGCAATGCTGCCGGCGCTAACATTATTCGCGCTTAGGGGTTTAACGCCGGCAATTTTGACAAGCGCAAAAGCCATTGGCAAAGCTAGCGGCAGTGCCATTGGCAGAGCCAGCGGCAAGGCCGTGACGCAGCCAATGCGCAGCGCAAAAGCCCATGCCAGCAAACGCCCTTTGCGCTTTTGCCTATCGCGCATTCTCGGCCGCTCTCGCCACGGCGGCAAGCATCGGGGACACGTTGATTGTTACCGATGCTGTCAAATCTGCGCCGGCGGGGCGACCGTTGCTCAAGGCCATTTCCGCCACTTCCGCCGGGGTTCTCCCCACCATCCACTGGGCAAAGTCGCGCATCTGCTCGTGCCACTCGCGCCCGATGGGCGAAGCCCTGCGCATTCCGTAGGCGTCGCCAAGCTCGCCGCGGGTGAGCAGGCTTTCCGGCAAAGGCAGCAGCGCTCCCGCGCCGTCGAATTCAACGTCATGCTGGGCGCTGTCGAGCCACGCCGCCACGATCACGCCGCGCTCGTTCAGCGCCAGCGCCGCATAATATGAAGAAACCCGCGCCCTGCCCGCCTGCCCTTCCGCCGCGCTTCGGGAAGCGCTAGCATCAGTAACAACGCCGAGCCCCATTCGGATTTGCCCCGCTGCGTCGGCGCCCGCCCTGCCCGCCCGCAGCGCCGGAGTGGCAGGCACGACATTGCCGTCGCGCCGATTGTCCCTGCACCCGGAAAAAACCGCCAGCGCGCACGCCGCCAGCAGTGCAAGAACCGCAAAACGTTTCATCGATACCCCCATCGCAAAGCGCGTGAGCGCCGCCTGACAGCGCCCCCCGTATAATATAAGCGCGCGGCGCGCGAAATTAAAGCAAAAAATTACGATCGCTAGCGCAAGACGCGACTTTTATGCGGGCGAGCGGCAAAACGCGGAAAATTCATTTGCGCTGAGGGCTTGATGCCCAGCAGGGTGGGGCTGTTGATCGGACGGCGGTCAGTTTTTTTGGGCATTCAAGCCCTTGCCCCCGTTTTCGCCCGCGTACAGAAGAACGCCAACGGAAAAAACGTCGCCTTCGCGCGAGATGTCCATGTAGCCGTTGTACTTCTCCACCGCGCGGCGGACGTTGCGCAGGCCGTGGCCGCCGTCGGGTTTCCGCGTCGCGGGCAGGGCTTTTCCCCGTCGTCCTCGTAGACCAGCTCGCCGTCGAAGGTGTTCTCGACCTTGATGAAAAAGGCGCCCTTGCCGTGCTCGGCGCGCAGGGAGATGCGCTTGTCGTTCACGCGGGAGACCGCGTCCAGGGCGTTGTCCAGCAGGTTTCCGAGGATGGCGGCCAGGTCGGGGGTTCGGACGTTCATCGAGGCCGGAACGCTCAGGCGGGTTTCCAGCTTTATGCTTTCGCGCGCGGCGTCCTTGAGTTTGTAGTTGACGATGCCGTCAAAGGCGACGTTTCCCGTGTCGCTGATTGGCGCGGACTCGGCGACGCCGTCGAGCAGCGCGTTCAGGTAGTTCGTGGCCTCGCGGCCGCCGTTTTTGTCGACGATGCCCTTTAGCGCGGCCAGGTGGGATTTCATGTCGTGCCGCATGGAGTTGGCCCGCTCGACCGATTCCCGCATCAGCCGTATCTGCTCGGCGTAGTATTCCTTTTCCCGCGCAAGGAGCGCCGCCTCCAGCCTCGCCTTGCCCGCCGCGGAAAGCCTGTCCAGCAGCCAGAAAACGAGGATGTTTATTCCGAAAAGGATCACGCCGGCGAAACCCGCGGCAAGCGGGGACGGATCCGCGGCCACCATGAAGATGAACGTCAGCGCTATCGACGACAGCGGAAGCGCGAAAACGACGGTCAGAACCGCGGGCGACGAGACGACGTCTTTTTTCAGGTTTATGAATCCTTGCAGCGCCAGCGCCGCCATGAAATAGACCAAGGTGGTAACGGTCATCGTCAAAAAATCGTGGGCCAAGGGCCTGGCCAGGAAATGGTCGAAGTAAACGCCGAACATGAGCAGGATTCCCATTTCCAGGGCCATCCCGATCGGCGTGAACAGGAGCGCCGCGATGATTCTTTTTTTCCAGGAGCCTTCGTAGTTCAGCCCCACGACTATGCGCGACGCGAACCATATCAGCATGGAACTCCGGGGAATCGCGAGCCACGCGCCGACGTTTATCAAAACCACGTAAAACAAAAACGACAGGGCGAAAACCGGGAACGGCGTGCGCCTTTTGTCGAAAAACACCCGCACCTGTCTGTCCAGGACGAACACGTTCATCAGCGATCCGACGAACACCATCGCGTTGAAACTCATCCCAATTCACCCATCCGCCTCACGATTTCGTAATGGCGCTTCCTTATCTCGGCCCTTCTTTTCTGGCTTATCGGCAGGGGTTTTTCGAGGCCCTCCACCCACACGTCGTCGTATTCGACCGACGCGGCGTGGGCGTGGTTGACCAGATAGGAGGCGTGGATGAACAGGAAGTCGCGCTCCCGAAGCTGTCCTTCGTAGGCGTCCTTCAGCGTCCCGTAATACTCGTCCGTCCTTCCGTCGGCGAAATGAACGATGATCCTGCGCTTTCGGCTTTCGAGATAGGCGATGTCCTTCACGCGCGCCTCAAACTCCTCGCGCCCCTTCCGATAGGCGAACGTCCCGGCGGCCAGCCCCGCGAGGCGCAGGTACTCGCCCGCCGCCCGCTCGATTGCCTTGCTTGTCAACGGTTTTATCAGAAAATCCATTACGCGGATCGAGTGCAGCCGCAGCGAGTGCCGCGGATGCCAGGAAACGTAGACGATGTGGGCCGCGTCGTCGCGGAAGTCCTCGCGCACCGTCCGCCCCGCCTCGACCCCGTCGATCTCGCCGTCGCCGAACTCGATGTCCAGGAAGATAAGGTCGTAGCGCGCGCCAGCCTCCATCCTTCCGCGCAGATCCCCGCCGGAGGGCATCGCGTCGATCCGATGGGGGACTTTCCGCGCGCCGAACGCCGCGACCACCCCGAGTTCCAGCTCCGTCCGTGCGCCGGCCTCGTCGTCGCAGATCGCTATTCTCACCATGCCTTCATTTTATCCGTTTTTGTTTTCGAAGGGCAATGCGCGCTGGGCGGCGGCATATTAATTGTTACATTTTGGCGTTAATTATTACATCCAAGGCGAAAACGCGTTTTTCCCGGCGTTCCCTACACCGTAACGGCAGGTTCCATATATTTTAAATGAATGCCTTCGGCTTCGAGTTCCTTCCGCATAGCCGCAAAGTAGGCTTTTTCTTGTTCCCACGTCATCCCCTCCATTTCGTCCTGCATCTCAAGCCGCCATGCGCGAACCTCCTGAGCCGGATACGTCAGGTGCCTGAACTCCTCCATTCGAGGATCGTTCATGTAGTCATGCTTTTCCATCGTTTATAACCTCCCCCGGCTCGTAAATGCCGATGCCATCGTAGCCTTCGGCTTTGTTTACCATCGCCGTCAGCCGTATCGCCTTGTCCTTTATGATATGCTCGAAATTCTGGCTCACTATAAAATCTAATCTATTCACCGTCGCCGACGCAATATGCAGGGCGTCGGTTCGGTGCTTGGCGGGAATCGCCATTGCTTCGATGTACCTGTTCGCAAGTCGTCTCGCCCTTTCGTCCTTTGGCAATACTATAACCCCGCAGTCTTTGACCAGTTTCAACATTTCTTCCCGACGCCTCTCGTTGCTGGTTCTCCTGAGTTCCCCGACAACGTACTCGGAGGTGTACGGCTCGAATTCCCCGTCCTCTATCGCCTCGAAAAAACGTCTTGCGTCGCGGCAATATTCTATCGTCTTGCCGTAATACTGCCCCCTAGTCTGGGCAAAGTAGAAGTTGAAAAGCGTCGTTTCCAGATAAACCTTAGGTGCTTCCATAATGTGATGTCAGACCATGTTGCCATACGATTTGACTGTCTGTCAATGACCATGCATAAAAATCCCGGCAGCCGTCAATAATCAATGCGCCTGGGGCCGCGACGACATATTAATTGTTACATTTTGGCGTTAATTGTTACATCCAAGGCGAAAACGCGTTTTTTTCCTTGCACTTTCCGGTAGAATTGGCCTGTAAAAAAGGCAAAGCCCCCGGACCGAAACCAGTCTTGCCGGACACCCGCGCGTCGCGCGGCGCGTTTCGAGCCAGGGGGCTCTGCCAGTGTATCCACTCGAAGGAGGGATATCAAGATGACGAAGGCAACGAAAACTGGAAAGGCGCCCGCGATCCGCGCTGCGCTCGGGATGGGGGCGGCGCTGGCTTTGGCGTTCGCGCTGACGGGCTGCGACAATCCAGCCGGTGGAAACGGCGGCGGTGGCAATCGCGGCAACTTCGTTATGGTCTCCGCGGGCGGCACGCACACACTGGCAATCTGCGAGGACGGCAGGCTCTGGGGGTGGGGACAGCGCTCGGGCATGAGGCTTGGCGGGTCGCCGACGCAGACAAACCAGTATAACCCCATTCAAATAGGGGAGCACGATGACTGGGTTCATGCGTCCGCGGGCAACGAGCACTCTTTCGGCATCAGGGAAGACGATCTGGGAAGGCGCACGCTCTGGGCATGGGGGCAGCGGCAGCATGGCAGGCTTGGCCTTGGAGCGCTTTCGGCCGGGGCCGGATCGGAAGTTATCACCCGAGTGGGAACAGGCACTGACTGGCTGTACGTGTCCGCGGGTCATGAGCACAGCGCGGGCATTAGGGGAACCGGTACATCAGGACATCTGTACACCTGGGGCAATGGGCTCAACGGCGGGCTTGGCATAAATCCCGTGCCCACATCCAATAACGCCCCCGTCCGGATAGCGCCAACCATATCGGACTGGACAAGGGTGTCCGCGGGAAATGGGTTCGCCCTGGCCCTCAGGGCAAATGGTCAGCTCTTCTCATGGGGAAACAATGTTAACGCCAGAACCGGGCAGAATTCTACAACAGGCAATACACCTGTGCCCAGACGGGTAGGGACGGCTTCCAATTGGGCAAGCGTTTCCGTCGCCTCAAGCAACTACAGCATGGCTATCACAACCAATGGCGAACTCTGGTCATGGGGAAGCAACAGCCAGGGCAGAACCGGGCATGACACAACAAGCAGCAATACGGTCGAACCCAGGCGGGTCGGCACGGCCCTGGGCTGGGAAAGCGTGTCGACGGGCACTAGCCACAGCATAGCCATAAGGGCGGGATCGCTTTACGGCATGGGGTCGAACTCTAACGGGCGGCTTGGCGACGGCACGACAACGCAGCGCCTGGTACCCACCGCGGTCGTTTTTTAATGAACGAACCCCGCCGCAAGCAGCGGGGCATCGTTCGTTCTCCCGTGGAATTGCCTTCGGGATCAAAACACGTCCTGCCGGACCCCGGATGTCATCTGGTACGTTTTGAACCGAAGGCATGGGAGGCGGCCGATGAGCGGGCGCGGGGGCGTCGCCCTAAACGTCCTCGGCGAAAACCGGCCCCAGATCCACGGCGAAACCGGGAAAGATGCCCACCTCGACGCTGTCGGTCGCGGCGTGGGTTTGGACGTCGGTTTTCCCCCCGGCGAAGAGATGGGTTTTTAGCGTCTTGTTCTTGGGATCGACCAGCCAGTATTCCCTCACGCCCGCGGCTTGGCCTTTCCGCTGGGCTAGAACATTCGCGCCGTTTGCGCTATCATGAAGGCGCTTTGGCGCGTTTCCTTCCGACATCATCGCGCTGGCGACACTAGCTCATCCGGATAGAGCAACTGCCTTCTAAGCAGTAGGTGGGGGGTTCGAGTCCCTCGTGTCGCGGATTTTTGCGATAGCCAACCCGATGGCTGTAACCCCTAGACCGCCGCCTTCCTAAACTGCCCGCGCGTGTAAGCCGCAATCGCGACGGACACCAGGACGACCGCGAAAACGATGACCCACGGCCGCTCGGCGAGGCGCTCGAAAAGCATTCCGAAAAGGAGCATCCCCAAGGCGCTTGCCAGAAAGGGGACTATCATCATGATTGACATGACTTTTCCGATAAGCTCCGCAGGCGTTTCCTTCTGGATAAACGCGATCAGCGGAATGGAGCTCATCTGCGCCGCGACGAAAATCAAGGCGCCCGACGCGGTTATGGTGACGTAAGCCGCGAGCGTCGGCGTGTCAAACATGAAAACCAGGCCCATCGGCAGAAGGAACAGGCTTATGGCCAGCAGGGGCAGGTGGATTTTCCGCATGGAAAGGCGCGTCCCCAGAGCGCCGGCCGCGATCCCGCCCAAAAGGCCGCCGACCATCATCGCGCTTTGGTTGGCGCCGACCATCGCCATGCTCATGCCCAGGCGCTGGGTAATCAGCACGGGAAGCCCCACGAACAGCAGGGAAACCAGCGAAAGATTGACAAAAAACATTACGCCCGCGCTTTTGGCGAGGATGGGTTTTTCCTTTGCGATAAACCGGATTGACAATGACATGTCGCTTATCACCATTTGCGCGAGGCTTCCAGGACTGCTTTGCTTTTTGAACGGGATGCGGATGAGCAGATCCATGATCGCGGTGATGCCGAAACATATCGCGCTTATCAGCAAAATCGGCGCAAGCCCGAAGCTGTCGAACAGGATTCCCGCGAGGGCCGGCGCCGCCATGTTCGCCAGCATGTTCACGATGGTCACGGCGGAGTTGGCGGGAATCAGCTTGCCGGACGGGACTAGCGCCGGCACGCTGGCCTGCACCGCTGGCATGTACATTCCCTGGATGGCGTTAAGCGCCATAAGTTTTATTATCACGATTGGCACCGCGGACGCGAACAGCCCCCGCGTCGCCATGTAAAGCGCGATGATGACGGTCGTGGACAGGTCGAGCCAAAACATGATGCGCTGCTTTTTCAGCCTGTCCGCCATGATCCCGCCAATGGGCGACATCACCAGAAGCGAGACGTAGGGCAGCCCCAAAACCAGCCCGAACAATGCCGGCGACTCGCTGATGCTCAGTATGTAGAGGGGAAGCGCGAAGCTCAGCACCATGTTGCCAAATATCGAGATCACCTGCCCGATTATCACCAGGGAAAAGTCCCTGTTCCAAAGTTTCGCGGGCGCCGCCGCCGCCTGCGCCGCCGCCTCGACTCGTTCTTCTGCCTGCTCCATCATGTGCTCCTTCCGCGGTTTTATATACATGCTGAATGTATGTATTCTGCCGAAAAAAGTCAAGCGCCATATGCGGATCGCGCGGCGCAATGTCAATCGGGAGCGCAAACCGCTTCGGCGACTTTATCCACGATGCGCATCGTCTCATCGTCAAGGATCGGAAAGCCAAGCCCGTCGAAGATTTGCTTTGCGAGCTTGGCCTTGCCAAGGATCTCCGCCTTGTCGCTGGGAACGATGGGGGAGAAAAGCCAGAGGTTGGCGATCAGCAAAGCCAGCTCCGCCAGGAATTTCGCGCTGCCCGGTCGGATGGAGCCATCGGCCATGCCTTCCTCGACCAGCGGCTCGAGCAGCTTGGCTACTTCGTGGGTGTCCCGTATGTGCTCCGCCAAAAAGCGCGGCTGCCGCAGCAGCGACATCGCCGTGCCCGCCAGCTCCGGGTACAGCGCGCCGGTGGAGGAAGAAAAAACCACTTTTAGTTTTTCCAAACCGCTGGCGCCCTGCATGTCCTTTATGGCCTCGAATGGGTTGTTGTCGTCATAGAGCTTGTTTATCAGGGCGTGAAACACGTCTTCCTTGGATTTGAAGTGGTGATAAAAGGCCCCGCGGGTAAGCCCGCCGAGGTTGCCCACGATATCCAGGACGGTGGTCTGCTCATAGCCCTTTTCGAGAAACAGTTTCAATGACACGTCCAATATTTTCCGGACGGTCTCTTCCGGGTGCTTGTTCCTGGGCATGCGCTCACCTCGCTTCCGTTGCGGTATACGTGCAATGTGCATGTTAACGAGGGGCGCGCCGCGAGTCAATACGGCGGCGCTGCAAAAAAGCGGCGTTGCGCCGTTGACATTTTTCGCGAGACCTGACAAGCTGCAAGCGCGTACTTCAAAGGAAGTGGGGTGGGGAGCCGATGGCTCCGAATCCCCCGCTATCCCGTAACTGTGAAAGGGAAGATTCCGTCAAAGACGGCCACTGGGCAACTGGGAAGGCCGACGGGAGAACCGCCCTCAAGCCAGGAGACTTTGGTATGCGCGCCGCCCTGTATGGGGCCGGCTATTTTTTTCTTAGCTTCGAGGAAAAAGCCTGAGAAAAGCCGCGTTTGCCACTGCAAGGATTTCCTGTCCCCATTTGGAACGCTCGGCGTCTTGACCCAGCGCAGGTCCGCGGCCAAGGTCTGCGCTGGGCGGGTTCCCTTCTTCGAGGAAGGAGCTTTTATGTTTCTGCTCAAACTGTCCAGCGCCGGTTCGCTTCGCCGCTTTCTGGCGCGGAGCGCTTTCGCCCTGCTGGTTCTTCCCGCCGCGTTTTTGGTTATGGGGTGCGACACGGATGGCCCCAGTAATATTAACACTTCGCTTGGCGGAACATGGTTGAGCGCCTTTGATCGCTACAATATAAACCTGTCAGCCCAAACACTTGTATATGATGGTTCGCTTGGCGAGAAACCAGACGGCTTGTGTCCGGATGAATGGGATTTGGGGTTTATAATCTGCATGTGTTTCACTGGGGACATCCTGGAAATAGCGCAATTTGATGGCGCTGGCATGACAGGGGTTATTTTTTTGAGATTCACGGAGAAGCCTCATAGCAGTACCCCCGCGCACAATTATGGCGGCATATTTTTCAACTTTGTTGATAGCAATACGGCGCGATTTGCTCTTCCCATTGGTCAAGACGACCCATGGCCTGCTGTATCTAGCGAGACCCTGGATGGAATTAGGGGTATCCTCAATGCAGAAGAGCATCTTGCGACTAATTGGGCACTCATAACCGCATATACGAGACAGCCATAATGAAACGGGTTATCCGCCAAATTGCGCTGCTGCTGTTTTTTTTCCCGGCTTCCATTTTGGCGGATAATGCTTTTGACGATGGCGCTTTCGCAGACGACGACTATCTGTGGTTCGAGGACGGCGCCGGCATCACGATAACGGGAACCGTGCAGACAACCCAGCACATGGAGGTTATCACCAGGGAGGACATCGAGCGCCGCGGCGCCGCGGATGTTGCAGATATTTTGCAGGAAATGCTCGGCGTCAACATAACGCGCTACGGTCCTCGCGGCAACCAGACTGGGATTTCAATGCGCGGGTTCGACTCGCGGCGGGTGGCGTTTCTCATAAATGGGATTCCCGCGAATTCGTCATTGGACGGCAGCTTTGACATTTTTCAAATCGACCCCGCCTCAATAGAGCGCATCGAGGTTATCTATGGCGGCTCGGATTCGCGCTTCAACGTTTCGAGGGCGCTGGGCGGCGTTATAAACATTGTCACCATTGGCAGGCAGGAGCCGGGGCTGCGGATTGGCGCTTCCGTTTCCAACACTTCCGCGCTGCCTGGGCGGTACCGCGGGCGTGACGGTCAAACGCACGGACCGCATCCGCAGGACCTGTTCGACGCGCAGAACGTTTCGCTCTCGCTTGCCCGCGGCGGAGATGCGCTTTCCGTCATGGCAAACGTTTTTTTCAATCGCGCCGCGAATCATTTTTTGTTCGAGGACATCATGGGGTTTACCCGCCGCAAGGACAACAACGAAATGTGGGACACTGGCGGCACCGTGTCATTGGCATGGCAGCTTCCCGGCCTTGCGCGGCTCATTTCGTCTTCGCATTTTTATTACGCCGACAGAAACATTCCCACTTCTGGTTTTTCGGCGCATTTTGGCGAGCTTGCGGATATTATCGGCAGGCAGAGCTTCATGCTGGAAATGCCCCGCGCTTTTCGCGACGACCTGGCGACCGAGGCTTCCGTTACATGGAGCGCAAACCGGCGGGACTTTGCGAATGCCGGCGGCGCGTTTTCCAGGCATGACCTGAATAGCGTCATGCTTATCAATCGCTGGAGCTGGCATGCAAACGATGCTGTCACGCTGAGAAGCAGCGCCAGCTACAGCTTCACGCATTTGGATTCCACGGAAATGGGAAACCGCAGCAGGCACGAAGGCGGCGCGTCTCTGGCGGCGGAAATGCGGCTGGGCGAGCGGCTTTTTGTCGCGCCTTCGATAAAGGCCGCGTTTGCCAGCGGCGGGACTGCGGAAATAGTGCCGGTGCCAAAGCTGGGTATTTTGTGGAACATCAGCGACACGCTGGCGCTCAGGAACAATTATTTTCGCAGCTTCAAGTTTCCCGACTTCCAGGATCTCTACTGGGCGCCCGGCGCCGGCTTTTCCGGCAATCCCGATCTGCTAGCCCAGGACGGCATAGGCGGCGACCTGGGGCTTGCATGGAATCCCAGTCGGCGCTTCAGATGGGAAAACGTTTTTTTTGCGCAATGGACCAGGAACTCGGTGCACTGGTTTCAGACCGCGGGAATGTGGAGGCCTGAAAACGTGGGAGCCGCCGCCTTTTTCGGTCTGAGCAGCAGCGCGCGTTTCGAGATACCGGCACCCTTTGGACCGGTGCAAAGGATCGTCACATCGGTTTCTTATCAATATTTGCGCAGCCATTTGATGGCTTTCGGCTATACGTTTTCCTGCAACCAGCGCATCCCATACACGCCGATGCACACCGTCAGCCTTTCGCTGGATTTTCCGTGGGAGACCGGCTCGCTTGTCATCTCGGGTCACTTCGAGGGCGCGCGCTATCACGACAGGGAAAACCTTACCGCCCTGGCGCCGTATTTTCTTCTCAGCGCTTCCTACAGCCAGAGAATCGGTCGGAACTTGACGTTTTTCGGCTCACTGCGAAACATGCTGAACCAATCCTACGAATCTTTTTTCACCTACCCCATGCCCGGCATAAGCCTGACGCTGGGGCTGCGATTAAACTTGGAGGCAAACCGAAATGAATAAACTGCGAATGCTGGCAGCGCTATTGCTGGCGTTAACCTTCAGCGCTTCCTGCGACAGAGCGCCCGCCGGCGCAATCACCGATCGCGCCGGAAGACAGATAGCGCTAAGCGGTCCAGTCAATCGCGTCGTGTCCACGGCGCCTTCGAACACCGAGATAATCGTGGACCTTGGCATGGCGCATAAGCTTGTCGCCGTGGACGTGCATTCGGCGAACATTGCGGGCATACCCGAGGGGCTTCCGCTTTTGGACTTTTTCTTTCCGGACGCCGAGGTCATTCTGGGTCTTCGCCCGGACGTGATTATCGCGAGCGGGCATAACCCGACAGGCGCGGGCGACGATCCGTTCCGCCTGCTAAGCGCCGCGGGAATTCCCGTCGCCTACATTCCCATGAGCAGAAGCATTGACGATATTTACACCGACATTGCCTTTGTCGCGGGGCTTTTGGACGCGCTGGAAGAAGGCGAGGCGCTTATCCGCTCAATGCGGGCGGAAATTGCCGAGATAACGCGAATGGCGCCGCGCATCGAAGTTCCGCGAACGGTGTATTTCGAAATTTCGCCCCCGCCTGAAATGATGACCTTTGGCAGAAACAGTTTTATCGGCGACATGATTTCCGCAGTCGGCGCGCGAAACATTTTTGAAGACGAAAACTGGCTGGTGACTCCCGGCGCGGAAGCGATAATCACCCGCAATCCGGACGTCATCCTCACCAACGTGAATTGGATCGACGACCCAATTGGCGAGATAAAAAACAGGCCCGGCTTCAATCACATTAGCGCCGTCGCCAATGGCCGCGTTTACCTGATTGACACCGACTCTTCGGTGCGGGCTTCGGCGCGCATTGTTCTGGCATTGCGCCAGATGGCGCTGGCGGTGTATCCTGAATTGCATGGCCAACAGTAAGCGCATCGCCATTGGCGCGATTGCTTCCATTTTCATAATCGCCGCGGGAACAGCGCTGGGCAGCGCAAACATAAGCCTGGGCGATACCGTGATGATAATTCTGCACAAAATTTTCAGGACGCCGCTTGGCGAAAGCGTCGAGCTGGTAAACGTTTCGATTGTCTGGCTTTTGCGCCTGCCGCGGGTTTTGCTCGCGTTTGTCGCCGGCGGCTGCCTCGCGATGAGCGGCGCGGTTTGCCAGTCGATTTTGCGCAACCCGCTTGCCACGCCGCACATCCTTGGCGTTTCGTCCGGGGCGTCGCTTGGCGCCGGGATAATCATCGTATCGGGAATCGCGCTGCCGTTCCTCGGCGGCTTTACCCTGCCGCTGGTCGGGTTTGCTTTCGGCGTTGCCACGGTTTTTTGCGTTGCGGCCTTTTCGTCGCGCGTTGACAAATCGATGTCGAGCAACACGATTATCCTTTGCGGCATGATCGCGTCGCTTTTTTTGAACGCGCTGCTCACAACTTTAAGCGCGGTTTTTTCCGACGATCTCAGGCGCATTGTCCTGTGGCAGATGGGCAGTTTCGCGATGCGCGGATGGGCTTACGTGCGGCTTCTGCTGCCGTTTATGGCGATTGGCACCGCGGGGATTTTGTTTTACTCGCGGGAAATGGATATTCTGACTTTTGGCGACGACCAGGCGAAATCCGCGGGCGTGGAAGCCGGCGCGCTGCGAAAAAAGCTGCTTGCTTTTTCCGCGATACTGACAGGCGCCACAGTGGCGCTGGTCGGCGTTATTGGCTTTGTCGATCTCATCGCCCCCCACGCGGCGCGGAAGATAACCGGCTCGCGGCACAGCGTCCTTCTTCCCATGTCGTTTATCCTGGGCGGCTCGCTGATGGTGGTGACCGATCTCGTCGCGCGAACCGTTATTTCGCCGTCGGAGCTGCCGGTGGGAGCGCTGACGGCGCTGATCGGCGCGCCGTTTTTCGCCTGGGTATATTTCAGGCGGCGCAAGCCGGCGCGAGGGCATCAATGATCGGCGCGATAAGAAGCGCAAAGAGCGGCGCAACAAGCGGCGCAATGGCCAATGCCGGCAGCGCGGCTTGCGCGGCGATTTCTGTCAATGATTTGAGCGCGGGATACGGCGGCGCCGACGTCATCCGCGGCATTGGCTTTCAGGCAAGTGCCGGCGAAAGCCTGTGCGTGCTGGGGCCAAACGGCTGCGGGAAAAGCACGCTGCTCAAGGCAATCGCGCGCCTTATCGACTACCGCGGGCTCGTCGCGCTGGACGGAAAAAACGCCTCCGCAATTCCGCGAAAGGAATTTGCAAAAAAAGTTGCACTCCTCGGGCAATCCGCGCAAGTCCTGTTCCCCTACACGGTATACGAAACCGTTTCCATGGGACGCTATGCGTACTCCGCTGGCTTTCTGAAAGGTCTTTCCGCCAGCGACAACGACATTATCGAAAACGCCATCGCGAAGCTGGGGCTTGGCGGCATTCGCGATCGCATGATCGACGAGCTTTCAGGCGGGCAGTTGCAGCGGGTTTTTTTGGCAAGGACTCTGGCGCAAACCCCGGACGTGATTCTGCTTGACGAGCCAACCAACCACCTTGACCTGAAGCACCAAATTGAGCTGCTCGCGTTTTTGAAAACGTGGGTGAAGGAAAACGGCAAAGTCCTTGTCGCCGTGTTCCACGACCTCAATCTGGCGCGGCAGTTCGGCGACGCGGCGCTTCTGATGAGCGGCGGAAGCATAGCCGCCTTCGGCCCAATCGCCGAAACCCTGCGCGGCGAGATTCTGCGCGAGGTTTACGGCATCGACATTTGCGCCTTTATGTGCGAGTCGCTGGGGAAGTGGGCTTCTGGCTGAGCACCTCATTAGCGCTGAGGTTGATGCCCCGCCATTCAGGGTGGGACTGTTCATTCCGAGCCATATGTTGCGTAATCGCCGCGGAGATGTACATCGCCTATTTTTATCGTCCGCGTGATCCTCATGTTTAGCAGCACTACCAGCGCCAGAATGATGGCAATCACGATTAGCATTTTTTTTCCCGTTTCCATGGCAGCGCCTCATTTTGCATTGGCAATCCCGCATTGGCAGAATTGCCGGTTTGGGAAGCGCTTGCCGCTGGGCTTGAAGCCTTTGCGGCAAGCTAGCGCACGACTGTTCCCGTGATGCGAAGCCTTGCGGGCGACCATATGCGCAGCGTCAAAAGGTTTAGCAAAAGATCGGTGAAGCTCGCGCGGTATTCTATTTCCACGTTTACCGCCCTGCTTCCACCGCGCATTGCAATTTCGCGGCTTATGGCATAGCTTATCGCCGGATTCATCGCATGCGCAGTTACGTTGGCATATTTTAGGCAGCCAGACAATCCAAAAAATTGGTTGAGCCTTACGGTGATGCTAAAATTCCCGACGGCATCCTCGGCGATGGCATGGCACGCAATGCAGCGCTGCGCAATTTCAATGCCCGAAACCTGAAAAGTCGTGCAGGAAATGGCCGTCAGCGCCGCGCAGCAAAGCAAAAGCGCCCATGCCTTTTGCATCCATCCAATTGTTTTCATGGCTATCTCACAATTATCCCTGTAACGTGCGCGCGCGCCGGGGCCCATATTCGCACAGTCAAATGGTTAAGCAAAAGGTCGGCAAAACTTGCGCGATACGTTATCTTCACATCCACGGCCCTGTTTCCGCCCTGCGCTGCAATTTCGGCTCTCACCGCTTCCACGATTGCCGGATCCATCGCCCTTGCAGTGATGTTGGCAAGGTGCATGCCGTTAGACACGCCAAAAAACTGGTGCAGCCTTACAACAATGTCAAAATGCCCAACAATTTCCTTCGCGCCTGGCTGCCGCGCATACTCAATTCCGGAAACCCGAAACGTCGTGCATGAAACAGCGCAAATGGCCAAAAAGGCCAGCGCAAATGCCATGAAAGCTTTTTTCAAAAACATGGGCGCGCGAAGCCGCGTCGGGCCGGGCGCTGCAAAAACATCGGGAAAAATGCGCGTTCGCTTAAAGCTGGAAAATCCACACGCCGAGTTGTGGGGTGCGACCTTAGAGGCACCTTTCGCTGTCAGGTCTTGAATCGTAGCCTTTGGTTGGATATTTTTTGTGTCGGTTTTGACGCGTAACTCGTTGTCCTGTAAGGAATTAGGCTCGGGGGGGGGGGGGGGGGGGGGGGGGGGGGGGGGGGGGGGGGGGGGGGGGGGGGGTAAATCCCTGCTGCAAACCCTAAACTGGGGGCATGGCAGCGGGCTGCGTCTTGGGTAATTTTACGACAATTTGGCATTTTTTCACAAACCCCCTTCCGCAGAGCGAAGGCATTCGCGGTCTCTGCGGCGATTTCAAAGCAAATACCAAGCAGTGGCAGTCTCCTATTTTTTGCGGGCTTTGTCAAGGGCTGCGCAAGCTGCGCATGCTTGGGGCTTGCAGGGCACGGCTATTATCCGGCAGCGCAAACGTGGTAGAATTTGCCATGACACAGCCTGAGCGCCGCGCGCATGAAAACCTGCCCGACCATGCCTTCAAAGCGCTGTACGATATTGTGACGCGCCTGCGCGGCCCTGGCGGCTGCCCGTGGGATCGCGAGCAGGACAGCTTTTCCCTGCGCGGAAACCTAATCGAGGAAACCTACGAATGCATCGAGGCGATTGACGAAAAAGATCCGGCCCACACCAAAGAGGAGCTGGGCGATATTTTTTTGGTGGCAACGATGATTGCCTATTTTCACGAGGAGGATGGGCTTTTCACCGTAGCGGATGCGCTGCAAACTGTTTGCGAAAAACTGGTTAGGCGCCATCCGCACGTATTCGGCGAGGCAAAAGCGCGGGACGCGAGCGAGGTGCTCGACAACTGGGCGAAAATCAAGGTTGAGCAAGAGGGCCGCAGCCCAAAGGATTCAGCGATGGACGAGGTCAGCGCCGCGCTGCCCCCGCTGGATCGCGCCTGGAAGCTGCAAAAAAAAGCCGCAAAGGCCGGCTTCGACTGGCCCAGCGCTGAAGGTGCCAGCGCAAAAATAACTGAAGAGCTTGGCGAAGCGCTGGAGGCTGCAAAGTCCGGCGCCCGCGAAAAAATCGAGGAGGAGCTTGGCGACTTGCTTTTTGCCGTTGTCAACCTTTGCCGCCACTTCAAGGTGGAGCCCTCAGTGGCGCTGCGCAAAACGAACAGCAAGTTTGCCAAGCGCTTCAGGCACGTGGAAAAAAGGATGAGGGAAACCGGCCAAGAAATGCGGCCGGGAAACCTCAGCGCAATGGATCGGTTCTGGGACGAGGCGAAGGGCGGGCTAAGCTGACCTTTCCCATTCTTGACAGCGCATGGCTTATGCTGTAACATGGTGGCATGCGACACTTAGTGGATATGCTGAAAAAAAACAGAACCCTGTCGAGGGAAGAGTTTAGGGCGCTGCTGACCATGGAGGATCAGGAGGCAGAGGAATACCTGTTTTCCTGCGGCCGGGATACGGCGCTGAAGAATTTTGGGAAGGACATTTACTTTCGGGGGCTGATTGAGTTTTCCAATTACTGCAAGCAAAACTGTTTGTATTGCGGGCTGCGCCGCGACAATCACGAGCTGGAAAGGTATCGTTTGAGCAATGAGGAAATTCTGGAGTGCTGCAAGGAAGGGCAGCGCTTGGGGTTTCGCACTTTTGTTTTGCAGTCTGGCGAGGATGACTATTACACGAAGGAAAAAATGGCGGAGATTATTCGGGCCATTCGCTCTGAGCATCCAGACTGCGCGATAACGATTAGCATTGGCGAAAAAGATGAGGATGCTTATCGCGCGTATTATGAGGCGGGGGCGAATCGGTTTTTGCTGCGCCATGAAACGATTTCGCCGGAGCATTACCGGAAATTGCATCCGCCCGGAATGGAAATTGAGACGCGGACAAAATGCTTGGATTGGCTAAAGAATATTGGCTTTCAGACAGGCAGCGGAATTATGGTTGGCTCGCCTTTCCAGACTGTGGATAATATCATTGACGATTTGTATTTTCTGGCGGAGCTGCAGCCGGAAATGATCGGGATCGGCCCTTATTTGCCAAGCAAGGACACGCCGTTCAAAGACCAGAAAGCGGGAAGCATGGAGTTGACGGTTCGCTTGATTGCGATTTTTAGGCTGATGCACCCAGACGCATTGATACCTGCGACAACGGCGCTTGCGACAATTCATCCGACCGGGCGCGAAAAGGGGATTTTGGCCGGGGCGAATGTTGTGATGCCGAATTTGTCGCCTTTGTGCTTTCGCAAAAAATATCAGCCATATGACGACAAGGCGCACACGGGGGATGAGGCGGCGCAATCCAGAAATGCTTTGCAGCAAAGGCTGGAAAAAATTGGGTATAGGCTGAGCGAGCAAAGGGGCGATCATGTGAGCAAAAAAACGGGGTAGCGGGATTGAGCGCTGGCTGCGCTTGCTGTTCTGCCACTTTGATGCTTTGCGTGAACAGGGATATGGAAACGACGGGCAAAAAACTGCGGTTTATGGATTACTGCGCGGGAATTGGCGCGGGGCGCATTGGGCTGGAGCGCGGGATAGGGGCCGTTTGCGTTGGCTATTCTGAAGTGATGAAGCCGTCTGTCAGAACCTACAACATTTTGCACGACGCAAAAAATGAAAGCAATTTTGGCGATCTCACGAAAATTGACGCAAACGATTTGCCGGATTTTGACATTCTGATTGCGGGGTTTCCGTGCCAGACATTTTCGATTATGGGGCAGCGAAAGGGGCTGGTGGATGACAGAGGGCAAATCATCTATCACTTAATCAGGATTCTGGGCGCCAAAAACGTGCCGTATTTTATTCTGGAAAATGTCAAGGGCCTGATGAACCACGACAAAGGCGGCACAATAAAAATTGTTGCGCAGGCGCTGGAAGACGCCGGGTATTATACGGACTACAAGGTTTTGAATTCGGCGAACTACGGCGTTCCGCAGATGCGCGAGCGGGTTTATTTTATTGGCATTCACAAAAGCAAGGCCATGCAGGGCAAATTTGTTTGGCCCGATGAAATTGAAACGCCGGATGTGCGGGATTATTTGTGCGACGAGGATTCTGCGGTTTTTGATGAGGGCAACGCGACTTTTCAAGGCTATTTGAGCAATAAATACAACAGGGGCAGAATTGACATACGCGACATTCTCAGGCGGGAGTATCTTGTCATAGACACGCGGCAGTCGGATTTACGGGTTTATGAGGGCAAAGTGCCGACTTTGCGGACTGGGCGGCATGGGATTTTGTATGTGAAAAATGGCAAATTGCGCAAGCTGTCCGGGTTTGAAACTTTGCTGCTGCAAGGCTTTGACAAAGATACTGCCAAAAGAGTGTCCGGCGAAATGGCAGAGCAAAAATTGCTGTCGCAGGCAGGCAACGCGATGACCGTCACCGTCATTGAATTATTGGCAAGGCAATTAGCGAAATGCATCGGAGAGCAGCAAGGCTAAGCTGCGCCGGCGCGCAGCTCAGCCGATCACGCCATATCCGCCGGCAAAATAACCGCAAGCAGGACCGCCACGTAGTGGCAAATTGCGGCGCTTAGCACGAACAGGTGCCACACGGCGTGATTGTGCGGGATTTTTTTGTTCATGTAAAAAATGCAGCCCAGCATGTAAAGCGCTCCGCCGGCCATCACCAAAACCAGCACGGGGGTCGGGAATGCGATAAAAAACCGCCTGCCGCCAACAAGCAAAAGCCAGCCCATGGCGATGTAAATTATCAGGCTGAGAATGGCTAGGCGCCCTGTGAAAAAAATCTTGAAAACGATGCCCAGCAGCACCAGCGACCACTGAATCGCGAGCAGGGTTATGCCAAACGGGTTTAGCATGTACACCAGCAAAAACGGCGTGTAGGTGCCGGCTATCAGGAAATAAATCGAAATGTGATCGCAGGTGCGCAGTATTTTTTTTGCATACCTGTTTTGCGTGCTGTGGTACAGCGTGCTGAATGTGAACAGCATTAAAAAGCTGAAGGCGTAAATGGTTGCGCCGATAATGCCGGGCACGTTGCCCGTAGTTGCGCCGATCGCGGAAAGAACCGGAATGCTGGCAATGCAAAACAGGATGCCTATGCCATGCGTCAAGGCATTTGCCATTTCCCGGCGCAACTCTCGAAGATCGAAACGCTTGACGGCTTCCACTGCGATTTCCCCTGCAAACTATAGCGCCAGGCGCATTGCGGCGCGGCGCTTCCAGACGTTGTTCCCATAATGGACACGCGCGGGCAGCGCAAGGTTGCAGGGGGAGCGCGAATCGAAAACCCGGGGAAGCGCTGCCGCCCCCCCCGCCGAGCAATCCCATTAACTCGGGCGGGGGGCGCCGGCGCTTCTTTAGCGATTGCCGATGACAGAGCCTTCGTAGACAAGCAGTTGCGTCGCGTCCAGGGTTACCGTGATTCCGGACTCGAGCTTGTCGGTTGCGCCTTGGGCGTTGGTGAGCCAGACGAGGTTTGGGTTGATGTTGCGCAGCCTTTCGTCGCAAAGCTCTGAAACGCCCTCGCAGACAATTCCCTTCACGATGTGGATGGAGCTGACGTATGCCTCGGTGAGCTCCTTGCAGACAAGGATCTCGTTTGCGTACGGCGTGATTCTCTTGCATGCTTCCTGCGGGGACGAGGCGTGAACGACTTTGCCAAGAGCGCTTGTCATGTCGGGGTTGGCGAAGCCGCCGGCGCTGGAGCGGATTAGCACCGTTCCCAAAAGGATGACGCGAATTGTGTTAATCATGTTTGGGCTGCCGAGGGGAAGGCCGGCGACAAGCACAATGTTGTCAGATATGCTTGCTATGCCAGTTTCCATGGCGATGCGCATCGCGTTTTGGATCATGCTTTCCGTTTCGTCGACGCGCGGCGCATGGCAGGGCTGAACGCCCCAATACAGCTGCATGATGCGCTCGGCGCGCCTGCTGGACGTTATCGCGAAGATGGGCTCGTCCGGCCGGAACACGCTGAGGATGCGCGCCGTGTTGCCGCTCAGGGTTGGGGTGACGATGGCCTTTGCCTCAACTTCCGAGGCCGTTTCAACGCCGGCCTTTGACATGATGATGCCCAGGTTTTCAGTGGCGCTGTGCGCCCAGGAAAAGCATTCGTCGTAGGTTGTTTTCATGCGCATGCGGAACTCGCTTGACTGCTCGACGGTGCGCGCTATTTTGTCCATCATTCTCACGGCTTCCACGGGGTAAGCGCCGTTCGCCGTTTCGCCGGACAGCATGACCGCGTCGGTGCCGTCGAAAATGGCGTTTGCGACATCGGTAAGCTCGGCGCGAGTGGGGCGCGGGTTCACGATCATCGACTCAAGCATTTGCGTCGCGGTGATGACGGGCTTGCCCACCCGCCGGCAGGCGCTGATGATGTATTTTTGCGCCAGCGGAATTTCCTCGGTGGGAAGCTGCACGCCAAGGTCTCCGCGCGCGACCATCACGCCGTCCGCAAGCGTCGCGATTTCCTTGATGTTGTCAAGCCCTTCGGTGTTCTCGATTTTTGCGATGATTTTTATCCGGGAATCGAGGCCTTCGAGGTATTTCCTGATTTCCGTGACCTCGTGCGGGAAGCTCAAAAAGCTGGCCGCGATGTAGTCAACGTCCATCGCCACGCCAAAGGCGATGTCTTTCTCGTCCTGCTCGTTCATGATCGGGAGCTGCGCGTGAATGCCAATAAGATTGACATTTTTTTTGCTGCCTATCGTGGCGGTGTTGCAGGCGCGGCAATGGATAGCGCCGTCCGCGACGCTAAGCGCCTCTAAGTCGAGAAGCCCGTCGGCTATGAGAATGCGGTGCCCGCTCTGAATTTTTGCCGGCGCGTCTTTCCATGAAATAGAAATCCGCGCGGGGTTTTGCCCGTCCGCCGCCGTGGTGAAGCAGTCGTCGGCGGTTACCGCAACGCTGTCGCCGGCGCTTATCGTCACCTTGCCGTCGTTTTCAACCATGCCGGTGCGGATTTCCGGCCCCTTGGTGTCCAGCAGGATTGAGACGGGAACGCCCAATTCGCCGGCAATCCGCCGGACGCGCTCTATTGAAGTGCTATGCGATTCGTGCGATCCGTGCGAAAAGTTGAGGCGCGCGACATTCATGCCTGCCAGAATGAGGTCGCGCACGACGCTGTCCGTAGACGACGACGGGCCGAGGGAACACACGATTTTGGTTTTCCTGATTTGCATTTGCATCCTCCAAGGTTCATTCGAAAGCCAACGCTGAAAATCCGCAGGAGCACACCGGGGCGCCGGCATCCGGAAGCGCCCCCCTTCTAATATAAGCAACGCCGCGGGGAATGGCAACACCGGGGCGCCGGCTGCCCGCAAAAGCGCTGCGGCGCAATACGCATGCGGCATTGAGGAATGGCTGCAATCACGATTGGCGCAAAAACCCAAAGGCAGGCATTGCCGAATCTGCTCCGCGCCGAGCCGCAGGGAAATAAGGGAGCAGCTTGCGCGGTTAAGCAGCGCCGGCAGCCGCGGCGCCAAGCGCTGCCCAGCAGGGCAAGGGCAGCGCTTGGCGCAAGCTGGAGCCGCTGGCTTAGCTTTTACTGCAGCTCGTCAAGCGCATATGCGATCAGACCATTGAGCGGAGCGCTGGCCGTTTGACCGCCCGCAAGCCATCTGCCGTTGCCATAAGCGATGGCATTGATGGGGCCGGATATTCTGTTGTTCGCCAGCGTTAGCCGTTAGGCGTAAAAGTCAATATCCAGTTTTCCTATGCGGCGTTTGATGGCAACTTCCTAGGCGGACGCTATGCTCAAGTATACGGGGTTGGAACGGTCGCGGATGATTTGGCGAGCGGTTCCTGACAGCCGCGTGTCGGCGTTGAAAAACCAAATGGCGGCGTGGGTGTCAAGCAGATATGCGCCCATTTACATGTAATCCCTGAAGTCGTCAAGAGGGGCGTCAAAATCATCGGCTATGCGGTATTTCCCTTTGGCGCAGCCGAATACGTGCTCTTTCGTTAGCCCCTCCTCGGTGGGAACTTCCCTCGGGGTAAAGGTAAGGACAACCGGCCCCGTCGGCACTTCGCGGGGGACTTCAAGCGTTATCCAGCGGTCGGCCGGGACTTCCACGGTTTGCGTTATCGCCATGTGGTAAGTGTAGCGTGTATTTGGCGGTTTTGCAATTGGCGGAACTAGGGCGTGTTCCCACTACTTGATTGAGACATAAACCAAGGTCGGCTGTATAAAGCCTGTATATATCAAACACGCCTTATCACACATTATAAACAACTTATCCGCTGGATGGTTACAAATAGTTGTATTGATACTTTCATTACAAGCTACTTACGAAAGTTTTTAAGCAAACAATGACAATGGCATTGCATTACATAATATAAGCTCATGAACAGAAAATGAGCGATAATGCCCCGAAAAGACAATATTTTGCATGTACGGGGCAGATCGAGACAGTTTTTCACGCCTAACGGCGAATAACATGTTTTGAGGCGTGACAGAAATATTAAAATATTTCAGCGTGGACGTTTGATAATTGCATATATCGCATCCAGTTTTTCGAACCTGCAGAAAATAGGATCTGTTGACAAAGCGTCTTTTGAGACCCGCTTGGTGCATTCCACAGGATTTGAGCATGTCTTGTGTGTGTATTTTGACCCCGTGCCCGCCGGCCTCATGCCCCCACGGCTTTGACAAACCGTTTGAGGTTCAACGCCGTCGCCGAAAGGAGGCATTCCTCGGTCGCGCGGAAAAGGCCCCGCTTGCGGTGCCGTCTGAGGTTGCGGCTGTTTTTCAGCGCCGCAAAAGTCCCCTCCGCCCATATGCCGCGCAGCCGTTTGACCCTTTTGTATTCTGGCGTCCCATGCCTGACGCGGTTGGCGTGGTATGCGGGGCAATGGGGACTGGCGTTTATTCTGAACGATCCGCTGGTTGCCCTGCACTCGTTCCAATACTCGCAATCCCTGCACAGGCCGGCTTTTATATTATACAAACGGTAATAACCCGTTCCCTTCTTGTGTATCAGCTTTGCGAACGTCAGGTGCCGGCCTTTCCCGCACCTGAAGGAATCCGCGTCCGGCTGATAGTCAAACCCCTCCTTACATCGGATTGTTGTGCGCGTGCCGAAGGCTTGTGTAGCCGGTTATTCCCATCAGCTCAAGGCCGCGGTGGACGGCGCCGACGTCGTAGCCGGCGTCCAGGCCAAGGCTTTTGATGCCCAGGCCGTTCTCCCCGACCTGCCTTTCCACGTGTTTTAAAATCACGTCGCTTTCCCTTCGGTTGGCCGGATGGCAGTCCACCCCGGTAATGATGCCGTTCTCCGTGTCCACGGTTATCTCGGCCAGATATCCAAACCCTTTCTTAGTATCATGGCGGATATAGCCGCACTCCCCGTCCGTCGAGCTTTTCAGCTCCTTTTTCTCGACGGCCACGGGAGCGGCCTCGACGTAGCCTTTGACCGCCCTCAGTTCCGCGTCCAGCGCGTCGAGGTATTCGACCGCGCTTTTCTCGATCCGCCTTGTCACTTCGACCCTGCTTCCCCATGACACGTTTGCCGGAACGAACGTGCCGTCGCTTACGGCGGTTTCCCCCGGCACGAGGCCGGCCTTCACGCAGTCTCCCACTATCCTGTTGAATATTTTGCGGAATATCCCGTCGTCCCTGAACCTTCGCCGCCGGTTCTGGCTGAACGTGGAATGATCCGGTATTGCGTCCATCAAGTCAAAACCGCAGAACCGGCGGTAGGCCATGTTCAGCGTTATTTCCTCTTCCAGCCTCCTCTCGGAGCGTATCCCGTAAAGATAGCCGACGAGCAGCATTTTCATAAGGCATACCGGGTCTATTGACGGTCTCCCTATCGGCGAGTAATATTCCTTCGCTACGTTGTAGACGAAGCCGAAGTCGATTCCCGCCTTTATCTTTCTCAGCAGGTGGCCTTTCGGTATCAGATCTTCCATGTCTATCATGACCATGCATAATTGCCCGCTTTTTCTTCCCATCATTGGCTTTGCCTCTGGGATTTATTATAACATCCTTTGGGGCAAATATATCGCTTTGTCAACAGGTTCAAAATATGACGGAAGCCCTGCATAAGGCGGAACAGCCTCTCGATCTCGTTGCGCCGCCTGTATAGCGCCGCATCGTATTCCCAAGGGGCCGCGCGGCTGGATTTCGGGGGAACCACGGGGGAGAATTTAAGGATCT
>Ga0209755_10000408_pt1 | contig 79901 bp, 67 predicted proteins | sample TergutCo191P1_FD_187301 | JGI IMG/M metagenome (GOLD analysis project Ga0209755, IMG submission 187301) | Cornitermes sp. P1 segment gut microbial communities from Petit-Saut dam, French Guiana - Co191P1 (SPAdes) (version 2) | ecosystem: Host-associated > Arthropoda: Insects > Digestive system...
GAACCCCTTCAATGCCAACAGGCGAAAATACCCCTGTCTCAAAAGGTATAGGTTTTGAGACAACTTTGTTGGTGATTCCCCTGTTCAAGAAAGGAATAGTTTTTGTCATCCTGAGCGCCAAGCGAAGGATCCATGGATTCTTCGGCTTCGCACTACGTGCTTCGCTCAGAATGACATGAGGCTGGATTCTTCGGCTTCGCCTCAGAATGACATGAGGCTGGATTCTTCGGCTTCGCCTCAGAATGACATGAGGAGAAGCAACTCTTTTGTCATCCTGAGCGAAGCGAAGGATCCACGCGGTTGAGTTATGGATCCTTCGGCTGCGCACTATGTGCTTCGCTCAGGATGACAAACGAAGTGAGCGTAGCGAACGTAGTGCAAAATAGAGAGGTTGCGAAGCAACCGACAGATTTTATGGATCCTTCGGCTGCGCCTCAGGATGACAAACATGCGCCTCAGGATGACAGGGGGCTGCGCTTCAGGATGACATGGTAGCTCAGGATGACATATGTAGAGAGGGTACGAAGTGCCCGACGGTCTTTTTGAAAAACGCCCAAGTTGAATAACTTGGGCGTTTCGTAACCAGAGAATTTAGTGTGACACGTTATTCAGTGGCTTTTACTTGAGTCTTGAACCAGGCAATGTCTGATGCAAGGTTTGTTTTGTTTGCTTCTTCTTCAGAAAGGTTCGACAGCTGCGCTTCGCATTCGCGAAGCTGCTCAGCTATATTTGCTTGATCAATATCTGATACCGGGCAAGCACGATCCGCAAGGATAATAACTTTCTTACCGGTAACTTCAACATAGCCACCCTGGGTGACATAGCGAACCACTTCCCCATCTTGCTCAAGATGGATACGCACAATGCCGTCGGTCAAGCACGATACTAAAGATTCATGGTCTTCATAAAAGCCCATCTCACCTTCAGCACCGGGAACCACAACAAAGTGAGCCTCGCCAGAACAAAGACGTGAAGCTGGAGTTACGATGTCGTATCTCAAACTAGACATTATTCTTCTTCCTTTTGAAGTTTCTCAAACGCCGCATATACCTCATCAATTGCACCCTTGTAGCGGAAGCACTGCTCGGGGATTTCGTCGCACTTACCATCCAGAATATCTTTGAAGGAACGGATGGTATCCTCGAGCTTAACGTATACACCTGGGTTGCCGGTAAACTGTTCAGCCACGTGGAAAGGCTGGCCGAGGAATTGCTGAATCTTACGAGCGCGGCTAACAACCAGCTTCTGCTCTTCTGAAAGTTCATCCATGCCAAGAATGGCAATGATGTCTTGTAAGTCAGAATAGTTTTGCAGAATCTCTTGAACCGCAACAGCCGTGTTGTAGTGTTCTTCGCCAACGATAGTTGGGTCGAGTGCACGGCTGGTAGATTCCAGCGGATCAACCGCAGGATAAATTCCAAGCTCTGCAATGGAACGAGACAAAACGGTCTTCGCGTCAAGGTGTGTAAAGGTTGTTGCCGGTGCTGGGTCAGTCAAGTCGTCAGCAGGAACGTAAACGGCCTGCACCGAAGTGATTGAACCAGTAGCGGTTGACGTAATGCGTTCTTGCAAGTCGCCCATTTCCGTTGCCAAGGTAGGCTGATAACCTACCGCAGAAGGCATACGGCCGAGCAATGCAGATACTTCAGAACCTGCCTGGGTAAAACGGAAGATGTTGTCAATAAACAACAAAACGTCTTGACCCTGGTCGCGAAAGTATTCCGCTTCCGTAAGTCCTGCCAAACCAACACGCAAACGTGCTCCTGGGGGCTCATTCATCTGGCCGTACACAAGACAAGTCTTGTTGATAACGCCTGATTCGCTCATTTCAAGATACAGGTCGGTACCTTCACGAGTACGTTCGCCTACTCCGGTAAATACCGAAGTGCCGCCGTGCTCTTGAGCCAGGTTATTAATGAGTTCCTGGATGATAACGGTTTTGCCTACACCAGCGCCGCCAAACAGACCCGTCTTGCCGCCCTTTACAAAAGGCTCAAGAAGGTCAACAACTTTGATTCCCGTTTCGAAAATCTCGGTTGTAGTGGTCAGCGTATCGTAATCGGGAGCTGGGTGGTGGATCGGAAGCCATTCAGTAATTTCTGGCATGGGCTTACCATCGATAACTTCACCCGTTACGTTCCAAATTCGACCAAGGGTGTTAGGTCCTACCGGCATCATAATAGGATTGCCGGTGTCTTGCACTTCGAGCCCACGGACAAATCCGTCAGTCGAAGACATGGCGACCGTACGAACGAGGTCGCCAGGAAGGTGTGTTTGCACTTCAAGAACCGTGCTCACCTTTCCGATGGGGGTGGTTGCTTCAACGGTCAGGGCGTTGTAAATCGCCGGCATGGCGTCCGGTGGAAATTCCACGTCGACAACAGCACCAACAATACGGACAATCCGTCCTGTGGCACCTTGGGTGACCGGAGCATTATTCATAGTCTTTGCCATTTACTCCTCCAAAGCCGCGGCGCCACCTACGATTTCCGAAATTTCGGTCGTAATAGCACCCTGGCGTACACGGTTATACAATCTTTTCAAAGCATCGCCAATTTCTGTGGCGTTGTCTGTTGCTGCTTTCATAGCGGTTCTACGAGCACCTTGTTCTGCTGCAGCCGAATCGATCAGCGCGTGGAAAAACACTGTTCTCACGTATGCAGGCAACAGGTTTTCGAGAACTACCTCTTCACTTGGCTCAAATTCAATATCCCCATGCTTGCGATTGGGATCCTCTTCTTCTTCGGCTTCAGCTTGTGCTGCAGTTACAACCGAGCCAACAATAGACTGCAGAGCGGCGTCACGAGAATTCAAGTTTTCCGTATCTAACATACCAAGACCGGAAGCAGAGCCAAGTTTGCTCTTTTCGAAACGACTCGTATCTACCGGTAAAACCTGCTCTTCGCGCAAGGTTTGCTCTGCAGCGTTTTTCGCGTGGTTGTACACAACCAAAACTTCATCAAGTGAACCATCTTCGAATCCACCGATGGCATATGCCGCTAAAGCAGCTGCTTCATCAGGAGTAGGATCCGCAGAGTGGTCACGAAATTCCAAAACCGGGGTCATCTTGCGATAATTAAAATAGCTTGCGGCTTTTTTACCACAGGCAGCAATATGCACCTGGGTACCATCGGCCGTTTTTCTTTTTATTAAGCGCTCGACATAGCGAAAAACGTTACTGTTAAAACCTCCAGCAAGACCGCGGTCAGAAACAACAACCACAATCAGAGTGTTTTTCACTTCGTCGTGAGTCTTAAGCAAAGGAGCATTAAGACTTTGAGCCCGCGTCGCGAGAAAGGAAAGAGTTTCTACCATAGCATCAGCATAAGGGGTTGCAGCAACCATGCGTTCAGTTGCACGCCTAATCTTCGCCGCGGCGACCATTTCCATGGTGCGCGTAATCTGCTTCGTCGAAGATATGGAATTGATGCGCTTCTCTAAGTCTTTCAGGCTGGGCATGGTTTACCTACCTATTCCGACTTCGAAGGAGCAAATTGCGTCTTGAAAGTTTCAATAGCCGCATTGAGCTTGGTTTCGATTTCTTCGGTAAACTTCTTCTCTTTTACGATACCTGCCAAAACATCTGAGGCCGAAGCACGCAGATAGTCCAGCAATTCAGCGCGGAAGCGCAAAATATCTTCCACAGCAATATCATCGAGATAGCCCTTGCCACCCGCATAAATGGTAGCAGCTTGTTCTTCAGCAGGCATGGGAACATAGCGACCTTGCTTCAAGATCTCAGTCATGCGAGCACCGCGGTTAAGCTGTGCTTGCGTAGATTTGTCCAAATCGCTACCGAACTGAGTAAATGCCTGTAGTTCGCGGTATGCAGCCAAGTCGAGACGGAGCGAACCAGCAACCTGCTTCATAGCTTTAATCTGAGCGTCGCCGCCTACGCGCGATACCGAAATACCTACGTTAATAGCGGGGCGTTGCCCTTGATAGAAGAGGTCTGACTGCAAGAATATCTGACCGTCTGTAATTGAAATTACGTTGGTCGGAATGTATGCAGATACGTCGCCTGCTTGCGTTTCAATTACGGGCAGTGCGGTAAGCGAACCAGCGCCGTTTGCGTCAGATAGCTTAACAGCACGTTCCAACAAACGTGAATGCAAGTAAAATACGTCGCCCGGATAAGCTTCGCGTCCAGGAGGACGGCGCAGTGTCAGCGACATCTGACGGTAAGCAACAGCTTGTTTTGAAAGGTCGTCATAGATGCAAAGAACATGACGTCCGGGGTTTTCGGCACTTGCTGGCTTTCCGTCTTCACCGTTATACATAAAGAATTCGCCCATTGCAGCACCGGCCATAGGCGCGATGTATTGCAAAGGAGCAGAATCTGATGCGTTAGCGGTAACGATAATCGTGTAATCCATAGCGCCAAAGCGCTCTAAGGTTTCAACGAGACCTGCAACAGTAGATGCCTTCTGACCGATGGCAACATAGATACAAATTACGTCTTTACCTTTTTGGTTGATAATCGTATCAACGATAATCGACGTTTTGCCTGTTTGACGGTCGCCAATGATAAGTTCACGTTGCCCACGTCCGATAGGAATCATGGCATCAATTGCCATAACGCCGGTTTGCATCGGCTCGCCAACGGGCTGACGTTCAATAACGCCAGGAGCCTTGAACTCTACGGGGCGCATACCCTCTGATTTGATAGGACCTTTGCCATCAATAGGCATTCCCAGGGGGTTCACAACACGGCCGATTAAGTCTCGACCAGAAGGAACCTCTACGACACGACCGGTGGTGCGACATTGGTCGTTTTCTTTGATTGCGGTGACGTCACCAAGAAGTACGGCGCCAACTTCTTCTTCCTCAAGATTCTGAGCCAAACCATAAACGGTCTGCCCTTCAGAACTGACGAATTCCAACAGTTCGCCTGCCATAGCATCCTTAAGACCGTCGATACGGGCAATGCCGTCGCCGACTTGGATTACCGTTCCAACTTCGCGAGATTCGACGCTGGTTTTAATGGCATCAAGTTGCTTGCGCAGTGCCTCGTCAATAGACTTTGCGGTGATATTAGTCACTAGCTTTCACCTCCATCTGTTGATAGTTTGAGCACGTTTCGAGCGCTTTCCAGCTGCGAAGAAACACTTGCGTCAATTCGCTTACCGTTGGCGCTCATTACAATGCCACCCAAAATAGATGCATCAACCGTTTCGCGTAAAACGATTTTCGTACCTAATTCTGAAGCAGCCTTATTACTAATTAATTTACGCAGTTTGTCATCGAGGGAAACCGTTGTAACAACGTCAACCACCGTGACACCTAACTTGCTTTCGAGTTGCTCTCCAAAGCCTGCATTCACACGAGAAAGGAGATCCATGTCTCCATTTTCAGCCATCACACCCAAAACACTTTGAAGTACCGGGTTAAAGCCCACTTCTGAAAAAGTGTTCTTAACGATGGCACCATGTTGTTCTGGGGTATACCCTGCATCTGCCAAAGCATCAGATAGCTCAGGGCTGGTACGCAGAAAATGCGTAACCGTATTTAACTGTTCGCGCGCTTCAAGCACTGAATCTTGCCCACCCGCCTCATACAGGCCGTCGAGCAAAACGGCAACGTAGGTGGCGACTTTCTCTTTTATGACAAGACGATTAGTTGGCATTGAAATTACCTGCCTCGCTCACATAGCGTTCTACTATTTTGCGATGCTCGTCGTCAGAAAGATCGCTTCCAATTACGCGGGAAGCAACATCGATTGAAATATCTGCCATGGAACTCTGCAGTTCAGCAATGGCGGTTTTCTTTTCGCTTTGAATTGCTGCTTTTGCTTTTGACATGATGAGCTCTGCTTCCTTTTGCGATTTTTCGCTCAAGTCAGCCTTAAGGGCTTCGCCAGTCTGTTTCGCATCAGCGACAATTTTAGCGGCCAGCGCTTTTGATTCGGCAAGTTGCTTTTTGTGTTCTTCCAGCAGCTTTTCGCTTTCCACGCGGGCGGCTTCAGATTTTTCCAAAGCTTCCTTGATGGTGGTTTCACGCTTGTCGAGCATACCAGCAAACATTGGCCAGCCAAATTTTGCGAGAATGAACCACAGAATGAGAAACCCAAGAAGCATCGGAATAAATTCCGTCATTGTGGGAAGGATAGCTCCAATGCCCCCTTCGCTTTCACTTGCAAAAGCAAGCCCAGGAAAAGCAGCAACCGAGCCAACGGCAAGAATTGCGCCAGCACCTAGTCTGGAAATTGCTCTCTTTGCTCTTGTTTTCACTTATACCTCCTTCTAGCCTTGTTGCGGCTTCAATAACCGATTCAGACCAGAACTAAAAGATAAAGCAGAGAACAAGACCAATAATGGCAAGTCCCTCAGTAAGGGCTGCTGCAAGAATAAAGTTTACGAAAAAGCGTCCTGCCATTTCAGGTTGGCGTGCTGATGCAACGTTACAACCATGACAAGCGATACCGATACCTACACCGGGACCGATTGCGCCCAGGCCAAATCCTATAACCTTAAGGGCTTCAACGACCATAATTGTTTCCACGTGTTTCCTCCTTCATCTGTTCCGGAATTCCTTTTTCCGTGAACTACTACATACCTTATGGGTACCGATGCTCTTGCACCGGAAATTCCTACTTTTGGAGCAATCTTAATGCTCGTGAGTTGCGAGCTGAATATATACCGCGCTCAAAACGGTGAACACAAATGCCTGCAAGAAAGCAACCAGTGCTTCCAGAGCATAAAAAACAATAAGCAAAGCAAACCAAGCAACAGCTGGCAACCCAATTAAGAGATCCATGTTATGAATGGCGGTTGTCAGGAATATGCCTGTTGCCAGAGCAAAGATGCCAAGAGCCATGTGGCCAGCGAACATGTTGCCATAAAGACGAACTGCCAGCGTAAGCAGACGTAGCACCAAAGACAAAAATTCAAGAGCCCACACAATAGGCACCATAACTATGGGCAAACCCGATGGCGCAATGTTTTTGAGATATTTTCCAATCCCAAAAGTTTTTATGCCATAGTAGTTAAAGTAAATAAAAGAAATAATAGCGAGAGCCCAGGTAATACTAATAGCACCGGTTGCAGAAAAGAAACCTGGTACCAGCCCTATAAAGTTACAGATTATAATAAAGAAGAAGATGGTTGCTAAGAAGGGCACATGCTTTTTAAACCCATGACCAATAATGTCTTCTGCAACACCTTTGCGAATAAATTCATACCCATATTCAACAACGTGAACAAATTTGTTCTTCGGAACAAGGGTGAGCTTTTTACCACAAATATAAACTACAAAAAAGGTGATCAGGAGACATATTGCCATCCAGAGTACAAACTGAGTTAGTCCAAAAGACGGAGATCCGAACAAATAAACTGGATCAAGGGACCCTTTAAGGTGAGGTATTTCTTCGCCTAAAAGTTCAAATGCGCCTTTTTCTGCCACGCCTGCAGCCGCGTTCACGGATTCGTTCACTGGTTCGCTCACGAATTGTTCCTCCTCTTAGATCCCATCATTCTTATGATTCCAAAAACAAGCGCCGATACTATCAAAACACCTGCTTCAGCTAACACGAAAGGTAACAGCAACTCGCGTGGTGCCAAAACAGCGCAGAGCACGAGTGTTGCAACAAGTACCACCATCGAACCCAAGAGCCCGATGAGCATTGCACTCATATAGCTAAGGGTGCTTGTTTCGGAAACTTTTCTGACGAGCCGAGTACTTCCAAATAAAGGCAAAAAGCCGGCAAATCCGGAAAGGGCGCCAAGGATAATTGCTGGAACCATAGCCTTCTTTCTGCTCAGGGTCATAATAATACCGAAACCAAGGCGGTATGTTATCAGAGTATTCCGAGTATTAAGGCAAAAAAACTTAAAAATTGGCAAAAGGACAATAATGTCAACAAGCCGCTCACGCCGAGACGAAGAACCTACGTTGTACTAAAGATGCGGAGGTTGATTTTCGCTTCTTTAAGCAGGGATAATGCAAGTTCATCGTCGTAGGGATTTTCATACACAATTTCAGTGATTCCTGCATTGATTATCATCTTTGCGCAGACGACACAAGGCTGCGTTGTGACATAAATTGAAGACTCGGAAATATCGATGCCATAACGCGCTGCCTGGATGATAGCGTTTTGTTCTGCGTGAAGCCCGCGGCAGATTTCATGACGCTGCCCAGAAGGAATTCCTAACTGCTGGCGCAAGCACCCTGTTTCTGCACAGTGGGCAATGCCAGTTGGTACGCCGTTGTAACCCGTTGCGAGGATGCGGCGGTCTTTTACCACCACAGCACCCACGGCGCGCCGAAGGCAGGTGGTGCGTGTTGCCACTTCGTGCGCGAGCCGCATGAAGTATTCATCCCATGAAGGGCGATTTTGCGTATCCATCTTTAACTCCTAATATCTCTTCCCATACTCACTGTCATCCTGAGCAAGCACGTCATCCTGAGCGAAGCGAAGGATCCATGGTTAGATTCTTCACTTCGTTCAGAATGACAAAAGGCTCCCTCACAATGACATTGTACCCCCTTGTCATCCTGAGCGCAGCGAAGGATCCACAGATTGTCCCGTGGATCCTTTATTTCATTCAGGATGACAACAGGTAGTTTTCAGGATGACACTCACAACACTCACAATGACAACAATGACAACTAACAAGCATTTTATAGTTCTGGATAAAGGGGGTACTTGTCGATGATTGCGCCCACCTTTGCAGCAATGTCTTTCAAGCGCGTTTCGTTGTCAGCGTTGAACACGGTTGCAGCAATCAGTTCACCAACTTCATAACAGTCTTGCGCGTTTAAGCCTCTTGTCGTAGCGGCGGCAGAGCCAACGCGAATTCCGCTCGTTACAAAGGGTGATCTCGGTTCGTTGGGAATAGAGTTTTTGTTGACCGTCAGCCCAACTTTTTCCAGCAATTCTTCACCGGCTTTGCCCGTTACATCTGCAGGCGTTAAATCGACTAAGCACAAATGATTGTCGGTACCGCCAGAAACTAAGCGCAAGCCCCCGTCTGCCATACCTTGTCCTAACTGTGCAGCATTAACAACAACCTGTTCAGCATAGGTTTTATATTCCGGAAGAAGCGCTTCGCCGAAAGCAACCGCTTTGCCTGCTATCGCGTGCATGAGTGGCCCGCCTTGTGCGCCCGGGAATATTGCTTTGTCAATCTTGGTGGCAATGTCTTCATCGTTGCTTAAAATGAAGCCACCACGAGGACCACGCAGTGTTTTATGGCTGGTTGAAGTAATCACATCCGCGAAAGGCACAGGGCTTGGATGTGCGCCACCAGCAACAAGCCCGGCAATGTGAGCCATGTCAACCATGAAATACGCGTCAACGTCGCGGGCAATTTCTGCCATGCGTTCAAAATCAAGAATGCGCGGATACGCAGAAGCACCAGCGACCACAATACGCGGGCGAGATTCTTTTGCAATGCGATGAACTTCATCGTAGTCGATCATTTCGGTTTCGGCGTCTACCCCATAAGCCGCAAAGTTGTAATACTTTCCTGAAAAGTTTACGGGAGATCCGTGAGTTAAATGCCCGCCTTCGGCAAGACTCATACCTAAAACGGTATCGCCCAGTTCAATGAGGGCCGTGTATGCGCCAAAATTCGCCGTGGCGCCAGAATGAGGCTGCACATTTGCAAAGTTGCATCCATAGAGTTCGCAGGCACGTTGGCGCGCTAAATCTTCAACCCTGTCAACTTTGACGCACCCGCCGTAATAGCGCTTACCTGGGTACCCTTCGGCGTACTTGTTGGTAAGCACGCTGCCAGTTGCTTCCATGACCGCTAAAGAAGTAAAGTTTTCTGAAGCAATCAATTCAATACTTGAACGCTGGCGATTAAGTTCTTCTGAAATCATTTCTGCAACGATTGGGTCAGTTTGAAAAACAGAGGGCAATGACATACCAGGTAATCCTTTCTTAACGGGTGAATACCATATTATCGCAAAATAAGACAAGAGCAAGGGCACATCCTTTCTCGGAAGTTTTCCGGAGGACGTGCCCGATTTTACTATATAAAACTACGGGAATGTAGTTTTAGTTAAGCTTAGCTACCTGATTTGTTAGAGGTGTTGGAAGTGCCTGATGTATTCGAGGTACCTGAAGTTCCTGATGTGCTTGAGTCAGTCGAGCTTGAAGTGCTTGAAGTACCTGACGTGCTTGAGTTGCCTAAGGTACCAGAAGCTACAGGGTTACCCATGAGAACCTTCATCAGTTCATCATTGTATGTGGGACCAGGATTCCAGGTGTTTTCATATTTCTCATAAGGCAAAATGATGCTAGTTGTCTTGGTCTTGGTTATATCCATCGCGCTTTGCATGTTGCCATCAATATTATAAGCAGCCAGAATGGTATTCATTGGCTTGCAGGTTAAAGTGACATTAATGCTAGCATGATTTCCTTCAACTTTTACGCTGTCAACTTTGTAATCGAAACCTTTCAGCCAACCTTGATAAAACTTTTCAGCAGTCATGTCGAATTGCGAGAAATCAGCGCCGCTGGTGCCCGCCTTCAGATCAGCCATAGCTGAAGCGTCAAGTTCCTTCATAGATTTGAATTCTTTGGTAATTGCATCTCTTAGAATTTCTTCATCTGATTGGCCAGCACAGGCAACCAGGCTTAACGAAAGCGCCATAACCAACGCCATCATTCCTGCTATTGCAATTTTCCTTGCAACGGTCAGTCGTGAACTCTTCATTCCATTCTCCTTTTCTGCCTTGCATCCACACAAAGCCTTAATTAAAAAACTAATCGGCACCATGAAAAAGATGTTGCCCAGCTAAAACAGCATATAGTATAGCGTATGAATAACATTTTTCCTTACTAAGACTCAGAATATACACTCTGTAGCGGTGATGATTCAATTTTTTTCACTCGTTCTTCGTGGCGTTCGCCAGCAAATGCAGTATTTAAGAATAATTTTAGTATTAATAAGTTTATTTCAGGCGCAACGAACCGCCCCGAAAGGCAAATCACGTTTGCATCGTTGTGCTCGCGGCTCAGTTCCGCAAATTCTGGAGTGATGATATTTGCCGCCCGAATACCTGCAACCTTATTTGCCGCGATAGCCATGCCAATACCCGTGCCACACACTAAAACGCCACGATCTGCCACCCCTTCGGCAACATCGTGCGCGACCAAAAACGCGTAGTCGGGGTAGTCTACCCGATCATCGTTTTGCGAACCTCTATCAGAAACTTCATAACCCTCTTTTATAAGGAAGGTTTTCAGAAGTTCTTTTTGTTCGAACCCGGCATGGTCTGATGCGAGGGAAATTTTCATGAAAGTCCTTTCGTTTTCGTGCGCTGCAAGGCATCTGCCCATCCAGCCAAAAGACGTTCGCGCGCTTCACTTGCCATCTGTGATGTGTAGGAAATGCCCGCTGAACGCATGGTTTTCAATTCATTCAGGTCTTTCCAAAACCCCGTGGAAAGCCCTGCAAGATACGCTGCCCCCAATGCCGTTGATTCGGCGTTTAGAGGTTTTTCGAGAGTTGTCTGCAAAATGTCGCTTTGGAATTGCATCAGGAAAGCGTTACTAGCCGCACCGCCATCAACGCGCAAGGTGGTTATGGGTTGCCCTGCGTCTGAAATCATCGCCAAAACCAAATCGTGCACTTGATAAGCGAGTGATTCCAAAGCAGCGCGCACCAAATGTGCGCGGTTCGCGCCACGCGTCAACCCAAAAATAGCCCCACGCGCATCGCCATCCCAGTACGGAGCACCAAGCCCCGTAAATGCGGGAACCACATACACGCCTGCAGTGTCGGACACGCTTTTCGCCAAGCGTTCACTTTCCGCAGCAGTTTTTATCAACCCCAGTTCATCGCGGAGCCACTGAATAAGTGCGCCCGCCATAAAAACGCTTCCTTCAAGGGCGTATTCGCAATGCTTCACTTCTGGTGCCGATGCCGCAATAGTGGTCACCAGGTTATTTGCGGAACGACAAGCATTGCCACCCGTATGCATCAGCAAAAAACAACCCGTTCCGTAAGTGTTTTTCGCCTGCCCCGCTTCAAAGCAGCACTGCCCAAAAAGTGCCGCCTGCTGGTCGCCCGCGACGCCACTAATAGGAATCCCGCCCACAATGCCCGGGTGCGCCGTGGTGCCGAAATGCCCCGATGAGGGCTTTACTTCGGGAAGCAGCGAAAGCGGAATATCGAACAATTCGCACAACCACGTATCCCACGTTTGCGTGTGAATGTCGAAAAGCATAGTGCGGCTGGCGTTGGTCACATCCGTCACGTGGGCTTTTCCGTAAGTCATCGACCAAATTAGCCAGGAATCTACCGTGCCGAAAGCAAGTTTTCCTGCGTTTGCTGCTTCACGCGCGCCCGCAACATTATCGAGAATCCACTTGATTTTGCTCGCCGAAAAATACGCATCGGGAATCAAGCCCGTCGTTTCGGTGATACGTTTCGCTATTGCCGCATCCGCGCACAATTCTTCAACCATCGCAGTAGTTCTGCGGCACTGCCACACGATGGCGTTATAAACGGGTTGCCCTGTTTCGCGGTTCCACACAATCGTTGTTTCGCGCTGGTTGGAAATGCCAATGCTGTTGATTTCGCTTTTGTCTACCGTATTCGATACGAGCAGCTTCGTCAAAATCCCCAACTGGGAAGAAAGGATTTCCATGGGGTCTTGCTCAACCCAGCCAGGTTCGGGAAAAATTTGGCGAAAAGCCTGTTGAGCCATGTCGATAACGGCTCCTGTTTTATCGAACAGAACCGCGCGCGAAGAAGTAGTGCCTTGGTCGAGCGCGACAACAAATTCTTTTGGCATAACCAGTTCCTAAGCTTTATCTAAAACTGAATCTATCCACTGCAAGATGTCAGTATAAACCTCTTTTTTGCCTGGCTCGTTCAAGATTTCGTGACGCATACCATCGTAGTACTTCGTGTCCACTCGTTGAAGCCCGGCGTTGCGCAAAAGGGCGGCGGCTTTTTCTACCCCAACGGTCTTTGCACCAACGGGGTCAAGCGCGCCCGCGACAAAAAATGCGGGCAAATCTTTCGGAACTTTGACTGCGGTACTCGCACGAGCCGATTCGCCAGCCAGGCGCGTGAGCGCACCGTGCGCACCAGCGGAAAACGGAATTCCGCACAGGGGGTCTGCGATATAGGCATCGACCACTGCTTCATCGGTAGAAAGCCAGTCGAGGTTAGTGCGGGGGTTTTCGATTTGCTTTTCGAAAACGCCTACCACCAAGTTTTCAAGCGTCGCACTTTTATAATCTTCGCCTTTGAAAAAAGCTCTCATGCGGGCATACGCCGTGCCAAATTGCGTCATAAATTGTGGTTCTTGACTGGTGCCACTCAAGATAACGCCCGCAAGCCCCGCCCCGTACTGCGCCATATAAACGCGCAGCAAAAGACTTCCCATAGAATGTCCGAAAATGAAGTAGGGCGTTTGGCGGGAAAAGCGCGCGGATACCGTTTTGCGCAGTTCATGAACGTCTTCAATCAGCACCGTTTTGCCGTTTTTGATTGGCATACAGCTGAGTTTTTCTGGCGATGCAACAGAACGCCCATGCCCTATCATGTCTGCCATGCAGACCACAAATCCCTGTTCAGCAAGGTACGTTGCGAAAGCAGCATACCGCCCGATGTATTCTTCCATACCATGAAGAATTTGGATAACGGCTTTGGGGGATGTTGCCCGCTTGTCGGCAGGAGACAGCATTACCCCTTTGATTTGCGTCACGCCATCGTGGGACAAAAAGCCAAGGTTGGAAGCTTTCACCCGAGGGCTACTCGCTAAAGAACTATAGGTATCCAACGTTCCCCTCCTCAGAAAACATTTGAAAAGTTTATTATACCAAGGGACGCAGAATTATTCGATTTTGTAATCTAGCTTACCCCTGTCTTGGTTGGACAAAGGCGCAGCCCCCCCTGCCATCTTGAGGCACCCCATGTCATCTTGAGGCACCCCATGTCATCCTGAGGCGCAGCCTTGTCATCCTGAGGCGCAGCCGAAGGATCCATCCTTCAGGCTATCTGTCGGGTGCTGACGCACCCTCTCTAAAAACACTTCGTTCGCTATCGCTCACTCCGTCATGGATCCTTCATTTCATTCAGGATGACATGAGGGTGATGTTCACAATGACATTTGTGCCCCATGTCATCCTGAGCGAAGGGTGCGAAGCACCCGTAGTCGAAGGATCTACGTGGTTTATGGATCCTTCGGCTGCGCCTCAGGATGACAGGGGAGGCTGCGTTCAGGATGGCATGCATGTTCAGGACGGCATGATGCCTCAGTGCCCGACAGATAGTTTAAAAATGAAATTAACAACAACCTTTGAAGTCAGTGGCAAAAAGTTCCTGATAGCTTTGATACTGGTCTTTCAGGGTTTGATTAAGGTATTCGGTTTCTCCCTTGTTTTTTGGTAAGTCGCCCTTTCCATAAAGCAACAAAACTCTTAACTGGTGGGTTGCACTATCGAGAAAAACCAGGCAACGGTTGCCCGATACTTTCGGCGACACTTTGGAAAGTGCCACCGCAAAGTCGTACTTGAACAGCCAATAATTCCCTGCGTGCCGCAATTCGTCAACTTGACTGGTTTGGCTTAGTGCTCTCACGCGCTTCAAATCTTCCCGAATAGAATTAAGGGTTACCGTCCAGCATTTCCCCGGATAGTCTTTTTCAAATCGTTTTATGAAGTGCTTTTGGGCAAACGGTTCTATATGAACGAGATAAGGTTCGTTATCGGGTAAAAGGTTGGTAAACATGGTCGGGGTCTTCCTGAATAATCAGTTCGTAGGGAATATATTCTCCATCACGGCTTGCCCGCCACGGTTTTTGTTCGTGGGTAAAGTGAACAATTTCTTGCGTTCGCTTATCGCGCCACAATTCAACAATTTCATCGATAAGAGTTAGTTCTTCTTCGTTGAGTTTATCGGTTGGGCATTCCCTGCTGGTAGAACTAATAATGAGGGCATCGCCTTTGCAATTGACATCAATTTTTCCCTCCTCAAACATTTCATCAGTTAACTCAAAAAAGACATCGGGCACCGGTCCGTGTGTGCGACAGACGTAGTTGACGCCACTCATGGGTTCCAAAGTTTCATAAAAGCAGCGGAAGTCTGCCAAATAAAGTAGTTTTGCCAACTTCGTTTTTGGCACTGACCCTATGTTCTTAAGGATATAAAGATACATTTGCTCAAATTTTTGCGTATCTGCCCTTTGGGTAAAGAAATCGGAAATTGGTAAACCAAATAACCCCGCCAAAGTTTCCAATTCCTGCAAACTTAAATCGCGCTGACCTTGTTCCACCTGAATGTAGGTCTGACGACTTACGCCCAAAGCGTTGGCGACCGCTTCTTGGGTAAGCCCGTTGCGTTCACGCAAGTTTATGATTTGATTGATTATGTCTTTGTATTTTTCCATAGTATACCTCCCACTGCGAGAAGCATATCAGGGTGGTGTCTGGTTTTCAAGACACTATAAGTTACGTTTTTCTTACACTATATCCGTTATTCCCAAAACGATTCCTTTAGAACACAAAAATTGCCTTGCAATACTAGAGCATATGTCGAAATTATGGCTAGACATAAGAAGAACCTTTTGCTCTTTCAATCTCATATATTAACTCCGCATTGCTTTTCTCGTAACTGTTAAGAGGAGATGGCATAGAATCAAACTCTGCAGGAGCATATTTCTGGGAATACCACTTTTTTTCTTCAAAATAGTCTCTTAAATCTTTGTGGGTGAACCCTCTGCCGTGGCGCGCAAAGATTTCATTACGGGCGAGGAATAAATCATATGCTGACATATTTTCTAATTCAGCCTTTGTGTAAAACCTTGAATTGCTATCTGGCAAAATATAATTACTCTCATTGTTTTCGCTGGGGATTCCGCGGGTCTGTGGGTACTCTTTGTTCTGTGACTTCTCTTGTTGGTTTTTCGTTGCCGGAGACGACTGATATCTGCCACCTAGCACCACCAAAGAAAGAGAAGCCTCGTTGGGATATATATCCAAATAATACGTGTAGTATGTACTTGCAAATATAGATAAGCAAGCTGAATCAGGTGAATAGTAGGAGGGGATTTCTGTATCCAAATAGCTTTCACCTGAATTAAAATATGTACCATCTTCTATGCTCCAAGCCACTACTCCTGTGCTTGAATTGTAACTTAGTATTTCAAAACTTACTTTCCTGTTTTCAATCTGCGCATACCAACTACCAACAATGTCCCATTCCACTTCAAGATTGACTGGATAGTTTTCCCTATCCCATCTATACAGAAAACTGCTAGGATCATAATTGCTGATAGAATATTGACTGATTACTCCAGACACAACAATTGCGCCAGAAAATGTAACGTTTTCATAGGTGTCATTTACCTCATATACGTACTGATAAAACGATTCGTCTACTCCAACTTCAGCACCAGAATCAGACTGAACGAAAGACAAGTTGGAAAATCCTTGTTTTTCAAGAACTTGCCTTACTTCGTCGGGCGATTCAAAAGGTTTGAGTATTTCTATCTTGTCGTTATCATACCTTTCCCAAGAGTCTACCATCCATCCACCTTTATTATAGTATTCAAGATGCAAGGTCAGATATATGGTTCGTCTTAGGTATTCGTCAGTAAGAGTAATTTTACAATCAGCAAAATCACGATTTTCTCGAGTTTGTCGTCTTTCGATAACGAGAGATTCCACTTCTGAGACATACGTTCCTGTAGTGCCCGCTACTTCATAGGTAAGAATTTTTGAAGGTAGCATTTTAGCTATTTGTCGTTCACTTGGGACAAAAGAGCCACATGACGGCAGCATAAAAACTACCGCTATCAGAGTTACTAAAACTGCACCAATATTTCTGGTCGCCCAAGGAACGCAAACTGGAATCTTCGCCTTTATTGCCGTCATATCTGATTCTCCTTATACTCTTTTTTTGTTATTCGCAAAGTGATGAACTCTTTAATGTCTGACATGTTTGTTTTCCTTTGCTTGTCGAGTTTCCTAAAACAACCACTTCTTTTCGCATTGAACAGTCATTGCTGTCACGTTGTCTTTACCGCCGTTTTTAAGCGCTGCTGTAACGAGGTTTTCTGCTGCAAAGCCGCGACTTTCTTCATTGTTTAGTATTTCTTGTATGCTGCCTTCATCTACCATGTCGGTTAAACCATCGGAGCATAATAAAAATATGTCGCCAGGCAAAATGAGTTTCTCAACATGATGTGCTTCAATAATCATTTCAGTTTCGAAAACACCCAGATGCTGGGTTAAACTATGTTTACCTGAATCTTGTTCGGCTTGCTCTTCTGAAATCGCCCCCAGATCAAGTTTTTGCTGGGTCAAGGTATGGTCTTTTGAAAGTCTTGTAAGGATGCTATTTCTTAACAAATAGATACGGCTATCTCCAATGTTATAAATATTTGCATATCCATTTTTTATGCAAAGCATTGCAATTGTCGACCCAATGCGCACACCACGGTTCTGCATCTCTTCACAAATTTGCTGATTAATAAGCTTGACAATATCGTCAACGAGACCCTTTTGCGCTCTTGTATCAACCTCAAGGATGTTGTTGTAAGAAGCTGCTATATTCGAGACCGCACACAAAGATGCAAACTCGCCGAATTCCTCGCCACCCATTCCGTCGCATACAGCAAGCACGCATTCTTTAACCGTGCCTCTACCGCTCCATTTTCCGTTATCAGACAAACGCATATATTTGCCGTTAATGCACAGGTTGTCTTCGTTGCTGGCTCTCACCAACCCTATATCTGTCTGCGTATTGATGTGGTATTTCATGATTGTTTCTTTCTAAAACAAAACACTATGGAGCGACTCTTATTGTTGTAGCGCAAAATTAATGAAAGTTTGCTCCATAACAGCGTTTTTAAGGTTGTTGGATTCATTGCGATTAATGCTTCCAACTTGGCTTCTGTAGCAGTCTTGTAGCGTTCGTCTCTATCGAAGGCACGCATCTTTAAGATTATGCCTGAAAAACGTTTAGAGGCAAAAGCAGGGGCAGGCATATCTTCCCCAGTCATACGACGCGCTAGAGCCTTTTCGTTATCGTCGTAGCGAACTGGGTTTGGAGCAAGCGGCAAGAACAACGGAAAAAGAGGCTCCCGAAAACTAACACCAAACCTGGTAGCGGCTTTCATAAAAAGTATCGTCATTTACGACTAATTGGGCGACACGGTAGTCGGTGTCATTTCTGCTTGGTAAAGTTCGAGAATCTGTCCCTCTTCAAGGGTAATCGTATGCGACTCACCTACCATGACATAGTATTCTCCGACGATTGAATCTTCATTCCAATCCAAGTCATCCATGATAATAGCGGCAGGTTCCCCTGAAAGATTCTCTATATCTAAAGCACCTGGCTGGGCGGTGACACGGTATGTGCCAGCAGGAATATCGATACCAACACGATAGCAACCGCTTTTATACGGAATATCCAAAGCATCGAACTCAACTTCAGGGGCAAGGAAAAACTGAGAATCTTCAGGAGCCCAGAAATCGATAAGTTCACCTTCTTTAAGGTCTGCAAGATAGTTTCCAAAATAGACAATAGAAGCACCAAGGTAATACTCGCCATCTTTTTCTTTTTTGAAAAGCTTAAACGAACCTTCTAGCGTTTGTGATCCCTCAAGAAAATACAACCCAGGCTTTATATCTTTCCCCACCCCAACTTCGTAAACTCCCGTTGAATACTTACCTTTATCTTCATCACCAAAATCGTTGAAGAAGTCATATTCACTTTTAAGGCTATTGCGCAATTCTTCGGAGTAACCCCACATTGAAGGTGTTGAATGAGAAAACATAGCCGCAATAAAGAGAATAAAAACAAGCACGCACGCACCTAACACCCACGGCCACACTGGTCTTGGTTGTGATTGAGCAACCAGTTTTTGTATAGGATTAGAAATCGGAGAAGAACTAGGTGCGACAACCATTGCAGGAACAGCTTTGGGGGTTACTTGTTTCATTTGATTGCTATTAGGCGGTGCATAAGAAACCCCCGTAAACATACTGGCAGTCTTTTCGTTTGATTGAGTTCCATCAGTCGTTGCTGCTTTGACTGTTTGGGTGTCGTCAGCAGATACTGCACTCTTTGTTTTTAATGAACTGCTAGGAGCTGGTTCATCGGTTAAAGAATCGGTTCCTACTGGTGCCACCATAGGTATTGTTTTTAGCGAGCCTTTGACAATATGAAGCAGATCATTTTTGGCTTCTGTAGCAGTCTTGTAGCGTTCGTCTCTATCGAAGGCACACATCTTTAAGATTATGCCCGAAAAACGTTTAGAGGCAAAAGCAGGGGCAGGCATATCTTCCCCAGTCATACGACGCGCTAGAGCCTTTTCGTTATCGTCGTAGCGAACAGGATTTGGAGCAAGCGGCAAGAATGGTAGGCGGTTTCCGTTCAATAAACGATACATCAGTAACCCTAATGAGTAGATATCTACATTGGCACCGTAATCTTGCCCTTTGTAGACTTCAGGTGCCATATAAGAATAAGTTCCCTTTTTTGATAGCCCGCTCGTTGTTTTTTCAAGTTGACGCGAAATACCGAAGTCCCCTAATTTATAGCGTCCTTCAGGATTTACGAATACGTTTTGCGGTTTGATGTCTCGGTGTATAAGGCTTTTTGCAGCACATACTTCAAGGGCAGTTAGGATATCTGTCCCCATCCTAACCGCATCGTCTTCGGTAAATTCACTTTGTTTTACTCGTTCAGATAGCCCCACCAAGAGCTCCATACGAATAAAGATGTCATAACCGATACCGTTTGTTTTTGGAATAATTAAGTGGTCTTCATAGGTAACAATGTTGGTATTACCTTGCAATGAGTGCATGATGGCTATTTCATTGTTGATATCTTCAACGATTTGTTTGTAGTAATTGCTTGCAAGGTCTTGATTGTCAGACATATGATCTTCAAGCAATCGCTTTACTTCTGCATCACTTTGGGGAAGAGAAATATGCTTAATGGCAGAATGGTATATCCTACCAAAATCTTTCCGGGTTGCTTTGTAGACTTTGCCAAAGCTGCCTTCCCCTATAAGTGATTCCGTTTCCCAATTGCCCCACAATGGAGTGAATTCTTTAATGTCTGACATGTTTGTTTTCCCTTGTCTTTTGTTGATTCTTCTATTAGTTGGTTGCTGCGTTTATCCCAGTTCCGATTGCTGAATCGGTCTCTTTTAAAAGATCTGCCGAAGATGCCGCCAAATCTGCTAGCCCCGCAAGTGATTCTTGTATTTTGCCAACATCGTTGTTCATGTCTTTCAGTTCGCTTTGCATGACGCTGGAAATGTTGCCACTCCAGATACTGCTTAGTTCAGATACTGCTTTTAGTAAGTTTTGATGGTTAGCCTCAAAAGAAACAGCGTTGTTTTTCATGCTGTTCGCAATACCTATTGCTGTTGCATAATCTAGTTTTATTTTCATATGAATAAATCCTTCTTGGTTTAGTTCAAGCTTCTTGGTTTACCCTTTCACGTTATTTGTTCCAGTCGTTATATCGAGAAATATATCCATTCCCATAATCTCCAGTGCTCCGCCACTTATCCGTCATCACTAGAGGCTCGTTTAATTTTTTTACCAGCTCGTCCAAAGTCATACTCCCAGGAGAAATCTGCCACGGCTTGTAACCATCTTCAGATGATCCAGACTGAATGTAAGAAACTATTTTGTTTTCTACTTTTGTTACTACCACAGAATGATTAAGCTCCTCTCCGTCTGCCTTATCGCGAAAACGAACAAGATCTCCTGCCTGAACATCAAAGGGCGACACTACGTCACTAAAATAATCCCCCCGTGGATCAAACCAACCTTTTGGCAAACCACTACCGTCGTCTTTTTTGGGATATAAGTCCCCAAGAAAATTAAGTGTGAAGTTGTAGCACCCTTCAGCCCGCCTTCCTTTGTCCAAGTTTGGTTTTCCGAAATGATATTCTTCTCTTTGCATCAACTCTGCAATCCTCTCTTCTTGTTTTGTTTTTACTGCAATTCGCTCAGCTTCAGCTTTCGCTTCGGCATCGGCTTTTGCTCTTACTTCCATCGTTTCTGCCGTCAAAGAGCTTGCGCTGCCGATTACGCCAAACGCAGCTGCGCCTTGACTGCCCTCCGAAGTCAAGCGTCCGCCACCACTACCGCCACCAAACTTTCCCGCAAGCGCTCCTGCACCGGTAAGGGCACTAACACCAATAACCGCAACAGCTGCAGGGCTCTTAGTAACAGTTTCCCAAGTATTGTTGATTGCGTTTTGAGCAACCCCAACAACAGTTGTTACACTTTTTGCTGGACCTCCATTTTTGAAATCTTTGTATTGCTGTGTCATAGCTTTTCGCGCACTTTCGAACTCGTTTTCCGCAGCCTCAAAAAGATTCGCGGCATGAGTACAGGCCATTGAGAAATAAGCTATTCGTGCAGATAGCGCTGACATTGCTTTTCGTGCTTCGTCTAAATCGGCAGCAATCCTATTTTTCTCAGAGCACTTCCACCCACTATTATTTTTGGCAGCGTTAACCCGAGCAGATGCAGTTTCTCTGATTTCCCTCGCAACACCCTTAATAACACTATCTGCCTTCCTCAGTGAAGCGCCTTCAAATTTTGTAATCATAATCTGCTATTCGCCCCCTCTACACCGACCGAAATAGACTTGCTGATTCATTGTCTGCTTCTCTTAGCTTTTGGAGCAGCGTTTTTATCTGCGAGTTGTAATTTTGCATGTTCTCAAAGTGATTAACTGTTTTAGAGTTAAGCTGAGAAAAAGAATTGACAAATGCCTCATGCCCCACACCAGACCAAGTACCATCAAACTGGGTAATAGAATTTTTGTAACCGTTAATAATCTCTATCTGCTTTTCGAGAAGAGATTTTATTGTTGCCACCTTCGTGAAGGCTTCGTCTATATCTACACTGGTCACACTCATTTTTTACCTCCTGCTGAAGAAGCTGCTTGATTCGCCGCATTCCCCGCTATAGACGCTGATACTTGCAGTGCTGCGGCAACCCTTTTATCTGTTTCTTGATACTTGGCAACCGCATTATTTATTGCCACAGAAGCGCGCTCTATCGAAGCAATAGTGTTGTCAATGTTGCGTACAAGATCATCGGCTTTGTCAAGGAACGCATTGTGTGCAGTTCCTTGACAAACAGAAGAGAGTGTATTTTTTTCTCTCAGCAGCTTCTGCCGTGATTCTTCCAAAGATTGTTTTGCTTTCTTTAAATTTGCAACATCTTCAGCTGCCTGGCCTGAATCAATAACAATTGTTCCGTTTGAATCTCTCAGTTTTGCCATTAGAAACCCTCCCTTAGGTCGAAGATTCGCTCAAATTCTGTCTGCCCAGTAGTGCTACTAAGGGGCAAAAACTCACCTTCTCTGTTACAGGAAATGCTCAACTCGTACAAACCGTGGTTGTCGAGAATCAGAAACATTAACGCTTCTAGACAAATGAGCAGCTTTGTGTCGCCTTCAACTTCTGTCGTATATAGCGAAGCATTTATTAAAGAAAATGGTTCGTTTTCGGTGACTGTCACCAAATCGGGTATAGAAATTTTTTGATAAGTGTGGTGAGTTCCACAGAGGGGGATTTCTCCGAAAACCTTCCTATTTATAACTGAACTATCACTCAGCAACTGCCCCTGATAAGTATCGCTATTCACCTGTTTCAAAATCAAGAAGGCACCACCCGTATTGTATATAGTGTAGACAGAGTGTGTCACTGTTTTCCTTTTATGGTGGCTTTGGATAACCCAAAACCGATCTGCTGTGGCACATAGCGTTATTGCTGCCTCAATTTCAGGAATTATTGTCTTATTGCCATCAAAATCTTCGTCAAGCCACTTCTTTTTTCTCAATCTTTCCGTCAGCGCATTAAAAAGCAAAACAAGGTCGGAATCTGTTTCGTCTGGTTCATACTGAATGTTAAGCAACGAATCGAATCCTTCAATTGCTGCCAAGCAAAACAATTCGCCGCGGCTTATCTCAAATTCAATCGCATTCATCGTTGTCCTTTGTTGATCGTTTTAATCCCAGACATATCAGCAATGTAGCCAACTTTCGCGCTGGTAATTTGCCCTTTTACATCAAAAAAGTTTTCTATAGTTCTCTTTCTTTCAATTACGCTCTTGTCGGGCGCTGCAAGTGTCGAGTTGCTTTTACTCTGAAAAAGAATCTGTTTGAATTCATAAATCAATTCGTTTGAATCGCACATCAGCTTCTTATTGCTTTCGTCAAACCGTTCCAAGGCTACCGTAATCTGGGAAATAAGCATCCCGATCTTTTCTTCGCAGTTTTGAAGATTTCGCAACGTAGACGTCAGGCGTATGTCAATATCACCCGATGCAAGCAAAGACATTTCGAGGCGATTAATTATTTGGTTAATCCCAAAAGCAAGAGTTGAAATATCTCCAGCAATAGTTCTGTAGCGAGAAGCCAACAATTCCAAATCTTTATCTTTCAGGGTAATTCTTACCATATTTACTCCCTTGGGCGCGAAAACCTGCCGCCTTACGTCAGGGCAGACGGCAGGAATATTTCTTAGCTAAACGAATCAGCCGCGCTCTTAATGGCTTGATCAGTTGATTCATATTCTTGAGCGGCTTTACCCATAAGATCTGAATAGCCTTGAAGAATATTTACCAAATTGTCAAAAGTAGGCTTCATGCCAGTAAAGCTTGTTACGAAAGCTTCTTGTGCTGGACCTGTCCACTGATCATTGAGGCCGTTGATCAGATTTGTTATGCGCAGCATAACGGCTTCATGCTCTTCTTTGAGCCCTCTCAGCTCATCAGATTTCCCTCTAAGCAGATCTGGAGTTACTTGAATGTTTGCCATGTTTTCCACCTTTCATAATTCTTTATCTGAAACCCACAAAGGGTTTGCCAACACAGTTAGATAGCTTCTGCCAGCACTTTAATTTCGTCAGAAATTTGAAGCATTTCTTTTCTGGCCCTATCGAGATGTTCTACAACGGAATGGTTATTCCGAATAAAAATATTGGCTGAAACCCCTTCCCAAAAAGAGGGAATGTCTTCGATTATTTGGTTCATATTGTTAATGATGCCTTGACACGCCTCTGCCGATTCAATCAATTTTTTGCTTTCTGCCATGGCCTGAATTGGGTCATTCAACATTTCTTGCTCCTCAGTTTGCTATTCTCAAAACGCTACCGTCCCAAATTTCCGCTTCTTCCAAGGTTTCTTCTGGGTCGAGCCGCTTGTTTGTTTTTTCATCGATGAATCGAATGGTTTGCCATGTGCCAAATTCTCTGTTGTCGAGAATGCATAGAATTTCCAATAGCTTAACTATCAAATTTTTTAGCGGTTCTTTGCTGGGAATATCTAAATCCACCTCAAAAGAAGTGTTGTTTGTTCGAAGGGTAACGATAACGCTGTCAAACATACTGATCACCCCTCAAAAATGAAAGTGCAGTTTGTTTTGCTATTTCGATTTCTTCAACGTCAAAAATCATATTCTGTTGCTCATCTATTGAAACTCGCAATACAAGACCAGACTCAGCAATAAAGAAAACGGTCTCAACGCTATCATCAACAAGGTTTAGCGTTGCTGCCGAAAAACATCCCGCAGCCCCTGTAGCGCCCTCCGTGATAAGAAGTGCTATTAGTTCATTTGCTCTTCTTTCATGCATCAAGGCTCGTATTGCGGCAGTTTTTGATTTTTTTGATGCATGAATACTAGCTATTTCTTCTTGAGAAATCGAAAAACTACGAGGCTCTATTTGGAATAGACACCCCCTTGAAAAGAGGACTTCCAAATCAGAGTAAATTTTTTCGATGTCTGCTTCATCAACAAAGAAGTATTCCCCTGCCTCTTCAAAAAGCACAACAGTTTCGTTCTTTCTTGTATAAAACAAATAACGTTTCTGGTATGCCTTTGTGTTTCTAATGATAATCTCAGAGACTTTGTCAGCCGAAACAATAATTTGGAAATGTTTATCTAGGTTTTCTGCTAGTTTCGTTTTCTTGTCGAAATCCGCAATAAGCAAGCCTTTTTCCATGCAGCACCTAGCAGCCTGATCGACAAGGGTTCTTATTTCCGAATCTCCCTTTCCGTAAAATATATCTGTTACTCCAAAAACCTCTTTGGCATCATGCAACATAGCAAGATACAGTAATTCATTTGTTGACAAAGCTTGTGCCATTATGAATATTTCCTTCCTGCCAGTGCAGCTTTGAACTTCAGTGCACTACCATCTTCAAAGAAATACCCTTCGTAGTTAGCCATTAAATCAGTTCTTTCGCTGGCGGATAAGTCACATTGATAATTCGGGTGTTTCAAAAGGTCTCCGCCAAGCGCAATCGTATTTGCACCAGAGACCATGAGAATAGTGAGACTATCGCCTTGATTTTTCAAAGTTGTTATTGAAGAGGCTTTCCCAGCGATATAAAGATATACCCCAAGCCCCTTTGCTAGTTTCACAATCTGCTCTAACCGAGCAATAGTCTTATCGGCAACTTTGTCGAAACAAATTTCATAATCGTCAATAACTATTGTTATAGTTTCAAAATCTGATTTCCCGGAGTTATGTTGCCTTTTTCGCTCTTGCAACTCAGGAACGATGGATTCCATAAAGGCATCGAAATTTTCAGAATCTGTAAACCTCCTGATTCTACCTTCAAGATGAGTAAAGTTTTTGTTCTTTGGTTCGTAGACAATGATTTCGGCATTGGGGTCTTCAATTAACCCGTTGAGAAGGAGGAGAAGCATATTACTTTTGCCACACTTGGGTAGCCCAGTTACCAGCATATGCCAAGTGTTCTTGAAGGCAATCTTTATTGGTGCAACTGTATTGACATCAAGACCGATCTCTATTTGATCCTTGCTGACTTTCATCTCTGTCTGCATAACAATTTCAGGCATTACTGGAATTCCTGCAGGAACGACGCCATTCCAAGCTTCAGACATTTCACTACATAAAGATTTGAGTATTTTGATTTTCTGCCCCCCTGAATCAGCTTTGACCGCAAAAGCTGTTTGATACTCACTAGGAGCCGTTCCCTTCACCAATCCACGACCTGGTGTTTTTATGGGCTCAAGGCCTTCTGTTCTTCCCACAATACTGATGTAGTCTGCCTTATCAATCATCTGTAGTGCGAGGGATTGCTTGATGTATTGAGAGATTCTAAAACCCATACCGTTAATCGTTCCCGAGGTTGCAACAAGATACAAGCCAAGACTGCTGCCCTCTTTCACAAACTTCAGGAAGAAATCATCAAGGTTGGGGTACGAAGCAAACACCGAATTAAAATTATCAATCACAAGTACGATATAGGGCATATCTTTCCCAATTACTTCTCGGTACACTTCAACGCTTCCTACCCCCTCGAGCGAAAAAGCATTTTTTCGGAAATTCAATTCCTGATCCAACATAGAAACTAGTTTTTCAATTTTCTCATTTTCGTTTCCGTTGGCAACGCCGCCAACATGAGGAAGTCCTTCAAGTGACTTCATTCCCCAGTTCCCGAAATCCATCGCATAGATATTTATCTGACTTGGCGTATACATAAGAGCAGATGAAAGTATAAAAGTCTGCAGAAGCGTGGTCTTGCCTGTGCCAGGAGCACCATAAAATACTGTATGTCCCTCTTTGGATATATCAATCTCAAGAGGGTATTGTTTCTGCGATTGCGGCGCATCAACCAAACCAATAATTGGTGCGAACCCACTGTTAGTTTCAGAGAAACCTTTGCCATAAAAAGCTTTTTTACCCTCTATCAATTCCTCAAGATTAAGCACCTTCGGCAAAGCTTCTTCCCATATTTTTCGTGCAGACAAAATGCCGCTCTCTTGAGCCTCTTTAGCTATATAGTCAACAAGAATATTAAATTCTTCTTCGCCTTCCTTCTTAACAATAACGGTTTTATCATAGACCTCTGGTTTGATTCGCTGCCCCCTAGTTCCCAGAAGAGTAATCTTTTTGCTGCTCTTTAAGAATTCACCCTCGGGGTTATAGGGAGCACCGCTCCAAAATGTTTGCACCTGCTCGTATACTTCATCTGCGCCAACCTGAATTATTGCGCGCCCTTTTGTTGTGAGGTTAACCGCATCAGATTTCCCAAGCATTTCACGGCTTTCACCTACATTGGCAGTCTTTAAGCACATCCTAAACCGTGCATTAGAAAGAATTTGCTGGTCGACAACTCCACTAGGAGATTGCGTTGCAAGAATTAAATGAACCCCTAAACTTCTTCCAACTCGCGCAATGGAAGTAAATGCATTCATGTACTCAGGATAGTCTTTTTTCATTTGTGCAAATTCATCGATAACTATAACGAGGTGCGACATCTGTTCAGAAACCATTCCTTCACGAAAAGCTTTTTGATACTTATAAATGTCTTTTATTTTTGTTTTGCTGAATACTCTCTGGCGACGCAAAAGTTCCGCCTCAAGGGCAGTGAGATTACGGGTTATGCCTGATATGTCAATGTTGCTGATCTTTCCTGCAACATGAGGCAATTTTTCGAGGGATCCAGCCAGCCCTTCTCCCTTAAAGTCAATCAAAACATAAGACAATTCGTCTGGGCGATAATTAAGAGCCATTGACAAAAGCCACGTTTGCAACAATTCGCTTTTTCCGTATCCCGTTGTACCAGCAGCCAACCCATGTGGGCCAAACTCTCTTTCGTGCAAATCAAACAAGAAAGCTTCTCCACCATGCCGTATTCCGATAGGCGCCTCAATGCGATCGAATGGTGCTGAATCTTGCCAGCGCTTCAACACGTTGAGCTCTTCAACTCTTTTAACACCGTAGCCTTGTAAAAAGGTTACACAGCTTGGCATTGAACTTTCACTTGCCAATTTCTTTAATCTAATCGGCGCTAGGGCACGTGAAAAACGCTCGAGCATTAGTGGCTCAACACAATCAGGGGCACAGGTCTTTTTAGCCGAATAGTCTTCGCGATTATAGAGCTCTATCTGCTGGCCGTAGCATTCTACTATGCTTTGACAGGCATTGGGCAATAGCGAAATCTCTGAATAAGCCAGAATTGAAATCACGCCGAGATAAGGGTTATTACTGAGAAGCTGCCGCATAATGATATGGTTTTCAACGAGCGACTTGTCCGCAATAATAAATACGTAAAAAGGCATTTTTGTTGATTTATCGTACTTCTCTATTTCGTCGAGTTCTTTTTGGCGAGTTTTAAGCAATTCATCAAATTCCCTCAGTAATTCTTTTGCTTCTCGTTTATCTGATGCCATATACCGAACGCTTTTATCGTCGCTCCAAATATGGGGCAACCAGCGCATCCATGCCCATTGGCTCTGCTCCTCTTGCTTGTACAGACAGACTATTTTGACCTCATCGTAGGGATGGTGAGTGGCTATGTTCATGACAACTTCATTTACGCAATTGATAACGCTTTCACGCAACCCTGTTATTCCCGTTGTTATTGATTCTTTTATATTGAACGTTATGGGAGCGTTTTGGATATAGGTATATTTTTCAGCAAATTCCCTTGGTATTTTGAAAAGCTCATCTTGTTCAGGCGAAAGGCTTTCCTTGGGAACACGAATACTGAGACCACTTTTGATTTCACCAAGTCCGAGCCGAACACTCAAATAGTCTTCGTCGAAAACGGATCTTTCCCATAATCTCTGCTTACGCTCTTCGGCAATCGCAAGACATTCATTAGGTGCAGGGTTAACACCATAAAACAGCTTTCTCTGTTCATTGTATTTCGTCCACAATTCTGCATTCAGTTCATTCATATAGCGGTGATATGCCGCTACTCTATCTTTTTCTCTTTCTTCGAACGCCTTCTTCTGTTTTTTTCTATTTTTCCCCGATATTACTATGTTTGGAACAGCCATAGCCAAAGCAAGTGGGTTTCCTGTTAGAACTCCCGCAGCCACAGCAGGCGCTGCGGACAAAATCTGATCTCCGAAGGAAGCTTGCGCAAGATTACCTTTTTGCCCTGGAGGAATAAAATCGTAATCATCTTCAATGGGAATTGTCTTTACTCTTGGCGCACGACTAAATGCTGGATATCCAACTGTTTTGGTTGAAGCACAAAATTCAACATGAGTGTTGAACGAAGGGTGTTCTGGAATATGAGTAAAACTAATCAGGCCAGACTTAAAAACAAACTCCCATCCAGCAATGTTGACAACGTCATTATCCTGCAAAAATTGCTGGTGAATTGTTTGCCCGTTTACATACGTTCCATTTGTGCTTTCGCAGTCACATATTTGCCACCCGCTCTTTAGATAGCTGACAATAGCATGGCTCGTTGAAACATGCTTTGTATTGAAAATAATATCGTTTTTTTTAGATCTCCCTATTCGATAAGTTTCGTTCTGCGATAAAGAGATTGTCCTACTTGAAAAACATTGCTGCTCATAACACAAAATCGTTATTGCCGAATTCCCAGCAATACGATTGTATTCTCCGCGCCGCAGAGCGTCTGGCTCAATTACGATTGATCGAGATACTCCTTTTTCAACATACTTTATCCTGATATTTGATTGCTGCTGTCCAGCTTCATGATGCACAAGCTTTGAAACAAAATTACCTTGATATGTAAATATAATTAACTTCACTTAATTTTCCTATAGCAAGCTTGTCTTAACTGCGTTAAGCAATCTTCTTTCCCCTCTTCTTGACACTGGGAAATCCAATTTATTTGTCATCTGAACAATTTCTATAGAGGGATCGAAATGAGAAATGTAATTTGTGTTGACAATAATCCCTTTATCAATCCTTGCGAAGTTTTCTGGGAGTAGTTTTTCGAGTTCCGCAATCGTAAGCGTCGTAACATAAGACTGCCCGAAAGCACAGAGTGATACTTTTTTGTCTTTTGCTTGCGCGTAGATGATTGACTGCTTATTGATGACATACTTTTTGTTCCCCATTACAAAAACCAATAATCGATCTGAGGCACTCCGTCTATTTTGCAAAGAAAAATACTTGGCGATTTCTGGCTCTGTAACTTCATTTTCGAAAACGTAGTCTGGAGCAATTGCGAGATTAACAATTTTTCTCAAATCTTCTAAATTATTGATGACAAAAAGAACTGAGCGACTTTGATAGTGGATGCGTATCTCTAAGGCAAGTTTTAAATAAGTATTTTCGTGATCGTTAATAGAAGAAAAAATATAAATATCCGCAGCATTTTTTCTTGTTGCTGCCAATAATCCTTCTGGGTCGGAATAGTCTTCAACAATGTTGCGATTATCTGGAAACTCTTTGCACACATAAGCGAAAACGATGTTGGCATCCTTCATCGCCGTCGTCTTATTTTGGTTGTATACAAAAATATTAATTGATACACCCCGCCTAATTGCCTACAAACAGCTGAAACTTGTAGCAAACCCTTTGCATAGCGCACCTTGCACCAAAAGCACAATAAAACATCTGAACTGGTAAATTAATATTTTTGGAATAATCGGTCGTATTCTTAGGATTTGTTTGAAAACAAAATTCTGAAGCGCACCTCCCTCGCGAAATCTCATTCGCTTAAAGCTAGAGTTTCAATTGAAGGAAGTATTCTGCTTAACAGGGCGATTTGAGAAGAAGAGCATCCACCTTCGGTCGCCAAACCTAACTAATTGCAGAGCGGTTTTACAATCGCCTGAATTAAGCAGATGCTCTTCTGCGCAGCGATTGTAAGCAGTTATTGAGAAACCAACTCTTTGGCTTCAGTTAGGTTTGGCAGGTTGAATTATACCAGTTATATACAGGAGTTGGCGGGCTATAAGCTGTAATATGACACTGTAAGTTACGTTTTCTTACATTCTAACGAGACAGGTTCTTCGCAAAACACTTCTAACTGTGCAAGTATTCACCACCTGCGATTTCGCCGCGTGGATCCATTCGACTACGGGTGCTTCGCACCCTCCGCTCAGGATGACATGATGTCTCAGGAGGACAGGGCGGCTAAGGGAATGTTGCCTTCGCGAATTATGATTGGGTGTGACCCCGTGCAATCAACGACGGTCGATGCTGTGCCACTTTTTTGGGTTTCATCTGCTAGGGCTACGGGAACTTTTGCCAGTAGTCTTTCGTCGAGTTCCGTGAAAGTTTCCGGGGGGTGCTGCCCGCTTATGTTTGCAGAAGTGGTTGCCAAAGGGGCTTTCACCTGGTTGATGAGGGTCAAGGCAGTTTCGTTATTGGGCATACGCAGGGCAATAGTGTCGCCCGGTGCCCGAAAGGCTGCGGGAACACTGTCAGCAGCTTTCACCACCAAGGTTAAATCTCCTGGCCAAAAGGTTTCTGCCAAAGTGAAGGCGTATTCTGGCACATCTTTGCCATAGGTGCGCAAATCTTCTCCACTGCCCACCAGCCAAGCAACGGGCTTGCCATGGTCGCGTTCCTTCAGCACATAAAGGATTTCGGGGGTTTTTGCATACCCTACTGCAACACCAAGCCCATAAACAGTATCGGTCGGGAAAATCACAGGGTCGCCCGCAAGCAATGCCTCAACCGCTTGAGGAACACACGGGGACGGTTCTCGTGTGTTCTTTCGCAACACACGAGAACCGTCCCCGTGTGTTCTGTCTTTATTCGTCGAGGGCTTCGGCGATTTCATCAGTCATTTCCATAGCATGATAAACGTTTTGCAGATCTTCAAGTTCTTCAAGCACGTCAATGAGACGAATAACCTTTTTCGCATCAACCACGCTTACTTGCGCTGGCGTGGTAGGAACCATAATCAGTTCCGCACCCTTCGTTTCGATACCCGCTTCGTCAAGAGCCTTCTTCACTGCCATTAAATCAGCGTAAGCGGTATAGACAATCCATTCCTCTTCCGCATCTTCGTAATCGTCTCCCCCAGCTTCAGCAATTGCCAGCATGAACTCATCTTCATCAGGGCAAATGCTCTTTTCGACAATAATTTGTCCGCGACGTTCAAACTGGAACGCCACCGAACCCGAAGTGCCCAAATTGCCGCCAGCACGCGAAAAAGCAGCGCGCACATCTGCGGCAGTTCGATTACGATTGTCGGTCAGAGCCTCGCAATAAACGGCTACGCCCGCAGGTCCGTACCCTTCATAAATGACGATTTCATAGTTGGCAGAATCTTTGCCAGCACCAAACGCCTTATCAATGGCTGCCTTGATTTTATCTTTTGGAAGGGAGTAGCTTTTCGCTTTTTCCACTGCGGCGGCTAAAGAAGCGTTGTTTTCAGGATTCGGGTCACCGCCGTCTTTCGCAGCCACGGTGATATTGCGCGACAGCTTGGAAAAGAGCGCGGAACGTTTTTTATCCTGCGCTGCTTTACGGTGTTTCGTTGTTGCCCATTTTGAATGCCCTGACATTACCTATTCCCTTTCGTTGGTTTCACGTTACGGCAGGTATTGTAACATACTGGCAACTAGAGCTTTAAGACGCGGGTGGCGATGCGTTTTGTGAGCGCGGGCGAATGAGATACAAAGATAAGCCCCAAGTTGTGCGCTTCACATTCTTCCAACAGAAAGTGCCAAATGCGTGCCTGCGTTACCGCATCAAGCATGGTAGACATTTCATCGGCAATGAAATACTGGGGATTCGCAGCAAGTGCCCGCGCAATGCAGAAACGCTGCAATTCACCACCAGATAATTCATGGGGAAAGCGGGTAAGCCACTCTTGCTTGATGCCCAAACGCTCCAACATATTAGGAACATTAGGAACACACGGGGACGGTTCTCGTGTGTTATGAAGGAACACACGAGAACCGTCCCCGTGTGTTCCCATGCGCATACGTGGGTCGAATGCCGCTTCGGGGTGTTGCCACACCAACTGCACCGGCGAACACCCCCGCTTGGGAAGGGGTTTGCCGTCCAAAAGAACTTCGCCCTTTTGAGGTTGAAGGTATCCAGCAAGTAATCGACAAAGGGCGGTCTTTCCGAAGCCAGAAGGGGCTTCTAATGCAAGACGTTCCCCGCGCTCAACCGCTAAAGAAAAGTTTTCAAAAAGCGGAGTTTGGTGCGGAAAAGAATAGGTGATTTCACGGGCTTCTAACACAGTTTATTCACCTGCTTAGTTGGGTTGGTGGTTTTGATGGATTGCCACGCTGCCTGCGGCAGCTCACAATGACAACCTGAGAGAATGGGTTGTCTACTCATGGCGCACCTCTTTCACCATGAAATCATGTTCGGGTAGTGCGTGCCAGAGTTCCTTGCTAAACGGGTGGTGCAACAAAGCGGGGGAAGAAAAATTCGAAACGGCAGTTTCTTCAACAATAGTGCCATCTTTGAACACTGCCACACGGTCGGCAACGCGCAAGGCAAGTTCAATGCTGTGCGTTATGAGCAGCACTCCCCTGCCTTGGTTGGCAAATTCCCTGAAATCTGAAAGAGCCCGCAGGGCAAGTTCGAGGTCGAGCCCGACCGTTGGTTCATCTGCAACAATAAGCTTTTGTTCAGCACTTTGCGCACACGCCAAAAGCACCCGACGCGCCATTCCGCCCGAAATTTGGTGCGGATAAAGATTACCCACCGCTTCATCAAGCCCATAGTTTTGGAAAAGCTTTTCCTGAATTTGCTTGCTGCTTTTCCTCTGCGAACGACCGCGAGAAAAACCGCGCACCTGGTCTTTCGTTTTCATCAATGGGTCAAGATAAGTTACCGATTGCGGAACAAGCGAAATGCCTTTACCGCGCAACCCCGCAAGGGTCGCCGCGCTTTGCAGTTGCCCGTCGAACCAAATCTTTCCACTCACCTGCGCATTTGCTTCAAACATTCCCAAAATTGCATCTGCCAGCAACGTTTTCCCGGCACCAGACGCACCTACCACAGCAACAATTTCGCCCACATGAACCGAAAGCGATAAATCTTTGATAACGGAAAACTCGCGCTTTTTCGCGCGGAAAAAATGCTTGTCAGCGGGGTCGTACATCGTAAATGAAATGTTGAGACCTTCAACCTGCAACAAGTGATGCCCGCCCGCATGATGTGAATCCTGCGCGTGCGAATGACCATGGTGCACCTGCGCATCTTCATGCTTCACCGCTTCATGTTTCAAATCGTCATGCATTACGCCCCTTAATCCTGAGAGGTGTTGGGGTCGATCAGGCGGCGTACGCTTGACCCTGCAAGGTCAAACAAGAGCACGGTTCCCACAAGAGCCAACCCGGGGAAAAGTGCCAACCACCACATTCCCGCTGATAAATGTGCCATAGACTCACTCAAGATTACCCCGATTGCGGGCACATCGGGCGACAACCCAAAGCCCAAAAACGTGAGAGCCGCTTCATGCAAAATTGCATGGGGAAACATCAAAATTAGCCCAATCAAAAACTGGGGAAACACATACGGCACCATATGTTTAAGGGCAATCTGCAAGCGGCTTTGACCTAACTTGGCAGCGACCGCCACAAAGTCCGCCTGCTTACATTGGAGTATTTCGGCACGAATTACCCGCGCCAAACTTGCCCAATGGGTAAGGGCAATACCAATGGCAACACCCCAAAACCCCTTCCCAATCGCAAAAGAAATCAACACAAGCAAAATGATATGCGGAAGCCCCATCATTAAATCAATCAGCCACGTAACAACTGCATCCACCTTTTTGCCCCCAAGAGCCGCAAGGCTTCCCAGAATTATTGCGATCACCGCCGAAGCAGCTGCCGCTATCAAGCCGACCAAAACACTGGTGGATAAACCAGCCAGTGTGCGCAAAAACATATCGCGCCCCATCCAATCGGTGCCGAAAAAGTGGGCGAAACCAGGGGAAACATTTTTCGCCGTGAAATCTGTCTGCATAGCCGCCTGCGCCAGCAAGAGCCCAGCAATTACCAAGGTCGCAAGCACCACCGCCGCGCCAATACCGAGCACCAGCGTGAAAACGCGATTGTTCATCTGCCTTTTTATCGGGCGATGCAACACGTTTTCATCAGCAGTTTGAAGGCGATTGCCCTTGTTTGCCCACGGTTGTTTTGCGGCGGGTTGCGCAGAAAAGCTAAACATGGGAAATGCCTTTCCGCATACGGGGGTCGACCAAACCATAAAGCAAGTTCGCAGTAAGGTTGCCGCCAAAAACCACGGCTGCCGAAACCAAAGCAATACCTGCCAACAGCGCAACATCGCCGCCAAGCCCTGCAACTACGGCAGCCTGTCCAAGCCCTGGGTAAGAAAAAACCTGCTCAACCAATACTGAGCCGCCAAATATTTCAGCAATGGCAGCAAACTGCAAGGTCAACGCTGGAAGCGCGATATTGCGCAACCCATGGCGGCGCAGTGCCTGCCAAGGGGTCAATCCGCGCATTTGCGCAAAACGCATGAAATCACTTTCCATGATGTCGATCGTTTTTTCGCGGGTATGAAGCGCGATGTTTGCCACTCCAATCACCGAAAGAGTGAGTGCTGGCAACACCAAATGGCGGGCAGCTTCTGCAAAGGTAGCGTCGGCGGCAGCCACCCCAATAGGTGCAGAAAACCCGAGGGGAAACCAGCCCAGCCAAACGGCAAAAACCGTTAGGAATACCAACCCCAACCAAAACGCTGGCGTCGAAGAAAGCACGAAACAATAACCTTTGACCAACTTGTCTATCACGCGCCCACGATTCATGCCAGAAATAATACCGAGCACAAACCCCAGCACCCCGCTCATCACCCACGCGCTTGCCATCAGGGAAAACGAATTCAAAGCACGGGTTGCAATCACTTCGGTGACGGGCGCGTTGTAGCGAAGTGAAGTGCCTAAATCGCCCTGGAAAAGTGCCGTTGCCCAGTGGGCATATCGTTCCCAGACTGCGGTATCGCTACCCCAGTGCGCTGCCAACTGTGCGCGTTTTGCCTCGCTCATGCCAAGGTAAGCCGCTTGCCCCACATTTGCCTGAACAGGGTCTATAGGGGAAACGCTCACCAACACGAATACCACCATGCTGACTGCCACCATGAGCAGAATAAACTTCGTGATATTGCGCAAGACAAACTGTCCCATTGCTAGTTTTCCACCTCTCCATTCTAAGCATAGCCTTATGTCATTCTGAGGCAAAGCCGAAGAATCTATGGATCCTTCGCTAACGCTCAGGATGACATGGGGTATTGCTTCGTTCACTCCATTCAGGATGACATGGGATATTGCTTCGTTCACTCCATCCAGGATGACAAAATGAGGCGTAGTTCATGTCATTCTGAACGTAGTGAAGAATCCATGAAGGCACTACTTCCATTTCCAGGCGTCGAGGTTGTTCACCAGCGACCACCCATGCCCGTGCGGATGCAGCTTCTGGTTCGCCACATCTAAACCGTTCCGCTTAAAGTAAAGATGGTCAACATTGGCAAGCCACACCCAACTTGCCGCACCCTGCGGAGCAAACCCGCCACTTCCATCCCACTGGGCTTTTTGCCAAAGTGCGTATGACTCTTCAACGGTTGTCACCGCCAAAGCCTGGTCTAAGTAAGTATCGGTTTGCGGGTCGTGATAGCTCGCATAGTTGCCCCAACCACTAGAATAATTAAGTTCGTAGAGCTCTATAGGAGAATTCGACCCCCAGCCCCACAAAATGGGGTCTGCATAAGCGTGCTTGTAAAGGTCATCCCAGCTTCCGCCTTCAACCTTGACCTCGATGCCAATTTCTTTCATCTGGTTGGCGAATTCCGAAGCAAGCGATTGGCGAACAGAATCGTTGGCAGGATAACGAAGCACGAAAGCAGCCCGCAAGTCGTTTTTATGGCGAATTCCATCAGCACCAACAAGCCAACCTGCCTCTTCAAGCAAGGTTTTTGCCGCCGCTTGGTCGGTTTTCACGACCATATCTTTTGATGCCCACGGCATGTTGTCTGACACGCTGAACGCCGGCGCGCCGTGCCCGTTTAATACATTTTCTATCATGGACTCTCTGTCGACGGCAAGATTTATTGCCCTGCGAACTGCCACGTCAGATGTGACATCGTTACCGCAAACGTAATTGACCCCTTTTTCGTCTTTCTTTGACTCAGAAGCTACCACCGGTAGCGTAATGCCGCGACTATCCACCGTTTTGCACGTGAAAAGTTCGTAGCCATTTATGCTTTGAGTACCAAAAATTGCGCTGGTATAAGCTATATCAACTTGACCAACACGAACCGCCGCCAAGGCCGCATCTTCTTCCATGAACACAATAACCACTCGCTCAAGCTCAGGCGGCGTACCGTAGTAATCAGGATTTGCCTTGAGAACCACCTGTTGCCCCTTGTTCCAACTATCAAGCATATAACGCCCCGAGCCAACGGGGTTCGAGCCATAGTTAGCATCATAGGCATGAGCTGGCACAATGCCTATTACCGCAAGCGTGTAGAGCAACGCGTTAAACGGCTTTGCCATATTGAGCACCAGCGTGAAATCATCGGGCGTTTCAGCTTTTTTTACCATACTTAAATCCGCCTGCGCCGCTTCTGAATTAATAATTCCGTTAATCGTAAAAGCAGCATCTTTGGCCGTCAGAGGCTTCCCGTCGGTGAAAGTGACATCGTTTCTCATGTTGAAAGTCCAGGTCATGCCATCGTCGCTCAATGCGTAACTGGTTGTGAGGTCGTTTTCAAACTCCATGCGTTCGTTGGTTTTAATAAGGGTGCTCTGAATCAACGGTTCATGCACATGTTCGCCGCAACCCCAGGCGATAAGCGGGTTGAACCCTGCCGCAGGTTCGCTTCCCGTGTTCATCGCGATGACTACTTCAGTTTTAGAACGATTTTGGTTGTTTATGGAAGTGCCTGATGTTGAGCTTTTGGTACAAGCGGAAAGCACGTTTCCTAGAGCAAGTGACGCAACACCAAATCCAGCCACGCCTACGAATCCACGACGAGAAAGGTTTGACATTTTAACTCCTTTATTGTTACGAATTGAAAATCTGTAACACAGCATAACAGAACGATGTCTAAAGTGTTACGAAAATAAAAAGTTGTAACAATCATAAGGTGAATGGTTCGCGAAGAATTTTGCTGCCTCAAGTAAATCTTGTCGGTATACTGTTACGAGCGGCAAAGACAAGGGCAAGGGAAGCATCGTGGGAAACAACCAGAAAGATAATCAGCGCGGCAAGGCGATAGTTGCTGCATTTGGTGCTGTGCTTCTTATAGTGCTTCTCGTGCTTGCCTGGAATAACGGCACCTTGTTTCCGCCCAATGATACCGCAAGCAGTTCAGTGAACACCCCACCCCAAACTACCGAAAGCTTTGTGGAAGCGACCATCGTCCGCGTTGTTGACGGAGACACCATCGTCGTAAAACTCAAAGGGCGGGAAGAAAAAGTGCGCTTGATAGGCATCGATTGCCCCGAAAGCGTTCATGCAGATGAATCGCGCAACACTGCTGCTGGCAAACGGGCAAGTGAATTTACCAGTAGCATCCTGCCGTCTGGCACCATAGTGTATCTGCAAAAAGATGAAAGTGACCGCGACCAGCATGGTCGGTTGCTGCGCTACGTTTGGTTAGAATTGCCAGAAAACACCAGTGATCCTGCCGAAGTGGAAGCGAAAATGCTCAACGCAATTATTCTTTCAGCAGGACACGCCAAAGCAAAGCGCTATCCCCCTGACACCACCTACAACAACCTATTCGACAACCTGTCACCCTGAGACACATGTCATCCTGAATGAAATGAAGGATCCATAGATCCTTCGGCTTCGCCTCAGGATGACAGGGACTTCGCCTCAGGATGACAAACCCGAAACCCCCCTTGTCGTCCTGAGCGGAGGGTGCGAAGCACCCGGAGTCGAAGGATCCAAAACGGAGTGAGCGTATGCGAACGCAGTGCAAAATAGAGGGGTTGCGTAGCAACCGACAGATAGTTTATGGATCCTTCGGCTTCGCCTCAGGATGACAGGGACTTCGCCTCAGGATGACATATTCGCGATAGCCTTCGCAATGCCTTCCCCATCAAGCCCTAGCTCTGCTAGCAAAGCCGCCATGGATCCTTGCGCCACAAACCTATCAGGAATTCCCAGGGTTAAAGTTGGCACCGATAAGCCCAAGATTGAAAGCTCTTCCAAAACGCCTTCGCCTACACCGCCGCTGATGGTTCCCTCTTCAACGGTAACCACAAGCTTCGTTGCAGCCGCGGCTTTTATCGCTTTTACATCGAGCGGTTTTGCCCAGCGCATATCAACAACGCGTGCATCAATTCCTTGTGCACTCAGCTTTTCAGCAGCATTGAGCGATGCTGCAACCATGCGCCCGAAAGCAAGAATGGCAACATCCTTACCTTTGCGCAGTTCTACACTTTCACCCAGCTTCATTACTTGCGGCACCTTCGGCAACGCCACGCCTTCCGCTTCCCCACGAGGATAGCGAATAACATAAGGCCCGCTGCCTACCAACGCCGTGTGCAGCGCGTGCACTAATTCAGCTTCATTTGAAGGAGCCAAAACCTTCATATTGGGAACCATGCGAGTGTAAGCAAGATCGAAAACACCATGATGAGTGGGACCATCGTCGCCCACCAAACCGGCGCGATCCATGCAAAATACCACATCAAGATTGGCAAGAGCGTTATCAATTATCATTTGGTCAATAGCACGCTGCATAAACGTCGAATAAATTGCCACTACCGGTTTTTTACCCCCAATAGCAAGCCCAGCAGCCATGCCAACCGCGTGTTCTTCAGCAATTCCCACGTCAATGAAGCGGTCGGGGAATGTGTCAGCAAAAGCAGCCAACCCCGTACCGTCTTTCATAGCCGCCGTAATTGCCACAATGTCAGGGTTTTTCGTGGCTTCAGCCACCAAAGCATCAGAAAAAACCTTGGTATACGTGGCAGCCTTGGCTCTTTTCGCAACCACTTCACCCGTCTCAATATTGTAAGGAGCAATGCCGTGGAAAGCTTCCGGCGATTTTTCGGCATGATGATATCCAGCGCCTTTTTTCGTTACTACATGAAGAAGAACTGGTCCGTCCATTTTCATCACGTTTTCCAAAGTTTCCTTAAGGGCAGGAATATTGTGACCATCAATGGGAGCCGTGCACAAAATACCAAACTGCTCGAAAATCATTGCCTTCGGAAGCACAAATTGCTTCATCGAATCTCTCATGTTGCGACCGAAAGAAACAAGCCCCTGTCCGATGCGCCCTTGGCTTGAAAGCTTTTCTTGCAGGGTTTCTTTGGTCTGTCGATACTGGTTTGACGTGCGCATATAGCCAAGATGCTTCATTAAAGCACCTACGTTGCGCGAAATCGACATTTCATTGTCGTTCAAAATGATTATCAAGCGGGGCTGTTCATGCCCAATATGATTAAGAGCTTCAAAGGCCATGCCACCTGCAAGAGAAGCATCCCCAATAACAGCTACCACCGTTTCGTCGCTCCCCCGCAAATCCCGAGCTTTAGTAAGCCCTAAAGCGATCGAAAGCGAATCGGAGGCGTGGCCAGAATTATGTACGTCAAAGGGGCTTTCCTCAGGTTTTGTGAAACCAGAAACGCCGCCATAAGTGCGCAAAGTATTGAATTCGCCAAGGCGCCCCGTTAGTATTTTGTGGGCGTAAGATTGATGCCCCACATCAAAGACAATCTTGTCTTTTGGGCAATCCAGTAAAGAATGCAGCGCCAAAATAATTTCTACCGCACCAAGGCTCGAAGCAACGTGTCCGCCTGTTTGAGAAGTCACCGAAACAATTTCTTCCCTCATTTCGCAGGCAACTAAAGCAAGTTCTTCGTCACTGAGTCCTTTTAAATCGGCGGGACTCTGCAATATGTCGATAATTCTCTGTCCCATAACGAGCGCCTAGTTTTCGATTTCAGGAAAGGCATCATTTTCTAATTCTTGCGAATCCATCTGGTCGGCCAACACTGCTTCTGTTTCTTCTTCGGAAATATCTTCTTCTAAAAGGTTGCTTACCTTTAATCCCAACTGAACTGCTTCTTCGTAAAGACCAAGAGCATCATCGAGCGAAATGTTTTCATCCGCAACCGATTCAACGATTTCGTCTAATCTTTCTTTTACTGAAGCATAGGTTTGCGCTGCATCACCCGTGTGCGCTGCTTCGCCTGCTTGCTTCCTTACAGTAGTTGGTGTTACTTCGGTTGTTTGTGTTGCGTCAGTTCCCATGATTTTCATCCTCTAAAATCTTAGCAATACGACCCAGCACCCCGTTTACGAACCTCGGAGAATCATCTTCCCCGCCAAAGTCTTTTGCCAACTCTACCGCTTCATTTATCGAAACCGACATGGGTACATCTTCGATATAGAGCATTTCATACGTTGCTAACCGAAGAATCGACCTATCTACTACCGGCATCCGACCAAGCGCCCAGTTTTCTGAAGTTTCCTTCAAGTATTCATCAATGCCATCACGATTTTCTTCAACACCTGCTAAAAGTCTCATGGCGTATTCAGTCAGCACACCTGCTTCATCGATGTGCTTTTCGCCAACTGCGATAGCCGTAGCGGACTCATCTAGTATTTCGCTTTGATACAAAACCTGAAGAGCACAGCGGCGCGCAATAGTGCGTTCGTGTCGTTTCGCTGGCATTAAATAAAACCCTTAATCGACCACTATTTGTCGAATTGTATTCCGTCGATATAAACATCAACACTGGCCACAGAAATTCCTATCTGACTTACCACCGCATCAACCACGGCGCTGCGAATTTGTTCCGCCAAATCGGGAAGAGCAAAGCCATGCCAAGCTTCCACCCGCACACCAATGTTGAGCGCATCGTTTCCTGAGGGTTCAACCTCTATGCCTTGTGTTGCGTTCTTAGAAGTAAAAATTGAACGAAAACCGCCAATACCAGCAGGTCCCACCGAAGCTACACCTTCAACTTCTTGGGCAGCGATAGAAACGATGGTTTCTACCACACCTGGGGCAAGCGCCATACCGTCAATCGTGATATCGCTCATTGCTATTCTCCCATCTGCGTATCGATAAAATCTGTCGAAAACACACCTTTATTAAAGGCTTCATTCTCTAACACTTTAAGATGGAAGGGAATGGTTGTCTTAATACCCTCTATCTTAAATTCACGTAATGCACGTTTTCCGCGCTCAATTGCTTCTTCTCTATCTTGCCCCGAAACTATCAGTTTCGCTACCAAAGAATCGTAATGGGGCGAAATAACCGTGCCGGTTTTCACGTAGGCATCAACCCGCACGCCCGGGCCTCCTGGTGCATCAAAAGCAGTAACCGTGCCTGGGCAAGGGCGGAAATCGTAATCGGGATCTTCGGCGTTAATTCTGAATTCGATGGAATGACCCGAAGGCGTAAAGGGTGCGCGACCAGCGCAAGAAATTGGTTCACCAGCCGCAATGCGAATCTGCTCCTTCACGATATCGGTATTGGTCACCACTTCGGTCACAGGATGTTCAACCTGAACACGGGTGTTCATTTCCATGAAGTAGAACTGCCCACTTTCGTCCAGCAAAAACTCAATGGTGCCTGCATTTTTGTATTCGGTGGCACGCACAGCCTTAATAGCCGCAACCCCCATGGTACGACGAAGGTCGTCGGTCAAGGCGGGGCTTGGGGCTTCTTCGATCAGTTTTTGGTGGCGACGCTGGATCGAACAATCGCGCTCACACAGGGAAATATTGTTCCCAAAGTTATCCGCGAGAACCTGAATTTCTACATGACGCGGACGCACTACCAGCTTTTCGATATATACACCATCATTGCCAAAAGCTGCACCAGATTCAAGGCGAGCTGCCTTGTACTGGGATTCCATATCTTCCTGGCTGTTCACAACACGCATACCTTTGCCACCGCCACCAGCGGTAGCTTTCACCAAAACAGGATATCCAACGCCTTTTGCGAAAGCTTTGGCTTCCTCAACGGTTTCTACACAACCATCGCTGCCAGGAACCGTGGGTACGCCACACTTCTTCATCGTTTCGCGGGCTTCACTTTTATCGCCCATGCGTTCAATGCTTTCGGGGGCAGGACCGATAAAGGCAATGCCATTTTCGCTACACGCGCGCGCGAAGGCCGCGTTTTCGGCCAAGAATCCATACCCGGGGTGAATAGCATCTGCACCAGCGTTTAAAGCTGCCGAAATAATACTGGGAATCACCAGGTAACTTTTGGATGCTGCCGCAGGTCCAATACAAATTGCCTCATCGGCATATTGTACGGGGTAACTGTTAGCATCTTCTTGCGAATAAACCGCGACGGTCTTCACACCCAGCTCTCTACACGCTCGCATAACGCGCAGTGCAATTTCACCACGATTCGCAACTAATATTTTTTTGAACATTATGCTGTCTCCGGTGCACTCGTCTGTGTTTCAAAAGGCTCGAGATAGAACAAAACGGTGCCGAATTCAACAGGGGTGGCATCTTCCAAGCATACCTCGCGAATAATACCAACCTCTTCGGCAGAAATTTCGTTCATGAGCTTCATTGCTTCAACGATACACAGGGTTTGCGTTGCCGCAACATCATCGCCCACTTTCACAAAAGGCGGTTCACCCGGTGCTGGGGCTGCATAGAAAGTGCCAACCATGGGTGCAATAACCGGTTTCCAGTGGCTTGGCCTATCAACGCCATCTCCTTCAGCAGCTGCAGCCGGAGCTTCACTGGAAGTTGCAGCACTTGCCTGGTTGACCGAAGCGATACCTGCCACTGAAGCAGCAAGATCACTCGCAACCGCGTTAGGCATACGAACCGAAATTCGGGTTCCTTCTTCTTCTACAACTATTTCGCCAACGCCGCTTTCTTCAGCGACACGAACAAGTTCACGAATTTGATTAATATCCACGTAATCTTCCTCCTTGGTACCTGCCGATTCCTTTTCTAGTAAGAAATCGACCTTTTCGGATGCGCGATGTTTGCTCAAATAAGTACGCGCTTCGTTGGGGAACAGCGCATACATGAGCACATCTTCTTCGGTTTGTGCCAAATCGCCAATTTCTGCAGCAACTTCGTCATAGGTGGTATGAACCAAAGAGCCCGGAGCAACATCCGGTGGGAGAATATCAGCGTTTCCAACAACTTTTGCAAGAATATCTTTATCAATGGGAGCCGGAGCTTTCCCGTAATAACCGCAAATGTAATCTTTCATTTCTTTCGAAACAACACTCCAGCGTTTGCCCGTAATCACGTTAAACACCGCCTGGGTGCCCACGATTTGTGACATGGGGGTAACCAGCGGCGGATAACCCACTTCAGCGCGGACGCGAGGAATTTCTTTCATTACGTCGTCGAGGCGGTTAGAAGCGTTCTGGATCTCTAACTGGGAAACCAGGTTGCTCATCATGCCGCCAGGCACTTGGTGAGAATAAACTTGCATATGGATAAGGGATGAAACGCCACGCTTATAATGCCCGCGCTTGCGCACCTCTTCCCAGTATTCTGCGATTTCGAACAAGAGCTCCAGGTCAAGCCCAGTATCGTAGCGGCTTTCCTGCAATGCCGCAACAATCATTTCAACCGCTGGGTGACTGTTTCCGAAAGCCAGCGGCGCAGAAGCGGTGTCTGCAACCACAGCGCCAGCTTCGGCTGCTTTCAAAATGTTTGCAGGAGCCATGCCGCCAACGTAGTGGCAGTGAATGTGAACCGGCAGCCCCACTTCGGCGTTGAGTGCTTTCACCATGCGTTCAGCGCGATAAGGCGTCAACATTCCTGCCATATCTTTAATGGCAATGAAATCTGCCCCAATATCCTTCAGCGCTTGAGCGTATTCCAGATAACTGTCGAGCGTGTGTACCGGCGACATAGTGTATGAAATGGCGCCTTCAAAAATGCCGCCATGCTCTTTAATTGCGTCGGCGTTGTCGATAACGTTGCGAATGTCGTTCAAGGCGTCAAACACTCGAAAGACTTCGATGCCATTTCTGTGCGCCACCTTGATAAATTTATTCACAATTTCGCGGGAATAATGTTTGTACCCTACGAGGTTTTGCCCGCGTGAGAGCATGGAGAGCGGTGTATTGGGAGTTTTTGCCTTAATAGAACGTAAACGCTCCCACGGGTTTTCATCGAGAAAACGCAAACAGGTATCGAAAGTCGCACCGCCCCAGGCCTCAATCGCCCAATACCCGACACGGTCCATTTTTGGCAGAATCGGCAGCATATCGCCGACTGGCATGCGTGTCGCCCACAGGCTTTGTTGCCCGTCGCGGATGGTGACATCCATTATTTGAAGTCTTGGCATGAACCCACACCCCCTTCATTCGTCGTAGTCAAAGAACATACCTCTATCTTGAACAGGGTAAACCTTTCCAGGATTACTCTTAGTGATGGTGCTTTATAAAGCTCACGAAGATGATGTACCCTAAAAGCGGCGTACTGTACAAACTAAGGTAATATCGCATTATATAAGAAGGAAGCAAAACAGACCCGAGATTGATATGAATTCCACGGGGAAAAGACTATTTCTTAGGGTTGAAGGAAAAAATGCCTGGAGAGACCTAGATTTTGCTTGAAATTTTATGCCTTTTTGACATGCTGAGTTGAATGTCAAAACGAAAGAAGCCCGACCCCTTCGCAGAGCCGGACTTCTTCCGTTTCTGTTGAATGTTAGTACCTTCGACCACCTTTAGGTCTTTTGTACCAAATCCTAGCGTTTTGAACCTTTTCCAAAGCATACCCCTAGTGAATGCTTTGGAAATTCCGGTTCACCCCCACCATCACTGACACCTTAACGCATGAGCTACTTGATCTGCGTGCTATGCCAACCCCCTAGTTGTGCTGGCACAGCGCTTTTTCCGAGTACTATGCCAACCCCTAGTTTTGCTGGCACAGCGCCTTCAAGTAAAGCCGCTTAAAAGACTGCAATCACTGAGCACCGTGAATAACACTGCTAAAGCTTAGAATTGTTAGGGTTATAAGTTTTAAGATGAAATAAAAAAAACCGCCTGGTGGCGGCTAAGAGAAGCGTCTCTCGGCTTTCACCTCAATCAAACTTAAACCCCAGTTTTGAAAGGTGTGGCCATCCATACGCCTCTTTTTTCGCAACTGGCTGCCTTTCCGAAATTCGGGGAAGGCCCTTTAGCTTTGCGTCGCTGCCTTTCAGCAGGTTTGCCCATATATTTTTTAAGGTGCGTGTCAGGTTTCTCTGACATAAAGCATAATACTATAGTTCCGCATAAATTTCAAGTACTTTTGCAATATTTTTCTTCAGTTTATGAATGATAAGAGTCTACCTGGGCAAATTATACATTTTTGAAGGGAAATTTTAGGATTACAGCCCTTTTTGTCATCCTGAGCCAACCTGTCATTCTGAGGCGCAGCCGAAGAATCCATGGATTGTCACGTCGTTCCCTTCGGTCACTCCTCACAATGACATTTGCACCTCCCTGTCATTCTGAGGCGCAGCCGAAGAATCCACATGGTTGATGGATCCTTCGCTAACGCTCAGGATGACAGGGGTGCCGCAAGATGACAGGTTGTCTCAGGATGACAGGTTGTCTCAGGATGACATTGTTAGGGAGGTTGCGTAGCAACCGACAGTTTTTAGGGCCCTTTGGTTATGCGCGTTTAATGAAACGTCCGTCGCGCGTATCGATCTGCAGCACTTCCCCCACGTTAATAAACATAGGCACCTGAACAACCGCGCCGGTTTCAAGAGTAGCTGGCTTTGTTCCCCCTTGAACCGTATCGCCCTTAAAGCCTGGGTCAGTTTCGGTTACTTCAAGCTCTACAAACATCTGCGGCTCAACGCTGATAAGTTCTTCAGCAGCATAAAATAAGGTTGCATTATCGTTTTCTTTGAGCCACTGTGCGCCCGCGCCAACAACGTCTGAGGGAACTTCCACCTGCTCATAGCTGGAATTATCCATGAAGAAGAAATTGTCGCCATCGTTATAGAGGTATTGCATGGTTCTGTTTTCAAGGCGAACCTGTTCAAACTTGGTGCCTGAATTGAAAGTGTTATCAACGATGCGCCCTGTTTTAATATCGCGAAGCTTCGTGCGAACAAAAGCACCGCCCTTGCCTGGTTTTACGTGCTGAAATTCCACAATAGTCCACAGCTTATCGTTGTATTCGATGCAAATTCCGTTTTTGAAATCCGCTGTTGAAATAGCCATTTAATACTCCCTTTCACCTGCCTTCGCAAAGGCAATAACCGCAAAATGTTTGTTTTATCAGCCTATTATAACCATGTCGTGACTAGATTGCGTAAAAACTTCAAAGCCATCATCAGTGATTACGCCGAAATCTTCGATGCGGATGCCAAAATCGTTTTCCAAATAAACCCCTGGCTCTACCGTTACCACATTGCCAGGTTCCAGGGCTGTTGTATTCTTTTTACTCAAAGCAGGTTCTTCGTGAACCTCAAGCCCAACCCCGTGACCCAATGAATGTCCCATGGCACCTTCAAAACCTCGCGCAGCAAGAATGTCTTCAGCAAGTTTTTGCGCTTGGGCGCCAGTAATTCCTGGCTTTAGATAGGCCGAAACCTTTTCATTCGCTTCACGCACGGCATTATAAGCACGCACAACGCGGTCTGAGGGTTTACCCAAAAAGACGGTGCGGGTCATATCTGAACAGTAACCGCCGATGCAGGTTCCGAAATCAAGCACCAGGCTATCCCCCGTTTTCAGCTTTGTTGCTCCAGGAATAGCATGGGGGTTTGCACCATTTGCACCTGCTGCAACAATTGATGAAAAAGCAAGGGCTTCGCCCCCTTCCGCGAGCATGAACCTTTCCAGTTCCAGCTGAACTTCGCGTTCGGTTAAACCGGGGCGCAAATAACCAACAATATGGGTGAAAGCCGCATCCGTAATAGCTTGCGCTGCCTTCATGCGCCGCACTTCTTCGGCATCTTTGATGGCGCGCAGCCCCAACACAAAGTTTTCCGTTTCACGCAAAATAGCAGGCGCAATGCGAGAAGCTGCCAAGCTTTCCTGAAGTTTGCGATATTCTACAAGCGCAATGTTGTTTTCAATGCCTAAGGGCGCATCCTGTAGCTCTTCTTCATTAACCACTAAGGCTAACCATTCCGCATGGGTGCCTTCGGCGCAATCTATCATCACTTCGCTACCCGCCGCAGCAGTTTTGCACGCCAAAACATAGCGCGCATCGGTGTGAAGGAAAACGTGTTCGGGTGTTATTAAGAGCGCGTGGGCATTTTCTCCATCGAAAACGCCATCAAACGCGGTGATCCATTGAATATTTGAAACATTGCGAACATAGAGTGCTCCCAAGCCTTCAACTTTTAACTTAGCGCGTAATCTATCGATTCGCGTGTTCGAGTAACACATCTATAGCCTCCAAATAGCCAGCTTTTCCCTTACCTTTTATCTGCGCAATACATACAGGGGAAATCACTGAAATCTTGCGGAATTCTTCACGGGCTTCGATGTCAGAAAGATGCACTTCGACCGTGGGCACGCTGATAGAAGCAATTGCGTCGCGCAGCGCGTAAGAATAATGAGTGTGCGCACCAGGGTTATACACAATTCCATCGTAGAGAATGCGGGCGCCTTGTATGCGATCTATCAGGGCACCTTCGTGATTGTTTTGATAGGAATCAACGCGAAGCCCTTTCGATTCGCCGTAAGCTTTGACTTCGGCTTCTAACATAGCGAGGGTGTCTGCGCCGTATATTTCGGGTTCCCGGGTTCCTAAGAGATTCAGGTTTGGGCCGTTTAATAGTAGTATGTTTTCCATTTTCTTCTTTCTTGTTGTAGCTTAATTACTGGATCCTTCGACTTCGGGTGCTTCGCACCCTTCGCTCAGGATGACATGTTAACCTAGGATGACATGTTAACTCAGGATGACATGTTAACTCAGGATGACATGCTTTCTTGCCAAGCGCGAAGGTGTTCAAGCAAGGTGGCTGTATCCACTTCGTGAAGCACCCAATCCCCCACATCGCACGGCAAGACAAAGCGCAAAGCACCTGCACGAACCTTTTTATCCTTCAGCATCGCATCAAGAAGTTCTTCTGGCGAAGCCTTCCAGCCAAGTGCTGTCAAACCAAGGGCATCCAACAAATCGTCTTGTGCCTCAATGAATTCGGTTGAAGTGCCCACCAACGCAGCCCCAAGCCGAGCCGCAAAACGCATTCCCTCTGCAACCGCCTGCCCGTGAGAAAAAGTACCATACCCTGCGCAAAGCTCGATTGCATGACCTAGGGTGTGCCCGTAGTTCAGGCTTTCCCGATACCCTTTTTCTTCCCGTACATCTAAGGCCACGGTGTTCGCTTTAAACACTACCGACCGAGCAACCGCTTCCGCAACGCTTTCAAAATCGTGCGCCATAAGGCGCGGCGCAGTATCAGTTAACCAAAAGAAAAATTCATCGGAATCAATTACGGCAGATTTCGCCACTTCCGCAAAACCAGAAAGCCATTCTCTTTCGGGAAGGGTTGCAAGGGTTTCAATAGAAGCACACACGTAGGCAGGTTGTTTAAAAGTACCCACAAGATTTTTGCCCGCTTCAAGGTTGATGCCTGTCTTCCCCCCGACGGAAGAATCGACCATAGCAAGCAAACTGGTAGGAGCTTGCACCAGCAAAATCCCGCGCATATAAGTCGAAGCAACCAGCCCCGCTATGTCGCCTACTACCCCGCCACCAAGCGCAACCACACAGGCATCGCGAGACAACTTCGCTTCTGCCATGGCGTTCCAAATTTCGGCGGCACACTGGATTGATTTTGACGTTTCACCCGCAGGCACCGTAATATCTGTCACCTGAAAGCCAGCTTCAACAAGGCTTTTCTTGGTGGGCTTGAGGTAAGTTTTCGAAACGTTGCTATCGGTTATCAGCAGCACTTGATTACCGCTAAAAAGCCCTTGCAATTCCTGCCCGAATTTCCCCAAAATTCCCTGCCCTATGCGCACATCGTAGCTGGCCTCATTGGGCACGTTAACAACTATTTTTCTTGTTGGCACAGAATTCCTTTCTTAAGAAGTTCAGATTTCACTTCACGTGTAATTTCATTGACGCTTTTACCTAAGGTATCAACCGTTATAGAAGCAACTTCTTCGTAGAGGATTACTCGTTCAAGGTTTAATTTTTCTGCTTTTTCCAAGTCTTGCAGCATGGGGCGCGAACTGGGATCACTAATGCGCCGCACAGTTTCTTCCAGGCTCACCTTCAAATAAACCACGCAAGCCTGCTTGAGTAGTTCCCTGTTTTCGCGAGCCATTACCACGCCACCCCCGCACGAAACTAAATGGGGATCGAAAGCTAAAATGTCACGCAAGACTTTTGTTTCAAGAGAGCGAAAATAAGGTTCTCCTGATTCGGCAAAAATGTCTGCAATCTTTTTTTCGTAACGGCGTTCCAGATAATGATCCATATCGATTTCAGCAACAGAACACGTGCGTGCAACGCTGCGAGCAACGGAAGTTTTTCCTGCTCCCATAAATCCAACGAAAAAAACGCTTTGTGTGAGCGAAAAAGTTGACTTCATCGCGACATCGTCTTGATTCGTTGCTTGTAGGCTTTGATGGCAGCTTTGATGTCTGCCATGGTGTCACAACCAAATTTTTTCAAATAAGCTTCTGCTAATACGAAAGCTACTTCTGCTTCTGCGACCACAGCACAAGCTGGAACAGCGCAAACATCGCTTCGTTCTTTAGAGGCTTCTTCTACTTCCAGCGTATCCATATTAACGGTTTGGAGTGGCTGCATCAGCGTTGGAATAGGCTTCATTGCCACGGTGGCAATCAAAGGCATTCCGGTAGTCATGCCGCCTTCCAAACCTCCAGCATTATTGGTTTTCCGGGTAAAGCCCGATTTTTTCGTAAGCTGAATGGAATCGTGCACTTTGGAACCCACCCGATTGGCAGCTTCAAAACCTATACCAAATTCAACACCCTTTACCGCAGGAATCGAAAACAGAGCAGCGCCTAATTGGGAATTCAACCGTTGCGTTGGTGTGGTAAAACTACCCAGCCCAGGTAATAAGCCACACACTACGACTCGAAACACGCCCCCTAAACTTTCACCCTCTTTGCGGGCTTTGTCGATTTCTTCTTTCATAGCTTCACTGGTTGCACTATCAGGGCAACGCAATTCGCTGGTTTCAATTTCAAGCGGCTTATAATCGGGCGCAGAAACCATCGGTTCTTCTTCGGGTAAAACAACGGAACCAATTTGGGTAACGTAGGAATAAACTTCAACGCCTAAATCTGCCAAGAATTCGCGGGCGATGCCTGCGGCAGCCACCCGAGCCGCCGTTTCCCGAGCACTCGCCCGTTCTAAAATGTTGCGGCAGTCATCGGTGTTGTACTTTAACGCCCCCACCAAATCGGCGTGCCCAGGGCGAGGGTTCACTTCACGCTTGAGTTTTGCGGGAGCTTCCCCCATGGCAGCCATGCGCTCTTCCCAGTTTTCCCAATCTTTGTTCTTGATTTGAAGGGTAATGGGGCTGCCCAAAGTTTTTCCAAAGCGCAAGCCTGAGGCAATGCGCACTTTGTCTGTTTCGATTGATTGACGAGCACCGCGCCCGTAACCACCCTGCCTGCGTGCTAGATCTGTGTTGATCTGAGCTTCAGAAATTGTGAGACCAGAAGGAACCCCGCTCACGATAGTAGTGAGTAACGGTCCGTGGCTTTCTCCTGCTGTAATGTAGTTCATGCCGTCCATCCTTCATGACAAGAATTGCCTTGTGGCTTTCTTGATTATATCGAATAGATTTTAACACTCGAAATAATGAAAAGGGGCTTAATTTAAGCCCCTTTTTCTCATCGTATTAGTAAGCCGATGCACTTTGCGGCGAAGAATAAGTCGCTTCTTTTCGATCTTCGTCTTCTTCCCGCTTGCTTTTTTTCTTAAAAGCTAAAGCAACTCCCAAAATTGCCAACAAGAACAGGATGGCATTAAGCAGCGTCCACCAATCGACTAATTCCATAGGCAAACTCATGTCCTCTGTCAAGATAAAGACTATCACGCCAATTATCGCGGCAATAATCGCCAGCGCAAGCCAAGCCCCGCGATTCTTTTTGCGTTTCGCTTTTTCTTTTTCTTCTTCAGTTTTTTCGCCACGAGCAAAAGAACTGTTGAGGTATTGAGTTTCACCCGCACCTAAACCAGAAGCCGCATATTCTTTCAGCATCTGTTCTTTGCGCTTATCGCGGTCTTTCGCAGCTTCAATGTTTCCGCTTTCGCGACGACTGCGAACAAGCGCGGCAATAATCGCACCAAGAGCCAACAAAGCACCAAGAATACAAAGAATCAGGTTTATCAAAGCCCAGCTGTTAACCCTATCAGTTAGCGGCATGTATTCATCCGGGATAAGTTTTTCTGGGTACGAAGCAATAACAACCGGCGTAATAGGTGCAGCCTCTGCCGGCTCTTCTACCTCCGGAGCTGAAGGTGCTGGTTGCGCCGTGGTGTTGATAATGGGCGAGCTCGGCCCCGTCGTCACATATACTACCGGCGGATACGGAAGTATACTGATATTGTTGGAAGGCGGATTCGCGGGCGGGTTCACCGGCGGGTTCGTCGGCGGACTCACGGGGGGCTCCGGCTCTACCGGCGGATCCGGCTCTACTGGAGGCTTCGGCTCTACCGGCGGCTCCGGAGCCGGCTTCCATACCGCATACAGGATCAGCGTTGGGTCGTTTGTTGTTGCCCCTACAACACCGTTACCGTCTCGAAGCGGCGTGCTGCTTGCGAACCGTTGCGCAGAGCCGTTTTCGCCCGTAATGAGCGACCAGCCATCGAAGACATATCCGTCTTTCGTCGGAATATCAGGAGAAGCCGTTGGCAAACTGGTGCCCAGAGTTGAATTGTAAGGTGCCGTAACAGAAGTGGTGTTGCCGTTCACCCCTGAATTGGCATCGAAGATAACGTGAACGCTTTTCGCTGCCCAGGTGCCACTGAAAGCCACCGTGTTATCAGGCATCGTGTAAGCGTTGTTTGAAACACTTACCCCAGCACTCATGGTTGACCAGCCATTAAAAGTATAACCTGCCAAGGTTGGCTTGTCCGCCACGGCTTGCTTGCTCCCAAAGATACCTTGTGACCCTTGGGGTGCTTCAGGCGCATTCGCGGGCACATTCCCTTGGTATGAATAGGTAATCGTGTTGCTGTTGATGCGATAATAAAGCTTCAATTCCAAAGAATTATCGCCGGCAATAATGCCGCTTGATATCGTTTCCGGATGATTCTGATCAAAGGTATATCCGGTGAGTGACGTATAAGGAACAGCAGTAGCCAAAGCGCCAGTATTCCCTGAAAACATATCTTGACGGAAGCGTTTTGCTACACCGTTTTCATCAACATGGAATTGAGACACCACATAATTACTCGGGTTAGCCACAAACGAACCTTTAAAAGTTACGTTGTTGTTCGGCATGGTGTATTGATGATTGGTAACCACCACGTCTGATGTCTGCCAGCCACTAAAAGTGTAGCCCGAGATAGCAGGTATGGGAGCCATTGTTTTTGCGGTAGCAAAAGCAACGCCCGTTTCCGAAGAAGGAAGAGGGGTCGCTTGTGTGGGAACATCCCCTTCATATACATAGGTAATGTTGAAGGTATTAGCCGTCCACGTTCCGCGGAATACTACGTTTTTGTCTGGCATGCTAAAGGTGTTGCCCGTAAGGGTTGCATCCGTTGTTGACCAACCACTAAAGGTATAACCGGCAAGGGTTGGGGCAGCTGCCCGCGTGACCGCAGAACCAACAGCCACCTTATCCATTTTCAAAACCCCCGGGTTTGGGGCCCCGTTGGGAACCGTGCCTGAATATTCGTAAACAACCTGATGCGTGTTGGTTACCCAGCCTGCATAAAAGGTCTTGGTGCCTGATGTTGGCGTGGTAATGTTGTTTGTCAAGAAATTCCAAGGGATGTTGCTCGCAGGTGCTTGAGCTTTTTCCCGCGTGTCAAACCAACCAACGAAGGTATAACCAGCACGAATTGGGTCAGCCGGCTTCACCGCCAATTCAGGGCTTGCCACCGTAGAGCCAACCTTGTGGTTGAACAACGCTGCAGTGCTTCCCGCAGTGGGAGTATAGGGGTCAGATGAACCGTTAAGGTCATAGGTTATTGCAATAAAGTTCGGTGTCCATTTTGCGTACAGATTAAGAGCAAAAGTGCCATCGCCTTTCTGGGTAAGCCCGTTGCTCACGGTAAGATAAGAAGCAAAATTCCACACATCAAGACAGAGCGCTTCTCGGTACCAACCACCAAAGGTATAGCCGTCGCGCGTTGGGGCGCTAAAGGCGTTCGACACGGTATCGCCGTAAGACTTAGCCCCGTTCACCGCTTCTGCAGCAAGATAGTGGGTTTGGTCGCTGGAGCTATAGTTGTTAAAGAAAGAAACGCTAATTCCTTCAGGAATCCAAAGGGCGTAAAGGGTGAGTTTGTTCGCGGTGGTATCGACACCGTTTTCTTTCGTTAGGGAAGTTGCACCAGAGGCTTTATTCCCAAAGGTCCATTCACTGCCCGTTCCGGCTGCTCCCGTATACCAACCACCAAAGGTGTATCCCGTTTTTTCTGGAACTGGGTTGGGCGTCCGCGAAATCGTGCCCCCATAGACCCCTTGCCCTATCTTCGACGCAGGGGTGTTGCTGCTATTTTGATTGGTATATTCAGTTCTGCCATCATAGATATAAGTAATGTCGATTTCGGCCGGAACCCAAACGGCATAAAGAGTAAGGGTTGGGTTAGCCCCGTCGGCACCAACAACACCGTTGCTTTCAATAAGGGTTGTTGAAGCAACAAAACGCTGTTCAGTTTCATTATCTCCCCCTACAACAGACCAGCCTCCAAAGACATAACCTTCTTTCGTGGGAATATCGGAGCCCATAGCTGGCAAGCGATTTCCCAAAGTGGAAGCATAATCTGCGGTAAGCGAAGTAATACTTCCTTGAACGCCGGTGTTTTCGTTAAAGAGAACCGTTAGTCTTTTCGCTGTCCACGAACCTTGAAGAACCACCTGGTAGTCAGGCATGGTAAAGGCGTTGTTTGATATAGCCAAGCTTGAATTCGCAGGATTCCAACGGCTGAAGGTATAACCTTTCAAAGTGGGGTTTTCTGCAACCGTCACCGAAACACCGTAGGGTACTGAAACTTCCTGAGGTAAAGAGGGTGCGCCTTGCGGAGTGTTCCCTTGATAAGCGTAAGTAACTTTGTTTTCATTTACAGGATAATAAAGTTTCAGCACCAATAAGCCATCAGCGCTAATAATGCCTGAAGGGATGTTTTCAGGATAATCAGGATCGAAGGTGAAACCTTCAACATTAGTCCTTGGTGTTGCATAAACTCGTTCGTTGGTGGTTCCTGCAAGCCTTTCGGTTTCAAAAGGTGTTACCGAAATATATCCGCCGGGATAAACTTCGTGGTGCTCTACCGTGTAGGCAGTTGCAGTTCCCGGAACCCAGCGACCGGTGAAAGAAACGTCTCTCGCTGGCATGGTGTATGAATTGTTGTTGATTGAAACATCTGCAGACGACCAACCAACAAAAGTGTACCCAGGCAAACTGGGGGCAGCGGGAAGTTGTTTCAGCGTGCCAAAAACAACCCCTGGTTCATCTGGCGGAAGAAGCGTTTCAGCACCAGCTGGAACATCATCTTTATAGGAATACGAAACATTGAAAGATTGTATAGTCCAAGTGCCCGTCAAAACGACGTCGTTATCGGGCATTACAAATTCGTCGATTCCTATAGGAGCATCGGGGCTTGTCCAGCCAGCAAAAGTGTAGCCAACAACTACTGGGCGTTCTGCAAGAGTAACCGTAGTTCCATAGGCCACATTTTCTTGGTTGAAAAGTTCTGGTGCGGGAATACCCGGAGGAACATCGCCCAGATATTGGTACCTTACCGCATGGCGGTTTTCTTCCCAGCCAGCAAAGAACGTTTTTTCGCCGCTGGTTGCTGCCGCTTCGTCAGAAACAGTATCGGTCGTGAAATTCCACGGAGTGTTGTTGGTAGGGTCTGCCGCTTTCGCGGACGTATCGAACCACCCTTTGAAGGTGTAACCCAAGTGTGATGGGCTTGCAGGAGCAATTGAACGAGAGGGGTTTTCTGAAGTGCTTCCAACAAAGTGATCGAAGAGCGCACTATCGCTGCCGGGAGCAACATCATAGTGTTCGGTGGAACCATTTGTATCGTAAGTAATAGCAATATTTGTTGGAATCCATTTGGCGAAAAGGCTCAAAGCGAATCTTTCTTCGCCGTCTTCAACAAGACCGTTCGGAACCGTTAAGGAGGTCGCAAAGTTCCAGACATTTTCGCAAGCTGCTTCTTTGTGCCATCCGTCGAAAGTGTAACCCGCACGGGTGGGCGGCGTAAAGGAATTTGCGACCGTCTGGCCATAAGCCTTTGAAGCGTTGAGGGCTTCAGCAGGAGCATAATGTTCAGATGTTGCGCCGTTGTAATTGTTGAAGAACTGCACGCGTACGGGCTGTGCCGTCCAGAAGCCATAGAAGTCAACATTACTCCAGGGCACGCTGAAGAACCCGTAATCTTCAACGTATACCTCATCTGAAGTCCAACCACTAAAAGTATATCCGAGCATGGTCGGGTTTGGGGCAACGCTAGCCCAGTCTCCCGGGGTCAAGTAATCTTGCAATCCAGGCTCTACCGGAGCTCCAGGAGGAATAATTCCGGAATAATTATAAGACGCAGTAACGAATATGGGGTTATGCTCCCACTGGGCAATGAGTACGAGATCTTCTGTGTGTTCCCAAGGTGAAAAAGTATCACCCGGGTAGTAATATTTCGATGGATATTTTTCTGTTGCAACAGACTGCCAGGCATAAAAACCGTGATTGCTGCAATAAAAAGGGCAGTCGATTATTGAATAGTAGTCGCCAAAGTATACTTCTTCGTTATAGGATGATCCCTCTCCCATACCTGGCTCATAGGTGATCGTGTAGATTTTTGGTTCCCAGGCGGCGTAAAGAGTAAGAGTCTTGGCATCAGTATCTACACCATTTTCAGCGGTCAACGTCGTTGGCGAAGAAATTGGTTGCCCGAAAGCCCACTGAACGCCATTTGCTTCAGGCTGGGTAAACCAACCAATAAAGTTGTGACCCTCTTTTATGGGATTGGGAGTGGGGCTATAATCAAGGTATTCGTCGTAGAGGCCTTGCTCAACCTTGGTTGCAAAGGTATTCGTTGTGTTTTGATTGGTGTATTCAACATCATCTTCATATATATAGGTAATTGCAATTTCAGCAGGCAACCACACGGCATACAGCGTGAGGGTTGGATTGTCGCCTTCGACATCTTGCACACCATTGCCGTCGGTCAGCGGAATCGATGCTTCGAAACGATTCGAAGCCGCATTGTCTCCCGTTAAAAGGGACCAGCCATCGAAGACGTAACCTTGCTTGGTGGGAATATCAGGCAAAGTGGTTGGCAGGCGGTCGGCAAGAATTGTCCCATAATCTGCTGTTAAAGAGGTGGTATTTCCCACAACGCCAGAATTGGGGTCGAAAACCACCAGCACGTCTTGTGGTGCCCAAGAGCCCTGCAGTACTACTAAGTTGTCGGGCATGGTGAAAGCGGTGCTGTCTGCAGTAATATTGACACCGGCGCTTTCAGAAACCCACCCGTTAAATTTGAACCCTTTGTAGGTGGGGTCGTCTGCAATGGGTACTTCAGTTCCAAACGCTACGCTCATACCAAAGGGCAAAGCGGGCACATCTTCTGGGTAATTATTTCCCGTATAAATATAGCTCACGCTATGAGATTTTACCTGGTAGTAAAGCCTCAAGACCAGCTTTCCATCCCCGGTAATAGTAGCCGAAAGAAGGTTGTCGGGGTGATTTTCGTCAAATTCGTAACCAACAAGATTGGTTTTGGGCGTTGCGGTGGCCAGCGTGTTCGTTGTGCCAAAACCTTCATATGTTTCGAAAGGAAGACTGTCCGCGACGCCTTGCGCATTCACGTGATAGTGCTCTACGGTATAAGGAGTTGCGGTTCCTGCTACCCAAGAACCAACAAAATGAACGTTGCCAGCCGGCATCGTAAAGGTGTTTGCCGTAACTATTGCATCTTCTGTATACCAGCCACCGAAAGTGTATCCTTCGAAAACAGGATACTGGGCAACGGTGATGCCTTCGGTGCCGTATTCAACGCCTTCCACGCTGGGCGGAAGCAAGGCTTCAACCCCAAGCGGCGCATCAATAAACTCATAGCTAATGGTATAAATATTTTTTGTCCAGGAGCCCTGGAATACAACTTCTTTATCGGGCATGGTGAAAGTGCTTGTTTCTGTGTTTGGATCTGTTTGCATAGAAACATCGTCTTGCGTTGTCCAGCCACTAAAGGTATAGCCTGTGACCTCAGGGCTGTTCTTTACTGCTACTATTTCACCAAAGTTTGCTTCGTGGTTGAAGGCTTCTGCATCAGGTGCGTCTACTGGCTTTTCATTCGCGTATTCATACTTCACGTTGTTGCTCTTTGCCGTCCAACCTGCATAGAAGGTCTTTGTGTTGGTGGCAGCACTTGATTCATCAGAAACAGTGTCGCTCGCAAAATTCCACGCTAAATTGCTCAGGGGGGCCTGAGCCTTTTCCGGCGTATCGAACCAACCCACAAATTCATAACCAACACGGGTTGGGGAACCTGGTTCGACAACGGCATCGAGCTCACTGGGAGTACTTCCCACCGTGCTCTTAAAGATTGCGGTGGTGCTACCGGCGGCAGGGGTGAATGCGGTTGCTGGATATTCCGGGGAATCATTCAGGTCGTAGTCAATGTCGATAACACTGGTTTTCCAGATGGCATATAAATGAAGGGCTTCATTGGGCATAGTTTCGGGGATTTCCCCCGTTCCATCAGGGTTGGTTGACCAGCCAGCAAATATACACAAATCGCGATTCCAACCAAACGCTTCAACATCTGTCGTTGTGAAGAGGTCTGATAGTGCTTCGCCGGGCGTGGCTGGCCCATCAGAAACGGTGTTTGCATCTTCTAAATCATAATTTCTGTGATATACAATGCTTGGTTCATTCGCAAAGAAGTCAATGTCTGCGTTGTTGTAACCTTGCGTGAAAGGTGCCGTAAAAGACACCGTGTTGAGAATGTTTGCATCATAGGTATCCTGAAGTTCTGGCGTTATCCAGGTAAAAGTATTAGGAGCGTAATTGTTGCTAAAAGTAACGCCATCAGTAGTTAATCCATACCAATACGATAAGATTGCTCCACCAGCGCCACCGTTTGCTATATGCGCTTCGTTAGCAACAAAAGCACTATCCTTGATATGAATATAAGTGAACGCATGCAGCGCCCCGCCCTTTCTCGAAGCTATATTCTTAGTGAAAGAGGAATTTTCAATCTTATATGAGTTTTTTTCCGGATCTTCTCTTTGATCCTTGAGAGCAATAGCGCCACCACTTACTGACCTGTTACCATTGAATTCGCAACCAGAAACAGTAAGGGATCCGTCAAAATATATCGCACCTCCACTTTTTGTTGAGGAGTTGTCATTAAAGATTGAATTTGAAATAGTGAAAGTCGCAGTTCTTATGGTATTCGTCGTAACAAACTGTAAGCAAATTGCCCCGCCCCAGCCTGCCGTATTGTTTTCAAATAGACAGTTTTCTATGCTCCCCGTTGCTTCATCATAAGGATGAATTGTAATCGCTCCGCCAGCGGGAGAATCGATTGACTGACCGTGGTGTCCAGGGTCGTCTTCATGCGGCTCTAGAAAAGATTCATTATCTTTAAACACGCAATCGCTTATTTCAACATTGTTACCAACCCGAATCACACCTTTTACCCGTACCGTATTGTCAATAAATGAAGAATTGCTAATGGTACTTCTTTTATTATTTTCATTCCAAGAAGTAAAAGCGGCTCCAGTTCTTGCTGTGTTGTTTTTGAAGGTACAGTTCGATACTTCCATTTCGTTCCAAGTAACCAATGAGCCGTCATCTGTGCAAAAATTGCCCTCGAAAACGCTATCAGAAAGCCTAACCAAGTCTCCCCTGTTTACAAAAAGTGCGCCAAGAAAGGTCGGATCAATATGGTTTTCGTTCTGTATTATCTTACAATTTACCAAAGAGAGAGCAGTGCTGCCCAAGGGGCCATTACAACACCCAAGAGTCGCCTCGCCCTTGGATTGGTTGTTTGTAAACAGGCAATTCGTTATTTCGGCAGACCCGACGGAATGAAATGCCCTAAAATCTTGATCTTCGCTCCCGTTGTCTCTTATCTCCCCGCCATTGATAACGAGTTTGCCAGGAAGATAATCTGCGCTTGGAGTATAATCACCATTCCTAACTCTCGTAAGAGATCCTCGACTATTTGCGCTTAGAGCAGTTCCACTTTTATGGTTCTTAATAACAACATTTCCGCTAAGATTTATATGCATTGAATTAATGGCAGCAGCATTGTTGTCAAAGGTGACATTACCCGCAATGTTTACTTGGGTAACCTGGTCAGCCGCGGGCAGGTTAACTACAGGGGTATAGATTGCAGTGTTGAGATTATCTTTGAAAACTGAATTATCAGAAGTAATTTTTACGTCGCCCCAAGCTGCATGAAAAACACCACCCCAAGAACCCTTAGGCAAAGAATTGTTGATAACCGCCACGTTTCCCGTAACGATAATGTCTTTCCCTGCATAGATAGCACTGCCTGCTGCACCCGCCTCTTCCGAGATGGCATTACCAATGATTTCAACCTCACCCGTAATGATACAGTTCATGGTATCTACCGGCGGTTCGGTTGCTTCTGGACTATCCTTAATCGGGGTTTGTGCAGTTCCAACGTCAACAGCACCACCTTTAAAGGCAGCCGTGTTGTAATTTAAAGAACCACCATTTATTGTAAGGGGACCCGTGAAAGAATACACGCCACCGCCCTGTTCGTGAGTTGATGTATTGTTTGAAATGATGCAGTTATTCAGCGTTATTGCGCCGTATCCATAAACACCGCCGCCGTTGCTTTTTGCGGTATTGTGGCTAATTTCACATTCGTTAAGAATGAGTGAGTGGTTTTTTTCAAACTCGCCAGTCATAACAGCACCGCCCTTGTCGCTACTGTTACAGTTAATAATCTTTGCCCCGTTAAGCGTCAGAGTTGCCGCAATGCTTGAGGGAGCTAAAAGGATGCCGCCACCCGTAGAAGTACCTTCGAGGGTAACCTTCTCAAAAGTGAGCGTAGCGTTTGGGGCAGCGACAACAAAGTGTCTCGTGGCACCTTCCGCAGATTTGATTGTTGCACTGCCGGCTTCTGCAATAAACGTAATATCCCGTTGAATATAGAAGTACCCTGGCAAGAGATAGTTTGCTTGAGTAAGATAAATCGTGCCAACCTCTTGGTCTTGAAGAGCAGCTACCAGTTCTTCGTCGTCGCTACAGCGAGCTTCCCCATCTGCATCAAGGGGCGAAACCCCAATAAATTCTTCCCCATAAGAGATAATGGGAGTGTTTTGAGTGGTGTTCTTTTGAGGGGTGTTGGCAGAAATTGACACCTTGGGTGATGTGACTTCAGGAGCAACATCATCAGGCACAACCTGATAAACCACAGGTGGCGATTCGACGCTTTCGTAATATACGGCAGTAACACCATCGCTTTTTACCACGATTTCTTCTGCGTAGGCACTAAACCCTGTTTGCATCGGTACCACCAAAAGAATTGTGAGCAATACCGAAATTGACAATCGCCAAGGGCTGATCTTCATTGTGCTTTTCATTTGCTTTACCCTTCCATTTGTTCTTTGAACAAATGCCACCATCTTGAGAGCCTTGGAAACACACAAAACCAAGGCAGCGTCTAACTGACCCTTGGTAAAGGAACTCTCTTTCTCTTGCATCGTGCAAAAATGGTCTCTGTTCTGCATTTTTTCACACGAAAGACCTCTAAAAAGGTCTTAGATATATAGTCATATTTTTTGGTAAAAATAGCTATATTTCCCACACTTTATCTGCTATATTCACTTTTTCTACATATTCTCTTAATTTTATAAAATATATCTGTCGGTTGCGATTTTTGTCATCCTGAGCGCCTATGTCTTCCTGAGCACTAGCGAAGGATCGATCCATGGATTGTCACGTCGTTTCCTTCGGAAACTCCTCACAATGACATTTTCACTCCCCTGTCATCCTGAACCCCCTGTCATTCTGAGCGCCTATGTCATTCTGAACGTTAGTGAAGAATCCACGTGGCTGAGTTATGGATCCTTCGGCTTCGCCTCAGGATGACAAGGGTGCCTCAGGATGACAGGGATCAACTTTCATGTCGTCCTGAGCGGAGGGTGCGAAGCACCCGGAGTCGAAGGACCCATAACGGAGTGAGCGATAGCGAACGCAGTATTAATGGGGAGGTTGCGTTAGCAACCGACAGATAGTTTTAGGGAGAGGTTAGGTGGTGAAGGCAGCGGCTTGTGCCATGATGGTAAACATTTCTTCTTCTGAAATAGAAAAATCAATTCCTGAGACCTCAAAAAAAGTCACCGCAGAAGCAACCGCTTGCGCCACCAGCATTCCGCTACCATCATAGGCTGCACACCCCGCATCGAGAGCTGCTTTCAAAAGATTTGTTTGCCCGTGACCGTATACCACATCGTACACCGTTTGGTTTTCCGTAAGTAAACTAGTATCGAAGGGGGCAAGATCATCTTTTCCCATTCCTAAAGGAGTGGCGTTCACAATCAAGTCTACTTTAGCGAAAATTCCTGGCAACGATTGGTAGCTGCAATAAGTAAAATTAGTCTTTTCGTAGGCTTCACGGAAAGTTCGATGCCCCTTTCGAGCTGCAGGCAAATCGAAGGGTCCGTTTGCCATAGCCTGAAATTCTTTGATGCAACCTTTAAGGGTCCGTTCTACCCGCTGCTTGTTGCGTCCCACTAAAACAACCTTTTCGGCACCAGCAATAGCTGCTGCAAACAAAATTGCAAGCGATGTTGGCCCAGTTCCACAGATAACAACCTGGGCACCCTTGAAATTAAAGCCCTTCTGCTCAAGAAAAGAAACGCAGCCTTCCCCATCTTTGTTATAGGCAATCAAGGTATCCTTTTTCTTAACCAACACGTTTGCGCCCTGTGCCAAAATTGCGGATGCTGCTTTTACGTTTGCGAATTCAAAAGCCAACGGCTTATAAGGCATCGTGATGTTAATGCCTAAGAAATCGCGCTTTTCAAGAAAAGTGCGAGCCTCTTCTTCAGAAGGGCAATCTTTTGTTTCATAATCCCACGGTAAATTCAGTTTTTTATAGAGCGCATTGTGCATAACGGGCGATTTCGAGTGAGCAGTAGGATGCCCCAATAGGTAAAGTTTTTCCCTCACTGCTTTTCCCCTCTCGTTTCACAAGTAGCCCCTTCAGGCTGTAAATGACCGATAAAAACCCGTTCAAGATTGCGTAACAACAAGGTGTGTTTTAAGTCTTGTTCCACCAACGGACAAACCAAATAAGCCTTCATGCCAAGAAAATGAGCCCCTAAAACATCAGTTATCAGCTGGTCTCCGATAACAAGAGTATTCTTGCGCTTGGCCTTGATTTTGCCGCGGGCTATCAAAAAAGCGGGGGGCAGCGGTTTTATAGCATGAGAAACAATAGGCAAATCAAGTTTTTCTGCCAGTTCGTGAACCGTTTGATGCCAATTGTTTGAAACAAGGCAAAAGGTTATTCCTGCGTTTCGCGCCTTCGCAAGCCAAAGTGCGACATCACGAGGAATTTCGTAAGTGTTGCGCGGCAAAATGGTATTGTCGATATCTAATAGAACGTGCTTATATCCCAAGGCACGAATGTCTTTGTCGATATCAATCGCACTAATGCGCGAAAAGTATCTGTCTGGCTTCAAAAAACCCATAAGCCACCTGCTAGCACTCGCCGAGGCTAGCCTTCATCGATTGCTTCAAGATGCTCGTCGTAGGTTGCACTAAAGTTATGAGAACCGTCTGCCGAACCCTTCGTTACGAAATACATATAGTTAGTTGCTGCAGGATTTGCTGCGGCCTGAATTGAAGCAAGGCCAGGCGAACAAATAGGTCCAGGAGGCAAACCTTTATGTAGATACGTATTGTAAGGACTTTCAACCTTAAGCTGTTCTGGGGTTATCTGCCCGTCAGCCTTTACAACATAAGCTACGCTTGAACAAAGCTGCAAGATCATGTCTGATTCCAGGCGGTTATAGATTACCGATGAAACCAGCGGACGTTCTTCTTCTACCAAAGCTTCACGTTCGATCAGTGAGGCCAGAATCAAAACTTGATATTTTGAAAACCCTTTGCTTTCGGCAAAAGAATAATCGATTCCTGCAACCTCTGTCTTGTATTGAGCAAGCATAACGCGAATCACTGAATCTGCCGTAGCGTCACGCTTCACAGGGTAGGTTTTCGGAAACAAGTACCCTTCCACTGAGTTGTTATAAGAACCAGCAACAAAAGGAAATTCCGTAATGAAGGCACTAGCATCATTGGCACAAGCTATAAATTCTTCTGCAGTAATCATTCCTGCGTATACTTCAGCAATCTTTGCTGCTGTTTGTTCAAGGGTGTAGTGCTCTGGAATAGTAAAGGTTTTATAGGTGGATTCAGGGCCGCTTCGGAGCGCCCCGATAACTTCTTCTAACGTCATGCCACCTGCAAAAAGATAGGTTCCCGGTTTAAGGTCGGCTCCTGCACCTAAGGTATCAATACGCGTTACAAAATCTGTTGCGCGGCCGATAATCCCATTTTCCTGCAAAATGATACCAATTTCTCGGGCACTCATGCCTTCAGGAACAGTAATTTCTACTTCTTGGCCTACTGGGAGAGCTCCACGCTGTTCGATGCCTTTCAACAGGGAACTTCCGCCCCAAAGCAACAACGCAAAAACAACCACGCCCAAAATGGCGCCCACAATGATGGGACCCTTGCTTCTTTTTGGTCGAATATGGCTGGTATCGTAAGTTTTAAAGAGCCTCTTGCCCTTTGCGTGTGCCGAACGTGCCGCATGATTCGGATTAGATGAATAGGTGAACTTTTGCGGAGCCATGGTTGCCTTTCTTCCTCCTAGTTTTATATTTGAGCAAGCCGGGAATCGAGCCAGACCTGCAAAAACACACTAGCCGCTATCATATCTATTTTTCCTTTCATATCCCGCTCAGAAAGCCCCTCTTCACGCAAAATACGTTTCGCCTCTTGTGAGCTGAGCCTTTCATCGGTGAATACAACCGGGATTGAAGTCTTGCGAGAAATCATTTTAGCACTATCTTGTATCGATTTTGCTTGAGCCCCTTCTTGACCTGCCAAAGTGTAGGGCATGCCACAGACAAAAAGTTCTGGTTCCCAATCTTGAACAATCTGCCTGAAAGAAGGAGCAAAATCGAATACTTCTCGAGCAGGAATCACACAAAGGGGTGTTGCTACGCGCTGTCCAGGGTCGCTGATGGCGATTCCCACACGGCTTAACCCAATGTCGAGCGCCATTACCCTCATGAATCAAAGAGAGTTTTTGCTTTTTCGAGAGCAGCAGATAACCCGGCGAGTTCTTTACCGCCCGCTTGAGCCATGGTTGCGTTACCCCCGCCACCGCCCTTGATAAGAGGCGAGATCGCTTTAATAACAGAGCCTGCATCAAATCCAGCGGCGGCTGCTTCAGGGGTGGAAGCCGCAAGCAAAATAGGTGCGCCATTGTTGTTTGCCGCAAGAACACAGGCTCCTGGCTTCGTAAGGCGAGTACGCACCATATCCCAGGTATTGCGCAAGCCACTGACGTCCACTTCGCCCACATGAGCAATAAGCAGCGGATAACCAACATCGAGAGTGTTTTGCAACAGCGCTTCGAGGTCACCGGAAACTGAAAGCTCTTTACCCCGCTTGGCATTTTCGTTGGCTTCTTTTACGGCACGCAAGTTTGCTTCTATGCGTTCGCTGACGGTGAACAGTGGCACTTTCAGTTTTGCTGCGGAATCTTTTAGTTCAGTTTCGATTTTGTTCATATATGCCAACGCATCGTAGCTGGTGATTGCTTCAATGCGGCGTAAATTTGCCCCGACGCTCGATTCACTGGTGATTTTTACAAACCCTATTTCGCCCGTGGCACTTACGTGCGTTCCGCCACAGAGTTCCTGCGAAAAGCCTTCAACGTCTAACACGCGCACCGTATCGCCGTATTTTTCGCCGAAAAGAGCAATAACACCTGCTTCACGCGCTTGCGCAATGCTTGTTTCGTAAGCGCTGACCGTATGGTTTTCCATGATTTCTTGGTTGGCAAGGCGTTCAACTTCCCCAATTTCTTCTGGAGTCATCGCTTCGAAATGGGTAAAGTCAAAACGCAAGCGACTAGGAGAAACGAAAGAGCCCGCTTGTTTTACGTGCTCGCCTAAGATCGTCCGGAGTGCCCCATGAAGAATATGAGTCGCCGTATGGTTGCGGCACACGCGCTTGCGATAATCTTCATCGATGTGCGCTTCCAAAGTATTGCCCACAGATACAGAACCTTCAAGGACCTCAACAGCATGAACAGTAAGCCCACTTTCAGGTTCTTGTGTATCACTAACTTTTAGCCGTACCCCCGTCGCACTAAAGGTGCCTCTGTCGCCTATTTGCCCGCCTTTTTCGGCATAAAACGGCGTAACGTCTGCGATAAGCTGTCCGCTTTCGCCCGCCTGCAATTGGTCGACACGTTGCCCGTCTTTCACCAGGGCTTTCACGGTAACGCTAGCCATTGTTTGGGTATAGCCCACAAAGGTGGACGGTCCCATTTCAGCGAGAATTTCGCTCATAACACCACCATAGGTAGACCATGCTTTGTCGGCGTCTTTCGCATGAGAGCGCGCGCGCTGGCGTTGCTCTTCCATGAGGCGACTGAAAACTTCGCGATCGACTTCGATACCTTCAGCTTCTGCGATTTCTTCCGTAATTTCCAGGGGGAACCCGTAGGTATCATGTAGGGTGAAAACCACTTTGCCGTCGAGCTTTCCCCCTTTGCAGTCAGCCATTGCTTGCTCTAGATAAGTACTTCCCTGGCGAAGTGTTGCCATAAAACGTTCTTCTTCAGAAAGCACAACGCGCTTAACCAATTCACGGTTTTCTTTTAATTCAGGGTAAGCTTGCCCCATAAGAGAAATAATTTCATCCACATACTGGTTAATAAACGCGCCTTCAACCCCCAGCAAATGCGCTTTCATAACTGCGCGGCGCAAAAGACGGCGAAGCACGTATCCGCGACCTTCGTTAGCAGGCAAAATACCATCAGCAATCATAAAGGTAACGGAACGCGTGTGGTCTGCCATAATGCGCAACGACATATCGTCCTGGGCGTTTGAACCATAGGTTTTACCCGCTATTTTTTCACCAAGGTTTATCAGGCTTTTCAAGACGTCAGTTTCGTAGTTGGTAGAAACGCCCTGAACAATGGCGGCTATTCTTTCAAGCCCCATGCCGGTATCAATATTCTTTTTGGGTAGCACCTTCAAAGTGCCATCTTCTTGCGCATCATACTGAGTAAAAACAAGATTCCAGTATTCAAGATAGCGATCGCATTCGCAACCAGGAGCGCAATCGGGTTTTCCGCAGCCAACTTCTGGACCTTGGTCATAATGGAGTTCACTGCAAGGCCCGCAAGGACCGGTTGGCCCTGCACGCCAGAAATTGTCCTTTTCGCCTAAACGAGAAATCCTATCTTCAGCCACCCCTAAATCTTTCCATATTTCTATAGTTTCATCGTCATCTTCAAAAACAGTGAAATAGAGTTTTTCCCTATCAAGAGCTAAATCTTTTAAGGAAAATTCCAGTGCCCAAGCGCAGGCTTCCTTTTTGAAGTATTCCCCAAAGCTAAAATTTCCCAGCATTTCGAAAAAGCTCAGGTGCCTTCCGGTTTTGCCGATGTTGTCAATGTCGCTGGTGCGCAAACATTTTTGGGCGGTAGCCGTGCCCACGTAGGGCTTTTCCAGAGAAACCTGCTGCAAAAAATAAGGCTTAAACTGAACCATTCCTGCACTGGTTAAGAGCATCGAAGGATCGTCGGGGATCAAAGAAGATGAAGGCATACGCTTGCAGCCCTTATCTTCAAAAAAGGCAAGAAATTTTTCACGAATATCCGCGCTGGTCAAATAGTTCATATCTCGAGTTCTTTTCTCTTTGGTTAATCATGCTATTGTATTAGATGTTAGGCGCTATACGCTAGACAAACAGGGTTAATCTTTAGATTTCTTACCCTTATTGGTTGTTTTATCTGCGTTTTCCTGGTCATCAACACCGCCGTTTATCAGCTTAGCGATACCAGACAGCTTTCCCTCGAGCGGTTTTGCAGCCGGCGCTTGCCGTTTTACTCCCCGCAATGAAGACGCAGCATCTTCCAAAGGGTTGACATCGCTATCTTCTGCTGCCGCAGGCACTCCCTTAAAGATCACCCCATCTTCGGAAACAATCTGGCGGCCAGTATTCTTTTCGAAGTAGTAAACAAAAATGGCTTTCAGTGCTGCTACTGCAGGTACCGAAGCTAACATACCCACCAAGCTTCCCAACAGCCCATTCATTGCTCCACCAATTGCTAAGCCCATCAGCATAGCAAGCAAAACTAAAGCTGGGTGCGCATCAACCGAATCTGCCATAAGTTTTGGCGAAACGAAGGCATAAATAAAGGTTTGGATGGCAATCGTAATAAGAAGAGCAAGAAGGGCAACCAGAGGGCTGACAAAGAGACCGACAAGAGCCGGTATCGCAGCAGCAATCCAGCCACCAACAACAGGAATGATGTTGAACAACCCAACAATTGCTCCGAGCGCTATGGCATTTGGAAGACCAAGAATCATGAAAGCAATGGCGCATCCTATACCAATAAGGGTGCAATAGATGAGAGTTGCTTTGATGAAGCCTCCCACAACACGACTAATAGTGGAAGTAATCATTTCAAAATCTTGTTCAAACTTGCCGGCAACTATGCGCTTACATTCTCTTCCCAAAGCAGGAAGTTCCATAAGAAGCCAAAAAGAGATGATCATAGCAAAACCGATGATTACAAAGAAATTGCCGACGGAGCTGCCAACAGCCATCAAGGTGTTAGCCGAATTCTTGGCCATATCGGTAGCCCAAATCATGAGCGACGATGCTGCTTCATCTACCCACTTTTCCGTTACTTCGTTTTGAAGGAAAGAAAGATGCGTGCTTCGAAGATCTTGTGCCCAGGTGACAACCCGTTCAATATAGACCGGTAGTTCATGGATGAAGGCTTGGAATTGATCCCCCACTCCAAAAACGGGAGAAAAGAGAAGAGCAGACAACCCTCCGAGCAGCACAAGCATACCGATATAGGCAATAGCGGTGCCTAAAACACGATTAAGGCCGCGTTTTTCAAAAAAGTTCACCGGACCACTTAAGCAAAAAACAATGATCGCCGTCCACACACTAACAGCAATGGGCACGGATAAAGTGCCCATTAATATTCCGAGTATATACACAAGAACAATCAGACCGATTATCGTCCAAACACGATAAAAATTCCTTCGGATCTTCTTATCCTTTGTTTGCCCTTGGCTTGTTCCGTTAAATAACCGCATTTAAGTTTACTCCAACTAACCTGTTCGCCTTAGCAAGGCATTAATTGCGATTGCCAGAAGAATTATTTTGGGCTGATGTATTAGGCTCATCAGAAAAATTAAAGTTAATATTCGGGGAAGGTACGGGGGCAGCCCACGTGCTTGCTGCTTTTTCCAATTCGTTTTTTCCTATATTGGTCGGAGCCTCACTGGCAGGAATTGGACTCAGGGGAGCCGTAGTGGCGGGAGATATCTTGGCAGGAGCCGCACTTGCGAGAGCTGCGGTTGTGGGAGCTGCATGCCTTCCTGCTGTCGCTTTTTCTTTAAGTTCTGGTTCAGTTTGTACTGTCGCAGCCGCAGCTTCTTGCGCAGCTTGTCTTACGTTATTGTCGCGCAGAGCTTCTGCAGCAGCAACTCCTGCGATCGCCTGCCTTGCGGTTGCTTCTTGAGCCTGCTGCATTGCCCGCAGGGCTTGTGCTTCTTGGGTGGCTTTTGCTTCAAGGGCAGCGCGCTGAACGCCGACTGCCTCTGTTACCTTTTCTTGCGCTTCTCTGGCTTGCGCAGCTGCCTGAGCTTCAGCAATCATCTTTGCCTCAGCAGCAGCTTGTGCCGCAGCTTGCGCTTCGAGAGCAGCTTGCGCTTGCTGTGCTTCAGTCGCTGCACGGGCAGCCGCTGCTTCTTGGATCGCTGCTTTTTCTGCAACTTGAGCTTCGAATTCTGCCCTCTGACGAGCTTGTTCGAGACGCAAGGCTTCTTGGCGTTGCGCTTCTTGGCGAGCAGCCTCTTGACGGGCGGCTTCTTGGCGCTGCGCTTCTTGGCGGGCAGCCTCTTGCCGGGCAGCCTCTTGACGAGCGACTTCCTGACGAGCAGCCTGTTGACGCGCGGCTTCAATCATGGCCGCTTCTCTGCGTGCTGCTTCTTGACGAACTGCTTCAGCATAGGCAAAAGCTTCTCGCTGCTCCTGAGCAACTTGCGCAGCATGAGCGGCTGCCGCAGCAGCCTGAGCAGCTTCTGCGAGACGTTCTGCTTCTTGCGCTTTCAGAATTTCTTGTTTTTGCGCATCTTCTTCCGCTAATTGAGCTGCACGAGCAATGGCAGCTTTACGAGCTGCTTCTCGCACTACTTCCAACTTACGCGCGTCTTCGTCAGCCTGCGCTTGCAATGCTTGAGCCTGTAATGCTTGAGCTGGATCAGGCTGTTCTTCATAATGCTCTTCATAGGTAAGCTGTTGTTCTGGTGCGTTTTCTGGTGACCCCTCCTGCAAAACCACGCCACTGTTTGGGTCTAGCGCTGAGGCGGGTTCGCTAAAAAAACTTTTTTCATCTCCTGATTCACCCTGTTCGGTCTGGTGAAGGGTGTCGTTGGCTTTCTTATCACCAAGAGCAATAGATTCAGAGCTTGCTTTGCGCGATTTAAAAACGTTGCGAACACGAGAGGTTACGCTGCTCACCAGTTCCATCGGTGCGTTTGCAGCAGCATCAACAGCGTTTGCTGCCGAAGAAATGGTCCCGGTAATTTCGTTGACGTCTTCCAAAATTTGATCGAGCCGCATGATTTCCAAATTTGCAGCATCAATAGTAAGCGCCACCCGCTCTACCAACGGATCAACCTTTTTGGCAACCGGTTCTAGAGAAGCAGTAATCGATGCCACGTGGTCAAGGGTGGGAGTTAGTTTCTTATGAACATCTTTGACAGCAGCGCGTGCGCGGCGCACCATCATGATTAATTCGAGAACGAACCAAATCAAAGCAATGATTACCAAAACCGAAGCAAAAGGCAAAACTAGGTTAAGGATTTCAGTAATTTCCATATATCCTCCTACAAGAGTACAAGTAGCTTACTATACCATGTTCATCTGGATTTTTTCTCAAGTGTCACAGTCTCCATGGTGCGTTCATAGTGTTTTTGTTTGCGCTCATTTGCGAGCAGCAACTGTGTTTTGTTCTATGTTACCAGCAATTAAGGAATTCGCGCTAGAAAAATCTTTTGGGCTTCGGTTAGAGGGTTCTGTCGCGTGCGGTTGCTTCTTTTCGAAACGCCTCCCACCCGCGTTCGCCAGGATTATAGAAACAGCCTTTTTCAAGCCCATCGGGAAGATAGCGTTGGTCCACCCAACCCGCTGGATAACTATGCGGGTATTTGTATTCACCATAACCTTCTGACCCCGGGCGATGGCGGTCGCGCAAATGATCGGGGACTTTGCGGGCAGCACCTTTTTTCACTTCTGCCATAGCGCGATCAATACCCATATATGCCGCATTAGATTTTGGAGCAAGTGCCATATAAATCGCAGCTTGAGCAAGGATAATGCGACATTCTGGATACCCGATAACTTCCGCAGACTTAAAAGCCGCTTCCGCAATAAGCAAAGCTTGCGGGTCAGCATTCCCAATATCTTCGGCGGCAAGTATGAATATGCGGCGCGCAATAAACTTCGGATCTTCCCCGCCTTCAATCATGCGGGCAAGCCAATAGAGGGCAGCATCGGCGTCAGACCCGCGCATCGATTTGATGAATGCAGAAATAACGTCGTAGTGCTGGTCGCGGTTTTTGTCGTAAGAAATGCCGCGATGCGGAATGGCTTTTCGAATAGCTTCTTCGGTAATGGCGAGTTTCTTTTTGCCCACCGGTTTACCAATCAGTTCGGCGGCAAGTTCGAGGGTGGTAAGTGCCACCCTTCCATCACCCCCGGCAAGTAAAGTTATGGCGCTTTCGGCATCGGCAGCAAGCGTATACTTCCCTGCAAGGCCGCGAGAATCATTCAGTGCGGTTTGCAACAACGAAGCAATGTTTTCGTCAGACAGAGTTTGCAGTTCCACAATACGCGAACGGGAAATTAAGGCTGAATTCACCTCGAAAAAGGGGTTTTCGGTCGTGGCACCTACCATGACAACGATGCCATCTTCTACCGCGTGCAGCAAGGCATCTTGCTGGCTGCGGTTAAAGCGATGGATTTCATCGATGAACAAGATGGTATTAAGCCCGCTTAAAGCTAAGCGTTTTTCGGCTGCGTCTATTTCTCGACGCAAATCTGCAACCGTACCACCAACTGCGGAAACTTCCACAAAAACGGCTTTGGTGCTTGACGCAATAACGTGCGCGAGCGAAGTTTTCCCCGTGCCTGCTGGTCCGAAGAGAATGACAGAACTTAACTGGTCGTTTTCGATTGCTGTTCGCAGCCAGCTTCCTTTGCCAACCGCATCTTCTTGACCCGCAATCTCATCAAGCGTGCGCGGACGCATCCGCACCGCCAAAGGGGCGGCAGCGTATTTCGCAGAGTTTTCTATTTCGGTAAACAAGTTTTCCATAGTGAAATTGTACACCACCGCTGTCGGGAAAAGGGGCTTGTGGATGAATCTTGGAAATCATAATACGAGATTAAGTCAAGTCTTTTTTTCTGATTTCTTCATTACTATACTCAGGACAGTCTCATCCTCGTGTCAATTTTAAGAGATGGACCGACACATATTTTGAGGGAGCTCAAGATAGTGCGTAGAATGGAGATTCGTGTCTGTTGATACGAAAGCCAGGAAGCAGCTGCGAGCACCCACCTTTTGAAGGTGGGTTCATCCTCGGACCGGGGGTGAGGCATACTTTTGAACCTGCGTGATTCAAAAGATATAAAACAGAGACCAAAACGCAAGGGAGCCACCATGACATTAGAGTACCCGCCGCCACAGGCGGACAAAAACGTTATGCCCTCACCTGGAATGCCAACACCAGAATTACAACCCCAAGAGGTAGCGTTATCTGCCCAAGCAGCACCCGATCAAAGCACACTTGTGCAAGAAGGTCCTGTTTATGGTGTTCCGCAACCACCCACTCCGAAAATTCAACTCCGTCGCGATATTAGAGCAATTGTCCTTGTACTTGTAGGCATATTGGTAGTTCAGGGCATTGTCGCGCTGACAGGCACTATGGTTTTAATGTTTACCAGCCCTGATTTTATCAACATGATGGCGCAAGCTCTATCTAACCCCGATGCTGCCTTGTCGCTCGACTCTTCCCAATTTGATGAAAGTGCCAATTTTGGAGTAACGGCGAACACGTTTATGTTGCTGCAAGTAATATCCGTGCTGGCAGCCATTCCTTTACTACTGTTCCTTCGCGGGAAAAAGCTTTTTACCCACGACCTGGTAGTTGTTAATAAGAAAATTAGTTTTCTCAGTCTGGTGAAAATTCTGGTGTTGATGCTCGGTATTGCAAGCGTAGTAACCTACATCCAAATACTCTGTAATTTCTTAGGCATATCCTTCCACGAAACACTAGGTGGGGCTATGGAAGAAATGATGTCGAGCCCGCTAGGCTTACTCTACATCATGCTTCTTGGACCCATTTTCGAGGAACTGGTATTCCGTGGTGCAATCCTGAACAGGCTTTCTCGCCACGGTCATAACTTTGCCATTGTGGTTTCTGCTCTTCTTTTTGGTGTCTATCATATGTTCTTTTTCCAGGCATTCAACGCAGCTTTCTTAGGAATTCTTCTTGCTTATGTTGCCCTTCGCTATTCGCTGAAATGGGCGATGGTGCTTCATGTTGTTTACAACAGCCTTCTTATGGGGCTCACATTTTTGGGAGAACTAGGACTTAATGCAGAAATTGTTTCGTCAATTCCTGTGGGCATCTGCGCTGTTGTTTCTATCATTATGCTTATTGTTAAGCACAGGGAAATCCCCAAAACAATCGAAGCGGGAACCGCGGTAACGGCGAAACCTTTCGCAACGGCATTCAGTAGCCCGTGGTTGATACTATTCATCATTGCGTTCTTGGGAATGGGTGTTTTGATGGAAGTCGTTCCTATTTTTTAACGGTACCAAGAACAACACCTCACAAACAGCGACAAACAGCGGAATAGCACAACTGTGTTATTCCGCACATAAAACGTATTTTTACTGGGAAAACACGGCGACAACCGTCATACTGACGTGACGCTTAACACGAAATACTTTCTTGCATTCCCTTAAAAATTGCGAATAAAGCTGCTCATGTCAAGCATTGTGGCCTGCTTATTTTCGCAGATAGACTATAGATTTTGGAGATTCATGAACTTACAATTTAACGACCTCGGTTTATCCGAGCAAACACTGCACGCGCTGGCGCGCCTTAACTACGAGGCTCCCACAGAAGTGCAACAAAAAGCAATTCCCGCCGCGCTTAAAGGGCGCGACCTTGCAATCGTTGCCAAAACCGGCACGGGGAAAACGGCTTCCTTCGCCCTTCCCCTTATCGAACGCATTGCAGCACGCAAAGGCAAACAGCCTTCCGCACTGATAGTAAGCCCCACCAGAGAATTGGCGCAGCAAACAGAAAGTGTTTTGCGCACCTTGAGCAAAACATCGGGGCATCGCATTGCCACGCTTGTTGGTGGCGTATCTTACAACAAGCAAATGAAAGATTTGCGCCATGGGGTCGACATTTTGCTCGCCACCCCTGGCCGCTTACAAGACATGATTGACCAGGGAGCGGTGAAGCTTGATCGCGTTCGGATTCTCGTGCTTGATGAAGCAGACCGTATGCTTGACATGGGCTTTCTTCCAGCTATGAAGAAAATTGTTGAAAGCACGCCCAAAACCCGTCAAACCATGCTCTTTTCTGCCACCATGGATCGCAAGGTTACCGAAGTTACCGAAAGTATGGTGACTGACCCCTTGTTCATCGAAGTTTCGGTTAAAGGTGAAACGGCAGACAACGTTAACCACTTCATCATCAAAACTGACCGTCGTGAAAAACCCAGCTTGCTCCAAGCGGTGCTGGACAAACGCGGTTACGAACGCGTTATTGTTTTCACGCGCACCAAACGCACTTCAGACACGTGTGCAGAACGCCTGGTGAAAGCTGGCTATAATGCGGAAGCAATTCATTCCGACCGTTCGCAACGGCAACGCCAAAAAGCCCTCGATGGCTTTCGTGCTGGTAGAACAAACATTTTAGTTGCAACCGATGTTTTAGCCCGCGGCATTGATGTTACCGATGTTGAACACGTTATCAACTACGACCTGCCCGAATGTGCGGATGATTACATCCACCGCATCGGAAGAACGGGGCGCGCGGGGAAAGAAGGCAGTGCTGTTTCTTTCGTAAGCAAAGATACTCGTGCGGCTTTGGCTGAAATCGAAAAACTTGTGGGGCAGCAAATTCCCGCGCTTGCGATCGAGGGCTTCCAGAAAAAGGAAGCAAGAACCGCCGACACCGAGGTTGCTGAAGTTATTGCTGAACAAAACCGCGGCAAGCGTTCGAATTCTGACAGCCGCTCGGACCGTCGTTCTGACGACCGTCCGAGAAATCGTTCACGCAAAGGCACAAACACTTCACGTCGTTTCGAGCAAACAGGCTCAAAGCAGGCGGATTCTTCGAAGCGTTCTCGCAGTTCAAAAAATTCCGAGGCTGTTAAGGCTTCTAAGAAGGTGAAATACGCGAATGTTTCTCAGGCTTCTCAGGGCGAAAAAGAGGTACGTGCCGAAGGTGGCAAGAAAAGCACCAAAGGTTCTTATAACTTTAGGGGCGTAAACGCTTCGAAGAAAAACAACGATTCTCAAGGTTCAAAAAGAAGCCATGATTCGCATAAACCGAAGTTGTCTGGACGTTCCAAGAATTCGCAAGACGCAAACAGCATGAAGAAATCGCGCCCGCAATCGAACAACCGGAAACAAAAAGCCTTCGCCGTTAAGTAAGATGAACGTTTTCGATCTACCAGAAATTCCTTTATCGGAAGAACTGACAACCGTCTTGGCAGAAAGCGAATCCTGCCGCATAGAACGCATCGTCAGTGCAGGTCAAACTTCCGACTGGTATGACCAAGATGAAACAGAATTTGTTGCTCTCTTACAAGGCAATGCCGAAATTGAATATGGCGACGGGAAAACCGTCGCCCTTTCATCGGGCGACACCCTCTTGATCAAATCTCACGAAAAGCATCGGGTAAGCTACACCTCAACGAATCCACCCTGCATCTGGCTCTGCATTTTTTATCACTAAATATCTGTCGGCTGCTACGCAACCTCTCTATTTTGCACTTCGTTCACTAGCGCTCACTCCGTTATGGGTCCTTCACTTCGTTCAGGACGACAAGGGATGAGACTCCCCTGTCATCCTGAATGGAGCGAAGGAAGTGAGCGAAATGAAGGATCCACGTGGTTGAGATATGGATCCTTCGGCTGCGCCTCAGGATGACACAGAGGGGGGTGGATCCTTCATTTCATTCAGGATGACAAGTAGCCCCTCACAATGACAGAGGGGGGCACAATGTCATTGTGAGGGGCTTTCGAAGAAAGCGACGTGGCAATCCATAAACTATTACGCCACCCTGAAGCGCACCGTAATAGTTACCAAATTATCGTCACTTGCAGCCTGTATCGTTCCTTTTGAACGACGAACTGCATTCTGCGCAATCGAAAGACCCAGCCCAAAACCGCCTGTTTCTCTCGTGCGTGCATCATCGACACGATAGAATCGGTCGAATAGTTTCGCTAGGTCATCCTTGGCAATGCCTATGCCATCATTGCGCAAGATAAATACTGCATGGTTGCGCTCTTGCACCAACTTCGCCTGTATCTGATTGTCTTTGGGGGTATATTTCACGGCATTATCCAGTAAAGCGGTGAAGGCTGTTTTCAGGCTATCTGCCTCTGCCATTACGGATAGGTTCGGGGCAATTTCAGAATTGAGTGCGACACCCTTTTCAAAGGCGAGAGTCTCGAACGACGAACAGACTTCACGAACTAGCTGGCTTAAGTCAACCGTGCCCGCTTCAACAGGGCTTTCGTCTCCCTTAGATAAATCTAGCAGTTCAGTTACCAGCTTGTCCATGCGAGCGGTTTCAGATTCAATAGCATCAAGTTTTTCTTTTTGCTTCTCTATCGTTTGAGAAGAATCTTTCCGTAGTAGTTCTTGGTAAAACCCTATAACTGAAAGTGGCGTCTTGAGTTCGTGAGAAGCATCGGACATAAATTGCCGCTGACGATTCCAACTTTTTTCAACAGGGCGAACAACAAGCTGTGCTATTAAGAGCGAAACAAGCAAGAATGCGAAAAAAGCTATCGTGCCATAAAGGACAAAGGTGGAACGGAGTTTTTCCAACCTCTTAAAAGCATCCGTTGCATCCCAAACCAAGAGAGCATAGTCTGAAAGAAGTTGTTGCTCGTTTTCTGATAGGGAAGAATAAGAGGGATATATTTCTCCAGTAGCTGCAGAATTTGATCCAATCGCTTTATAGAGCCAATACTGGTCACCAATCTTGAAGCTTCTTTCATACGGATTATCAGAATTATTCTTAAGTTTATCCCAATACTCTTCAAGACCTTTAAGGTATACATCACGAGGGATAAACTGTGAGGTATAAATAGCTTTATCAGGCATCTCTTTCCCTGGCTCGTTTGCCTCGATAAAGTATTCCGCATAATCCTTATAAACCGAACGATAGGGGTTTGGGTTGCTCTTGGGTTTCTTGTAGGAAACAGCCTGCATCTCTTCTTCAGGACCTCCATTAGAGCTGATAAGAACAGTGCTTACCTTTCCCCCTGGTCCAACTATGAGTTCATCTGGATTCCCAAAAATAGTCCCACCAATATCAAAACAATCATGATAAAAGCTATTAATAAGATTAAAAGAGGGCTCATAAATAAGAGTGGACTTATCGCTGGAGAAATAAGGATGCTGCCTATGGGTTTCGGAAAAAATCTGAAAATCATAAGCTTCGCCCTCACCCATAATGCCGATGGTTTTCCCCTGCTCGTCTTTGATTGAACCTGAAAAATCTGATTCAAAATATCTTGTTTCTTTCTTAGGGGTGTCTTTGGAATCAGAAATATTTAAGGTTGTTAAGGTAAGTTCATTGGTTCCAGAAGACGATTCACTTACTTCATAGAGCACTATTTCTTGCATTTTGTTGCCCTGAACAAACTGGTAGGCATCCCATTCGAAACGTGCCCGCTCAGCCTCTTCGATTCTTTCTTCGTTTTGCTTGTAAACCACCGTTAGGGCAACGACCATTAAAACAGTTAAAACAATCAAATTGAATGACACTATTTGTATCTTTAATTTTCTAAACATCACGCATCACTTCCTGTTGTATCTAAGGCAAGCCGATAGCCCACCCCTCGTATTGTTTCGATGTGTGCGTTTGTTCCAAGAATCACAAGCTTTTTCCTCAGAAACGAAACGTAAGTTTGAACAAGCTGCTCAACTGCTTCGGAATCGTAACCCCATACGCGATCAATAATGCTTTGAGCAGAAAAAGTTGTGTTAGGGCTGCGCATGAGCACTTCTAAAAGCTGAGATTCTTTGAGAGTAAGGCGCAGTGATTCTGCTCCGTTGCGCAAGGTGAGCAAAGAAATGTCCAGCTCAAGGCTGCCTACAGCCAACACAGTGTCAGGCAGAAGAACGCTGTTTCGCCGAGAAAGAGCACGAATACGCGCCATTAATTCTGCCATCTTAAAGGGCTTCGTAAGGTAATCGTCTGCTCCGCTATCGAGACCACGAAGTTTGTCGTGAGTTTGCGTGCGTGCAGTGAGCAAAATAACTGGGGTCGTCACCCCAGAGATGCGCAGTTCTTGCACAACACTGAAACCGTCTCTCTTGGGAAGCATAATATCGATGATAATAACGTCATGGATTTCCGATAAAGCAAGTTCGAGCCCGCTTTCACCGTCGTAGCACACATCAACAACGTAGTGATGGTCGGAAAGGATTTGCACCATTGCTTCAGCGAGGTTGCGCTCATCTTCGATAATAAGCAGTCTCATGGTGCGGTTCTCCTGTCTCAAGTCTTGCAATATTCAACCATGCCGTAAACATCTTGAGACCACTCTATCAAAGGAATCTTAAAAAATTCTTAAACCTGCTGTGTGCAATGGAAGCGGATCGCAAGCTACCCCTACCAGCTATCGCTTTAGTTCGCGTTTTCCCAAACTCTTCTTTAGCAAAAGTTGTCGAAGAATATGCGCGACAACGAGAACTGCACTAATAATGGCACCTATCGTATGCAAGCGATGCAACGGAAAAGGTGTTTCCCCATACAAGCCTAAGTTTACAAGAAGAATAATGCCCGTCAAAATAGCCAAAAGAAGAACAAGAGACAGCCCCACAACAAGCAAATAGGAAATGAGCGTTTTTGCCTTAATTTTCTTTCGCAACAAAACCTTCGTCGAACCCTTTAACCATTTGCTGCCAAAACAGCCATGCACCACAACAAGAACTACTAAAGCAATTCCAACAGTTGCATGAAAAACTATGTTCACTGCTTGCGAAATAAATAAAAGAATAAACAATACTACAAGCACTCTGTTAAGCACTTTTTTCTTACGAGAATCAACCACGAAGCACCCTCCAAAATTCATGTCATCCTGAGGCGATTATATCTCATCCATGTCCCTGTCGTCCTGAACGATAGTGAAGGATCCACTCTTCAGGCACGTGGATGCTTCAGCTTCGTGCTACGCACTACGTTCAGCATGACAAAGCAGCACTCGTCCTGGGGCGAAATCCATGTCGTCCTGAGATGCCCTTATTGTCATCCTGAAAGCCCCTTTTTTTGTCATCCTGAACGATAGTGAAGGATCTATAGATTCTTCGGCTTCGCCTCAGAATGACATGAGGGGGTGTCGTCCTGAGCGGAGGTTGCAAAGCAACCGACAGATAGTTTGGTGCCCTATTAGCGGCAACGTTGCTGAGACGCTTGAACCGCTTTATCTTTATCGAAAGTCAGGATGAAAGTCGTTCCGTGCCCGGGTTCGCTTTCAACCTCAATCGCTCCCCCATGATACATAACGCTATGTTTCACGATTGCCAACCCT